>ENA-OQVM01000609-OQVM01000609.1-marine-metagenome-genome-assembly--contig:-NODE-609-length-54807-cov-5.421816_pt1 | contig 54807 bp, 59 predicted proteins | sample MGYA00237776_ERZ505498 | MGnify/ENA primary metagenome ERZ505498 (study PRJEB26159, sample SAMN06265151) | marine metagenome | isolation source: Helgoland LTER site | place: Germany:Helgoland, sampling...
GTTTTATCCGAACTGATTACTTCTTGTGTTATTGTACCTTCTCCTATCTTACCTACACTAAGAGTATACTGTGTTCTTATGAAGTTAGCAGTAATTGTCTTATTGCTATTCATTGAAACAGTTAATGGATTGTCTGTGCCAGAAGCATCTCCAGACCAACTAGTAAATTCATACCCAGCATCAGCAGTAGCTGTTATTGAAACATTAGAGTTTTCGTTGTAAGTTCCACCCGTATTGTTTACAGTCCCTCCTTCAGAAGCTGTAACTGTTAACGTGTACTTTACAGTTGGTGTTGGTGCATCTGGAATTGGACTATCCTTTGAACAAGAGTTTATAAATAGAAATAAAGAAAATATAAGTAGAGAGCTTTTAAGAAGAAATTTCATGAACAAAGTATATAACTCAAATATATGTAAAAGCACTTCGACAAACAAATGTACTTCAAAGCATGAGGGAAAAATGCAGTAATAGAAAAAATTAGTGAATCGATTAAATTTGTAGAATTAGAAATCTAGCATAGTCTTTTAAGCTATTTAAGAGGGTTAGATATCCCTGAACTTACTTAACTTGACATGCCTCTGGTTTAAAAGAAAACGCTAATAAAGTTCATTTTACGCTATTTTATCACCCTGCATCTCCTCCTCCGCCTGCATCTCCACCACCTACATCACCTACGCCTGAATCTCCAAAACCTGCATCACTCATAATCATATGACCAGAATCACTTGACGGAATATTATTTATGTTAATTTGAAATTCATCTAATATAAAACCTGCTATTAAATCTTTAGCATCTAATCTGTCTGGAAGTTTTGATTCGGTTAGCTTACCATTATCTAAATTAAGAAGATAAATTGTCTTTGATGAAAAAAGATAAAATTTACCATTCAATAAAAATGTTTTTGTTGTTGACCATCTAAAAGGAGATTTTAAACTAAACTTTTCAGTACCACTATTTATATCAATAGCTGTAAGTTTATTTGTCCTATTTTTAAAAATTAATACATTCTTAATTATATGTATAGAGTAAAATATTTCTTTTAAATCCCAAGTTTTTTTGCCAGATTTAAAGTCAATTAAGCTTGTGAAATTTGAAGTTCCCCAATTATTCCGAGTTGTTACAAAAACATAGTCATCTATTCTTGATATACCATAAATTTTTTTATCAAAATCTACTTTCCAATCAATTGAATTATTTGACCCATTATATTTAGTAATACTTTTTCCTTTAGTGAATAAAACTGAATTAGATTTCATATTAATTGATTTATGGTTACTGCTAATATAATAAATCCCTTAAATTAATTAATAAACAAAGGCAAGTCTTCACTTACTTCATTTGTAGCTTGTTTCATTCTTGGTAAGGTGTATTGTAAGACTAAAAGCCTATTGTTAACTTTAAAAAACATAGGCACCTAAAATCATGACTTACATACATCGTTTGCCTTGTTAACTTTTTCTACCTTTATAAAAGCAAGTTGTTCTGCTAAACTTACCTTCGCGCTATGCTGAAAAAGTCATTATTCCAACATTGTTTAGACCACCTCAATAAGAACTTAGTTCTGTATGAAAAAAGAAAACTAGAGATCCTAGCTGCCCTTGAATCTGAAAGCAAAAGTAGTGCAGGCGATAAACACGAGACGGGCAGAGCAATGGTTCAGCTAGAACGAGAAAAATTAGGGGAACAAATAAAGGCAACGGAAAGAAACCTGGGTATTTTAATCCCACTTGAAAAGCACAAAACATCAAAAAAAGCTGGACTTGGCTCCCTCGTCAAAACAGATCAGCTCAACTATTATATTGCCATATCTACTCCAGCAATCAACATAGATAATACCGATTATTTTTGCATTTCAGGGCAAAGCCCCATTGGTAAATTACTCCTTGGGAAAAAAGTAGGGGAGGGAATTTCATTCAATGGGAAAACCAGCACGATTACCGAGATACTTTAAGTTCACTTCACTGAAGTGCCTTCTTTGATAGTTGGAGGGGTACTTGACAATAATTTTCCAATAACAGCCGATTCCATGATTGACAGAAGAAAAGAAAGAAGTAGTCAAAGAGATTTAGTAGCTTTAGATTCTAATCATAAATCATCCTACCAAATGTTCGGAATCTTTAAAAAGAAAACAGAAGTAGAAAAGTTACAAAGTAAATATGAAGCCCTAATGAAAGAGGCATTCGATTTGTCAAAAACAAATAGAAGTAAGAGCGACCAGAAAACCTTTGAAGCGAATGAGATAGCTAAACAAATTGACGTTTTAAGTCATAAAAAATAATTCACTCTTTCAAATCGTTGCTATATCACATTCACGTTTCTCATAACTATCAGATATATTAAAGATTTAAGTCTTTAATGAAATTTGTTTCAAAATCAATACCGTTGTTACCATTATCATAGCAAAAGTCTAAATGGGAGGTTGTGATTTGACCTATTATCAGCAGGACATCGTTAAGTCTACTCTCCAGAAAATATCTGAAACCTAAATTACTCATTGCACTTTTCTAAAAGTCAATTTTGAAGGTATACAAACATTCACTTTTGCCATGGAAAAAATCATAATCCGAGGTTAGTTCTTTCCCTTTAAATTGATTTATAGTGCATTACATAATCCGAAAATCATCCCCTATTTTTCCACGAGTTATCGTTTAAAAAAGTTATGTTTATAACATTATTTTCTATTTTTGTGCAAAATTATACAAATGATCATAGGCACTCCCAAAGAGATAAAGAACAATGAATTTCGTGTCGGTTTAAATACTGCTAGTGTAATGGCACTCACCAACCAAGGACATCGTGTGCTTTTGGAAACCAGTGCTGGTATGGGCAGCGGAATGTCAGATGAAGACTATATCGCCGCAGGTGCGACCATTGTTGCTTCAGCAGAAGAGGTTTTTGCCAAAGCAGATATGATTGTTAAAGTAAAAGAACCTTTGGCTGCAGAATACGAATTAATCCGGGCAGGGCAAATTGTGTTCACCTACTTTCATTTTGCTTCTTCATTAGAGTTAACAGAAGCCATGATCAAAAGCAAAGCTATTTGCATTGCCTATGAAACGGTTGAGGACAAACAAGGTCGATTGCCTTTACTTACCCCTATGTCGGAAGTTGCCGGAAGAATGTCTATACAACAAGGAGCAAAATACCTAGAAAAGCCCCAAGGCGGAAAAGGGCAGCTTTTAGGTGGAGTACCGGGTTCTGCCCCAGCCAAAGTAATGATCATTGGTGCTGGTGTTGTGGGAACTGAGGCTGCAAAAATGGCTGCAGGTCTTGGTGCACAGGTCCTTTTACTGGATATTAACTTGGATCGCCTTCGCTACCTTAGTGAAATTCTCCCTCCAAATGTGACACCACTTTACTCATCCCAAGAAACCATTGCAAAAAATATAAGCGATAGTGATCTCATCATTGGTGCTGTGCTTATTCCTGGTGCCAAAGCACCCAATATCATCTCTCGTAAAATGCTCCAAAAAATGGAAGCTGGAACTGTTTTGGTCGATGTGGCCGTTGACCAAGGCGGTTGCTTTGAAACCTGTCAACCCACAACCCACGGAGAACCCACCTTTGTGGTAGATGAGATTGTTCATTACTGTGTAGCCAATATCCCTGGTGCAGTTCCCATGACCTCCACCAACGCCTTAAATAACACTACCCTACCCTTCGTGCTACTTCTGGCCAATCAAGGGTGGAAACAAGCCTGTACGAACAATGAAGCCTTAAAAAAGGGCTTGTCCATTTATGATGGAAAAATTGTACATGCCCCAGTAGCCAACACTTTTGATCTACCGCTATATGATAACGCCATTTGATTTGCTACATTTGATGTACTGAAAATGCACAATGATCCAAGAACTCACATCCATTGTAGGAGAAAATAATATTCTTGCCCACGGGAAAGAAAAAACCCGCTTTACCCATATTTGGAAAACAGACATTCCATTAGCCGCTTTGGCTGTTGTTTTCCCCAGAAGCACAGAAGAGGTCTCAGCCATCATGAAGCTGTGTCATGAAAACAACCAGGAAGTAGTGGTCCACGGTGGAGTTACCAATTTAGTAGGGGGAACACAAACCCAAGAAAAGCAATTGGTTATCTCCTTGGAAAAAATGAATAGCATTGAAGAAATCGATGAAAAAAGTAGAACCATTACCGTACAGGCAGGGGTGATTCTTGAAAATGCCATTGATGCGGCCAACGATAACAATCTTTTCTTACCCCTTAGTTTTGGTGCCAAAGGATCGGCACAGGTTGGCGGAGTAGTCTCTACCAACGCTGGTGGATTACGTGTTTTTCGATACGGCATGACCCGGCAAATGGTGCTTGGACTAGAAGCCGTTTTAGCCGACGGAACCATTATTTCCTCCCTTAAGAAAATCATCAAAGACAATTCTGGCTATGACCTAAAACAATTGTTTATTGGTGCTGAAGGGACATTAGGAATCATAACCAAAGTTGTTTTTCGTTTGCAGGAAAAACCGCAAAGTCGTTCTTCGGCCATCGTAGGACTAGATAATTACGAGCATGTCATTGCTTTGCTCAAGTTCATGGAAAAGGGACTTGCAGGCACCCTTTCGGGCTTTGAGTTAATGTGGCAACGCACCTATATTGCCATGACTTCTGCCCCCGATTTTTCGGCCCCTATCCCGAACAATTTCCCTTATTATGTCTTCATCGAGAGTCTGGGTGGAGATACAACATCCGACTTCAACCGTTTGGAAGACCTCATTGCAGAGGCCTTTGAAAAAGAACTTATTGGTGATGGGGTATTGGCCCAAAGTGATCGCGAGCTACAAGGTATTTGGAAGATAAGAGAAGATGTTTCTGTCTTGGCCGACTTGGCCCAGTTCGACCAGCATTTCGACATTAGCTTACCCATTCCGTTAATTGGCAAAGAAATAGACGCTGCCGTTGAACAACTAGAGCAACTTGATTTTGTCGAAAAGATTTTTCCTTTTGGACATGTGGCCGATGGAAATATTCATTTCATTATTGGAAAGAAAGAAAATTCGCCTGAAATCATCGATGCAATCAATGCCATTATCTATGGCTGTCTTGAAAGAAACAAGGGATCCGTTTCGGCTGAACATGGAATTGGATTAGATAAGAAGAAATACCTTTCTACTTCTAGAACCGAAAATGAAATTAATTTGATGCGCACCTTAAAGCGAGCATTGGACCCAAAAAACATACTAAACCCTGGAAGAATTATCAGCGTTTAGTCTTCTTTCATTTTAATGGTCATATTCCGAATGTTTAAGTCATAAGGATAGCGAACGTGTTGAATGACATAGTTTGGAATACTTGTGTCATCAAGGGGGTCAGATCCGTTGGCAACTTCTGTTGTATCCAAATAACCATCTCCATCATCGTCGTTGTCAAAATTGTTCCCATAGCCATCTCTATCGGTATCTAACTGTTCAGAAGGGTTTTCTGGAAATGCATCGGCCATATTACTTACCCCGTCGTTATCGTCGTCACCAGTAGGGTTTTGAGAAGATAAAAATGTTGGTCCACCAATCGTCGGGGTGGAGGTCTGCGCTATTGCATCAGGCACAAAAGGAATCAATTTTGTAATCATTTCTTGAGGTTCTCGCAATAATGCAATCGCAAATGAAGAAAGAGAGGGTAAGTCCAAACGAACATGTTCATAAAACCCTTGATTGATCCGTGTTGCTGTCCAAATAGGAATATTGTTGTACTCAATAGAAAAGCGTTTTTCTCCTGGATAAATGACTGGAGATTCTACGCGGGTAGTATTGGTTATTTGTGCCGTATCCGCTGGCGCAACATAAACAGCAGTATCTGGAGAGCTAAGTGAAGTTCCCGACAAGGCGCTATTGTCTATATAAAGGACTGGAAGACGATCCAATTTATAGTCAAACTCTAACACTAAATCATTGGTAGGAAAATCGGAAAAGTTTTTGAGCGCTTCAACTTTTTGCTCAACGGCATAAGAAATCATCGCCCAATTACTGTAGGGCAAACCATTTTCATCTACCGGATGGGTGAAAACCGTATTTCCAGCAGCAGTACCGCTAACTGTCCAAGAAGTAGCATCGGAACCTGCAAACAGTAAATTGTCTTTATAATAGAGATCGATAAAATTTTCAAAGTAACGAATATCCTCATTGTCACGGTTAAAAACCGCTAAACCAACATCATAGCGCCCATAGGCGTCATAACCTACTATTTCTATAATCTCATTAATTGAATCGTTTGTTGTCCCTCCGGGAAAAGACCAGACCAAACTATCAATATTACTCGCTGAAGCAATAAAACTCACATCAAAAGAAGGAGAACCAGTATTTGTTGAAATACCTATAGATCTGGAGGTAGAAATAAAAGAAGCATTGAGGCTTCCTACATTCTCCCAGTTTGGGTTTCGTGCTTCCTCTTCTTGTACGGGTGGCTCAAAAATAGGCGGAGTGCAGGCAACCACAAAGAGTAGTATAAACGAAACAATAAAGGTGCCTGAGTTAAACTTCATTCAACAAAAATAAGTTTATTTATTAAATTTATGTAAATACCTGAAAATCATTCATAAAAAAACCCCGATAAACGGGGTTTTCTTTACATAAATACGTTGCTTATGCAGCGTTTTCTTTCTTGATTAGGTTCAAGGCAGAGCCTTCTTTAAACCATTCAATTTGTTGTGCATTATAGGTATGGTTAGCCATAATCGCATCTTTTGAACCATCTGCATGAACCACCTCAACAGTGATTTGTTTTCCGGGAGCAAAATCCTTCAGGTCGATAAAATTGAAGGTGTCGTCTTCTTGAATCAAATCATAATCTGATTCGTTAGCAAAGGTGATTCCTAGCATCCCTTGTTTCTTCAAGTTTGTTTCGTGGATACGTGCAAAAGACTTCACTAAAACAACTTTAACACCTAGGAAGCGAGGTTCCATAGCCGCATGCTCACGTGAGGAACCTTCCCCGTAGTTATGGTCACCCACAACAACCGTTTCAATTCCTGCGGCTTTATACTGACGTTGTACATCTGGCACACCACCGTATTCGCCAGTTAATTGGTTTTTTACAAAATTGGTTTTTTCACCAAAAGCATTGACTGCTCCAATCAAACAATTATTAGAAATATTATCCAAATGACCTCTAAAGCGCAACCAAGGACCAGCCATAGAGATATGGTCGGTAGTACATTTTCCGAGGGCTTTGATTAATAGTTTAGCGCCCGTTAAGTTTTCGCCATCCCATGGAGCAAATGGGCTCAATAACTGAAGGCGTTCAGAAGTTTCACTTACTTTAACCTCAACAGAAGAACCATCTTCTTGTGGAGCGAGGTAGCCATTTTCTTTTACGTCAAATCCAAGCGGTGGTAATTCCATTCCTGTTGGTGGATCTAACTTTACCTCTTCTCCATTTTGATTGATCAACACATCCGTCATTGGATTAAAGTCGAGTCGACCAGAAATAGCAACAGCAGCGACCATTTCAGGAGAAGCTACAAAGGCATGCGTATTTGGGTTTCCATCTGCTCTTTTCGAAAAATTTCGATTGAACGAGTGAATGATCGAGTTTCGCTCTTGTTTGTCTGCACCTTCTCGTGCCCATTGTCCAATACATGGACCACAAGCATTGGTGAATATTTTAGCGTTTAAATCTTCAAAAATGGACAATAAACCATCGCGTTCAGCAGTGTAACGCACCTGCTCTGAACCTGGGTTAATTCCAAATTCTGCCTTGGTGATCAAGTTCTTTTCAACAGCTTGTTTGGCAATCGAAGCAGCACGTGATAAATCTTCGTAAGAAGAGTTGGTACACGATCCAATTAATCCCCATTCAACCTGTAAAGGCCATCCTCCTTCTTTGGCTACTTTGCTCATTTCTGAAATAGGTGTAGCTAAATCGGGTGTAAAAGGTCCATTTATGTGTGGGGTGAGTGTATTTAAATCAATTTCGATTACTTCATCAAAGTAATCTGCAGGATTAGCATATACTTCTGGATCAGCTGTTAAGTGCTCTTTTACCTGATTGGCAGCATCAGCAACATCATCTCTATCGGTTGCTCTTAAATAACGCTCCATGGATTCATCGTAACCAAAGGTTGAAGTGGTTGCCCCTACTTCTGCACCCATATTACAAATGGTTCCTTTTCCCGTACATGACATAGATTCGGCACCTTCGCCAAAGTATTCAATGACAGCGCCTGTTCCTCCTTTTACCGTAAGGATACCTGCTACTTTAAGGATTACATCTTTTGGTGCAGTCCAACCGTTTAGTTTTCCGGTTAACTTAACTCCAATAAGTTTAGGGAATTTCAATTCCCAAGCCATATCGGCCATAACATCTACAGCATCTGCACCACCAACTCCAATGGCTAGCATTCCTAGTCCACCTGCGTTAACGGTATGCGAATCGGTTCCGATCATCATCCCCCCTGGGAAAGCATAGTTTTCCAAAACCACTTGGTGGATAATTCCAGCGCCTGGTTTCCAAAACCCAATACCGTATTTATCTGAAACAGACTCTAAAAAATTGAATACTTCTGAAGAAGTAGAATTCGCCGATTTTAAATCTTGTGTAGCACCTTCTTTGGCTTGAATTAAGTGATCACAGTGAACCGTGGTAGGAACAGCTACTTTTGCTTTTCCTGCTTGCATGAATTGCAACAAGGCCATTTGTGCTGTTGCATCTTGACAGGCAATCCTATCTGGCGCAAAGTCCACATAGTCGTTCCCACGAGAAAAAGCGCGTTGAGACGTGCCTTCCCAAAGGTGAGAATACAAGATTTTCTCCGATGCGGTTAATGGTTTTCCTGTTAACTTTCTTGCTTGTGCAACACGATCTTCCAGTCGTGCATAAACTGCTTTGATCATTTCAATGTCAAATGCCATAATCCAATTATTTTAGGGTAGTAAAATTACAAAATTATGCAACAGATTTTACTCGTTTAACAGATTAAATTGACCTATTGAAAAATAGTCAAAATAATGGTATTTTTAATGCGAATCAATTCGTCATTAAATACAAAGAATCAAAATTACGTTGATCCAAACTAATATTCATTTTATGCAATCACCCTTTCAAAAATACAAAGCACTAATTTTAATGCTATTCTTGGGCGGCTTTATAAGCTTTGTCGATAGTTTTATTCTGGACGGACAGTTTAAAGGAATCGAAGAACACAAACATTTAATCTACCTTGGAACATTGGTCGCTGGACTCGCAGTTGTTCTAGCCATTGTTTTAAAAGAAGACAATCCTACCGATTAGCCTTATCTTTGTTAAAAAAAGATGCAGCATTTTACAAAAGAAGCCATCGATGAATTGGCCTCCCGCTATAAAAACAACTTAATCAACAGTGTTTCTGGTTACAAGTCTGCCAATTTGATTGGCACAAAGTCGAAAGCCGGGAAAACTAATTTAGCTATTTTCAATTCAGTCGTTCACTTGGGAAGCAATCCTGCCCTGTTAGGTTTTATACTTCGACCAACAACCGTTCCCCGACACAGTTACCAGAACATGAAAGAAAATGGAGTGTTTACCATTAATCATATAGCCCAACAACAAATTGAAGCGGCGCATCACACGTCGGCCAAGTACCCAGAAGAGGTCTCTGAATTCGAGCAAAGTGGTTTATTGGAAGAATACAAAAACGACTTCTTCGCTCCTTTTGTTAAAGAGGCCCCTATCCAGATAGCGTGCTCTTATGTCAATGATTATTTAATCGAAGAAAACAACACCTTGTTGGTTGTTGGTGCAATCGAGCATTTATACATAAAAGAAGATATGTTACTTGACGATGGTTGGGTGCAGCTGGACAAAGGTGAGATTGTTACAATTAATGGACTAGATGGCTATGCGTTACCAACACTCTTGGAGCGATTTCCATACGCCCGACCAAACAACTAATTCATGGAATTTATTGCTTCCTCTCTTTTTGATTATGTGGTAAAGCATTCGCAGGCCGAACCGCCTTTATTGACAGAATTGACCCGAGAAACACATTTAAAGGTTTTGCAGCCGCGAATGTTGAGCGGGCCTCTACAGGGACGTTTTTTGAGTATACTCTCTAAACTCATTTCGCCCAAACGAATATTGGAAATTGGCACCTTTACAGGCTATGCCACCCTCTGTCTTGCCGAAGGTTTAGCAAAAGATGGACGTATTGACACTTTGGACATCAATGAAGAATTGACCGATTTTCAACGTTCCTTTTTTGATCGCTCTCCTTGGGGAAAGCAAATACATCAACATACAGGGAATGCCCTCGAACTTATCCCCCAACTGAACAAAACCTATGACCTCATCTTCATTGATGCTGATAAAAAGAATTACCTCAACTATCTTGAACTGGTTCTTCCGAAACTACGTTCAGGGGGGCTTTTGCTGTCTGACAACGTGCTGTGGAGTGGAAAAGTGCTGGAAGAAACACAGAAAAAAGATGAGGACACAAGGGTACTCAAAGAATTTAATAAGCTTTTATCCAGTCATACTGAACTAGAAACGGTCCTGTTACCCTTAAGAGATGGGCTTACAATCAGTCGGAAAATTTAAAGCTTGCGCTTAACCGAATTGGTCAAGTTGTCAAAGTCTTCTTTTACTTGATTTATTTCTTTTTGAATATCCCCTCCAATTTGTTTGGTAGGATCTAGATCAGCAGACTTTTGAATTTCAGATTTAATCTCATTGGTAGCCTGTTTGACTTGGGTGATTCCCTTGGCCAACCCACGTGCAATAGAGGGTATTTTATCGGCACCAAAAATGAGCAAAACGATAAAAAAAATAAACACAATTTCGGCTCCACTGATGAATAGCATGCTAGGATTTTTTTTCAAATATAGGCGAAAAAAAAAGCAGTGAATAGTTTCACTGCTTTTTTCACATTTTTTTCTTTATTCGTTAGCCTTGAACTTTTGCTTTAAAGGCATCAAAGTCAGAATCGGCTTCTTGCTTAGGCCAAGCATTATTGGTTAAATCAATGTCTGCTGTTTCAGCATCTGGATCAACGGTTACACCAATCAATTCTTTGTCTGATGTAATGAGTTTTTTTACAGAAGCATCGTTCTTGCGCCATACTTGAACCGGGTAAGTAATACGTTCTGTAGTTCCGTCAGCATAGCTGTATTCAACAATGATAGGCATTACAATCCCGCCTGGCTTTTCAAACTCAATTTCATAGAAATAGGCAGGAAGTTCTTGTCCTTCTTCAAGCGTAGATGCCAACACTTCAGAGTGATCTGTTGGTTTTCCTTCTGCCAAAGAAGCGTCAAACTCCTCACTGTTCTCTGCGACCATAAAAACCGATGGATTTAAATCATCTGCCGTCATGCCATAGCGAGCCAATAGATTGTTTACTTCTTTGCTTGGGGTCGGAGAAACATAATAACGTTTCACCTCTTTAACGCCTATATCCACAACGTCTGTCGAATAAAACCAACCTCTCCAAAACCAATCTAAGTCTACTGCAGAAGCATCTTCCATGGTACGGAAAAAATCTTCTGGAGAAGGATGTTTAAACATCCAGCGCTGCGAATATGTTTTAAAGGCAAAATCAAACAGTTCAGGTCCCATAATGGTTTCCCGTAAGATATTCAGTGCTGTAGCCGGCTTTCCGTAGGCATTTGGCCCCAATTGAAAGACGTTTTCAGGGTTAGACATGATTGGGCTAATAAAGTCTTGATCACCGGACATATAGCGGACAATTTTAGACGGCTCTCCTCTACGTGAAGGGTAGTCGGCTTGAAATTCTTGCTCAGTAAGGTACTGCATAAAGGTATCTAAACCTTCGTCCATCCATCCCCACTGACGTTCATCAGAGTTAACAATCATGGGGAAATAGTTGTGCCCCACTTCGTGAATAATCACACTGATCATTCCGTATTTTGTTCGGTCCGAATAGGTGCCATCTGGATTAGGGCGGCCATAGTTCCAACAAATCATGGGGTATTCCATCCCCTGGTTTTTGGCATGAACAGAAACCGCTTTTGGATAAGGGTAATCAAAGGTGTATTTGGAATACACTTCAAGGGTATGGGCAACCACACGCGTAGAATATTCTTCCCACAAGGGGTTTCCTTCCTTAGGATAGAGCGAGGAGGCAATAATATTTTTACCGCCTACCTTCACGGCCATCATGTCCCAAATAAAACGTCGGGAGGTGGCAAAACCAAAATCACGCACATTTTCTGCCACAAAACGCCATGTTTTTGTTTTGGTTGCTTTTACTTTTTCTTTCTCAACTACTTCGTCTTGAGAAACAATGATCACAGGGTTATCGAAAGTATTTAAGGCTTTTTTATAGCGCTGATATTCTGTTTTGGTTAACACTTCTTTTGGGTTTTGCAAACTTCCTGTCGCCTCCATGATATGATCTTCAGGAACAGTAATATTCACTTCATAGTTTCCAAAATTAAGGGCAAATTCTCCATTCCCCCAGAACTGGTAATTCTGCCAACCTTCCACATCATTATAGACCGCTAAACGTGGAAAAAATTGTGCTATTACATAAGCGCGATTATCATCTTCTTCAAAATATTCATAACCAGAACGTGCACGATCGGTGACGTGGTTATTGATTTTGTACCACCACTTAATTGAAAAGGTATACTGCTCTCCGCTTTGTAAGGCCGTTGGCAAGTCTACACGCATCATGGTTTGATTTATCGTGTGACGCAATGGTCGTCCGCTGGCGTCTTTGACATGTTCTATATTGAAACCACCCACGAATTTCTCTGTGGTAAACTCTTCAATAAACGAATTCACCCCTCTGTATTTTGGGGCAGATGATGGTTCTTTTGCTCCTTCCATATCGTTCTCGTTACGGATATTCTGATCGAGTTGAATCCAAAGATAAGGTAGGGCATCCGGAGAATTATTGGTATACGTAATGGTTTCACTTCCGTATAACTTGGTGTTGGCATCGTCTAAACGGATATCCATTTTGTAATCTACCTGTTGTTGATAATAATCAACACCAGGGGCACCTGCAGCAGTTCTGAAACGGTTTGGCGTGGCAAACTCTTCATACAATTGCTTGAAATTATTATTGTTTTTATGCCCTTGCACTGCAGTAGAATCTTGTGCAGATACGAAGAAAGCAAAAAACAAAGTCATTGAGGCTAAAACATGTTTTTTCATCGATAATAAATTTTATTGGGGTTAAATATACTTTAAATTATTTCTGTTTGAAATCCAGTGAATTGAATTTATTTCTCAACAAAAAGCTTTTGCTTTTAGCTGGAGTTTTAACATGGACTATATTTTGCTGGTTTTCAATAAAATCTAACAAAAAAGTACTTGTAAGTTGAAGAGAGGTAACGGTTGAAGTTAGCATGGGCACTTCCGCATAAATAACCAAAAACTCCTCTTGATACTCCCTTCCAAGGTAAGTTATTTTTTGCGAGACATCATTCAGCCTTAAGGTCAGATTGTCGATAAAGAATTTCTCGATGAATGCATCCGTTTCATCTGGATGCGAGTCAGGAGAAAAGACCACTTTACTGTTTTGTTTGTCTTGCATATAGGCTTCTATATCCTCCAAAAAAAACCGACTTGTTAACTGTATTTGTTGTTTTTCTGGCACCCACTTTACCGTTGTGGTGCTGAGATAATAGTCATGGCTACCCACAAAAGACATTGACAATAGAGCGAATAAAAAAACAATTCCCTTAGTTTTCAGCATAGCGTTCTCTGTTAAAACGGTCAAAAGCAGTCGTTACTTCTTCGTGCATACCCATTTTATAAAATTTAATAATGTTTGTGTTCTCGGAACAACTCAAAACAAAATCATAAACCTTCTCTTGCGGCAAACCATACTCTTGTTCAAAAAAGAAAACGCCGTAAAATTTAATCATCGAAAAGATGACTTCAAACTCACCTTCTAATTTCCTTTTTTTCTTTAATTTCTTGTAATAGCCTGAAAGATGCTTGTATGCTGCTTCCAAATTAATTCCTCCAGAAATTGGCAATAACAATGTACTTAAAATTAAGCTCTTTGCAGAGACAATTTTCTCTTCTCGTTCTCCTTTAAAGCCAGGGATACCAACATCACTAAAATTGAGTTGCTTTGGTACAGCACTAAGATCGCTCGAAAGACTACCACTTAGGTCATGAGGTTTTACAACTACCTCTTTTAGTTCGTTGACAAATTCTTCCAAATAAACAGTTACTTCTGCGAGAGAAAAGATCGCTTCCGTAATGATCAACTCTCGCTGCTTGAATTGAACTCCAGAAAATAGAAGCCGTTCGCCGAGTGCTATTGAGATTTCAAACTCTCCATTCACATCTGTTATTTCTGCATTACCACGTGAAGCATTGATAACGTGGATTCCTTCTAGCGGCAACCTTGAATGACTCACTCTACCTTCCAATAAACGGTAGGTTTGGGCGCTTAACCCAAAGGGCAAAGCGAACAATAGGTACGCAATAAAAATAGCCCTTATTTTCAACGAATTTTTTTCTTGTATTTTTCGCTTTGCAGGTATAAATATTCAATTAGTTGGAACTCCATGTCCTTTTTTAGCAAACGATCACTGGGTAAGACACGATCCAGTTCTTCTAAAAAACCGATTACTTCAGCGGAGGTCAAATCCAAGTCATTTGTAAAGAAATTCTCTTCAAAAATAAGCGGAAGAACTTTTGAGGGAACCATTGTTCTTTTCTCTGCATCTTGTTTTGCCGTTACTACTTTTGCTAAAAGCTTGGCAATGTTTACAATGTTTAGGCCATTGGTCAACTGCCCTTGTGTGGTAATATTATTTCGGATTCGAGTAGATTTATCCTGTGAATAATCTACCCGCGAAAATTCTTCCTTTTTTAAATCTAGAAACTTCTCTGTATTCTCTGGGCCAACCACAATTTCATCTAAGGCTGTTGTTCGTTCATTTACTTCAACCACCAAACGATTTTTCTTTATTATTTCTGCTGTTACCTCTATGCTTTTTATTCTAAACTGTACCGATGAAAAAATAATTTCGTCGCCAACACGAGCAAGGATTTCAAACTCTCCTTCCCCATTGGTAATGGTATTGGTTAGGGCAGTATTATTGACTACGTTTGCTGCAATTACATTATTGTTTCGGTACAGAAGTTTCCCCTTTAAAGGGATGCGTCTTTCTTGGGCAGAAACCAACAGAAAACAAAGTGTGAAAAAACTAGATAGTAAAATTTTCATAAGATAAAAATAGGTATTATCTAACGATTAACTGCTAAGGCTTTGTTAATAAAAATTGGAAAGGAGAGGAGGAAAATTGAGCGGGAGACCGGGCTCGAACCGGCGACAATCAGCTTGGAAGGCTGAAGCTCTACCAACTGAGCTACTCCCGCAGTGGTACAAATATAGTATTATTTAGATTAAATCCCATTCTTCCAAAAAAAAGCAACTGATATATAAAACCGAACTGACTTTAGCTATAACTGAGTTTTCTTTCAATAAATTCTGTACTTTCATGCAATGATTACATCGATCGAACTTAGACCCATTTCTGCTGTAGAAACCCATTTGGTTCGTCATCCAATGCTTCGACATGGCCGACCTATCGAAGATTGTGTTTTTGAAGGAGATGAACTAGAAACCACTTTTCATTTAGGCGCTTTTCACAACTTGGAATTGATTGGTGTGGCTTCTGCTTTTTTAAAACAACATTCTCGACTTAAAGGCCAGCCAAGCTACCAGGTCAGGGGGGTCGCAACAGTCAAAAAGCACCATCGTTTTGGTGTTGGAAAGGCACTCATGAAAGGAATCGAACAGCAGCTCAGCACAAAAAAAGCTGAATTAATTTGGCTGAATGCACGCACAAATGCAGTCCCTTTTTATGAAGCCTTGCATTACACTGCTCACGGAGAAGGATTTGCTATTGCTGGAATTGGTTTACATTATTGCTGTTTTAAACGTTTAAATCATGACTAGATTTTTCTTTTCCGTTTTACTCCTTCCGTTTTTAGGCTTTAGTCAAGACGCACAAGATTTCGACAGCGCTTTTTTAATGGGCCAAAAAGAAGATGTTATTTCCGCAAAACACGGTTTACTTCCACAGGTCGAAATAGCCTTTCTTCAAATGCAAAGAGCAGCAAAAAAAGATAGCATAGAGCTAAAAAATGTCTCTAGCTACAGGAGTTATGCTGTTCAAAAAAGAATTTGGAACAGAAAATTTGAGCGCTTTACCAACGAAGGACTTAGTCCTGAAAAAGCGATTCAAAAAATAATTGAATACTCTACTCTACCGGGTACATCACGCCATCATTGGGGGACAGATATTGATATCATTGACGCACAACCTTCGGTAGAAGGTGATGTTTTGTTGGAAGAGCATTTCCAGGGCAATGGCCCATATGTGAAATTGGGATTATGGCTGAAAAAAAATGCTGCAACCTATGGATTCGAATTGGTCTACACCAAAGACAGGTCTCGGAAAGGGTTTTTCTATGAGCCATGGCATTACACCTACTCTGCTTTATCAACTGAATTTTTATCTTCTTTCATAGAAGAAAACCTGATTGAGAAAATTGCAAAAGACAGTACGTTGCTTGGAAGCTCTTATTTAACAGAGTCTTTTTTAAATCACTATTTAGAGGAAAATATTAAAGGAATCTCCATTCAACTAAAAGAGTAAGTAATCTATCATCTGTTTCGCATGTAGCCCATCAATCCTTCATAACGTCTTCTGGAAAGCGGCAAGGAATCTCCGTTTGACATTTCGCAATAGTTCCCCGCACGTTTATTAATATTGATTAATTGCGCTAAATTGATGAGAAAGGAATTGTGTATTCGATAAAAAACATCTTGATCCAAAATATTCTCATACTCACCAATGGGTTTTGAAGAAGTAATTTTACGCTTTTTATCTTTTAAATAAAACTCTGTATAACGGCCCGTCGATTTTAAGTAAACCACTTCATCCGGATGAATAAAATCGATACGATCCATTCCAGAAATCATGATAAAATTTGCTGGATGCTTGGTGTTAAAGGATTGAGAAATATTTTTAATACTTCCCATATCCAAGGTTTTGTTCTCATTTATCTTTTCAGCGACTTTATTTACTGCTGCCACAAGTTCTTCGATAATAATAGGTTTCAAAAGATAATCAATCGTATTGTATTTGAATGCACGAATAGCATACTCGTCATAGGCGGTGGTGAAAATAATTTGAAAATCAGGATTACCCAATTCCTGTAAGAGGTCGAAAGAAGTATCTCTATCTAACACTATATCGAGAAAAACCAAATCTGGCTCTTCTGCTTTCAGAACGCTCAGTGCTTGGTCATAGGTAGAACACGAGGCAATAACGTCAATGTTTTTACAGTATTTTTTAATGAAATGGTTGAGTAGGTCTAAATTATTTTTCTCGTCTTCTACAAGAACTGTTTTAAACATTTTCATGTGCTTTATTTTTTGCTGTGATTTCTGGAACAATCAATACGGCTCTTGTTCCACAAATAATTCCTTCATCTAGTATATCTTCCAGATAAAAGACGGATTTTGTTTTATAGATATAGTTCAAAATATCGATGCGCTCTTTTAAGATTTTTGTTGCATGTGATTTATGAACATTTTTCCCTAGTGCATTGGTTTTCTGTAATCGACTTGCAGCTTTTCTACCCATCCCGTTATCTTCCACATGCAAAACCAAAGAATCTTCAGAATGCTTGACTTTGAGTTCGATTAGGCCTTCTTCTTTTTGGTGCACCAAACCGTGAATAATGGCATTTTCAACAATAGGCTGAAGTAGCATTGGAGCAATAAGACAGGTGTCTGGATTCAATTTATTCTCAAAAGTAACACTGAAATTGATTGGTCGTTCCAAACGAATATTTTGAAGGGCGATATAGCCTTGTATGTAATCAATTTCTTCGGACAAGGTCATATTATCAGAAGAAGACATGTCTAATGTTTTTCGAAGCATTCGTGAAAAAATACCGACATACTGATTGGCCTTTTCCTCCCCTTTCAGCATCAAGACACTTTGAATTCCATTTAGGGTGTTGTAAATAAAGTGCGGATTCATTTGTGCTTTTAGTGATTGAGATTCGAGGCGAGCAATTTGGTCGCGGTAGGCTGAACGCTGTCTGGATCGATCTCGACCAAAAAAAACGATGAGTGTAATGGTAATAAAATTACTTACAAACAATGGAATCGCTATGTTGGTGGTTAATGAGAGCATTTCAAACAAATAAATGAGTTTGGAAAACCATCAAACGGGCTTTCTTGTTTGAAATAAATATAATAAAGTTTATTATACTATACATGATTTAAGGGCAATAAAGTAGGTTAATTGGTTAAATGTATAAAAAACTCATATCATTGTATTATTAATCTACTTTGATTTAAAAAATAACCATGAAAAAAGACTATTACAATCCCGACGATTTAAAAAAGTTTAGCCAAATAACTGAATGGAACAAGGAGCTTGGAGACAAATTTTTCGACTACTATGCAAGTGTTTTTAAGGAAGGGCATTTAACGGCAAGAGAGAAGTCTTTGATTGCACTAGCTGTGTCACATGTGGTTCATTGCCCCTATTGCATCGATGCCTACACCAAAGATGGGCTTCAACGCGGTATTGAAAAAGAAGAAATGATGGAAGCTGTGCATGTGGGCGCAGCCATCAAAAGTGGCGCAGTTCTTGTTCATGGAGTGCAGATGATGAATCGTCACGACCAATTAAGTATGTAACCAATATGGCCTCAAAATCCTTAAAAGCACAACAAAACGAGCTTTCCAATACCGATCGACAATTGGAAATCCTATCCAATGGTGTTTTTCAAAACGGACAACTCCCAACATTTAAACAAAAACTAAAAGAGCATGCCTTAGCGCCAATAGAACCCCAAAAACTAACCATTCTTCAGCTTAATGTTGGCTATATGTGCAACCAAGTTTGTGCACATTGTCATGTTGATGCAGGTCCAGATCGAAAAGAAATGATGACCCGCACTACCATGGAAGAGTGTATCGCAGTAATGGAAGCAAACACAATTGAAACCGTTGACTTGACAGGTGGAGCGCCAGAGATGCACCCAGATTTCCGTTGGTTTGTGGAACAAATTAGGTCGAGAACCTCGGTGAATGAAATCATTGTACGTTCCAATTTGACCATCATCATGGCCAATAAAAAATACAACGATTTACCCGATTTTTTTGCCCTGCACAATGTACATGTCATCTCTTCTCTCCCCTTTTACAAACGTGACAAAACAGACCGTCAAAGAGGGTCGGGTGTGTTTGATCAGTCTATAAAAGCGCTACAGAAATTAAATACTGCAGGCTATGGTAAAAAAGATAGTCAGCTTCAACTTGACCTTGTTTACAATCCTTCAGGGGCCTTTTTGCCCGGAGATCAAATGGCGCTAGAAAACGATTTTAAAAAAGCATTAAGGGAAGATTTTGGGATTGAATTCAATCAATTGTTCACCATCACCAATTTACCCATTAGTCGTTTTTTAGATTATTTAATTGCTTCTGAAAACTATGAGGAATATATGCATGCCCTAGTGGATGCATTTAATCCTGCGGCGGCAGAAAATGTAATGTGTACCAATACCCTTTCGGTAAGCTGGGAAGGCCATTTATATGATTGTGACTTTAATCAAATGCTTGAATTAAAAGTTGCTAGCAAACATTCTCATATTCGTGATTTTAATACAGTTGAACTAAAACAACGTAAAATTCAACTCTCTCAACATTGCTACGGCTGCACCGCAGGAGCAGGGAGTAGTTGCCAAGGAAGCATTGCTTAATATTTGTACACTTGAAAAAACCACTCTTACTTGTCTTCTGTAAAAACCCCGTTTTAGGCAAAGCGAAAACTCGCTTAGCGACTTCTATTGGAAAAAAGAAAGCGCTGGATGTATACCATGCTCTCCTGCACAAAACTGCTCTTGTTTTATTCGATGTAGAAGTTGACATCCATTTGTATTACACTTCATATATTGACCAGGAAGATATTTTTCAGCAACCCTCGATCACAAAAAAAATACAAACGGGAAATGATTTGGGCATCCGTATGGCCAATGCATTTAAAGAAGGTTTTAAATCGCATTCTCCCATCGTTATTATTGGCACCGATCTTTGGTCACTAGATGTTTTCGATATTCACAAAGCCTTTGAAGCACTCCAGACCAGCGGAACAGTGATTGGCCCCTCTGCCGACGGAGGCTATTATCTTTTGGGGCTACAAAAGTTTATCCCAGCGCTATTTGAAAATAAAAAATGGGGAACCCCAACAGTATTATCAAATAGCCTGAATGATCTTAAAAAAGAAGACGTTTATTTGTTGGAAGAAAAAAACGATATCGACACCTACGGAGATCTTAAAGATCATCCAGAACTAATGCAACTCTTGAAATGAACAAACAAGAACAAATCAATGAAAGCCGGGCTTTTTTAGAAAAAAATGGCGTCGAAACGGATGCGTTTGGAATAATCCTTGGAACGGGGCTTGGAGACCTTATTGACCACGTTCAGATTGAACGAGAAATTCCCTACAGCGCTATTCCTCATTTTCCGAGACCAACTATGGCGTTTCACAAAGGAAGATTGATTTACGGGAGTCTTGAAAACAACAAAGTAGTCATTTTTGAAGGCCGATTTCATGCTTACGAAGGCCTTAGTTATTTTGAAATAACCTACCCCGTTCGACTCATGCATGCCCTAGGTGTTCAACAACTCATTATAAGCAATGCTGCTGGCGCAATCAACCTTGCCTTTAAAAAAGGAGAGGTCATGCTTATTGAAGACCATATCAATCTCCAAGCCGGATCGCCTCTGGCAGAAAAAGGCATTGAAGAATTGGGAGAGCGTTTTGTAGACATGAGTGCTCCATATTCGCCCAAGCTAATCCGTGAAGCAAAGCGTATTGCACAGCGTAACAACTTCGCTTTACATGCAGGGGTATATGCTGCAGTAACTGGACCTCAACTGGAAACAAAAGCAGAATACCGTTACCTTAAAATTATTGGTGCAGATGCAGTGGGAATGTCAACTGTTCCAGAAGTTATTGTAGCCAATCAACTCAAAATGGAATGCATAGCATTTTCCGTTTTGACTGATCTTTGTGACCCACAAAACCTAGCCCCTATTAATATTGAAGACATCATGGCTTCAGCAAAAAAAGCGGAACAGTCTTTGATTATCATCGTAAAAGAATTACTATCCACCCAAAAAAAATAAAATGAGTTATTTAGAAGTTACCAAAGATGTGTATAAAGAAGCAGCCCTCACACCAGATGTAGGTTTATGTTGTACCACTACTCCAATATGGCAATTCCCAGGATTATCGATTCCAACCATAATGCAAGAAATGAATTATGGCTGTGGGTCAACCGTTCACCCAAGAGACTTGGTCAATAACCCAAAAATTCTTTATGTGGGTGTTGGCGGCGGAATGGAATTACTTCAATTCGCTTATTTTTCTAGACAAAAAGAAGGTGTTATTGGGATTGATGTTGTGGATGAAATGCTGGAGGCCTCACGTAAGAATTTCGTGATTGCAGAAAAAGAAAACGATTGGTTTCAATCGGACTTTGTTACCCTTAAAAAAGGGGATGCCTTGGCTTTACCTGTTGAAGACGAAAGCATTGATGTGGCTGCGCAAAATTGCTTATTCAATATTTTTAAATTGGATGAACTCAAAAAAGCATTGGAAGAAATGTACCGTGTTTTGAAACCTCATGGCCGTTTGGTTATGAGTGACCCAATTTGCGAACAACCCATGAACGATACACTTCGAGAAGATGAACGCCTTCGCGCTTTATGTCTCTCTGGTTCTATTCCTTTAAATGATTACATAAAACTTTTGACCGATGTTGGTTTTGGCACCATTGAAATTCGTGCAAAACGACCCTATCGAATCTTAGATAGTAAACATTATCCAACCGAGGAAACTATCTTTATTGAAAGCGTTGAAGTATGCGCAATAAAAGACCCCATGCCAGCAGATGGTCCTTGTGTATTTACCGGAAAAGCAGCCATCTATTTTGGTAATGAAGATTTTTTTGACGATGAGAATGGACATATTTTACTCAAAAATCAGCCATTAGCCATTTGTGACAAAACAGCTAATGCACTAAAAAACAATAACCAAGATAACCTCTACATCAGTGAGTCTACTTTTCACTATGATGGTGGCGGTTGTTGCTAATCGCCCTTCTCATGAACCTACGTTATATTACTGGAATAATGCTTTTTCTGTCTTTGTCTGTTGTTGGACAAAAAAGCATGCATAATTTATGGACAGCCGCATTACAAGAACATGTTGATGATGACGGAAACGTGAACTACAAAAGCTGGAAAAAAGACACCACCTATTTGGATAATTACCTTCAAACATTGGAAGAAAACCCACCAGTAGAAGCTTGGTCAAAAAGTGATTCGTTGGCCTACTTCATCAATGCCTACAATGCCGTTACGGTAAAATTAATTTTAGATAAATACCCTCTAAAAAGCATTTGGAATTTAGTTACCCCATGGCGATTTAAACGTTTTACTTTGAACGGTGAAAAAGTTTCCTTGAATCATATTGAACATGAAATTCTCCGAAAGATGAATGAGCCTCGCATTCATTTTGCCATCAATTGTGCTTCTGCCTCTTGTCCAAAATTGATCAATGTTGCTTTCGAATCGCACACAATGGAAAAACAACTGGAACAAGTAACCCGCGACTTTATTAACGATCCAAAGAGGAATAAACTAAGCGAGAAGAAAATTGAAATTTCACGTATCTTCCAGTGGTTCAGTGATGACTTTGGAAATAAAAAAGAACGCATTGCTTTTATTCGAAAATATGCAAACCAACCCTTCAATGAAAATCCAAAAGTGGGTTTTTTGACCTATGACTGGCAACTCAACGAATAAGAAAGGTTTATCCATTATTGTTCCTGTTTTAAATGAAGCTTCAGTTCTACCCAGGTTCATAGATGCACTTTTGGTCAATTCATTTTATGAAAATCAATTGATATTTGTAGATGGGGGCAGTGATGATGGAGGCGACGAATACATCAATACACAGCAGCATTGCACATTAATCAGGAGTGAAAAAGGGCGAGCCAAACAAATGAATCTTGGCGCTAAAGCAGCAAGATTCAAACTGCATTACTTCCTTCATGTGGACAGTATTCCGCCCAAAAATTTTGATTTGCACATTCTAGAAAAAAATCCCTAGGAGCAAAAGCAGGCTGCTTCCAACTCCAATTTGATTCTTCAAAAAAAGCATTGAAATGGTCGGCTTACGCTACGCGCTTTAACGTTCGATTTTGCAGGGGCGGTGATCAGTCGTTATTTATTGACAAAGTGCTGTTTGACCAGTTGAATGGTTTCAATGAGACTTACCAAGTTTGTGAAGATGGAGAATTGATCGATCGGATTTACAAAAACAATGGCTTTTGCGTTTTACCACAAAAAATAACAACTTCTGCGCGCAGATTTGAAGAAAATGGTGTGTGGCGCCTCCATTACCATCACGGAATTATTCATCTGATGCGTTTCATTGGATGCTCGCCTAAACAACTTAGTCGATACTACTCTGCCTTTGTAAAATAGGATTGCAATACCGTTTCAGCCATCTTATTTTGTGGAGTGAAGCCTTTATGTCCATTGCCACCTGCTGTTGAATGTTGAGGAAACCACTTCCAGACAAAACCACCAGCCCACCAGCTTTTAGGCTGAAATGTTTCAAACAAAGCCTCCAATGCAATGGCCTGCGCAACTGGATTAAAGTGTACATCTTTTTGACGGTAATCCCAAGGACGAGAAACCGGATCATCTATACTTCTGTACCCCATTTCTGTAAATACCACCGGACGTTTTAAAGAATCACTCAATTGGGTCAAAACCGTTACTGTTGGAATCCATCGTTTTTTTAACACAGACACACTCAAGCTTTCTTTTCCCTTTAGAGGGAAATAAGCGTTCACCCCAATAAAATCTAACTGATCCCAGAAATCAACTTTTGTATAACTATCCCAGTTTTCAGCATAGGTTAACTTTCCTGAGTAAATTTGTCTAATCGATATAATTAAATCCCTCCAATAGTCTGGATCATTTTCTACGACTGAAGCTAGTTCTGTACCAATACAAAATAAGGGCAATCGATGCTCTTCTGCTAAAGCAGCAAAATGCAAAATAAATGTGCTGTATGATCTTTTAAAAGAGGCCCATTCACGTTTACTTTTTAGGTCAATTTTCCCTGTAAAAGCTCCATTTCTTATCCACAATTGAGGCTTCAACATCACTTTGATTCCAGCTTGATGAAATAGCGGAATCGTTTCATTTATACCTTTGGCTGTTTCTCCTTTCCATTGCCCAGTTCGGTTAAACTTCACAACACTGTCTTGCAAGCTATAGAGATAACCAAATGGCATGAGCGTTACCCAATTGGCGTTAACATCCTGAATCTTTTTCACTTGGGAAATCTGAATATCATCTCGTGTTCCCACAAAACTTAGTCCATGCATTTTTTGGCTGTGTACAAACATGAAACAGCCAAAAAAACAGAAAAATACAATTCCCTTTAAATCCATCCTTTTAAAGATAGGAAACTTATTTAGCTTTCGTACTTACAGCATCCACCAATAATAGGGAATGAAGACCACTACGCCAATTAAAGCTGTCGTGATAAAATAAATTAGGGTAAATCCAAGAATGGAAAAAAGGTCGTCAGCATCCTTAAATATCGGCAAGTAGCTTTTTAAAAAAAGTAATGAAAACGCAGCGGTAATTCCGGCAAAAACATAAAACATAGGTTAAGATTTAGGGGGGTAAATAGTTAAGTGTAATTTAAATAGGTTTTCTCGAGGTCTTGTTGCACATAAAGCCAGCCACGCTGACATTCTGCATGGATTTCTTCTGCTTGAGGGAAGCTAGAAAAATCTCCTTGCTCAATAGTTAGCAACACTCCTTCAGTATGGGGGGTGATCCTAAAACGCAATTCGGAACACTGCCCTTTCAAACCTGCTCCTTTATGAGAAATTGAAAATCTAAGTATTCTGTAGGGCGTATATTCTAAAAGTTCTCCCGCAACATGTATGGTTGTAGCGCCATTGTCATGCGTTTCAACCCATTCGACTTTATCGCCAATTTCCCAATTACATTGCAGGGCACAATTGTACATGTATTGCTTAGTATATTTGGGCTCGGTTAAAACTGACCAAACGGATTCTTTAGTTGTTTTGAGCGGGAGTTCCAGAACTGCCCAAAGTGGTTTTTTCATTATATAGGTATTAAAACCTTATGAGATAAACGACAACAAAGTGTTGAACTTATCTAAATTTAGGTAAAATTTGGTAACTCTAAATTACACTTTTTTTTAAATCATTTAAATACATTACCTTGGAATAAATATTTTTTATGGTATCCCAACCCCCGATCATTATCATTGGAAATGGAATTGCTGGCATTACAACCGCAAGACACATCCGCAAAAGAAGTGGCGCTCCTATCCTAATTATATCCAAAGAAAGTCGCTATTTTTTTTCCCGTACTGCCTTGATGTATGTCTATATGGGGCACCTCAAGTGGGAACATACCCAACCCTATGAAAATCATTTTTGGAAGAAAAATAGGCTTGACTTATTAGAAGAAACTGTAACCGAAATTGATCCTGAGAAAAAAAAACTTACGCTTTCCAATGGCAATACACTTTCTTATGCCTCGCTTGTTTTGGCCACAGGATCTATTCCAAATAAATTTGGTTGGCCAGGAGAAAATTTAAAAGGAGTCCAAGGATTGTATTCAAAACAAGATCTTGAAAAGTTAGAAGCCTTGAGTCCATCAATCGAAGAAGCTGTGATTGTTGGCGGCGGACTTATTGGAATTGAATTAGCCGAAATGCTCCAGGTTAGAGGGAAAAAAGTTACTTTTTTGGTCAGAGAAAAAAGCTTCTGGAGCAATGTTCTTCCAAAAGGAGAATCTCAAATGATCAACCGTCATATTTTATCGCATGGAATTGACCTTAGACTTGCTACAAGCCTAAGCGAAATTATTGAAGACGAAAACGGAAGAGCCAAAGCAATACGAACAGATAAAGACGAAATCATCCCATGTCAGTTTGTTGGACTTACTGCTGGTGTTCGTCCTAACATAGATTTCATCAAAGACAGTTCAATCGACACCAACCGCGGTATCCTTGTCAATAAATACTTGGAAACAAATCTGCCCGATATATATGCCATTGGGGACTGTGCCGAACAGCAAGAACCTGTTCCTGGAAGAAGACCCATTGAAGCTGTTTGGTATACCGGACGAATGATGGGTGAAACCTTGGCAAAAACATTAACCGGAGAAAAATCAGCCTATCATCCTGGGCAATGGTTTAACAGCGCCAAATTTTTTGACATAGAATACCAGACATATGGATTGGTCGCTGCACACCCAACAGAACCCGAAATTCATTTTCAATGGGAAAATCCAGCAAAAAATCTTGGCATCACAATTGCTTTCAATAAAGAAACAAATGAATTCATAGGAATCAACACATTTGGAATACGCATGCGTCATGAAATTTTCGACCAAATGTTAACAGAAAAAAGAACCGTTCTCCATGTTGTTGAGCATTTGAATGATTGTAATTTTGATCCAGAATTTTTTACCTCTTATGGTGGAGAAATCATCGCAAAATTCAACCAAGAATTCGGTACAAACATTCGATTAAAAAAGAAAAGTTGGAGAAGAATTTTCGCCAACCTAATCACAAACTAATGAAAACATTACAAAAATTCGGATTGGGGGTATTCTTGTCAGGATTGGCTATTTTTTGCGCGCTAATTTTTATTGGAAAATACCAACTCAAAGCCAAGCAGTTTGACGCTTTAATTGCTGAGAAAGGAATTAAAAGCGAAGTTTTTATCGCGAACATTAAACGTAACCTAGTAGACAAAGAATTCTCGGGTCCTTTTGAATTCTCAACAAGGATCATTACCGCCCTCGAAGAAGCTAATAAAGTCCATCGAAAGAAAAGAGAATGGAGTAAAGTGATTTGGGACAAACCCCACAGTTTTTCTTATGAAGTGGCTAAAAAAGCTGGGACGGGAATGATTCCAAACAACAAAGGTTGGTTTTGGTTTTTAACCTTTGGATTGGGCATTATTGGTTCTTTGTTGTACATCATACCTAACATAATTACACTAGGGCCGCCTGGAATAAAAAACAATGGTATTTTCTTCGATTCTAGCACGAACAGGGGTTTTTTAGGATGGTCAGTTTTTATCTTCTTAGTGAGCTTTTATGTTTTGTTATACTTTTTCCCAGATTATATTGTCAATTGGACCTATATCGTCGATCCAATCAGTCAAAGTCTGAGCGGTAACTTAGCAAGTCAATGGTTTTTATACGGCTATTTATATTGTGTTGTGATGACTGTTATGGCGATCCGCATGTACATTAAATACCGAAACAATAAGTACCAAATTCTAAGAACTACCTCTGTCCTATTTTTTCAAATCGTCTTTGCTTTTTTGATCCCAGAAATATTGGTGCGCTTCGAAAAACCATGGTATGATTTTAAAAATGCATTCCCTCTTGATTACGATTTTTTCTTCAGCTGGAATCTAAATAGTTTAATCTCTAGTGGTGGATTTGGTTTATTCATTCTCGTTTGGGGGATTGCATTGACCTTAGTCATCGTTCCAGTGATGGTTTACTTCTTTGGAAAACGCTGGTATTGCTCTTGGGTCTGTGGTTGTGGGGGTTTAGCAGAAACGCTCGGCGATCCGTATCGTCACCTTTCAAATAAATCTATTGGTGCGTGGAAATTAGAACGCTGGTTGGTCCATGGTGTGTTGGCATTTTCAATCGTCATGACTGGCTTTACACTCTACACTTACTTCTCTGGAACAAGTGCAGTTTTAGGAATTAAAACACAAACGATTCAAAGTATCTACGGCTTTTTAATCGGCTCTATTTTTGCGGGTGTTATAGGAACTGGGTTTTATCCCATTTTCGGAAACCGTGTTTGGTGTCGCTTTGGTTGTCCGCTCGCAGCCTACCTAGGTTTGGTTCAACGCTTTAAATCGCGTTTCCGTATTACAACAAATGGAGGTCAATGTATTTCTTGTGGAAACTGCTCGACCTATTGTGAGATGGGAATTGATGTTCGTGCCTATGCACAAAAAGGACAAAATATTGTTCGCTCTTCTTGTGTTGGCTGTGGTGTATGTTCTGCCGTATGCCCACGTGGAGTATTAAAATTAGAAAACGGCCCAGTAGCTAACAGAACTCATTTACCTAACTTTCCCCTAGGAAACACCTTGAACAATTAATTTACTTTGCAAAATTGAATACAACATCTTCTCTGTCTGTTACTGTTATTATCCCAGCTTATAACGAAGAAGACTCCATTGCTAAAGTCATCAAGGAAATCCCTTCTTTGGTCAATGAAATTATTGTAGTAAACAATTGTTCTACCGATAAAACAGCAACCGTTGCCGCCACAGCAGGAGCAACTGTTTTGGACGAAAACCGTATGGGCTATGGATATGCTTGTTTAAAAGGAATTGAGCATGCAGCACGGCAGCAAAGCCCGCCAGAAGTGGTGGTCTTTCTCGATGGCGATTTCTCTGATTACCCTGTGGAACTGATAAAAATAATTGCCCCCATACAGAATAACGAAGTTGACTTTGTGGTTGGAGCACGTGTAAAAGAATTACGAGAGGAAGGCTCAATGACTCCCCAGCAAATCTTTGGAAATTGGTTGGCCTGTTTTTTAATGAAGGGCTTATTCAACTCCACCTTTACAGACCTTGGTCCTTTTCGCGCCATTAAATGGGAAACCCTGCAAAGTTTAAAAATGTCGGACAAAACCTATGGTTGGACAGTAGAGATGCAACTGAAAGTTTTACGTCAAAAAATAAGCTATCAAGAAATCCCTGTTTCCTACAAGAAAAGAATTGGTGTTTCCAAAGTATCTGGGACAATAAAAGGGACTATCTTTGCCGGAGCGAAAATTATTGGTTGGATTTTCAAACATTATATATCGTAACTTATATCATATGGAATACTTTTTATTAAACATTTCCTTCCTTGTGATGGGTATGTATTCTTTATGTTTATTATTAGTTTTCTTTTACAGTCTTGCTCAATTGAATCTTTTATTCAATTATAAGAAAGCCCAAAAAAACAAACCGACATTAACCAATTTAAACATTACAGATCGTTTGAATGTTCCTTACGTAACCATTCAACTTCCCGTCTTTAATGAACTCTACGTAATGGAACGCCTTTTGGAATGTATCAATAAAATTGAGTATCCTAGAGAACGCTTAGAAATTCAAGTACTTGATGATTCTACGGATGAATCAGTTGAATTGACACGAAAATTAGTTGAAGGCTTACAAAAAGGTGGTTTAGACATTATGCAAATTCGCCGCGAAAATCGTGTTGGATTCAAAGCAGGAGCACTCAAAAAAGGTTTAGAAACCGCAAAGGGAGAACTAATTGCCATTTTTGATGCCGATTTCCTTCCCCGAGAAGATTGGTTACTTAAAACTGTTCCACAATTTGATAGCGCAGAAATTGGGGTTGTACAAACCCGATGGGAGCACATCAATCACGATTATTCTATTTTAACAAAGGTACAAGCCTTTGCGCTAGACGCTCACTTTACTCTTGAACAAGTTGGACGAAATGTAGAAAACCATTTCATTAACTTCAATGGTACTGCCGGTATTTGGCGAAAAGAAACCATCATTGATGCTGGAAATTGGGAAGGAGACACCTTGACAGAAGATTTGGATTTGAGTTATCGCGCTCAATTAAAAAATTGGAAATTTAAATATTTAGAAGATGTAAAAACCCCTTCAGAACTTCCAGTGGTCATGAGTGCCATTCGTTCACAACAATTCCGTTGGAACAAAGGAGGAGCAGAGAATTATCAAAAAATGATCAAAAAGGTCTTGAATAAGAAAGAACTTCCTTTTTCAACTCGTTTGCATTCTATACTTCACTTGCTCAACAGCAGTATGTTTTTAAATGTTTTGGTTGTTGGTCTTTTAAGTATTCCAATGTTGTACATCAAAAACGAATGGGGGCATTTGGCTTGGTTTTTTAAAATATCTTCTCTGTTTATTGTCAGTACAGTCATTTTCTTTTATTGTTACTGGGAATTGTATAAACGGCAACATGGAAGTAGTCTCTTACATTTTATAGAATACATCAAGACATTTTTTACCTTCTATACTGTTGCCATTGGCTTTTCTTTCCATAATGCACTTGCGGTAATGGAAGGCCACAGAGGCAAGAGAAGTGATTTTGTTCGGACACCGAAATTCAATATTAAGAACATTAAAGACTCATGGAAAAACAATAAATACATCCCTACCAAGGTGCATAAAAACACCATCGCAGAAGGCTTGCTTACCTTGTATTTCCTTTTTGGTATGTACAGTGCATTTGTTGTCGGTGAAAGTGGTGATTTTGGCTTATTCCCTTTTCATTTACTTTTATTCTTAGGCTTCGGCTTTGTCTTTATTTCCTCTTTTAAAACCCAAGGATAATGCTTTGGCGAATTCCTTTTCGCTCTTATTTAATCCCACTAGCCATGGGAATTTTATATCTTTTTATTGGTTATTTCACAACACGTGAACAAAGTGTACAATTTCTTGTTCTTTCGTTTGGACTGTTTGGGTTAACCTATTTTAGTGTTCAAAAAATATCCATCAATCAAATTCTATGGCAGGGTCTCCTTTACAGGGCAGTCTTGCTTATCACTCTCCCATGGTTGTCTCAAGATTTCTATCGTTTCATTTGGGATGGTCTCTTACTTTTTAACGAGCTAAATCCATATGCCTATACGCCCAACGAGCTCATCGAACAACCACATTTATTTTCTCCTGTGCTAACAGAAGTACTGCATAAAAACATGGGAGAGCTGAGCGCTGGCCATTATTCTAACTACCCACCAATCAATCAACTTGGATTTCTGTTTTCTATTTTGTGGGAATCAAATTCATTATTTACTTCAATCATAATGATGCGTTTGTTGCTTATAGCAGCTGATATTGGTGTGTTCTTTCTTGGGAAACAATTACTCAAGTTTTTTGGTTTTGCACAGGAGCGTATTGGCTGGTATTTCCTTAATCCTTTGGTGTTAATTGAACTGACTGGAAATTTACACTGGGAAGGTGTTATGCTTTTTTTCTTTGCCCTTGGCTGGTGGTTATATGTACATAAAAAGCTTTGGCTATCAAGCTTTGCTTTTGCATTGTCGATTGGAACTAAACTAATTCCACTGCTTTTGGTTCCTGTATTTGTACGTTATCAGTCATGGAGAAAAAGTGCGCTAATGGCTTGCGCTGGACTACTTAGTTTAGTTCTACTTTTTCTTCCTTTCTTTAAAGATATTGGGATGGAGAATTACCTGGCAACCATCCAACTGTGGTTTAAAAACTTTGAATTCAATGGAAGCCTATACTATATAGCACGTTGGATAGGTTATGAAATAAAAGGCTATAATATTATTCGGCAATTAGGCGAGGTCACACCCTGGATTATCGTTTTAATTGTACTGATTTTTAGCTGTTTAAAACCCAAAAAAAATGCAAAACAGGTATTTAGGGCAATGTTGTTGTTACTTTCTTGTTACTACTTTATGGCCTCTATTGTGCATCCGTGGTATATCATTAGCCTTGTTTTTTTATCGCTATTTACCCGCTTTAGTTATCCGCTCTTTTGGAGTGCTTTGGTACTATTAAGCTATGTAACCTATGCACATCCTTCCTTCCAAGAAAACTATTACTTGATAGGGATAGAATACGGAATCGTGTTTGCTGTGCTTGGCTATGAATTGGTGAAGAAAAGATCCTTACTTCAACATTTTTAAGTTATTGATCTCTTGATCGCTTAGATGCCTCCACCTTCCTCTTGGTAAATCTTTCTTTGTCAAATGAGCATAGGTAACCAAATCCAGTTGCTCCACAGTATAATCTTGCGATTCCATTATTTGGTTGACAGCCTTATAGGTTTGATCATGAATTTCAACACCTACAACACGTTTTGGCTCTCCGCGTACAAAGCTAATATCCTCAACAAACAACTTCTTGTGTCGATCAATCGAGACGCCTTTCTTGATTTTTTCAATTGACTCAGACGTTATGTTTTTGTCCAAAATCACTTGATAGATTTTCTTTACACGTGTTTTAGATGCACGTAATTTAGCTGTTAGCTCTTGATCGTTAGTGAATAGTAATAGACCTGTAGTAGATCGATCCATTGCTTGAATTGGGTCAATACGAAAAGGTGCCGCCCGATCGACCAATTCCATTACATCTTTCTTGTAGATTCCTTTTTTAACAGAAGCGAGGAAGCCTTTGGGTTTATTCAACAACACATAGGTGGGCTTGTCTGCGGTAATTCGTTGTCCGTCAAAACGTACATCATCACCGGGTGACACCTGGTAACCCATTTCTGTAATGACCTTGCCATTGACCTTAACGGTACCCAGGGAAATATGCATATCGGCTTCTCGACGAGAACACAAGCCAGAGTTAGCAACAAATTTATTGAGTCGTATTGTATTTTTTTCGGCCATTTTAGCGGTTGTCTTAATTGTGATGAATAGTTGAAATCAATCAAATGCTATTGATTTATTCCATGCGTAGTACTTAAATTGAATATCTAACGAGTATGATACTCCCAACACCTGCAAGGATCAATACCTTTAACAAATTGTGGAGCCAAAGATACATCTTTTGATCCTTGGCTTTCCATAAGAGGACGACAATTCCAATCAAATAGGGTATACAAACGGCAAAATAATAGTACATCCACCCCAACTGGTCTGTTGACCGCAAAAGTTGAAGAATAGGGAAAGAGGAAAAGACGATAAGAACTGTAACAATGCTTTTGGTTATTTTCACCCCAAAAACAATCGCAACAGTATTGTATTTTCTCACCCAATCGCCTCTAAAATTTTGTAAATCTTTGACTAAATCACGGATCAGAATAATTAAGAAAAGAAAGCTAGCATGATAGAGCACCCATGTGGACAGATTATTAAAATATAAACTAATGGCAAAAAAAGGACTAATGGCCAAAAAAGCAGCAAAGACATTACTTGCCCAAAATGTCTTCTTTAAAACATGACTATACAACCAAATACCACTGATATAGGCAAAGAAAAACAAGAAGGCTTTTTTGCTAACTAGAAAAGCCAACAACATGCACAAACCATTGAAAAAAGAATAATACAACAATTGCTTTTCTGTTGAAATTAAATGCTGTAAAAGGTATTGTTGTGGGCGATTTATTCGGTCTTTCTCAGCGTCATAAAAGTTATTGATCAAATAGCCACCCGCAATAGCAAAAGAAGAGGCTAGTACCAGAAAAAACAGCTTAAAATCGGTTAAATGCTCTACCCATGAACGTTGCGGAGCAAGTATATAGCGTGCGCTAAGGTATTGTGCAGCGACTAAAACAAGAATGGTATAACCACGTGCAGAAGCAAATACAGCAAGTAGAGGCAAAAAAGATTTAGGGAAAAGCCGCATGCTTTTCAGAAATTATATACAACTTCAAGTCGATAGTCTTTCAAGGCTATTTTAGCTTTTTCAAAGTCTTCTGTAAAGCCTAAAATATACCCACCACCACCCGATCCACAAAGCTTGAGGTAATAATCGTTTGTTTCTAAGCCTTTGTTCCAAATGGCGTGAAACTGCTCGGGAATCATGGGTTTAAAGTTATTCAATACAAGCTGCGAAAGCTTTTTTGTATTGGCGAATAGGGAACGTAAATCTCCACTTAAAAAATCATCAACACAGAGGTCAGTGTAGCGAATAAATTGCTCTTTCATCATCAAACGAAATGGTTCCTGCTCCATGTTTTTCATAAAGATGGAAACCATGGGTGCAGTTTCACCAACAATACCACTGTCCAATAAAAATACCGCTCCTTTTCCTTTTGGGTTTTGAGAGGGTAAACCGGTTGGTTCAATACTGTCTTTGGAATGAATTAAAATGGGTAAACTCAAATAACTATTCAAGGGATCTAAGCCAGAAGATTTCCCGTGAAAAAAAGATTCCATTGCTGAAAAAATCTGCTTGAGTTGTTGCAGTTTTTCTTTGGTAAGGTTTTCTAAAACAGTAATCTTATCCAAAGCATATTGGTCGTATATGGCTGCAACCAGAGCGCCACTGCTTCCAACACCGTAGCCTTGGGGAATACTGCTGTCAAAATACATTTTTTGGTCTATATCGGCCTGTAAATGTTCCCAATCAAAACGAACAATTGTTTCTGGAAGTTGACGCAGATAGTCTGAAAAGGCAACTAACTTTTGGTGGGAATCCTCAAATTCTCCCTCGGCAGAAAGCTTCAACGCTCCACGATAAAAATTATAGGGAATGGAAAGTCCTTTGGAATCTTTAATGATTCCATATTCTCCAAAGAGAAGGATTTTAGCATAAAATAGCGGACCTTTCATATCATTACAAACTTACAACATTTTAGCACCAGCACCAACTTGATCTTCAATGTATTGCCCGTCTTGACAATACACAGAAAGTTCCGTTTGAATAAACGCTAAAATTGCTGTTTTGTCTTTTTCGGGATAAAGCAGGTGAACGTTTGCGCCTGCATCAAGGGTAAAAGATAGCGGCAATCCAGTGTCTTGACGAAATGCCCACACTTTATTTAACACCGCCAAGGTATTGGGTTGCATTAAAACAAAATAGGGATTCGAGGCCATCATTAGAGCGTGCAGGGTTAATGCTTCTAATTCGACTAAAGCAATAAAGTCGTCCATCTCACCAGTCGATAAGATGGTTACTAACTTGGCTAAATGCTCATGCGCTTGTGCAAACCGTGTGACTGCATAGGGATGATTCTCCATCAATTGGTGCCCCAGCGTGCTACTCACTTTCTTCTGCCCTTTATCGATGATCAAAATAGTGTCTTGAAAGGTTTTGAAAACCGAATGAATTTTTCCAGAAAGTTGTGTTCCATACGCTTGTGAGCTATGAGCAACGGAAGGTGTTTCTCCCCAAGACATCATTGGACCAGAAATACTTCGCGCGGCACTTCCAGAGCCTAATCGAGCCAAAAAAGAAGCTTTTTGATTAAAATAATCAGATGACATCGTTGGATTAACCTCTCGCTCCATAGAAGCAATTGCCAGTGCCAAGGCACTCATGCTAGAGGCAGAAGAGGCAATTCCACTACTGTGTGGAAAAGAATTTGACGAGGAAATTGCTAAATGATGTTCTGTCAAATAGGGGCAATAAGGTACAATTCGTTTTAAAAATGTTTCGATTTTAGGATGAAAAGCAGCTTCATTTTTTCCTTCAAACAAAAAGGAAAAAGAAAAAGTATCATTGCTTTTCTCTTTTGGTTTAAAAGCAACAGTAGTTGTTGTGATACACTTTGAAAGGGTAAAACTCAACGAAGGGTTCTGGGGGAACTGATTCCCATATTTTCCCCAATATTTCACTAGGGCGATATTGGATGGAGATGCCCAAGTTGTCTTTCCCTCAATAGGTGAAAATTTGCTGGAAACAAAATCTTTTGTGCTGATCATACTAGGCAAAGATACCATTTTCAATGGCAATTTCAGCCCAAAATATATTCACTATCTTGCTGCAAAATCCTACTTAATGAAACGAAAAACCAAAATTGTTTTGGGAGTTACTGTTGCGACAAGCCTATGTCTAACCATTGGTGGGGTTTCTGGTTTTATAACCCAAGCTGCAATTCCAGTTTGGTATGCTGGCTTAGAGAAACCTTTTTTCACCCCTCCCAATTGGCTTTTTGGTCCTGTTTGGACCACCCTTTATATTTTAATTGGAATAGCTGCTGGATGGATTTGGTCAAAAGGAAGTCATCACCGATGGGTGAAAACGGCCCTGTTTCATTTTGCTGCACAGCTTATTGTCAATGCATTGTGGAGCATTGTCTTTTTCGGATTAAAAAGTCCAATCATTGCATTGTTGGTCATCGCACTTTTGATCTTTCTAATTGTTCGAACCATCCACTGGTTTTTGATTGTGGAAAGAACTGCCGCATACCTGCTTTATCCTTATTTGGCCTGGGTCTGCTATGCCAGCCTTCTAAACCTTGGGATAGTCTACTTTAATTAAGGGAATTATACTTATTGCGGGTAAATCCGCTCTGGATAATCGGTAATAATGGCATCTACCCCTAAAGCTTTCATGCGCTGAATATCTTCTGGTTCATTTACCGTCCAAGTATAAATAGCAAGATTTGCTTGATGGATTTTCTTTACGTTTTTTTTGGTTAAACTCCTAAAGTCAGGGTTTATGGCAAAAGCATTTAGCCCCTTGGCAATTGGAATAGCATCCAAAGGATCATCTTCTGTGAGAACAGCAATTCTCACAACTTGAGTTTGAGTAGCTGCATAAAATAACTTTAATTCACTCCAATCAAAACTAGAAATAAACACATCCTCGGGTACCAATTTCCCTTGATCAAAATACTTTTTTAATAAAGCAGCGGTGGGCTTAGCCGTTTGGGCTCCCTTGAGTTCAATGTTTAATGTAACTGCTCCATTAATCACATCCAACACCTCGTCGAGTGTTGGAATGGGCTCACGACCTAAAACGGTTATTTTCTGGATAGAATCAAGGGTTAACGATTCTATGTACCCTTCCGCATCAGTTAGCTTCTCGAGGGTTTTATCGTGAAAAACAACCAATTCTCCCGAGGCACAAAGAAAAACATCAATCTCTATTCCATCAACACCTAGCTCCATCGCTTTCTTTATGGAGGCAACCGTGTTTTCGGCTACATGTCCACGTGCCCCACGGTGCCCAACCACAAGGGGCTGAGTCGCAGAAGTACAGGAAAGCAATGACAATAACAACATATAAATTAAAGGCTTAACGGAAGTTGCATGTTTCATGTATTATTTTTTTAAGATCCAGAATTCCCATGGCTTCATTCTGTACTCATAGGAAAAAGACAGACGCTTGGACTTATTGTCTTGATAGCGCTTAAAACGACCGTTGTAGGGCGAAGTAAAACCTATGTGATCCTTAGATAGATTAGCCATAAAAACAATGGTATCTCCTGCTTTTGTAAGTTCAAAAGCCAATACTTTGTCTCCCAAAGAGGTGTCTATTTGTGTGAATTTACCCGCTTCTTTTCCTGCATTTAGGGAGGGATGAGTTTGCTTCAATTCACCCAACTGTTTTAGCAGTTGAAAGGTTTCGCCTGCAACACGAGGGAAACTGTCTTTCTCAAAAAAGAGTAGGCGTTTGTTTAGGTCATATTCAACCCCACTGTACAAAAACGGCAATCCGGGCGCCAAATAATTCAATGCCATCATGGCATGACTGGCATCTCCGTATATTTCATCTACAGTACCAGCCCATGCATTTTCATCGTGCGAGCTCACAAAGTTTAACAGAAAATGTGATGGATCGTGTTTGTTAATAAAGTTTTTGCGGTGCTCATAATAGTCTACTACTGTATTTTGTCCGTGGGCAATTTCTTTGGTCAGATGATGTCCTGGAAAATCATAGGATGCATCAAAGTTTTTTAAATGTTCAAATCCGCCAGGATGATTTGCATCCGTTTCTCCGAGTAAGAAAACTGGTTTAATTGCTCGAATTGCTGCAAAGGTGTCTTCATAAAAATCCATTGGGACGGCATAGGCCTGGTCAACACGATAGCCATCAATATCGACTTCTTTGATCCAATACAACATGGCCTCTTTCATGGCCTCACGCATGGCAGGATTATCATAATCTAGATCAGCAACATCTGTCCAACCAAAAGATTCGCCTGTACGGGGATCTATAGGATCGATGATTTCACCAGCCTCATTTTTCAAATAAAACTCTGGGTGTTCTTTTATCCAAACATGATCCCAGCCTGTATGGCCCGGAACCCAGTCAAAAATAACATACATCCCCATGTCATGTGCTTTGTCAACCAAGGCTTTTAGGTCTTCTAAAGAACCGTATTCTGGGTTAACGCCCTTAAAGTCTGAAACAGCATAATAGCTTCCCAAAGGACCCTTGCTTTTTGTAGTTGAAATAGGGAAAGTTGGCATAAACCAGAGTATATTCACTCCTAGTTCTTTTACTTTTGGAAGCTCCTTTGCAAAGGCATTAAAAGTCCCTTCATTGGTAAATTGACGAATATTGACTTCATACAGAACACCCTGCGCTATATCTTGGTTTGTGATTGGCGTCATGGGTTTTACTACAGTAGTGGAAACGGATTGCTGACAGCTAAACAAGGCTAAGCTGAACAAGAAAAGGACTATTTTTTTCATTGAATAAACTAAATTAAAAACTAAATATACAAAGAAGTTAGTCTTCTTCTGGAGCTAATTCAATTTCTAATCCGTCTAGCGATTCGGTTATGTGTATTTGACACCCCAATCGGCTTGACGCTCGAACATTGAATGCTTCGGCTAGCATGGCTTCTTCATCGTCTGATTTTTCATCCATGACGTGATCAGATAGAACATAACATTGACAGGAAGCACATAAAGCCATTCCTCCACAAGTACCTTCAACAGGCAACTCATATGCTTTGCAGACCTCCATAATATTCATGGCCATGTCTGTTGGAGCAAGTAATTTATGCTTTTCGCCTACTCTATCAATAACGGTGATGGTAATATCTTCCAATCATTAGGTATCTAAATTAATAACTTCTTCAATTTCTGGAGCATGCTTTTTAATGGTCATTTCAACACCCGACTTTAACGTCATTTGATTGACAGAACAACCTGCGCAAGCCCCTTGAAGCTGGACTTTTACAATTTTATCTTCTACAATATCAATCAGGGCAATGTCTCCACCATCTGCTTCTAAAAAAGGTCGGATTTCATCTAAGGCCAGTAATATTTTATCTCTTAATTCCATTGAATTTAGCTTTACTATTTCACTGCCGAACATCCGGCCATGGTGGTTATTTTTACCGCCTGTGTTGGGGGTAAATGATCGTTTCTTTTCATTAGTTCTGAAACGGTATTTCGGGTAATTTCTTCGAAAGCTTGTGATACCAAAGTATTGTTTTGAAGAGCGGCAGGACGACCTACATCACCCGCTTCGCGTATACTTTGGACAATGGGCACCTCTCCTAGAAAAGGAACCTCTTTATCTTCAGCTAAATTTTTTGCTCCCTCTTGTCCAAAGAGGTAGTATTTATTGTTGGGCAATTCTCCTGGTGTAAAGTAAGCCATGTTTTCTACTACGCCTAAAACGGGAACATTGATGTTCTCTTGTTGGAACATAGCAATTCCTTTGCGGGCATCTGCCAAAGCAACATTTTGCGGTGTAGACACCACAACAGCACCGTTAATGGGAAGGGATTGCACGATACTTAGATGGATATCACCTGTTCCGGGAGGCAAGTCGATCAACAAGAAATCGAGTTTTCCCCATGCTGCATCAAAAATCATTTGATTCAATGCTTTTGCAGCCATGGGACCGCGCCAAATAACCGCTTGGTCAGGTTGGGTAAAGAAACCGATGGAGAGTACTTTTACGCCATAATTTTCAATGGGCTCCATTTTGGAAGCACCGTCAACGTTGATTGACAATGGTCGTGCGCCTTCCATGTCCAACATTGTTGGAATAGATGGCCCATAAATATCTGCATCTAATATCCCAACGCTGAACCCCATTTGAGCTAGTGTAACGGCAATGTTAGAGGTAACAGTTGATTTCCCAACACCACCTTTTCCAGATGAAATTGCAATTATATTATCGATTCCCGGAATGGGATTCCCTTTAATAGTTTCTGTTTTGGCAGGTGCTTCAACGGTTACATTAATTTTAATTTTTGCCTTTGGGTGCACTTCTTTATGAATGCATTTCAGTATTTCTACTTCGACTTTTTTGCGGGCCTGTAGACTTGGATTACTTAGAGTCAAATCAATGACTACCTCATCTCCAAAGACAATTATATTTTTGACCGCACCGCTTTCCATTAAGTTTTTCCCGTCTCCAGGTAAGGAAATGGTCGTCAATGCTTGTTGAATGTCTTGTTTAGCTAGATTCATTTACTTTTTTAAACTGATTCTAAATTACAAATATACAGGGAAGATGTGGACTAAAAAAGTTTGACCGTTAAAGCTTTAGCTTTTGATGCTGCTAGGATCCCAAAAGATTTCTTCAAAGTTTTGAATTTGGTTTTCAATGACAACAATACCCTCGTTTTCGAGCAATTGTTGCATGAGGTTTGTTCCTTCAAAATGATGCTTCCCCGTAAGTAATCCTTTGCGGTTTACCACTCTATGCGCAGGCACATCTTCTTGGTTATGAGAGGCATTCATTGCCCAACCCACCATGCGAGCACTTTGTGGAGAGCCAATACACTTTGCGATAGCACCATATGAAGTAATTCTCCCTTCGGGGATTTGGCGGGCAATTGCGTATACTTTTTCGAAAAAATTAGTTTTGTCTTTTTTTGCCATTGGGGAAACGAAACGTTAAGTAGGTAATCAGTTTGTCCTTCGCCATAAACAAACGCTCATAGTGGGTTTGTATTGCGGTTACATGTTTTGGTGAATACGCATTTCCATAAACATCATGATGTGCGTAGTCAACCTCCCAGCCTTTCCCTTCTAACAAGCCAAGGGTATAGCCGTGTAAAAATTCACTATCTGTTTTTAAGTGCACCTTCCCATCTGGCTGCAGAACGGTTTGATAGCGGTCTAAAAAAGCAGGATTTGTGAGGCGGTGTTTGGTTCGCTTGAACTTGATTTGAGGATCGGGAAAGGTAATCCAAATTTCGTCGACTTCATTCTCATCAAAGACTAAATCAAGGAGTTCTATTTGGGTGCGCAAAAAACCAACATTTTCCAAACCCAATTCAAGAGCTTCTTTTGCACCAAACCAAAAACGCGCTCCTTTAACGTCAATTCCTAGGAAGTTTTTGTCTGGATAATTTTGGGCCAAATACACCGAATACTCTCCTTTTCCACAACCTAACTCAAGAACAATGGGCTTGTCATTTTTAAAAAAATCTTTTCGCCATTTGCCCTTGTACACAAATTCAGTCTCAGTGATTTCCTCCCGAGTGGGCTGGATCACATTTGAAAAGGTTGAATTTTGATTAAATCGTTTGAGTTTATTTTTACTTCCCACCGTTGCGCTTTTGTTGCAAAACTACTTAAAATTTACACAAGAATTTAGGCTTTTGCTTTCGCTAGTGTAAATGAAAACTCCGAACCAACATTAGGCGTGCTTTGTACATACACTTTCTCATTGTGCGCTTCAATGATATGTTTGACAATAGCTAGACCCAAACCAGATCCTCCTTCGTTTCTGTTACGGGTTTTCTCTACTCGATAAAAACGCTCAAAGAGACGCGGAAGATGCTCCTTCCCAATTCCTTTTCCATTATCAATGATTCGCAACAGTACTTTTTCACTCGTTAATTCGTTTATCTCGATTTCTGTAGTTCCGTTTTTAACACCATATTTCAATGAATTAACCACCAGATTTGACAAGACTTGCATAATCCGCTCTCTGTCTGCTTCAACCAAAATAGGCTTGTTAACATCTAAATTGAACACCAAGTTTATTTCTTTCTTTGCGGCCTTTAATTCGAGTAGTTCGACCATTTCAAAGATGAGTTTAACCAAATCAAACTCAACAATGTCGAGTGATGTGACTCCTGTCTCAAATTGAGTAATCAAATCTAAATCTTTGATGATAAAACTCAGACGATCTACCCCATTGGCTGCTTTTTGGATATATTTTTTACGTGTTTCTTTGTCTTTAATGCCTCCTTCTAGAAGAGTGAAAATATAGCTCTCCACCATAAAAAGGGGAGTCTTTAATTCATGGGCTAAATTCCCAATAAATTCTTTCCGATAATTCTCTTTATCCTTGAGCAATTCAATCTCTAGCTTACTGTCTTTGGCGAACTGTTGGAGACGCTGTGTTAGCGACCAGACATCTTTTTGCATGGAGGTTTCACTCAAAGGAATCCCTGTGGGCAATAAGTCTTGATACATGGCTTCTACCTTGGCGTAAACAAATCTTTCGATATACTTTTGAATGATGAAAAACGAAACTAAGAACAAAACGATATGGCACGCAATCGCATAATAAATAACGTCAAACAAAAAGGTGAAACTTCCTGTATAAAAGAAAAAGAAACCGGCGATAATTAGACTGAATACACCCACAATAAGAACGGACAATTGAATTGCAGTACTGTAACGTCTATTCATGGTATATAGTCTTATTCTTTTTCAATGACAAATTTATAACCAACTCCTTTGACCGTTTTAAGGATGTCATCGCCAATTTTCTCACGCAATTTACGAATATGAACATCAATGGTACGATCTCCAACAACAACATCACTTCCCCAAACAGCTTCCATTATTTTTATTCGTTTAAACACTTTCCCTGGTTTAGATGCCAGTAGGTAAAGCAGTTCAAATTCTTTTCGTGGCAAGACAAATTCTTTGCCTTTATTCACAACTGTATACTCATCAACATTAATTTGTAAGCCGCCAACAACAATGTTTGCATTTGCATCTTCATTGACAAACCTACGCAATATGGCTTTAACTTTAGAATTGAGTATTCTTGGTTTAATGGGTTTGGTCACATAATCATCTGCCCCTGATTCAAAGGCAGCTACCTGAGAATAGTCCTCACCCCTTGCCGACAAGAACATAATCAGGGTGTCTTTGAATCGTTTATCCATTCGGAGGCGCTCGCAGGTTTCGACTCCATCCATAACAGGCATCATCACATCTAAAATAATTAAATCTGGCAACTGTTTGTCGGCAACGTCAAGTGCTTCTTTTCCGTTTTCTGCCGTAAAAATCTGATAGCCTTCATTTGATAAGTTAAAGGATAGTATTTCTAAAATATCTGGCTCATCGTCGACAAGAAGAATCTTGATTTTACTTTTTTTCATTCGGCCTGTTTTTTCCTACTCTCAAATGTACTAAATAATAGCGGTAAGCTTTTTCAATATCAAAAAAGAAACAATATGATAACATAGTGATAATATGAAAAACTGCTGCCCCAAATAACCTTAATCTGAAGGAAAATTTTATAGCTTTGATCCATGAAAAAGTCCACACCTTCCTTCCTCGAAATTACCTCTACGGCTGATTTTGATCGCGAAGTTGTCGCTACTTTCCAACATCAATACAACAATAATGTGGTTTATCGCTCGTATTGCGATTTGATCAATATTGCCCCAAATGATGTGCAGAGAGCGCAGGATATTCCCTATTTACCCATACGTTTTTTTAAAAGTCATACTATTCAATCGTTTGAGGGAAAGCCCGTCAAAACATTTACCTCTAGTGGAACTACCACTAGTATCAATGCCCAGCATCATTTGGCCGATTTAAGTAATTACCGAGCGAGCTTTCAGGCTTGCTTTGAACAGTTCTATGGAAAGCCAAAGGATTGGGCCATCCTAGCATTACTCCCATCATATTTAGAACGCGAAGGCTCCTCATTGATCTACATGATGGATTCACTTATTGCGCAAAGCAAAAACGAACATTCGGGTTTTTATCTAGATGATTTGGCCAAACTAAATGCCCTTTTACTTGAACTCGAACAACAAAAACAACCTACTCTATTACTTGGTGTTTCTTTTGCGCTCTTGGATTTCACGGAACAGTATTCGTTAAATTTATCTTCCACCACAGTGATGGATACGGGTGGAATGAAAGGAAGGCGAAAAGAATTGACACGCGAAGAACTGCACAAAACACTGCAAAAAGGATTTGGTGTTTCTGCTATTCACAGTGAATATGGAATGACAGAATTACTTTCGCAAGCCTATGCCAAAGGCGATGGTCGTTTTCACTGTCCAAATTGGATGCGAGTTACTCCCTTCGAAACCAATGATCCTTTTGCCCCAACAGAAGAAGGGAAAATTGGGCGGCTCAATATTATCGATCTCGCTAACCAAGAATCTTGCGCGTTTATCGCTACCGATGATCTAGGTCGATCCTTTCCTGACGGAACTTTTGAAGTAATGGGCAGACTAGATGCTAGTGATATTCGCGGCTGTAATCTGTTGGTCTACTAAACAAATTCCAAAATAAAATAACTTTTCTTCCCGCGCTGAAGGAGAACGTATCGATCGTTGATCAAGTCACTTGCATTGATTTGTTTACTCTCATCGACCTTGGATCTATTGACCGAAATAGAATTTTCCTTTAATGCTCTTCTGGCCTCTCCGTTGGACTTCAACAATCTCCCATCTCCAGCTAAAGCTGCGATGATGTCTAACCCATCGGCTAAGGTACTTTTGTCAATTTGCGCTTGAGGCACGCCGTCAAAAACATCTAAAAAAGTTGCACTATCGAGCGTCAATAAATCTTCGGACGTCGATTTCCCAAACAAAATTTGCGAGGCTCGTTGTGCATTTTCGAGATCTTCTTTTGAATGTACCAAAAGGGTTACTTCTTCTGCAATACGCTTTTGCAATAAACGCAAATGAGGCGTTTCTTGGTGCTCTTTGATCAAGGTTTCAATCTCCTCTTTTGTTAAGAAAGTAAAGATTTTAATGTAGTTCTCGGCATCTTGATCCGAAGCATTGAGCCAGTACTGATAAAATTTATAGGGAGAAGTACGTGCTTTATCCAACCAAATATTACCGCCCTCGGTTTTACCAAACTTAGTTCCATCGGCTTTGGTGATTAACGGACAAGTTATGGCATAGGCTTTTCCCCCTGCTTTTCGTCGAACGAGTTCAGTCCCCGTGGTGATGTTCCCCCACTGGTCACTTCCCCCCATTTGAAGGCTACAGTTAAAGTTTTTATACAAATGAAGAAAATCGTATCCCTGTAATAACTGGTAAGTGAATTCTGTAAAAGACATTCCGACCTGTGATTCTGAGCCCAAACGCTTTTTGACTGATTCTTTCGACATCATATAATTCACCGTGATGTGTTTCCCAATATCACGTGAAAAATCGATCAGCGAATAGTCCTTCATCCAATCAAAGTTATTGACCAACAAGGCTGGGTTTTTCTGGCTGGCTGAAAAATCGAGAAAACGAGAAAGTTGTGCTTTAATTCCAGCAATATTCGCCTCGAGGGTTGGCCCATCTAATAGGTTTCGTTCGTCCGACTTTCCTGAGGGATCACCAATCATACCAGTTGCACCACCCACCAAAGCAATGGGCTGGTGACCTGCACGTTGAAAATGCATCAAAATCATGATTTGCACCAAACTTCCAATATGTAGGGAATCGGCCGTAGGATCAAAACCAATATAGCCAGCCGTTGGCCCAAGGTTTAGATGATTCTCGGTTTCGGGCATAATGTCATGCAACATCCCTCTCCATTCAAGTTCTTCAACGAATGTATTTCTCATAGTTTCTTTAGTAAGCAACAAAGATAGATTTCTCAAGTGAATGGAAAAAGACAAACAGAAAAAACAGTACTTTTAATCCATGATTTTAGTCACTGGAGCGACAGGATTGGTTGGGGCCCATCTTTGTCTTGAATTATTACAAAAAGGAACCCCCATCGTAGCTCTTTTTCGTCGAGACAAAAAAAAAGAGGCAACACGTGCTTTTTTTAGCGCTAAAAACAAATTGTCCCTTTTTGAGCAAATCGAATGGCGGCAAGCAGATTTGTGCAACTTACCCGAACTCACCAAAGCCTTTGAGGGAATCACACAAGTCTACCATTGTGCTGCCTACATTTCAATGGCCTTCCATAAACAAGCCTACCTACAGGAAGTCAACCAGCAGGGAACGGCCTATATCGCTAACTTATGCATTGAAAATAAAATTGAAAAGTTAGCCTATGTAAGCTCTATCGCCGCTCTTGGTAACGAAACCACCTCAGCCGTCATTAACGAAAAAACTCCTTGGAACCCAACCCTAGAAAAAACGCCCTATGCCTATTCTAAATATGGTGCTGAGCTTGAGGTTTGGCGAGCTTCGCAAGAGGGTATTCCAGTTGTTATTATTAATCCCGGCGTAATATTGGGGACTGGAATGCCCCATTCTCCCCTGGATCAATTAACAGAACAGGTCCGCAAGGGAATACGTTTTTATCCTATCGGCAAAACGGGCTATGTTGCTGTAGAAGATGTTGTGGAGGTGTTAATTCGTTTGATGGAAAGCGACATTAACAATGAACGGTATATTCTAGTTGCAGAAAATTGGTTTTTCAAAGACATGATTCAGCTTACTGCAAAATCTCTTGGAAAGAGGGTTCCAACATTGGAATTAAAATCTAGCTACCTCTATATTGCTTGGTTTTTTGAAAGCTGTGTTAGCGCACTAAAACTGCGTCGTAAATTTCTTACCAAAGCACTAGTCAAAAGCCTTTCGGACACAAAAGACATCGATGGAAGTAAAATTCAAGCAATCATTAAATTTAACTATCGGCCCATTACTGACTATTTAAAGCAACTACTCCACAACTAAGTCTTTTTCCTCCTTTTGCTTTTGCAATAGTTCATTGATGCTGTCTTTAGCTTTCTTTAAACGCTGATCTATGCGCTTGTACAGGGCAATCGATTCTTTTGGACTTTGTGCATAATACAGTTGGTTTTGCGCCAAGACTGTACTGTCGATATTGTATTTACGAAAAATATACGCATCGTTAAAAAGCGCTTTCCCTTCTTTGTCATTGTAGGAAGTTTTAATCGCTTTGAGCAACGTAAGGTCATATAAAATGTTTTCCATTTTCTCGGAAGACAAAAACTCATCTGGTTTAGTTACAGACGAATTGGTGTCGCAAGCGAGAAACAGAAATCCGGCAATTAAAAGCAGTTTTTTCATCGATCGAAGGTTAATTGTTGTGCTGCATCAACCTCAATAACCTTACCATTTGCATAAACTGTTTTTCCGTTGACCCAGGTTTGATCAATCACAGCGTCAAATGTTGTTCCCTCAAAAGGAGACCAGCCACATTGATACAACAAGCTTTCTTTGGTCACTGTTGTCTTGCGGTCCAAGTCTACCAATACAAGATCAGCACAATAGCCTTCTCTTAAATAACCTCTTTTTGCAACTTGAAATAAAATTGCTGGATTGTGACAGGCTTTCTCAACCAGTTTTTCGAGGGTTATTTTCCCTTGTTTCGCAGCGGTTAACAAGGCCAATAAAGCGTGTTGTACCAAGGGGCCGCCCGAAGGGGCTTTGGTGTAAACATTGCTTTTCTCTTCAAGGGTGTGCGGTGCATGATCCGTGGCTAAAACATCTATCCTATCATCGTTTAAAGCAGCCCACAATGCGGTTCGATCTGCATCATTCTTAACCGCTGGATTCCATTTGATAAAAGTTCCTTTTTCTGCATAATCATCGGCAGAGAACCAAAGGTGATGCACACAAACCTCTGCTGTTATCTTTTTATCCTTGAGAGGAATTGTATTGTCAAACAATTCTGTTTCAATGGCCGTTGACAGATGAAAAACATGCAGTCGAGCGCCCGTTTCTTTAGCCAAAGCAATTGCTTTTGAAGAAGAAATATAGCAGGCTTCATGACTTCTAATTATTGGATGTTTCTCAATCGGTATATCCTCTCCATACTCAGCAATATGGGCAGCAAGGTTGGCCTTTACAGTGGGTTCATCTTCACAATGTACCGATATCACCAAATCTGTACTGGAAAATATTTTGCGCAGAGTTGCTTCATCATCAACAAGCATATTCCCTGTTGATGATCCTAAAAACAACTTTAAACCTGCCACTTTAGAGGTATCCAAACGTTGAATTTCATCAAAGTTATCGTTGGTCCCACCAAACATAAAAGAATAGTTGGCCAGTGAATTTTCTTTTGCTATCGCAAGTTTCTCATCGAATTTCTCTAGGGTAGTTGTTTGTGGAACAGTGTTGGGCATTTCAATAAAAGAAGTTATTCCACCTGCAACTGCTGCACGAGATTCGGTTTTGATACAGGCTTTTTGTGTAAGCCCTGGTTCACGAAAATGAACTTGATCATCAATTAAACCAGGCAACAAATACTTCCCTGCTGCATCAACCACCTCCTCATTCTCCAATGGAGCAAGATGTTCAGCAATGGTCAAAATTTTTCCGTCTTGAATACGAAGATCTTGTTGAGTCGTCTTTCCTTCGTTAACGAGAAAAGCGTTTTTAATCAGTTGTGTCATAAACGTTTAAATATTGATTTAAGTCGAAGGTAAAACACACCATAAATGGCTTCCCAAATGATGGTTTTATCCATTTTTGATTTCCCTTTTTTACGATTTGTAAATATAATTGGTAATTCTTTTAGGCTAAATCCGTTTTGCCAAAGCTTATACTTCATCTCAATTTGAAAGGCGTAGCCAACAAAAACAAGATCATCTAAATTCAATGATTGAAGAGATGTTCGACTGTATCCAACAAAGCCAGCTGTGGTGTCTTTAACGGGTAACCCTAAAATTATTCTGACATAGATAGAGGCTATCATTGATAGTGCTATTCTAAACAGAGGCCAGTTAACCACATTAACACCATTTAAATACCGGGAGCCTACTACTACATCTGTTCCTTTTTGGAGAGCCTCTAACATGTGGGGAAGTGCTTCTGCTGGATGAGACAAATCGGCATCCATTTCAAAAATAGCACTGTATTCTCTGGCTAAAGCCCATCTAAAACCATGCACATAGGCCTTGCCTAATCCTTCCTTATTTTCGCGTACTTCAAGGTGTATTTGACCGGGGTATTTCTTCATCAACGAACGCACATATTCTGCTGTTCCGTCGGGAGAAGAATCATCAACAAAAAGCAAATGGACTTCAGGTAGAATTGAAAATATTTCAGCAATTAGCTCAGCAATATTTTCTCTTTCGTCATAGGTAGGAATTATAATGAGCATTTGTTCCATAGCGTGTGTAAAAGTAGTGAATAAAAGGCTAAAGACAAATCGAAATTCAATCTGGGTTAAATAAATTTGATACCTTTACACCATGGAAGAATGGACCTTAATTCCACGTTCAAACAACAACTGGATCACCTTTGTACTGGGGTTCAATTTTCTCCTGTTTGTCTATACAAAATGGCGATTTCAACAAGCTTTTTTCGCTTTTTTTCGCCTAATTGACAACACAACTCAAATTAACAATTACTCAGAAAAAGGAATACTCAAACAGGGGTTTATTCTTTGCCTGACCTTTTTTTCCCTGTCAAACATATCGCTTCTAGCGACATACATCATGGGGCATTACCAGCTTGTAGCTATTGACTTTTCAACCTTTACACTGATTCTATCAAGCACTCTTCTTATTGTTGGCATACGTCATGTTCTGCAATTATTCCTGGCCTACATCCTTGATTTAGAAGAATTCCTTCATCAATTCCAATTTAGAAACAACACTTATATTTTCCGTTTATCAACCTTACTTTTTGTTGGGCTTGTCCTTTATCAATATACACATCAACTGCCAGATCTTTTCTTTAATGGATTCCTGGTTTTAATCTTATTCATCTACCTTCTAACCCAACTATTGCTCGTTCGCGATTTCTTTAGCACCATCAATAGAGGTGGCTTATATTTTATTTTGTATCTTTGCACTCTCAAATTAAGCCCTTGGATTCTTTTAATTGGAGGCTTAAAAAATTAAGACACATGAGTACAAAAAAAGTGAAAACAATTTTAGTTTCTCAACCTGAACCTAACAGTGATAGTTCACCATACACACGACTAAAAGAAAAGTATAATCTGACCATTGATTATCGCCCTTTTATTCACGTTGAAGGGGTCGAAGCAAAAGATGTACGCATGCAAAAGATTGATTTCAACAACTTTGATTCAATCATTCTTACCAGCAGAAACTCTGTTGATCATTTCTTTCGTTTAGCCGAAGAAATGCGTTTTAAAGTGCCTGATTCAACTAAATACTTTTGTGCATCTGAAGGGGTTGCTTATTACTTACAGAAATATGTAGTTTACCGCAAGCGCAAAGTTTATGTTGGCGAGAAAAACTTAATGGACCTTGAAGCTACCTTTAAGAAATTCAAAGAAGACCGTTTTCTTTTGCCTTCCTCAGACATCTTAAAACCCGTCATTCCAGACTTCCTAGATAGATTAGAGTTGAATTGGAAACGCGCACAATTGTATAAAACTGTTGTTAGTGATCTTTCTGACCTCCGCGATGTGTACTATGACATATTGGTTTTCTTCAGTCCTTCCGGAATCGAATCTTTATTTAAAAACTTCCCAGAATTTGAGCAAAACAATACGCGTATAGCCGTTTATGGCAACACAACAATAAGTGCTGCAGATAACGCTAAACTTCGTGTAGACATCAAAGCTCCTTCCGAGGAAACTCCTTCCATGACAATGGCTATTGAAAAGTACATCAAGGAAATGGCTAAGGTCTAAATTGCCTTAAACAATTGAATACTTAGATACCCCCAGCCAAATAACAACAATAGTCCTCCTATTGGAGTAATTGGCCCTAAAAAGGAAACCGAAAGTCCGTGAATTGCCTTGGTTGAAAGCACCAATATACTTACGGAGAACAACAGAGTACCCACTACAAAAGCAAGTGCAACCCATTCTTTACCACTCTCAGGGATAAAAGGAACTGCAGATAATACAAGTAGTGCCAGACCATGGAACATCATGTATCGTATGGCTATCATAAAACTGTTGAGTGAATCTTGGCTCAGTTTCTCCTCTAAAGCGTGACTTCCCAGCGCACCCAAGAGTACACCAAAAAACATAAATAAAGCACCTATAAAAGCGGCAAGGACTAATTTCATTTGTTGTCTTTTAAACGAAGGTACTTAAATTATAACAAAAATAGCTGTTGGTAAAATCAATTGATTGATTACTTTTGATGAATATTATTAGTTTTAAACATGAATAAACAAGAGAATGTAAAGATAGACGGTATTGACAAAATCCTACTAAATGGACTGATGCAAAATGCCCGCATGTCGATCAACCAATTATCCAAGCAAGTAGGCATTTCTGGTGCTGCTGTTCACCAACGCATAAAAAAATTAGAAAAATCAGGTTTAATTGAAGGCTCTCAAATAACGATTAACCCAAAGCAATTGGGTTATACCACGCTCGCATTCGTTGGGATTTATTTAGACAAGGCCATGAACAACCCATCAGCTGTTACTCAATTAAAAAAAATAAATGAAGTCATCGAGTGCCATTTCACGACCGGAGATTGGAGTGTATTGGTGAAAATTCTTTGTAAAGACAATGAACATTTAATGAATTTACTCAACAATCAGATTCAAAAAATTCCTGGGATTTCACGAACCGAAACATTCATTTCACTCAATCAACAAATTGGGCGTCAAATAACGCTTTAGTCGCGACTATTCCCCATTACTCTAAACAAGAAATAGAGCAAGGTTGCAAGTGACCCAATGGCCGCTACAACATAGGTTCTCGCGGCCCACTTCAGGGCATCTTCTGCACCAGCAAGCTCTTGCTGACTAACCATGTTTTTTCGCTTCAACCAGTCAATTGCGCGATTACTTGCATCATATTCTACTGGGAGGGTGATAAAACTAAACAATGTACCCATACCAAACAGACCAACCCCAATCAGGGCAATTGTTTGTCCAAATGCAGTGCTCTGACCCAAGATAAGACCACCAAAAATGACCCACATTGAAAAACTGGAAGCCACATTAACCACAGGGACCAAAGTCGATCGCATGCTAAGCCACTCATAACCAATGTTGTGCTGCACTGCATGTCCACATTCATGGGCTGCAACAGCAGCAGCAGAAGCATTGCGTTGCGAATAAACTCCCTCGCTTAAATTAACTGTTTTTGTTCTTGGGTTGTAGTGATCTGTCAACATTCCAGGAGTAGAAACCACCTTAACATCACGAATACCGTGGTCTATTAGCATTTGCTCGGCAATTTCTTTCCCAGACAAACCGTTGCGCAACATAACCTTCGAATACTGCTTAAACTTTTTCTTTAATCGACTGCTCACCATTGAACTCACCAGTCAAAAAACAATGATAATCAAGTAATATCCTCCCATAGCGATTCTTTTTATTTAAACTTTAATTTGAAGTAAATAACCATCAGCAAAAGTAATGCCGTAACAATATTTGCGACAATTATGGGTGGGCTTTTAATGATTAAACCGTAAACCTCCCACAAACAGACTCCACTTAACATGACTAAATACATGACCAAGGAGACATCTTTAGCTGATTTTAGTTTCCAAATCTTATATACTTGCGGCACAAAAGCAGCAGTGGTCAAAATGGCAGCAATGAATCCAATTATGTCAAGGTACATTAGCCAACAATATTAATTATTTTTCCAGGAACAACGATCACCTTCTTCGGTGTCCTTCCTTGCAGCTGTTCTTGCGTTTGTTTGTCTTGTAATATAATTTCCTCAATTTCTTTTGGCGAAAGATCCAGAGATAATTCTCGGGTGAAACGCATTTTTCCATTGAAAGAGACAGGGTAGTTTTTGGTGCTTTCTACCAAGAATTTTTCTTCATAAACAGGGAAATCAACTTCACTAATCGAACCTTCGTGTCCCAATAAAGACCATAATTCTTCTGCTATGTGCGGTGCAAAAGGAGACAATAACACCGTGAAAGGTTCTAGTATTGCTCGTTGATTGCATTTTTGTGCAGACAACTCATTTACACAAATCATGAATGCACTGATGCAGGTATTGAACGAAAAGTGTTCAATATCCTCAGTGATTTTTTTTATGGTTTGATGCAATGTTTTCAATGATTCTGGAGATGGAGTTTCTTCGCTAATCACAACTTCATCCGCTGGTGAAAACAATTTCCATGTTTTTTTTAGGAAGGAATAAACCCCTGACATCCCTGCAGTGTTCCATGGTTTTGCCTGTTCAATAGGGCCCAAAAACATTTCATACATCCGGAGGGTGTCTGCCCCATAATCTTCACAAATTTGATCTGGATTCACAACATTGTATTTAGACTTGGACATTTTCTCTACTTCTCGTCCCACATTGTATACCTCGCCTTCAAGTATAAAAATTGCATCACTGAACTGTGGTTGCCATTTTTTCAACGCTTCACAATCAAGTTCATTTGAAGCATTTACCAAGGAAACATCTACACGAATTGGCTCTACTTCTTGTCCCTCAATCAAGCCTTTGGAAAGATATTCTTGGGTTCCCTTTTTACGATACACAAAAGCTGAAGAACCTAATATCATGCCTTGATTGATTAATTTTTTAGCGTATTCCTCAACGGGTAAATACCCTTGATCAAACAAGAACTTTTGCCAAAAACGAGAATACAAAAGGTGCCCTGTAGCATGTTCGCTTCCTCCCAAATACAAGTCAACATCTTGCCAGTAGGCTGCCGCATCTTTGGAAACAAAGTCGGTTGAATTAGTTGCATCCATATAGCGGTAAAAATACCATGAGCTCCCTGCCCAACCGGGCATAGTATTCATTTCAAGCGGAAAAATTGATTTTTGGTCGATTAAACTATTCGAAACCACCTTTTCACCTTGGGTGTCCCATGCCCAGTCGGTTGCGTTTCCTAATGGAGGTGCACCGTCTGCCGTGGGTAAATAGTTTTCTACCTTGGGTAATTCTAATGGAAGGTGCTTTTCCTCTAAGGGAACTGGAAGGCCGTTTTTATAATACATCGGAATGGGCTCTCCCCAATAACGTTGACGGCTAAAAATAGCGTCTCTTAGGCGGTAATTAATTGTCCCCTCTCCTGTTGCTGTCTTTTCCAAATGAGCGATAACACTCGACATTGCTTCGTCATACTCTAATCCGTTTAAGAAATCAGAATCCTGAAGTTTTATTCCAGCATTTTTATCACTATAGGCCTCTTTAGAAATATCCGTATCCGCGAAAATATTTTTAATTGGAATGTCGAAATGCTTGGCAAAGGCATAGTCGCGTTGATCTCCACAAGGAACAGCCATAACAGCCCCGGTCCCGTAGCCTGCCAAAACATAATCGCCAATCCAAATTGGCACACGTTCTTGCGTTAGCGGATGAGTAGCATAGGCTCCCGTAAAGACACCACTAATGGTCTTAACATCGGCCATACGGTCGCGTTCTGTACGCTGAGAGGTTTGTTCTATATAAGCATCAACGGCTTTTTTTTGCGCTGGAGTAGTGATTTCTTGCACCAAGTCTAATTCTGGAGCAAGGGTCATAAAGGTGACACCAAAAAGTGTATCTGGTCGAGTGGTAAAAACCTCTAGAGATGCCGAGTGATTTTCTATTGGGAAACGCACCAATGCCCCAACCGATTTCCCAATCCAGTTGCGTTGCATTTCTTTAAGTGACTCTGGCCAATCAATTGTTTCCAAGCCTTGAAGCAAGCGTCCGGCATAGGCGCCAATGCGCATACTCCATTGTTTCATTTTCTTTTTGGTCACCGGAAATCCGCCGCGTTCGGAAACCCCGTTGATGATTTCATCATTCGCCAAAACAGTCCCTAAGTCTGCACACCAGTTCACTTCCGTTTCAGAAATATAGGTTAGACGATAGTCCAACAAGATAAGTTGTTGTTGCTCTTCCGAAAAAGAATTCCATTCTTGAGCAGTAAACTGTGCTGTGTTCGATGCGCATTCTGCTTGAATTTTCACGTTCCCTTCTTTTTCAAAAAGAGAAACAAGATTGGTTATACGTTTTGCTTTATCCTCAATTTTATCGTAGTAGGAATGAAATAGTTGTAAGAAGATCCATTGTGTCCACCGATAAAACTTTGGATCTGACGTACGTACTTCTCTACTCCAGTCAAACGAAAAGCCCAAACGATCGAGTTGCTCGCGATAACGAGCAATATTTGTTTTAGTGGTCAACGCTGGATGTTGCCCCGTTTGTATTGCATATTGTTCTGCGGGCAAGCCAAAAGAGTCATATCCTTGCGGGTGAAGAACATTAAAACCAGTATGACGCTTGTAGCGCGCATAGATATCACTGGCAATATACCCAAGCGGATGCCCAACATGCAAACCTGCCCCAGAGGGATAAGGAAACAT
>ENA-OQVM01000612-OQVM01000612.1-marine-metagenome-genome-assembly--contig:-NODE-612-length-54578-cov-9.115282_pt1 | contig 54578 bp, 42 predicted proteins | sample MGYA00237776_ERZ505498 | MGnify/ENA primary metagenome ERZ505498 (study PRJEB26159, sample SAMN06265151) | marine metagenome | isolation source: Helgoland LTER site | place: Germany:Helgoland, sampling...
GTTCCACATCGTGTGGTTTTCAGGAATATTAAAATACTTAAAATCTAAATTTGAAAGTTTTTCTCATTCAATTTTCTCCGACTTGGGAAAATAAGGAATCCAATTATTCCAAGGTTCAAAACTTGATCGAACGGTCCTCTCCGGAGCCGCATTCATTGGTTGTTCTTCCGGAAGCTTTTGCAACAGGATTCAGCCTAAATACACAAGCAACAACAAAGGCAGAGCCCGATCAAAGCTACGCCTTCCTTTCGAACATATCGATCTCCCATAAAGTATGGATTTTGGCAGGGGTGATCGTTCCCAATGAAAATAACTCTGAGGCAAAAAATCTTGCTGTTCTTTTTAACCCAAAAGGCAAATGGATAGGAGCTTACCAAAAAATGTACCCCTTTACACCAATGGGTGAAGACCAAGTGCATACAAGAGGAAAAAGTACGAAAACATTCCATGTCGAAGGCTTTCAATTATCGCCCATTCTATGCTATGATCTCCGGTTTCCTGAATTGTTCAGAATGAACATCGTACAAGGAGCAAACCTCTTTGTAGTAATTGCAAGCTGGCCAAAAGTCAGAATAAATCATTGGCACACCCTTTTACAGGCAAGAGCTATAGAAAACCAAGCTTATGTAATTGGCCTCAATCGAACAGGAAAGGATCCAAACCATAACTACTCAGGTAGCTCTAGGATTATCGATCCTACTGGAAAAACGGTGATGGAGATGAAGGGCAAGGAAGAGGTTGCATCAACCAAGCTAGACAGGAACTTAGTTGATGAGTGGAGAGATAAGTTTCCAGTCTTGAAGGATATTCGAGAAGATTTACTTCCATAACTGATCAATCCCCTGCCCAAAGAGACTTGGGCAGATTGATCTTTGCTACTATACGATCGATTTGCGTCTCTTCTTCCTTTGAAAACTCCAGGTTCTTTACTGCCTGAAGATTTTCTCGAATCTGCTCAACTGAACTTGCACCCATCAGGGCACTGCTCACTCCTTTATGTCGCAAGACCCAGGAAAGAGACATTTGTGCAAGGGTTTGTTCGCGTGCATTAGCCAAATTATTTAATTCACGAATGACCCGTAAGTTCTGTTCATTCACCTCATTCTTTCGTAAAGGAGAAAGCGGAAGGCTGAACCGACAGTTTGGGGGAATTCCATCCAGGTATTTATCGCTCAGTAATCCTTGAAAAAGTGGACAAAAGGCAATCACTCCCAATCCTTGGTCCCCACATAGATCAAGCAAATCCTGCTCCACCCAACGATTGAGCATTGAATAATTAGGCTGGTGGATGATTGGTACAACAAGATTAAGATTTTTACAGGTTTCCACAGCTTCGTGGGTCTGCTTGGTCGAATAACTACTAATCCCTACATAAAGTGCCTTCCCCTGCTTTACAGCGGTATCCAGTGCAGTCAGGGTTTCCTCAAGAGGCACATTTGGGTCAAAGCAATGAGAATAAAAGATGTCAAAGTACTCCAAATTTGTACGCTTTAAGGATTGGTCCAAACTGGCCAGTAAATGTTTACGGGATCCACCCTGCCCGTATGGACCGTGCCACATATCATATCCAGCTTTGCTTGAAATGAGTAGTTCATCCCTAGGTAAATCCTTTAAAATCTTTCCAACATTACATTCGGCGGATCCGTAAGGAGGTCCGTAATTATTGGCCAGATCGAAATGAGTAATGCCCCCATCAAATGAAGTCCTAATCATATCTGTCTGTTCAGGACTTGGTTTATCTCCTCCAAAATTATGCCAGCAACCAAGACTGAGCTGAGGCAGCTTTACCCCTGATTTCCCGCATTGCCGATAAGGCATTCGTCCGTCGTATCGGGACGGAGGCGGATCCGCAGCGGTCATGGAATATAAAAGCTAACTAAAAAATAAACCGTGAAAGAATCGAAAAGATTATGAAACCGTTTCCTCTTCAATGGGATCCGCTTCATCTGAATCTGCCTTTTCTTGACCCAGATATTCATGAACGCTCAAGTCTCCAACAAAGGACTCCCCTTCCCTACGCTCAACTACATGATACCTTTCAACATATCTTTGAACCACATGAATTTTGGCATCCAAGGGTTGCACGATCAGGAGTTGCAAATGGAATTCCTTAAATAAATCGAGTAGGTATTGAGAGAATTCATCGTCCGTCTTACTGAACATTTCGTCCACTGCAACCAATCGAAATGTCTCGGTTTGTTTGCCACCAACATCGATTCCGTATTGATAGGCTATGGCAGTTGCGAGAATGGTGGAGGCTAGACGGTTTTTCTCACCTCCAGATTTACCCGCGGCTCCACTATAACTTTGTCTTAAAGTATCTTCTTCTTTGTAAAATTCATCCGCCCGAAACTTGAACCAGTTTCGAACATCGATCACTCGTTCTGTCCAACTAAGATCCTGTTCGAGTTCGCCAAGAAATTGCTCAACACGATGGTAACGCTCGCGACGGCGCTCATCATCATCATCTGACTCCAGGTCTCCTTCGAGAGCATGTCGGCGAAGTTTCTTAAATTTTCGCACTCCATCGTCGCCGGCATCTTCCATCATTAATTGGATATAGGTAAGTTCCTTGCGATCAAAAGTGACTCGTGAAAGATGCTCATTTAATTCACTCACTCTTTTGCGTATACGATCCCGGTGGGATTCGAGAGCTTCACTAAAACCAGAAACTTCCTCTGGTACCTGAACCCGCAAAAGTTCTTCAAATCGCTGATGATTTTTTGCAAGGTCTTCCTCTTCGATTTGTTTGCGAACCTGTTCGAAGGAGGAATAAGTGGAATCAGAATATCCTTCCTCTAAATCAAGCACTAATTCATCACGGAAAGCCTGGTTTCTACCATCGGCAATAAACCTTTGCATCGCTGCAACATTCCTATCTCTCAATTTATCGAGTGAACCCTCGAGCTTATGGATTCGGCTATCTAATTTGTGAGTGGCATCTCGGGCTGATTCCTCGATATCGTCTGGAGAATCAGGCGGTGAACCAAATTCATTTTCAATCTTAGCGTAGAGGCCCTGCAAAGCATGCTCTGCCTTTTCTTTGGCATCCTCATCAACATCTCCCTTCGAAAAGGAAGGAAGAATTTCATCCCGGTACTTCGCTAACATCGAACGAATTGCTTCCATGCGAACTTCGTTTCTTTCTGCACGGGCTTCAACACCTCCAATTCTTTGAAGTATTTGATCACGGGTAGATTGTAAGTTATCCAATTTTTCAAGCATGGTGTCATGATCATCCTTTAATTTTTTTAGGACATCTGACCCCCCTACAATTACACGCTCTTCCTCCTCTAGATCAGCCATACGGGTTGAAATTCCGAGTACATCAATATCGGAAAACTCATTGGCACAAGCTTGTAGTTGAACGCCGGCACGCAATTTTGCCCGCAAACTTTGACGCTCAAATTCAGATTCACGAATAGAACGGCCAGCACGATCCGCTTCTTCCCGCCATTTTTCCAAAGCCTCATCAAGTGACTTTTGCTTGGAACTAAGATCCCACCCTAATACCCACGTAGATGCATCACCAAGAAAGAATGTATCATCTTTTTCACGTAACGAGCCTCCTGTTTTGATGACTCCGTCCAAGGTTAGAGCATCGCTCAAGTCATCAAAGCGTTTATTACGATTATCGAAGCAAATATGGGGAAGTCTTTGATTAATTTCCGCCCGTAGCCAAGCCTGCCTGGTTTTTTCCATCTCTGCACGAATGACCAACTTGGCAAGTAAGGAATCATCATCAGGCTTAACCTTAGAATTCCCAGAACCGGGACAGATAAAAGCAAGACGATCCCCCAGGTGATTTTCTTCGAGGAATTTTTCTGCCTGATCTGCCAATTTTGGCGGAACAACTACGCTAAGTGCGAAGGTGCGAAGAGCACGCTCAATCGGCCCCGTCCACTTTGCTTCATCAGGAAGAACCTGGATCAGTTCAGCGACAAATGGAAGTTCCGCTAAATCTCTGTCCAAAGCCTTGGCTAAAGATGCACGCAAACGCGAAACTTCTGGAGGAACATTGGTGTTGGATTCCAAAAGGTAGTTTCTTTCATCTTCTAAAGTTTCCACCCGTTCATTGGCTTTTTTTAACTGGTAAGAAACTTCAACGATCTTTTCATCAAGTTCAGCAATCTTGCCTTCCATTCTTGGTAACTGGGAATCAAGTTCCCGACGAAGAGTAAGAAAATCGTCCTCTTGCTTAACGAAAGATCCTTTTTCCCAGGCACTTAAATGGCGTTCAAAATTTGCAGACCTTTTACTGACCACCTCCCTTTTATCACGCAACCGGTCAATCTCAGCACCCACTTGTTCAAGTCTTCGATTCTCATCGCTATCCGAAAGGGCACGTTCCAGATGATTAAGTTTTTCACGGAAACGATCCACTTCTCCACGGGCTGTTTTCAGGCGTGCCCGTTCGGCTTCTTCTTGATGCTTTAGTTCGTCCACCCACTCGGTTCTGCGCTCAAGTTCAGCTTGGGCGTAAAAAGGTTCAATGGCCTGACGGATACTCTCGGCATTAGCCCGTTGGTTCATCGATTCGATGAACTGTCCATGGGTCGCCTGAATTTCATCCAATTGCTCAATTTGATAAGAAGCAGTTTCGATTCGACGGTGAGTACTGCGAAGATCATCAAACCTTTCCTGTAAGGCTAGCAATTTCTCTTTAGCTCCCCCATCATCCAGCATGTGTTCTCGGATAAATTGGGTTAGGTCCTTAACATCCTTAATACAAACCGCCTGATTAAAGATAGACATGGGTGAGCGTGTTCCCAAGTCAGCATCAAGAAAAAGCATGGATTCAAACTTTTTATGATATGCAGTAAAAGAATCATAGGTGCTGTAACCACGTTCTTTTAGGATCCGACGCAAGTTGTCGGAGTCTCCTAGATGATTAAAGTCTTCTTCTATGGTAAGCTTACGTTTTTCGACTAAGTAAACTTTATCCACTTTCCCGGAAGGTAAGCACCAAAGCACCTGAGCAACTGTTACTTCAGACTGATATGCCTCATTAAAAAAATGAGCCAGTAATACGGTGTAGGTTTCACCCGGATTGCGGAGAGTTTCCTTGCGACCCTGACCGGTTACGGTGTCATGAATTTCAGAATAAGCTCCAAGAACATAGTCTCGCTCGTTACGCTCACGACTACCTGCCTGACTGGAAGCAACATTATAGTTACGAGCCCGATTGGGTACTAGAAGGGTAAGCAAGGCATCGACCAACGTTGATTTCCCAGAGCCATTTCTTCCGGTAATCATAGATGTTCGACCATCTGGCCGTATGGTATAGACCTTGTCGTGAAACGTTCCCCAGTTAAGAAGAGAAAGTTCGTGCAAGCGGTATCCGGCCGTTGATTTGTCCGGAGAGAATTCAAGTTCTAATTGGGACTCAAGCATCTTCTTCCTCCATATTCTCTTCTAATTCGGGGGCTCTGCGTTTAATCTGTTCTTTCACTTCAGTTAATTTCTCTGGGGGTAATTTTGCTTTGATGATCCGTTCGACCCGATAGAGGCCTTCATCTTTGTCCCGCACTTTTTTGATAATTCCCCACTCTTCGAATTTGTTGATGAGTCCAGATATTTGTCGGTGAGCTTTTTTCTCATCGTGTAACTCAGGGAAGTAGGGAGACATTAACTCGATCAAGTCCAAGCTCGAGCGGTAGAGATGATCTCCCTCTTCTTGGTTTTGTTCGAAGCGCATTAATTCCTCGCGCAGTAAGACCATGAAAATGGTCTGATGGTAAGACAAACGGGTACGACGTAACACCCTGGGCAAAGGTGCCGAACCCTCCTCCCAGTTTTCGTCCTCTTGGGAATCTTCTTCCCGTTGGTGAACATAGGCGTATCCCGCAGAATCATCACGGGCGACATCCATGCCCATCTCCCCGAAGTGAGCCTTTATTTTTTCCCACTCTGCCCCTAACCTACTCCATAGGTCGAGATCTTCCTGATAAATAGGACCGTTTAATAAACGGACGATGACATGACGATGAGTAATGGCTGGGTTCATAAGCTGGATCGTTGGAATAAAAGTTGTTCGACCTCGACATACCTAGGCTGAGAGGAACGATTCAAATCTAAATGGATTAATTCATCGGAAAGAATTTCATGACGCGGATCCTCACCAGCAATTACGCGGTAACATACAATCTCAACTACTCCCTGTTGCAATGGATACTTCTCAACTATTTCGGAGAGTGTAACCTGATCGACTTCGTCTAAAGTTTCAAAAACACGAGCCCGGTATTTCTTAAGATCTAAAGGTTCGCCCACAGAACCAAGAATATCGTTCATCCACTGAGAATCCGTACTCTTCGCCGGTTTTACTTCAGCAAATGCCTCGATCGCTTTCGGTTCCCAAAATTCTGCTTCGATTAAAGTGAAAAACTGAGGTCGTATATCAATCTCAAATTCCCAATCGTTCAACGGTGTTTCCCGTAGGCGATAGGCATGACTACGAATTTCAGAAAGTGTTTCGCGAACCTGTCGACCTCCTCCTCCAGAATGATCTCCAACTACCTGCCTAAGTTTTCGACTTATCCGACCGTAAGCACCATGAGCAGCACTTGCTTCTCCAAAAAGGCGGTCTCCAAGATTCGAAAATATTTTTTGGGTATCCAAACCACGCCGACGGGCAATGTCGGAAGTTTGCTCGGCAAGTTTGCGGAACATTCGAGACAAAGATGGGTTGGTCATCATTTCGCGAAACCCAAAATAGCTCTTTCCTTGGTCGCAACCACGAAGTGCTTCGTCTGCATCCAAAACATGTTCCACAATATCTCCTTTGGATGCCTTGCCCTGAGCATAAAGATTGGAAATCTCACGAGCATGATCGCGAAAGAACTCTTCAATTGCCCGAAAATCAGACAGAAAATGTTCTACAAGATCAGAGAGATCATAAACCTGATCCCGAATAATATCTTCTCCAAAAATGGGAGCCTCTCCCGTTTCTTGAATTTTTCTTATCTCTTCGTCAATTTCCTCGCGTTTTCGTGCAAGCTCACGGATTCGGGCATCAGGGTCTGAGTTGACCCCGTTGTTTAACTCCTGCATCTCATGAAGGATACGATTGAAACGTGACTCGGTGGTGGCATACCCACGGTGTTGCATCGCCAACAAATCATTCAACCAACTTAGGGCTTTCTCGGAATGACGAGTTAGCCGAAAAACATATTCTTCACGCTCTTCATGATAGGATTTGGTGAGGTAGCGGTGTTCTTCATCGCACCATTCATCCAAGTATTCCTGCGGACTTCGCTTGGGGGCTTCCGCATCCTCCAATTCTCGAATCTGCTCAATATGTTCAGCCAAGGTAGCAGAGAGTTCTTCCTCAGAGGCTTCTACCACGCCCCATTTCTTAAAAGTTTTGAAAAAGAAACCGGCTACAAAAGAGCCTAACCGACCGCGCATGAGGCGCAGGGCGGGTGATTCTTCGAAAAGATGCAAAAATTCCTCATCCATTGGCTGTAAAGTATACTTAGGAAGAAGAGAGTGAAATGCATTTAAGGAACGTCAAAAACAAGTTATCCCCACTCATAGCTGATTGTTAAGAACTTGAGTGAAGACTAAATTTATCATGAAAATGCAAAATTTCCAAATTCTAGATAAAATATTAACGGGTGATGAGATCCGTCGGGATTTTTATCCGGCGAATTCCTTTTCTTGTTTGCATATAAATCCACCGACCATGGGAACGAATTTTTTGGCAAGGAAAAGGAAGGACTATGCTTTTTAAAAGTTTTCCACCCCGAAGATCGAGAATTTGTAATTTCTTGCCACGGTCGAGCAGAACGGCCAATAAATTTTCCTCGTTGTTCAAAAAGTCAATCGATAACGGCTTTGCCTGACCTTTAGGGAATTCCACCAAGTTCCAGCCGTAGCTCAAGTTCCCAGAGCAATTTAAGTCATACACAACCACTCGATTAGGGCCAGATTCAGCTACCAAAAGTCGGCTACCGGTTGAATCAATCAACATATCATTTGAACGAACAAGATCTTCATTAAGCACGAACAATTTTCCCAGAGTCAGATCGTGACGATAAACCGTGGCAGAATTAGGGGAACCAATAAACAAATCGCCTGATGGAGAACCGGTTAATCCAGCAATAGTTGAGAACCGGTAACCATCATAGGAATCAGCCAAGTTTTCCATTTTTCTTGCATCTGGCGAAATTCGCAGAATTTTCCCTGTGGTTGATTCAGCGAGAATTAATCGACCAAGTGGGTCGATCCAAAGATCATCAATCTGCAAATCGTTATGCTCATCCTCATTTAGCCATTCCTTCAAATCAATGAATTTCTCTCCCACTTCATCTTTCGACGGAGCAAATTTTTTGACCACTGAATGATTTTTAAAATCAACAAAGTAAAGAATTCCATCCTTGGATATGGAAAACTGCCGACCTATTACCAAAAAGTCTTGCCCAATATCTTCTTCCAAGTTTCTTGATTGCTCGAATTGAACGAGATCAAGTTGTTTTCGGTGCGTTGGTTTAGAAAAACGCAAACAACCAGAGAGTGAAAGTATCACCCAAAACAAAGCTACAAAATTCAGAATCCTAGTGTATTTCAAAAGTCGAATGTTTAAAGTCAACCAGAAGGAAAGGGATTGATTAAGTTCCTTTCAAAGCAAAAGTCTAAAAGTAGAAGATTTTATTATTTTGAGTAGCGATAAAAATGTACAACAAGTAGTCCAGCAAATTAAAGAAGCAGATGCTATCCTGATTGGAGCTGGCGCTGGGATGGGGGTAGATTCTGGCCTGCCTGACTTTCGAGGCAAAGCAGGCTTTTGGCGTGCGTACCCCCCATTGGCAAAGAGGGGATTAAGGTTTGAAGAGATGGCCAACCCACGATGGTTTCATGAAAACCCAGAGTTGGCTTGGGGGTTCTACGGTCATCGGCATACATTATATCTTAAATCTGAACCCCATAAAGGATACAAAATTCTAAAAAACTGGGGTCATAAATTAAAAATCCCTTCCTTTATATTTACCTCAAATGTCGATGGTCATTTTAACCGAGCCGGCTGGAGTGAACAGGTATTGGAGTGCCATGGCTCCTTGATGCGTTTGCAATGCTTAGAAGCATGCGGTCAGCCAATTTGGGAACCTATGGACAAGGGCATTCCGTTAGTCAAGGTCTGCCCAGATTCATTGTTATGTACATCCTCTCTCCCCACCTGTCCAAGTTGCGGATCTTTGGCCCGACCCAACATTTTGATGTTTTCTGACTTTTACTGGGATTCCTCTATCAATCTAAAGCAGGAGAGAACCCTAAATAGTTGGTTTGATATTAACGCTTCTAAAAATCTTTTAATTATCGAATTAGGAGCAGGAATAAGCGTACCAACCGTTCGTTTCTTTTGCGAACGATCGATGAAGGAGTACGATTGCAATATGGTGAGGATCAACCCAAGGGATTACCAAGTACCTAAAGGTTCAACCGCTCTGGCATCTGGAGCCCTCGAAGCTTTAGAACTATTAGATTTAATGTTGTGGAAGTAGGGCGGTAAATTAACCGTTCTAACTTCTTACCAAAAGAAGTAATCCAACAAGCGTTGCTTACTCCACGGTAACCGATTTGGCTAAATTACGGGGTTTATCCACATCCAAACCCCGCAATTGAGCAAAATGGTAAGCAAAAAGCTGAAGAGGTAAATTAGCTAAAATCGGTCGAACCACCTCGTGAGCAACAGGGAGTCGAAAAATATCATCAGCGGTTCCTTCTGGAATTTCAATATCTTCAGGCACAAATGCAATCACTGGTCCTTTGCGTGCTTTAACTTCCTGCATGTTGGCAATAGTTTTGGCCGACAGCTTGGTACCTTCGACTAAAAATATACAAGGACATTCAGGATTAATCAGAGCGATTGGCCCATGTTTGAGTTCTGCCGCAGGATACCCCTCGGCATGGGCATAGGAAATTTCTTTTAATTTTAGTGCACCTTCAAGGGCAACGGGATAAAGACTTTGTCGCCCAAGAAAAAGCAAATGTTCCGACTTAGCATATTTTACAGCAAGCTTGCGGATTTGTTCGCCTTTCTGGAGAATTTCCGCAACCAAGTCGGGCATATCTTTAAGAGCTTCTACCAAGTTTGCACCATCAGTTGGAGATAAGTCTCTCATTCTCCCAAGAGCCAACCCCAACATGGCACACAAGCAAACCTGAGATGAAAAAGCTTTGGTGGAAGCGACGCCGATCTCAGGCCCGACTCGTTGGTAAACTCCTCCATCTGTCTCACGGGCAAGAGAAGAACCGACTACATTGGTAATACCAAGAGTAAGTAACCCCTTGGTTTTGGCTTCTCGCACTGCTTCTAGGGTATCCAAGGTTTCACCGGATTGGCTAACCGCAATAACTAAGGAGCGTCCCGACTTTGGAGAATTTCTGTAACGAAATTCGGAAGCATGCTCTACTTCTACTGGTACCCGGGCTAATTTCTCGATCAAATATTCTGCTACCATACAGGCGTGCCTGGCGGTACCACAGGCAACGAAAACAATTCGGTCCACATTTCTAAGCTCATCCTCGTGGCCCTCCAAACCACCTAATTTTGCTGTGGTTCCATCGTCCCCAAACCGACCGCGCAAAGTATTACGAAGAGCAGTAGGTTGCTCGAAGATTTCTTTCTCCATGTAAGACCCAAAGTCACCAAGTTCAACTTCCTCAAGGGTCTGATCTAATGGCTGAGCAATGGCCTCGGCATCGTGCCCTTCCTGATTAGTAATGCGAAATTCACCACCCTTCAAGATGGCCAGTTCACCATCCTTCAAATAAACCGCTTCTTTCGCTCGACCAACAAACGCGGAAGCATCGCTCGCAATAAAGTTGGCATCATCCCCGATCCCGACCACAAGGGGTGACCCTCGACGGGCCCCCACCATCATATCCGGATAATCGAGGCACATAACTGCTATGCCGTAAGCTCCTCGAGATTTACCTAGTGCGGTACTGATCGCATCAATGAATCGATCCTTTCCTTCGGGCAATTCTGCGTAATGATAAGCAATTAAATTGCACAGTACTTCAGAGTCGGTCTCAGATTCAAACTTAATGCCCTTTTGGATCAAGAACTTTTTTAGAGTAGAAAAATTTTCAATCACCCCATTGTGTACGAGGGCAAACTTCTTATCATGGCTCAGATGAGGGTGAGTATTGGAAACAGTAACAGGTCCATGAGTAGCCCAACGTGTATGAGCAATTCCGAGGGAGGATTTACTACACCCTGAAATCAATGACTTTGCCAAGTTCTCAACCCTGCCGGTTTCCCGAGATAGGGAAAATGTTTTTCCGTCATGGAAGGCAACACCTGCGGAATCATACCCCCGGTATTCTAATCGGCGCAAACCATCAATTAACGAATCTTGAGCTATTCCTTTTCCTAAGTAACCAATTATTCCGCACATAGGTAAACCTTATAGTTCCTCATTTATATTTGTTCAAGGAGTTGTTTCTTTTATAACACATAAAATTTTAAACTGATTTTGAAAAGATTCGCCAATTTAATTTGAATTACCGAAAGTGTTACGCATGGGAATTAGATTACCAATTTGGACCATCGTTTTTCTGGCATTTCATTTTTCTACCAAAGCGGAAACTAATGGGAAGAAACCCAATATTCTAATTTGTATATCTGAAGACCACGCTGTACGGTTTTTGGCTAATTCAGAAGATTTGAGGACATTAATTAATCCCACTCCTCATTTAAGCAAAATATCCCAAGTCGGTGAATTTCATCCGCTTGCTTACTGCACCAATGCTGGTCCGAACTATACTGCCTTTTCCCTGCTTACTGGAAAATCAAAGAGTGCGAAAATGGAAGGTTTTGACTCCAGTCAATTCCTCAGCCAACACTTTAAAACGATAGGATATGAAACAGTTTTCTTTGGTTCTTGGACTTGGGACAAGGACCCTAATTATGCAGGTTTTGACCTTTGGAAGATTTTGGATGACCCGGAAATTTTTGTTAATCCGCGCATCAAAGATTCTAAAAACCAGTATGTAACCGAGGGTCATACAACTGATGTGATTACAGATTTAGCCATTCAATGGTTAAATAAGCGTACTGAAACAAAACCTTTTTTTGCTCTAGTTTCCTTTCAATCAACAAAAAGACCATGGATTCCTCCCATTAGGACGATCGATAAATACAACGCTGAATGGTTTGATACCCCAGAAACCTTTTTTTCAAACCTCGAAAACAGGGCACCGGCAAATAAATACCAAAATATGAACATAGGTTCAGACCTAGACCCTGTACTAGATTTATTCTTACCTAATTACGCTGATCTAAATTCTTCTGACAGTACAACCTCTATATGGGCTAAAAACTGGAAATCTATGAACGATGAACAGAAGTCCGCATGGGGACTTTCGTGGAAACCTCAAAACGAAGCATTTTCTCGTGAATCACCGCAAGGCGAATCGGTTTCAATTTGGATGTTTCAAAGGTTTATTAAAAATTACCTCCGATGCTTATATGCCATGGATGAAAATATCGGGCGACTTGTTGACTCGATGGATTCTAATGTCGAGGAGGGGTATAATTTCATTTACACCTCTGAAAGAGGAAGATTTACCGGTGAATTCGGATGGTTTGGCAGCGAATGGATGTATGAACCAAGTGCTCGTGTTCCCTTGGTATTTGCAGGTTTCGAGGGATTGCATACTCCGGTTTTTAAAACTGAAGAGATTTTCCGGGACTTTGACTTATATTCTCTCATAAAAAATCTTGGTAAATCTATAACCAACGAACCTAGCCAAATTATTCCTCAGTCTAACTCAAATCTGATTAGAAATAATCAACTGTATTTTTCCCACCTTACCCATCCAGGAGAATACGGCGTTTCCCCCCACCATGGATTGAGAAAAGGGAAATATAAGATTGTACATTACTATCCATTCGACGAATGGGAGTTTTTCGATTTAGAAAATGACCCTAAAGAATTGCAAAATCTTTATAACAAAGAGACTCACTCCACCCTTGTCACCGAATACAAAGAATATCTGAAACGTGCTGGCGAATTCAGAAAAAATAAGCGAGAAAATCAACTTTTTTCTGAAAATTGGAAAAGAAAGCAAAGAAGCCCGAAAAATAAGAAACGCTGACACCCTATTTCTGTTATCCCATAAGTTGCCAAAAATTAGTAAAAGAATTCTTAATTTAGCCTTATTTTATAAAATTCTTTTGATTTATGATAATTATTACCCTAATTTAGTGAAAGGTTTGCATAAATCGAGGGGCATCGTTTGGGAGGACGATGCCTTTCTTTTGGTCTTTTATCATTATACATTATGAAAATTATCTCTTACCTTATTATCTGCTTAATTCCTCTTACTATCTATGGGGAAAACAGAAAAGAAAACCGGCCTAACATTTTGTTCGTTTTCTCCGATGATCATGCACCCCATGCAATTGGTTCTTACAATGGATGGTTAAAGGAAATAAACCCAACGCCCGCAATCGATAAACTAGCAGAGTCAGGTATGATTTTCGTAAACAGTTTTTGCACAAATTCAATTTGTGGTCCAAGTCGAGCCGTCATCCAGACTGGAAAGCATAGTCATAAAAATGGCTTCATGAACAACGGCAATGCATTTGATTGGAATCAACAAACCTTTCCTAAACTTTTACAAAAGGCTGGCTACCAGACTGCAATCTATGGAAAAAGTCACCTTAAGGGAAAACCTTTAGGCTATGATGACTGGGCGGTTCTACCAGGACAGGGGTTGTATTATAATCCAGACCTTATTTTTCCTGATAAAAAAAGACGTATCGAAGGCCACTGCACCGATGTGGTAACAAATTTAGCAGTGGAGTGGCTCAATCAAAAAAGGACCGAAGAAAAGCCTTTTTTACTAATGGTTCAACACAAAGCACCCCATCGGAGTTGGATGCCAGCCCTGAGGCATTTGCCCCTTTATGACGACATTGAAATTCCTGAACCACCTACCCTCTTCGATAAATGGACAGATAATGCTCCTGGAGCAAGACAACAAGAACTGGAAATCGACCGACATATGGATTTAAATTACGACTTGTTCGTAGATTTGACCCCAGGATTTCATCAAGAACGTTCTCAGAAAGCTCAGGACCGCTCGGCATGGCGTAACATGAAAAGAATGACACCTAATCAAATTAATACTTGGAGGTCTCATTATAAACCAAAAGATGCAGCTTTTAAGAAAGGCAAACTTTCAGGTAAAGATCTTGTCCGTTGGAAGTTTCAAAGATACGCAAAGAACTATTTAAGGTGCGTTAAGGGTGTCGACGAGAGCTTACACACACTCCAAGAAGAGCTTAGAAAGCTTGGACTCGATAAAAACACCATTGTTATCTACTCCTCTGACCAAGGTTTCTACATTGGAGATCATGGATGGTACGATAAACGCTGGATGTATGAGGAATCGCTCAAAATGCCACTTATCGTGAAATGGCCAGGCACCATCAAAGCGGGTAGTAAACAGGAAGAAATGGTACAAAATCTCGACTATGCTCAGACTTTTCTCGATCTTGCCGGAGCACCTCAACCCAAAGACATGCAGGGGCGATCGATCGTGCCTTTGCTTAAAGGGGAAAAATTGGACAATTGGAGAAAAGAAATCTACTACCACTATTACGAGTATCCCAGTGTTCACATGGTCCCCCGTCACTACGGCATTAGGACAAATAGATACAAATTAATGCATTTCTATGAATTCGGAGATGAATGGGAAATGTACGACCTCAAGAAAGATCCTGACGAAGTAACGAATCTTTATGGGAAGGAAGAATTTTTAGAACTTCAAAAATCCCTAAAAAAGAGATTAAAAAATCTCCAAAAATTTTATGATGATCAAAGCGATACATCTGTAAGACCTGAATATATCGAAAAATACAGGAAGAAATCGTAAATTATCTTACCCTAGTTGTTTGCAAACGATATTTTTACAAAATGGTCTGGATGCATCCAATCCTTTAGAGACCATTTCTTTGAAATCACACGGTAACAATTAGGCTTGGCAGTGAGCTTCGGTTCGAAATCTGTGTAATATGCAGTTTCCAAAGTTCCTTTTTTATCTAAACAAACCGTTGAAGGATACCCCACATCTGTTGCCTTGTCCCCAAATTGATGAATAGTACAAGGTGGCAACCATGTCTTTCCAAAATCAAGGCTAACACGCACAGCCAGTCCCATCAATCCGCGGTTGCGTAAGCCATAAGTCATGAGCAAGCAATTTGTACCCACTCGAATAAGATCAGCAGGATGCTGCATTGGCAATGAAACCGCTCCCTTTTCTATAGATCTCTTTTCAGCAAGAGAAAACTCACAGACTTTTAGATGATGATCTACATGCGTGCGAACTGCAGCGAGTAAGTTGCCATTTGGAAGAGAACAAAGGGCGACTTCATTCGAATCGTTTCTCCCGAGTTTGTAGAATCGTTTCCAAGTTAAACCATCATCATCGGAAAAGCACACCCAGGATTCTGATGGTTCTCCCCTACCCTGACTTCGATAGCAAGAATAGGCTAAAGTTGTTTTGCCGATACGAATAATTCGACCGTAAGGAATGCAACTTTTTAGTTTTTGAGGAATGGTCGGATGTTTCTCTTCATCCCAGGTAAGGCCACCATCCATTGATCGAGAAAGCCAATGACCTGCAAAGCCAACGAACTTTTCGTCTTTTAAAATAAAACCGCTACTAAAACAAAGGAGGTCTCCATTGTGTGCCTGACCAACCGACAAATGCATACGATTTCCATTTGGTGGTCTCTTGGATACAATGGAAATTCTTTTCCATTTTGTTTCATTAGGCTTTCTTTTAGAACAAACTAAATCACCTTGCATTAAGCCATGGCTTGGGGCGTTGAAATATACACAAAATAAATCACCGTTATCCAATTTCGTAAGGTTAGGCCAACCGCAAGCATGGGTTGCAACTACGGATAACCCAAAACAAGTCATAGTAAAAAACTACTCCGGGTTTCGACTTTGTAAAAGATTACAAAATTCAATGAATCCGATGGCTTGTTGCTGCAAACGATTGGCCGACTCCTCATCGGTTACTCCCTTTTCAGGATCAATACAATTATGACAAAATGGCAGAAAAACTCTTTTAGGAAAATTATAAGCATTTCGATAACCAAATACTTGCATCAAATGCTCCACCGGGCGTAAGGCTCCAAATTGTCCAGAAGCAAGTCCGAGGTAGCAGACCGGTCGATTTTCAAAGCTTTCAGGAAAAGGTAAAAGATCAATAAAAAGTTTCAGAGCTCCTGTCATACTACCGTTATATTCCGGTGTGACCACAACCAGTCCTTTGGCGTTTAATACTCTATCAGTAAAAGTTCTCACCTTCTCAGGCTTTTCCTTGTAAGCATCAGGGGAAAAAGTTTCCAAGGGCAGATCTGTTAAATCCATCACTTGGCTTGACTCTGACAAATCGGAATAAAAATTGTGTAACCAATTAGCAACCACTGCGGATGAGCTATTACGACGGTTAGTACCAACAATGATTTCAATCATCTGATGCTCTAGCTTCCTTGAATAAATTGGTAAAGTGAATCGTAATTTCTAGCTACCTCAATATCAGGATACTCAACCGTTAAAGAAGTTGGTGGTTTAAAGAAAGAACAACGATCTGCTGACAGCAACATTCCGAGATCGTTATAACTGTCCCCAGATGCAATCACTTCAAAATTTAACTTTTGTAAATATTGTACGGTTTTTCTTTTATGATCGGCTAAGCGCAACTTAACTTCTTCAATACGACCAGACTCACTGACTTGCAATTCATGACAAAAAAGAGTCGGATTCCCGAGTTTATTAATTAAAGGAAGAGCAAATTCTCGAAAAGTATCAGAAAGAATGATCAATTCATGAGAAGCTCTTAGCTTTGCTAAAAATTCAACCGCTCCAGGCAGGGGCTCTAAAGTCTCGATTACTTCTTGGATTTGAGGAAGTGTAAACCCGTTTTTATCGAGTATACCCAACCTGTAATCCATTAACTTTTTATAATCAGGCTCATCTCGAGTTGTCCGCTTGAGTTCTTGAACTTGAGTTTTTTCAGCAAAAGCAATCCAAATTTCAGGGATTAGAACTCCCTCAAGATCCAAACAAACTACTTGCATATAAAATGGGGAATTATGGAAGCGAAGTTTCGCCCATTAAATAACGGTCACATTCACGAGCTGCTGCTCTGCCTTCATTAATGGCCCAAACCACCAAAGATTGACCGCGCCTCATATCTCCAGCCGCAAATATGCCTTCAATATTAGTGGAAAACCTTCCATACTCTGCCTGTACATTTGACCTAGAATCTCGTGCTAAGCCCAATTCTTCTGCAATGGTATCTTCTGGTCCAAGAAAACCCATTGCTAAAAAAGCAGCTTGGGCAGGTATTTCTCGCTCACTTCCCTGAACTTCGACTGGAGAATATCTACCGTCCTCCATCTTCCATTCGATGTCGCAAATTGTCACACCTTTAAGATTGCCTTGATCATCTCCAATAAACTTTTTGGTCATGGTCAAATAATTGCGCGGATCTTTTCCAAAAACTTCTTTGGCCTCTTCCTGTCCATAGTCCATCTTGTAAACTTTGGGCCACTCGGGCCATGGATTGTCATCTGCCCTTTCTTCAGGTGGACGGGGCATGATTTCCAACTGCGTAATGCTCTTGCAGCCATGACGAACGGAAGTTCCCACACAATCAGTGCCGGTATCGCCCCCTCCAATCACTACAACATCTTTGCTGTTGGCTGCAGTTTCAAAAGCTGTAACATCCTTAAGCTCAAGCAATCCCTGAGTGTTAATTGTCAAGAATTCCATTGCATAATGAACACCCTTGAGCTCTCTTCCCTCAATCGGTAAGTCTCTTGGCTTAGTCGCTCCACAGCATAAAACGACCGAATCAAAATCTTCCAAGAGGGACTTAGCAGGCAAATCTTTGCCGACCTCAGTGGAAACAACAAACTTAATACCTTCAGCAGCCATCAAGTCGACTCTTCTTTGAACAATTTCCTTTTCCAACTTCATGTTGGGAATTCCATAAAGTAATAAGCCACCAATCCGGTCCGCCCGTTCGTAAACGGTAACTAAATGGCCGGCTTTATTTAATTGATCAGCCGCTGCCATTCCAGCAGGCCCAGAACCTACAACAGCTATTTTTTTGCCAGATCTTTGGGTAGGTGGCTGAGGAGTTACCCACCCTTCTGAAAATCCTTTGTCAATGATTGAACATTCTATACTCTTGATGGTGACGGGCGGTTCAATAACTCCAAGCACACAAGAGCCTTCACAAGGAGCGGGACAAACGCGTCCAGTAAATTCAGGAAAGTTATTAGTCTTATGTAAACGATCCAAAGCATCACGCCATTTTCCTTTGTAGACCAAGTCATTCCATTCGGGAATCAAGTTATTGATCGGGCAACCACTAGCCATATTAGCTAAAGTCATTCCAGTATGACAATAGGGTGTACCACAATCCATGCACCTAGAGCCTTGTTGGCGTACTTTGTCTTCGTCGAAAGGTTCATGTATTTCTTTCCAGTCCTTGATTCTTTCCAAAGGAGAGCGATCAGGTATGGATTGCCTTTCGTGTTCTAAAAATCCGGTTGGTTTTCCCATAATTTGAGAGGAATAAAAGTTAAAATTAGTGACCTGCAGCCACATTTTCTTCAAATGCGGCTTGGATTGCATCATCCCCTTCAAGTCCTCGTTCTTCTGCTTTTTTGAGAGCAAATAGAACGCGCTCATAGTCTTCGGGCATGATCTTTACAAATTTTTCTGCAGCTGACGACCAGTCATTCAGGAGATCAATTCCTCGAGGAGAATCAGTATATTCAACATGACGAGAGATTAAACTTTTAATCAAATCTATCTCTTGGTCATCACACTCGACTAATGGGTAAGTCTTTACCATCTCTGTGTTTAACTTTGTTGAAACGAAATCACCCTCCTCGTCATAGATGTAAGCGACTCCTCCAGACATACCAGCTCCGAAGTTTCTACCTGTTTTCCCAAGGCACAATACCAATCCACCAGTCATGTATTCGCAACCATGATCTCCTAACCCTTCAACAACGGCATGAATTCCAGAATTTCTAACGCAAAATCTTTCCCCTACTACTCCGGACACAAAAGCCTGACCGGCGGTAGCTCCATAAAAGCATACATTTCCTGCAATGATGTTCTCATGGGCAACAAAAGGAGAATCCTCAGGAGGCCGAACAATAATCTTTCCACCTGATAAACCCTTACCCAAATAGTCATTGGTGTCGCCAGTTACCGTGAAAGTCATTCCTTTGGGGCAAAAGGCTCCTAAGCTTTGTCCCGCAGATCCGGATAGGTTTACCTTAACGGTATCTTCAGGAAGTCCGTTGGGCCCGTGCTTTCTCGAAATTTCAGCACCAGTAATGGTACCTACAACACGATCAGTATTAATCACAGGAAGATCAATATTCACCGCTTGACCGTTTTCAATTGCAGGCATTGCACGTTTAAGAATTTCACGATTATCTAACGAACGATCAAGCAAATGATCTTGCTTCATTTGGCAATAAGTTCCCACTTCTGGTCCAACATCAGGGCGGTGTAAAATTCCGGAATAATCAAGGCCTTTGGCTTTCCAATGATTAATTGCTTTTCTTAATTCGAGCATGTCTACCCGACCAACCATTTCGTTTATTGTACGAAAGCCTAGTTTGGCCATGGTTTCCCGAATTTCTTCAGCAACAAAATTCATGAAATTGACAACGGCATCTGCTCCACCGGCAAACTTTTCACGCAACCTTGGATCTTGAGTGGCTATACCCACAGGACAGGTGTTCTTGTGGCATACACGCATCATCAAACATCCAAGAGTAATGAGTGGTGCAGTGGCGAAACCAAATTCTTCGGCTCCCAATAGGCAGGCAATAACCACATCTCTACCCGTTTTGAGTTGACCATCAGTCTCCAAAACAACTCGACTGCGCAAATCATTTAGCAACAAAGTTTGATTGGTTTCCGCCAATCCTAATTCCCATGGAGCACCTGCATGCTGGATAGATGACCGGGGGGATGCACCCGTTCCACCGTCATATCCCGAGACAAGGATGACATCTGCCTTTGCTTTGGCTACTCCCGCAGCAACTGTGCCCACACCCACTTCCGAAACTAATTTTACATTGATACGAGCATGATGATTGGAATTTTTCAGATCGTGAATCAGTTCAGCCAGATCTTCGATTGAATAGATATCATGATGTGGAGGTGGAGAAATCAATCCTACGCCAGGGGTAGTTCCCCTTGTTTTGGCAATAGGTGGGAGGACCTTGTGACCGGGCAATTCGCCACCTTCTCCAGGCTTGGCTCCCTGTACAATTTTAATTTGTATTTCATCCGAATTCACCAAGTAAAAACTAGTTACTCCAAAACGGCCGCTCGCAACCTGTTTGATTGCGGACCGCCGGGAATCACCATTTGCATCAGGCGTAAAGCGCTCAAGATCTTCCCCGCCCTCTCCAGTATTGGATTTACCACCTAGTCGATTCATCGCGATAGCTAAACTTTCGTGAGCTTCCTTTGAAATCGACCCGTATGACATTGCTCCGGTTTTAAATCGCTTAACGATATCTGATGCAGACTCAACTTGGTCTAATGGAATTTCTTTTGCAGAATCGAAATTAAAATCCATCAATCCGCGTAATGTGAACAGATCTCTTGATTGATCATTCACCGCATCTGAATATTCCCGAAAAACAGAAAAATTTCCAAGTTTGGTAGCTTTTTGTAATTTATGGATGGTAGTGGGATTAAAAAGATGCTTTTCACCATTTGCTCGCCACTGGTAAACACCGCCAGGATCTAAATCTGAAGCTCTGCCGTCTGGTCGCTCGGAAAAACCAGTACGATGACGAGTGAGTGTTTCTTCCGAAAGAGCGCTCAACCCAATACCTGAAACACGGGAGGATGTTTTGGTGAAATATTGGTCGATGACCTCCTGGTTCAAGCCAATCGCTTCAAATATTTGTGCCCCCCGATAAGAGGCAATTGTGGAGATCCCCATCTTGGACATGGTCTTGATGACTCCGTTTAAGTTTGCCTTAAGAAATTTTTGGCACGCAGAATCAGGGTCAGCCTGCAAATCTCCAGTATGTATGAGATGGCGAACGGTTTCCAAGGCAAGGTAAGGATTGATCAAATCAGCACCATACCCAAGCAATAAAGCGAAATGCTGGACTTCCCGGGGCTCTCCCGACTCGACAATAATCGATACTTTCGTGCGTGTGCCTTTTCGAATCAAATGGTGGTGTAACCCAGAAGACGCAAGCAAACAAGGTATAGCTGCTTGCCCGGAATTAATTCCTCGATCTGAAATGATTAACAGATTAACTCCGTTTTCAATCGCTTGGTCAGCTTGAAGGAAAAGATCCCCCAAGGAAGCCTCCAATGCCTTGGCACAAGGCTTTTCTTTTCTATCAGCATTAAACAAAGCTGATAAGGTCACCGATTTAAACGGGGCGGGCAATTCTCCTTGCAGTTGACGAATAACTTTGTCGTCCACTAATGGACTTTCAAATTTGATCATTCGTGCACTGTCGGGACCTGGCTTGGTAAGGTTTCCTTCCGAGCCAAGAAAAGTAACCGATGCAGTCACAATTTCCTCACGAATAGGATCAATGGGCGGATTGGTTACTTGGGCAAAAAGTTGTTTGAAATAATTATAAACAAGTTGTGGCTTTTCTGACAAAACTGCCAAGGGGGAATCATTACCCATCGAGCCTAATGGTTGTTTGCCTGCTTCTGCACTTGGACCGATTAAAAACCGCAAATCTTCAAAAGTATAACCAAATGCTTTTTGCCTAGTGAGCAAGGTACTAAATACATCCTCTGAATCGTTGGATACTGAAGGAAGATCCGCTTGATTAATTAAAGAACTCTTCAGCCAAGCACCATAGGGTGCTTCCGAAGATATGCTCTTTTTAAGTTCATCATCCTCGATTATTCGGCCTTCATCCATATCAACCAAAAACATTCTACCAGGTTCCAGACGCCCTTTTTTAACAATTTTGTCTGAAGGGATGGATGATAAAACTCCAACTTCTGAAGCCAAAATTACTCGATCGTCAGAAGTTACATAATACCTAGATGGGCGAAGACCATTACGATCCAAAACCGCACCAATTTGTACTCCGTCGGAAAAGGCAATGGATGCAGGTCCGTCCCAAGGTTCCATCAAACAGGCATGAAATTCATAAAATTCACGCTTATGAACATCCATATTCTTATGCTTTTCCCATGGTTCAGGAATCATCATCATCATGGAATGAGCCAGACTACGACCTGAGAGAGTCAAAAATTCCAGGCAATTATCAAATTTTTGAGAGTCCGAACCATCTTCACGAATGATGGGGAAGAGTTTGGAAACATCGTCTCCAAAAACTTCACTCGCTAATTGCATTTGTCGGGCATAAAGCCAATTTTCGTTCCCTCTTACTGTGTTAATCTCACCATTGTGACAAATGTAGCGAAACGGCTGAGCTCTTGGCCAACTAGGGAAAGTATTTGTCGAAAACCTGGAATGCGTTAGTGCAAGTGCTGATTCCATGTCAGGATCACTTAAATCCGGAAAATAGTCCGAAAGTTGTTCCGTGGTAAGCATGCCCTTGTAAACGATGGTACGAGAAGAAAAGCAACATGCGTGAAAATCAACGTCGTCGTAATGATCTAAATAACGCAATCGATGACTTATAATTCGACGGGCAAGATAAAGTTTTCTTTCAAAGGCTAACCCCGACTCAACACATTCGGGGCGCTCAACAAACAATTGCTCCATTAACGGTTCACAAGCGGCGGATGCTTTGCCAAGGATTTCACTCCTCACGGGTACTTTACGCCAACCGATCAGACCGAGATTTTCCTCATTTAAAACTTCTTCGACTATCTTTTTTTCATTAATCCGGTCGGACTCCTTAGAAGACAAAAACAAAAATGCTACTCCGTAATCTCCGGCCGGTGGTAGTTCTTTAGATATTTCCTCCGTAACTACTTTGCGAAAAAACTTATCGGGAGTTTGAATAAATATGCCTGCGCCGTCGCCGGTAATAGGATCACACCCACAACCCCCACGATGGTCAAGGTTTACGCAAATCTCTAAAGCTCCACGGACAATATCGTGGGACTTTCTGCCTTTCATATCCACGATCAATCCAATCCCGCAATTCTCGTGCTCGAATTGAGGGTCGTACAAACCTTGTTTCTTGGGAGTAGTCATGTTCAGTATGTTATATCAAAGCCAAAGTATTTCAAAAAGGAATGAGTATTCTGCGCCATGCAGTTTAGCGGTCAAGGCAGAAGGGTTAGCCATTTACTTGGAAACAAAAAACTCTGAGGAAATAGGTAAAGTAGGATGCCATCTACGAGATTGTAAGCGAAAGCCTGAATCCTCCACTAGCAATAGAATATCTTGAAGTTTATTGGCCTCAATTTCGCAATTTACTTTGAAAAAATGGTATAAGAATCGAATCATGACTTTGTGAAGATATGTATAAAACACACTCGTTTGGGGGTTTATTGCAAAGTCAGAGTTTAACCAAACCGCATCTGACTCCATCATTTTATGCATCTTCCTAAGGCCACTTTTTATTTTTTTTATTTCAAAACAATCCCAAAAAAAACACGTGCAAACGGCGTCATATTTATGAAAAGATTTAAAATCTTCAAAGGAGAGGTTTATGAAGTTGTGATTAGAAAGATTATATGAAGGTATTGAATTTTTTATTTCAGATAGCATCGCTTCAGATGATTCGACTAGGGTAATGATTGCTCCCCTATTGGTCTTGATCAATTCAGTAAATAAACGACCCCGTCCTTCTCCAATTAACAAAATTCTTTGACGTCCTCTAATTTTGTCTAATTGACAAGTTCTTGCCCATTGAAGCTGATTTCCGAAAACCACTTTTTCTAAAATCGTATAAATTTTAGCTACTCGATCAAAATTCATAGGATATACAATAAAATAGCCACAAGTGGTAAAACCCAAAAAGTAGTTTCTAAATGAACTCTAAATTTGTCACCCCTGAGTTGCCATTTTCGCAACAACAACAACAAAATTGGTAGCAAGACTGATACGCAGAAAAAAGGAGGATAAATTTCGCCTAAAATCCATCCAACAAATAAATAACAACTCCAAGCTCCATAAAAGAATTTGGAAAGTTGCCTGCGAAGAGTTGCGTGATGTGAAATAAAGGAACATACAGCGCCCTCATCCTCGTTTCTTATCTCAAATTCTTTAAGGGTTAGGCAGTTAAGCGTAAAAGCAAAACATATATAGATCCATCCCATGCAAACAGAGAAAGAATCTGCCCTTCCGAATTCCCAAAAGATACACCCCAATCCAAGTATGAACGAGGTGCGAATTTCCTTTGGAAAATACTCAAGTTTTCTCTTTCCTTCGATCAAACAAATTAAAAAGTTACTCAGAGCTAAAAAAAATAAACAAAAACCAACTGACAAAATAAATATACCCAGAGTACTCATTGAGTAGATAATAATTGCAATTAAAACTAATACCCAACCCACTACAAATCGGATGGGGTGTGCACGACCTATTAGAAACCTAGATGGACTGATTTTGTTATTATCTGTGGGTTCAAAAAAACGATCTGCAGAATAAGCCAACCAAACCGCCGTACCTAATATTAAGGTTTCATCGAAAAAAAATTTATTATTAAGTCCGACGGAAACAAAAGTTTTCCAAACTATCGCAACAAGTGCAGCATCCAATGAGAGATGATGTATCAATCTTCCTGGTTTCAAAATAATTATTTGCACACAATGCTGAAGGTTAGGTTTGCGAAGATTTCAATAAAGTGATAAAAAGAAACAATGAAAATCAAAGCATATTTAAAGCCTCAGTGCGGTTGGAGCATGGGTGTCAGGGCAATCATGGACAAATATTCCTTGGAATACGAAGATCTCGACATTATCAACAAGCAAAATCTTTTTGCAGAGATGGTAGAGAAAACCGGTCAGACTAACCAACCATGCGTAGAGGTAGATGGTGTTATGCTAACCGATGTAAGTGGTGAGGAAGTCGAAAACTATTTAATATCTAACAAACTTGTTGAATCTAGTGAACAAAAACCTGAAGCTCCAATAGATTCTGCTTGCTCTGACGAGGAGCATCGTCGTATGGCTGAAGAAAACCCTTCTCCTGTTCGATTCTTTTAACCTAATTCTTAGACCATGACCTACGTAGTTACTGAAAAGTGTGTTGACTGTAAATTTACAAGCTGCGTCTCCGTATGCCCGGTGGACGCTTTCCATGAACTTCCTGACCGACTCTACATCAACCCGGAAGCGTGCATTGATTGCAACGCATGCATGGACGAATGTCCCGTTGAGGCGATCTTCCCTGATATGGATGTTCCGGAAGAGCTTCAGGAATGGATTGAGTTAAATGAAAAAGCTGAAGAGTATCCTCAATTAGTTGGACAAATAGATGCCCTCAAAGGACCAAAGTGCTCAGATCCAGATGCGGATCAATAATCACTACGTTAAAACGTAAAGAATATGCTTGTTCTCAAGCAGATTTGTTTTTTCATAACCCCATTGCCCTATGAAAAATAAGTTATCCATCATTTCTTCTATAAAAGATGAACATCAACCTTTATCCCTTACTCAAGACGATAAAGCTTTTGTTTTCTTTTTGTTTAAAAACACTGCACTTATAGAAATCAGCGAATCCCTGCACGAGATTACCGCAGGATCCATTTTATTAAGAAGCCCGCACATTCCCCTGGTTGTTAAACCTCATGGCAACGATGCGTTAGCTTATTCTAAAGTATACTTTAAAGGTAAGGATGCCTCAAAGGTGACAACCTTATCATGCATTGAACCCGACATTGTATTGAAACCATTGCACGTTCATTTCGCTGACAGCATAATTTCTAAAATAGAGGTAGAGATTAAAACCAAAAATTTTAACTGGGAGAGTATCGTGCTATCTCACATTTTAGAATTACTTGCCAAAACTCATCGCCTAACAAATCACAATTTCGTCGAGATTTTACCCGACCATGCTCAAAAACTCCGTGATTTGCGGGCAGAAATTCATGAAAAATTTTCCAAAAACTGGAAAATTGAAGACATGGCTGGTATCATGAAACTTAGTACGAGTCGATTTGCTTCTCTTTACAAGACGACTTTTAAAATCAGCCCCACCGAAGACTTAATTCAAACCCGAATCGATCAAGCGAAAAAAATGCTGTCAGGTTCGAAAGTAAGCGTCAAAAGAGTTTCCGATGCATGCGGATTCGAGAGCGTTCACTACTTTCACAGAGCATTTAAGAAAAGAGTAAACCTTACGCCCAAACATTATCAAAACAGTCAATTCGCCCAAGAGGGTTCTGTTTTCACATCCGAAAGACACTTCTCATTGGACCGCCTAACTCAAAATGCTGAGTACTCGGGAATTATTGAATTAATTGATGGAGAGTTGCGCTTTCATGGAAACACCTCTCATGTCTCAGAACTATTAGGCTATTCGCAACAGCATCTTCATGATAATGCATTCATTAATTTTGTTGCTCCTCAGGATACTTCAATCGCACTTGAAGGTGCAGCTAAGATAATGAAGGGTAAAAATGTAATGGATCTCAACATTAACCTAGTTCACAAATCTGGTACAAATGTTCCTGTTCAATTTTCGGCACTCCTCAAAGGCAAAAATTGGTATTGGTTTATGAAGCATGCTGCATTAACAGTTGCTTAATTCTTTTTTATTTTTTCTCAGCAGACCAGCTAAAGTTTCCCGCACCTTGGCCGTTAACCTGTTTTTCTAGGCCGTCATCTACTGCGAACCTAACATGTTCGAGGGATGAACTGTAGCACCTAAAGCTTTTGCTAAAGGGTATAGATTTCTCCCAGCCCTTACTGAGGTTTTTAAATTCATGGAAAACTTTAGGTGACTTCCCTTCATCGCTAATAATGAGTCTTTCTATAGGTCCAAAAGTCGCCAGTTTAAGCATCAAATCCACAGAAATTTCATCAGTTGTATTGATACTATCAGTGGATCGTTGAGGATTGCCCGTCTTGGGCACAGTTTCCCGAACTGAAGATTCAGACGAAATAATTGGTTCTGACGAACCTGAATCCAATTTTTGATCATCCGAGGAAAAGATTATAATTAGAATGATAGCAAAAAGTACAAACCCTCCTGAAATTAAACCAATAAAAATGAATGGATTTTTAGAGGATGAGAGCGAAGTCTTGGCTCTAGTAATTCCCTTGTGATCAACGGAGCTAAAATCTTTTGATGAATCAGCTGATTCAGAACCCCCAATTTTACCAATTGGTTTTTTTACGGAGCGACCTTTATCCCCTCCTATTTCTAAATTTAAATCATCAACTGCGGACTCAGGATCTATACCTAAAAATCGTGCATAAACACGAATAAATCCACGCAAATAAACTTCTGGAAGTTGAAGATCGAATTTACCTGCTTCAAATGAAGTTAAAAAATCACCGCGAATCTTGGTAGATTCTGATGCTTCTCGTATGGATATCCCTTTTCGATTTCTAGCTTCTTCAAGTTTTTGTCCAATGGCCATCGTATATTATGTTTAGTAAGCACATTTTCAGTAAATTCGAAGATGATCAAGTTGAGAATTTCAAATGATTAAAGATCCATTAGAATTTCTCTTCCTTGACCGGGCAAGTCGGGACCTACAATTCCACGATCTTCCAACTCGTCCATAATTCTTGCTGCCCGATTATATCCAATACTTAATTTGCGCTGAAGGTTTGAAGTCGATGCTCGCTTGGTTGTGCGAATAATTTCCACAGCTTTTTTTAACATTGGGTCATCGTCAGATTCCCCATCTCCAGCACCTAAGACATCGTCTTCTCCAGCAGAATCAATCTGCTCCCTAACTTCTTCAATGATTTGCGGAGGGCCATTGACTTTTAAGTAGTCTACAATCCCGTTTATTTCTTCATCGCTAACAAAAGCTCCCTGTGCCCTCATAAAACTCGCACTACCCGGGGGTATAAAAAGCATATCTCCTTTACCGATCAAAGACTCAGCACCCTTTCCATCCAAAATTGTCTGGCTATCACGGTAGGATGCAACTCGAAATGATATTCTACTAGGCAAGTTCGCCTTAATCACCCCAGTGATAACATTTACTGACGGCCTTTGTGTAGCAATGATAAGGTGTATACCTGCTGCTCGAGCCAATTGGGCAAGACGAGCGATTCCTGTTTCAACATCTGCTTGTGCCACCATCATTAAATCAGCCAATTCATCAATAATACAGACAATGTAAGGCAATTTATTTTCAGGGATTTCTAAGACATCATCGTCCCGGGGAACTTGAATTGATGAAAGAGCAGCTCGTTCTTCTGCCGTCATCTCCGCGTCCAACAACTGAGCCTTTTCCTTTTCTTCTTTGTCTTTTAGGATTTTAGCGTTGAAACCTGCAATATTACGAACTCCTACTTTTGAGAAGATTTGATAACGGCGCTCCATTTCAGCCAATAACCATTTTAAAGCACCAGGAACCTTCTTAGGTTCTGTGACCACCGGAATAAGCATGTGAGGTAAATCATTGTAGACTTTCATTTCCACAATTTTTGGATCCACCATAATGAATCTTACATCTTCTGGACTTGAATGATAACATAAAGAAGCGATGATCGCGTTTATACAGACCGTTTTCCCAGATCCCGTAGACCCTGCAACCAACAAATGAGGCATCTTGGTTAGATCCGCAACCAGAGGCCTCCCACTAGCTTCTTTACCCAAAACAATAGGGATTTCAGCATTTGCATCAGCCCAAGCTTTTGATTGCAAGATTTCTTTGAGGCAAACAGGTGCCGATATATCATTAGGTACTTCCACGCCGACACATCCTTTGCCAGGAACGGGAGCAAGTATGCGCACTCCGTCCGCCATTAGAGCCATTGCCAAATTTTTGTCTAAATTGGCAATTTTTTCCACCCTGACACCGGCCGCTGGATGAATATCATAACGGGTAATAACGGGCCCTGTATGAACTTCTCCAATTTCAACATCGATCTTAAACTCATGCAAAGTCTCCTTTAATCTCTTCGCTTTGATCATATGATCTTCATCTCCACCAGAAGAAATTTCAGGAGGTTCCATTAACAATTCAAGCGTAGGGAATTTATAATCTCCCCTCCGCTCAGGAAATAAGTCTGTAGATTTTTCTGTTTTTTCCGCTCTTACCACTTTGAAGCCGTCGTCCAAAAGAACTGATTCCTTAGCTTTACCCACATCCAATTCTTTTTTCTTTGAAGGGGAAGCAGGTGGCTCTTCTAAATTTGTTAGGGGTTCTGCATTTTCTTCTTTAAGTTCTACTTTATCAATTTTGGGAGATTTAAGTTTTTTAAGATGCGAAGAACCTGTGGATGACTGAAGGGGCTCTTTAAATTCAGTACTCTGACGAGAGATATCACCAAACAAGGCATCTTCGCCTCTGTCTTTTTTATAAGAAAATATTTTTTTCCAAATGGATGTGGATTCTTCAGTATTTTTATCTTTTTCAGGAACTGTAGAGTTAACTTTATCTTCGATTGTTTTTTCTCCGTTTCTTTTCAGGGATGAGAAAAGACCAAACAAGAAGACCACAGAGTTTTGTACTTTTTCCGCACCGATAGAAAAGTGAAAAGCCAATGAGAAAATCATCATAAAAATGGCTAGTAGCCAAGTTCCTACACCACCTATCCAAACCTTTAATAACCCGCCACTTTGTTGCGTAGATTCCTCGAGTAGTGGAATACCAGAATACATCCATGAACCTAGGACACCACCAGCTCCATGCTCCAAAATTGACTGATCGAAAAGCGGTAAACCAGAATCTTCAATTGATGAAAAGTCTCGAAGGTTAGCTATTAGGCAAATTGAAATAATAACAAAAGGAAGAGGGAATAATTTTTGAAATTTTTGTTGCTTCGTACTTGGTTTCAAACAAAGCCAAGAGGAAACTCCTAGTGACCAAGGTAATAACCACGCGGATATCCCAAAAATTGCAAAAACATATCGAGCAATTAACAAACCGGCTTGACCCAAGATGGGAGCGGGACCGTCAGGAGGGAAATTATGATAGTTCAATGGATTATAATCTATAAAAGATATCAAGCTCAATAGAGATAAAATGGCTAAGAAAACCCCCCAGCCCTTTCTTTGAACCGGTGACAAATCTGACAGACCACTTCCTTTTTTGTTTTTAGCAGATACGTTTGCCACTATTATATTTTGGGCGTATAAATCACCACATCTGAATTTCACCACACATTAAGGTATTGAAACTGTAATGCACAAAATTTTCAAGTTTGAACCTCATTATTTCGAACGAATATGGGGAGGACGCGCATTTCAGACTATTTTAGGAAGAAATATTCCAGCTAAGCAAAATATCGGAGAATCTTGGGAAATCGTCGATAGAGATGATTGCCAGTCTGTACTTACTCATTCTGAAGGTGAATCCATTACATTACGGGCATTGCTCAAGGGACAGCCCCATAATATCATGGGACCTGGTTGGAATGTAGACGACAAATTCCCAGTTTTGGTTAAATGGTTAGATTGTAATGAACGCCTCAGTTTACAGGTTCATCCTCCGAAATCTGTTGCTGGTTTAATATCTGGTGAGCCGAAAACTGAAAATTGGTATGTTGCTCATACAACAGCCGAGGCTGGACTATTTGTCGGTCTTAAAATTGGAACAACAAAGAAGAAATTCATTAAAGCTCTCAAGGAGAATAAGTTAGAAGCAGTCTGCCATCGTATTAACTCATCTGCAGGGGACTCCATATTGGTTAATAGCGGATCGATACATGCAATTGATGGGGGTAATCTCATCTTAGAAATTCAACAAAATTCGGACACAACATATCGAGTTTATGATTGGGGCAGGAAAGATAAGACTGGATTTACCAGAAAACTCCATATCGAAGAGTCGTTAAGGTGTATTAATTTCAACGATTTCGAACCCGAAATTACTTCCACTAATAACTCTCAAGTTCAGGTACTAGCCGAGTGCAAACACTTTAGGATAAGAAAGTTTACATTCCCTAAACCGATGAAACTCAAACTGAAAAACTTGCAACAGCAATGCATGATCCTGAATCCCCTTTTTTCTGATATTTCGGTTGCAAACGAAGTCATCCCGGCAGGTACACTTGCCCTTTCTCCCTATGCAGAGGATTGTGAAGTTCAAATTAATCAACCAGGAGAAATGATTTTAACGGACAACTTCTTTATTCCCCAAACAAATTCAATATAAGGTTTTAGTTATAATTTCATTCATGTTGACCTCAATTTAGAGATTAGATTTACTCATCTCTTTTGTGCTCAAAACCTTAATCATGGAAGACAAAGAAGACTTAACGGATTCAGACAATAATCAGACCGAACCTCCTGTAGAAGAAAACGAGGATTCGGATCAGAATCTAGAGGAGAGTCCAACCATGCTCAAGACCCGCCTTCACGAAGCTTACAGTAAGCAGGAGGATCTACAGTCCAAATATTTGAGAACATTCGCAGATTTAGAAAACCTTAAAAAAAGATCTATTCGAGATCGTGAAGAGGCGATACAACGGGCTCGACTACAACTTATTGAAGATTTGCTTCCTGTAATTGACGCATTTAAAATGGGAATGATTGAGGCAACTAAGTTTGATCCCGATGGTCCCATTGTCAACGGCTTCAACATGGCAACCAACCAACTTCAAAATGTTTTAGGAGAATATGGTTTAGTATGCATTGAAGAAACAGGGGGGCAATTTGATCCCAATATTCATGAAGCTATTGGTCACGAAGAAAGTGAAGAGGAAGATACAGTTCTCAAAATAATTCGAATCGGATATCGATTAAAAGATCACTTGATCAGACCCGCTAGTGTAATCATTTCGCAGAAAAGAAAAGATCAGGCTTCGGAATGATTAAACTGATAAAACTTTAAAATACAAAAACCATATTATGCCAGATAAGGACTTCTATCAGGTGCTGGGTGTAAACCGAGATGCCTCTGACTCTGAAATTAAAAAGGCCTATCGAAAATTAGCCATTCAATTTCATCCGGATAAAAATCCCGGGAATAAAGAAGCGGAAGAAAAATTTAAAGAAATTTCTGCTGCATTTGATATATTAAAAGATCCTGAGAAGCGATCAAAGTACGATCAATTCGGGCACGATGCATTTCGAGGCGGCCACTCATCCGGGGGAGTTGATCCCTTTGATCTGTTTAAAGATGTTTTCGGTGGTGGTGGCGGAAGAGGTGGTTTTGGTAGTATATTCGAGGACTTCTTTGGAGGAGGAGGTGGTGGAGGCAGAGCATCTGAGGGGGTTAGCGGTAATGATTTGCGAGTCACCGTTTCCATCTCTTTGGAACAATCTGCTAGTGGTGTAGAAAAAGAAATTAAATACTCTCGGCACCTTGAATGTTCAGAATGTGAAGGTTCTGGTTCTGCAGATGGCTCATCCAAGACAATGTGCCCAACTTGTGGAGGTGTTGGTCAAGTTGCCTCTAATCAAGGATTTATAAGTATCCGAAGAACCTGTCCAACTTGCAATGGTTCTGGTGTGAAGATTGAAAACCCTTGTAATTCATGCTCAGGACAAGGTCGCAAAAAAAGCAGCGATTCTGTGAAAGTTAAGATTCCCGCAGGGATCCACGACGGCTCTAGGCTTTGTTCTAGGAATCGTGGGGATGCAGGCCCACAAAAAGGTCCATTTGGTGACTTGTATGTCGATGTTCAAGTCAAAGCACACGATCTTTTTGAAAGAGACGAGGATGACCTGTTTCATGAACTCTTTATCCCTTTTACTTTATCAACACTCGGAGGAACGGTTGAAACTCCTACATTAGATGGTAAAGTGACACTAAAAATTCCTCCTGGAACACCATGTAATAAAACATTTCGTATTCGGGACAAAGGTATGCCCAACTTACGATCACCTTCTCATAGGGGAGATCTATATGTTAAAATCGTTATTGAAGTTCCCAAGAATCTAAATAAAGAACAAAGGCAGAAACTAGTCGATTACGGACTTTCATGTGGAGAAGAAGATCTAAGTTCTGAATCTGGTATATTAGATAAAGCGAAACGTTTTTTTGATGGGGATAATTAAAAGTGTCCGAAATCGAGATTCCAGTTAAAAATTCATACTCTTTTGAGGAAATTTGCAAAATTCGCACAAAAAAAGAGCAACAAGGTAAATCAATTGTTCTAACAAATGGATGCTTTGATTTAATCCATGCCGGGCATATTTACTCTCTCGAAAAAGCCGCTGCTCTAGGAGACGAACTTTGGGTTGCTTTAAACTCCGATTCCAGTATCCGCAAACTAAAGGGAATTAACAGACCCATCTACAGTCAAAACGAAAGGGCTTACCTGCTTGGTGCTTTAGAAGTAGTCAACCTAACTTTCTTTTTCGACAGTACAAACCTTGCTCAGGAAATAAAAAGGCTAAAACCTGAATTTTATGCCAAATCTGGGGATTATTCCTTAGATAATTTAAACCCTGAAGAACATGAGGCTCTAGAAGAAGCCAATACCCAAATTTGTTTTGTTCCGTTTCTTGAGGGGTTTAGTACCACCCGAACTGTAGAATCTATTAAAAATACCTAAGTTTTAAATATACTGTGAAAACCATAATCTTAGGTTCAGGAAATGGAACAAATTGCCAAGCGCTTCTTGACGCTTTTTCTGACGGATTACTCGGAACAACAGAAATAGTTGCCGTATTCTCAGACAGGCAAAATAGTGGGATATTAAAATGTGCTGAAAAGGCCGGCATTTACTCATCTTATCTTGGCAAATATCCCCGCATTCAGGAGAATGAATCGTCCCACTTTATCATAGAAGAAGACCATTGGATAACAGCAATTAAATCGAAACAGCCCGACTTAATTGTTCTTGCTGGCTTCATGAAAATTGTCAGCCAAAGATTTATCGATTCATTTAATTCGAAAATTATCAATCTGCACCCTAGCCTACTGCCTTGCTTTCGTGGTTTAAATGCAATTAAGCAAGCATGGGATGCAGGTGTGAAAATTACAGGGTGCACTGTTCATTGGGTCTCATCTGAATTAGATGGAGGGCCCATTATCGCACAGGCTCCCGTTCGTATTATGTCCTCCGATACTATCGAATCAACTACAGCAAAAGTACAGGCTGCTGAACATATGTTATTACCCAGTGTTGTCGCAGATATTGCTCATACTGATTCAATCGCTAAGCCCCGTGATTAAACTCACAAGCTCAATCCCCGAAAGTTCCCTTGATTATATCGATGGATACCTATTTGAACATGCTCCTTCGCCTTGGATTGTAGAAATTGATAAACTAACCGGTGGTATGGTTTTGACTGGATACTTCGCTACTCAAAGCGAGATGCATAACGAAACTTTTCAACTTAAAGGTGAATTAAAAGATTTTCTCGAATTTAATTTCTCTCAGGAAAACATCCAAGATACTGATTGGAAAAATTCTTACAAAAAGCACTTTAAAGCATGGAGTTATAACGGCTTTCACCTTGTACCTTTATGGCTTAAAGATGATTTCAATATACCAGCAAACAATCACGCACTATTTTTAGATCCTGGCATGGCATTTGGTACGGGAAATCATGAATCTACACGAATGTGTATTGAATTCATAGTTGATGACACAAATTCTAAAAGCTGTGGAGATTCATTTGTTGATTTGGGATGTGGTTCCGGAATTTTAACTATTGCAGCATCATTACTCGGTTTTTCTAGTGTCCTAGGATTCGATAATGATGAAGATGCTGTTCGGATTTCCTCTGAGAATGCTAGTGTAAATAATTTACCAAACGACGTTAAGTTTCAGGTCAATGATTTAAACAAGATGAATCACTCATTGGGGAAATTTGATTATGTGGCAGCTAATATTCAGGCAGATATTTTAATAAGAAACGCTGAAAAAATCATCGATTTGAGCAATCCTAACTCTGTAATTATCCTTTCAGGAATTTTGGCTAAGGAGGTAAATCAAGTATGTGATTGCTTTCAAAATTTAAATCCGGACGGCGACATCCAAATTAACTTGAAAAGGATGGGTGATTGGGCAGCAGTCAGGATTATAAAATCTGACTGCAGCTAAATTAGATAAGCTACAAAGTTTTGTAAAACCTAGCTCCAAATATTTAAAACTTTCAAGATTCCTGAAAGCCAAGTATATCAACCACCTAAATAAGTAAGGGCCTTAGGGATTGGTAAAGTGTAAAAAGCAAAACGATTTATTCCTAGAGCATCGATTTTCGTAGAAACTTTTTCCATTACATTTTTCACAGATGTAGGAGCGAGTGAAGTATATACAATTGCCCACTCTTCATTACACATATCTTCCCCGGTACTCGCCCGATCAGCCATAACTCCAAAATTAGTGCTAACACCTGGCGCACCTGCATCGAGTATCGCATCATAAACATCTGAATAATGATCACGAGGAACAACACAATACAATCCAACTAAGTCTTTTAAGAAAGAGGTGCTTAGCGAAGTAGATTTGGTCTCTACACTACTTCTCCAGTCTTTTCCGCCTTTGACTTCATCCAATGCTGAGATGATTTGTTCCATACTAGCTCCGTGCGAAGAGCTAGCAACAGTACTGCTAACATTTATGAGTCCGTTGCTGACAGGAATCGAATACATAAAACCACGACCGGGTTCAGTAATTCTTCCTGCTCTTGCCATACTTGTAAATACGTCACTCGACTCTGAACGATCAACCACACACCACACAAATTCTTTTTCTGGTCCCTTGGTCATGCGAAGTACCGGTATCTTGTCTCGGATGCCACCTCCTTCGCCAAAGGTTACAGTAGGGCCTGGTGCTCCTGCAGCTAGGGCAGCTTGTGCTATGTCTTCTGCAACTCCCTTCTCACAGATACAACAAATCGCTTCCATAGTAATCTCAGTAGAATTACCACCTTCTCCTTCTCCCTCGCCTTCCGTTAGTGGAAAACTTGAGGAATGCTGAGCTTCACTACAAGGAATACTAAAAATAGCTCCTGACCCAACACGGTCTAACCTGCCAGCTTCTATAGCAATTTTTGAAATTCTTTCATTTTGACTTTCAGGTACCAAAACTTGAACTAGGCACTGTTCAGGTGCAGGAGGGGGGAACATCTTAGCTAGAAAACCTCCTTCATTCAAAATTGAACCACGAGCTGAAACTTGAAAAATACCCTTAGCACCAGCTTTTTGTAATTCCTTCGAAACTTTGTCTAATGAATCTTTTGGTAAAATTAAATTTACCAAAGAAATATCGTTTTTAACTTCTAAATTATTCATTATGCAGCCTCCGCTAATTGTTCTGAAGATTGATTGCCTTTTGGTTTTTTTCGAACCAACAGACCAACAGTAAGCACTGTAATAATTGGTCCAACCGACGCAAGTGATAGAACACCAAAACCATCAATGGCTCCAGTCTTTGCACCAATACCAAGTCCCATAGCCAACACTAGTGGAACCGTTATTGGACCGGTTGTTACACCTGCACTATCCCATCCGAAATTAACAAAATCTTCACTCGAAATAAAAGTGAGAATTAAAAGCAAGGTGTAAGGGGGGATCAGGAGATACCAAAGTTCTAAATTGAATGCAATTTTAGCTACACCTGTGGCAATTCCCAAAGCTACTCCAGTAGCAACAGCTTGCATAAGCAAATTTTTCTTAAAAGCCCCAACAGTTATTTTCTCAACTGTAGATCCTAAGGCATTCAAGGCAGGTTCTGCTAAGGTTGCTCCGTACCCTAAAATAAACCCAAATAAAATCGCTAAGCATTTACCAACTGTGGAAGATTGGAAAATAGGATCGATAAATCCCTCTGATTGCCAGGGTTGAATGGATGCAAAACTAGACACGACATTTCCGCCAAGCTGTTCACCAAGTGGGGTTAATCCAAGTGCAATCCCCAAGTTGAAAAGACACATTCCAATAACGGCACAAGCAATACCAATTACAAGTTCGTCCATATGCTTGGGTTTTTGCCTGAGGCCAACAATCAAAACAAATAAAAGAATAGAACATAATGGCACAATTGCCCATATGGCTCCTTCCAAAGCTCCGCGATCTTGATCAGGTCCGGTTAGTAACCCGTCCTGTTTGGAGTAATTAATAGATCCGTCAGGTTCTATACTATAAAAATCTTCACCCGGATCAACTTTGCCATTGTTATTCTTATCACTCTCTAATGGTTTAAAGGTATTCGGGAAAAAATCGAACTTGTTAGTAAACGCGGTAGCAACATCTGCGTCTGGGTTCCAAAGAGCATCTGGAGCTTTGTATCCCTCCCTAACAACATAGGTCTTGGCGCCACGAACCTGAACATTTTCTCGGCCTCCACCTGATAATACTGCTGGCACGATTGCCCCTTCGGCAACTTTAGTTCGTAGTGCATAACCTTCGGGCAGAGCGTTATTTTGATTGAGATAATTTTCAACCATTTTCCTCTCTTCCACAGACAAAGACCACGAAAGCTCTGTTTCACCAACACCTGAAGCAGACTCTATCCTGGATTTGGCTTTTATATCCCCAAATTTTTGCAAGTCAGTTGGATAGTTTGTCCCATACTTACCGGCGTTTTTATGCCAACTAGCAGTTGATTCAGAGGCAAAGTAGTAATTATCTGTGTTAAACAAAAAGAGAGCGTAGCACATTACAGCAAGAATTGGAAAAAGTGAAGCTAAGGTAACGACACCAAAACCCGTATTACTTGAACCACCAGTAGATACAATCCTACAAACTCCAATACCTAGAGCAAGTACAAGAGGCACTGTGACTGGACCTGTAGTTACCGCACCACAGTCCCAGGCCAGGCCTAACACATGCTTAAGCCTGTCGTCGGAAAACTGCATGTACAACGTTATGCAGGAAAGAGTCACAACACCGACATAAATGAATGGCTTAAGAGACCAGCCTTTATAGAAGCGGAGAACACCGAGGAGGACAGCGATACCAACACCAACACCGACACAGTTTACTAGGAGCCCTGCTCCAGTATTTAATATGGTCCACAACAAAGGTGCAGCTGTGGGATCTACGCCAGCACCGGCAGCTCTTAATACCCCAATAGCCGGTTCCGCGAATGTAGCAAATGCACCCAACACAAAACCAAAGGCAAGACTTGTGGGAAGACAAGGAATACCTAAGATTTTCTTTCTTGGTAATGTAGAACCCAAAGATTCACCAAGTGGCATCAGACCGAGTCGAAGACCTTCCATAAAGAAAGCAAGGCCCACGATAACAATCATAATCCCGGCTGCAATCATAAGAGAATAGACGATGGGCAAACCCAAAACAAGAACCTGAAAAACAATTAAATAAAGTATAATAAACCAAACACACTGAATCTGCTCGACTATTTTATCTTTTGAAAATGATAAAATGATGCCGAGTTTTTGCTGCAAGCTAAGTTGTAGTTTATTGCTATCGGAGGATTGTTCAGTACTCATATGTTAAAAATTTATAGTTATCATTGAATTTTATAACGCGCAGGTAAAGGTTTAAACAAATGTCTAATCACGCCAATTCGCATTCGCTAGGGAAAGGGAGGTTCTGTTGGAACCTGATTTTAAACGGATTGGATTATTCCAAACCGCACCAATTTTTCCGACCGGTGCAGTACCTAACAAGTAATAAGATGCAGGTACTATGTTTTTGAATTCGGCAAAACCATCAATGTCTGTTCGTATCCTATGCCCTTTTCCTTGTTCCACTTGCTCCAAAAGAATGTTACGGATTCTTTTGTAAACTCCTGGATAAGAAAAAGGTGATTTTCTGGCTTTCGCCCAAAGTTCTTCGAACGAACTAATTTGTGGATAATCTTTGAGAAAAAATCCTTCCTTCAAAAGAAGTTCGCTCAAGCTATTTGATACCAAAAAGAATTCTGTATAGAAAACTTCTTTGTTTTTACCGTTTAAAAGTGTAACCACAGCATCAAATTCTAGAGTACATGTGCCAATATTTTGAAAGGTATCTAAGTTGGACGGAGCAGAAAAATCCGGATTTTTAAAGTTCCGCCCTTCTTCATAGGAACGGGAACCTGTGTTTGGAGGAGCAGGCAAAACCCTCGGTTGCAGTGAATCAATGCCATTTACAAATTGATCATTACGCAATCTAAGTCCGTCAAGTTCTCTTGATTTGTCCATTAAATTGCTCTTAAGGTTAGCTATCTCGGTTTGCAGTTTGTATAGGTGACTTGTATTCGAACCTGTAATTACATTTTCAGGCGGACGGACTGAAGGAACTGAAGTTAAAGTCCTTGACCTCTGAAGTTCTAAGAGGAGTTCTTCGTTTAATCGTGTTAGGGAAGCAATTGTCTGGTCTTTGCGGGCATTCAACGAACGTAACTCTTGCAAGCTTATCTGAAAATCATCGTCTAACGATGTTGGGGATTTAGGCGTTGCATGTTGCTCGTAAGAATCAAGCATTTTAGAGGCAGCTACCACTTTGCTTTCAGGCGGTAATGGTAGTAAACTGGTCTGAGTTATTGGTTTTTCGGATATTTTTTTTTCGTCTGCTCCATCAATGACATTGATTGTAGAAACTTCATTACCGCTATTCAAAAAAGAAGCCAAGTTTTGTCCCCCGCCAGTTTGTTTGGCGATCAAAGAGGCAAAATCCAAATCGCCGTCTGAAGTTTCACTCGATGTGGACAATATATTTTGAGATCGTTCCGAACAAGAGTTCAAAAGAAAAACCAAAAGAGTAACTACAATTGTATTGGGGAGCATATGATTCTTTTGCAACTAGTGTATCCCAATAGGCAATAAAGAAAATTTCGGCAAGGTTCTTATTTACACCCAATGAATTTTTTGACAATTAAATAGAATATGTCTCTCTTACCCCCTTCCGAGACGAATTCGCTTGAACGCGAATTAACCTTCTTGAAACAAACCATATCCTCTCTTCGCGATCAGCTTGAGAGAAACATGGATTTGCATGATTCTGAACTGCACGCAATCGAGGAAGGACACGCTGCAAAAGAATCTAACTTCCAAAAACTAGTGGCTGGTATGAGGGAAGACTATGAAAAGCTTTCACTCAAAAACGAAGAAGATAAGCAACGTTTGAAAAGTACTTTTGAAGTTGAGCGAAAAAGCTTCTCTTCTCTAGTTAGCCAACTAAGACATCAACTTGAAGAGTCAAATTTGTTAACTCAACAAGCAACCGAAGAGACACAATCTTTAAATAATAAAGAAATTAACGAATTACACGATCTTGTTTCAAGGCTTCGTAGGGAATTAGAAGCCAAGGATATAGAACAAGCCAAGGTAAAACAGTCAGTTTCACAGGAAAAGAATTCGGAAATTCAAGAATTAAGAAAACTTGCAGAAAACCTGAGGCACAAAATTGGGCACACCCAAATCCGTAAGGAAAATGAAATTGGAAAATTGATTTCAGCACATGGCCTAGAAACAAAATCTTTAAGAGAAACAATCGAAACCCTAAGGGCTTCTTTGGAAGAAGTTAAACGCTCCAAGGAAGACGAAATTCAAGCTGCCATTGCTCAAATCAGCCAAGAGAAAACATTACTGCAGGGTTCGTTGCAAAAAAGTCGAAACGCATTGGATATGGCAGGGGCTAGACATCAAGAAAAAATCCAAAAAATCATTCAATTTAACGATAATGAAAAAAAATCGCTCAAGGAGACGATTAGCCTGTTAAGAGAGGAAATTGAAAGTTTTGATAACCGCATACAGGAGGCAGTCCAACAGGAAAAAAGACTGCATATCGATGAAATTCGCCAATTAAGAGAAACCCTTCTGCAAACTCGAGAAAGCATTGAAAAGAAAAAATTCGAACTTGAGGAAAAAATTCAAAAGGCAGAATCCTCCCAGCAAAAAGAAAATATTTCACTTAAGAAGACAATATCTTCGTTACGAATTGAATTAGAACAAAGCGAAGTTCAAAAAGAAGAGGGAGTCCAAAAAGCATTAAGTTCTCACATTGCAGAAATTAAACAACTCAAAGAGTCACTATCCAACCTTAGATTAAATTTAGAGAGAATTGAAAATCGACACGCTGTATCCCTCCAGAAATCGAATCAAAAATCAAATGCGGAAAAGATTTCCTTACAAGGTACAATCCAAACATTAAGAGATGAAATCGAATCTGCCCATGCAAAGAGAGATGAATTGGTTCAAGAAACCAAAAGAATAAAGAATCTCGAAATCGAACAGCTTCGAAAATCTTTATTACTTGTTCGAAATACTCTCGATAGAGAAAGAATGCAGTTAGATGCAGAAGTTCAAAGAGCTTCTGCTGCCTCAACTCAGGAAATCAGTTCCTTTAAAATTTTAGTTTCCGAATTGCGTGAACAAATTGAAGAAGTAAAAATTCGTGAACAAGAAAAGGTTCAAAAGGCAATTGGATCTACTAATTTACAGATTGAGCAACTACAAAAAAGTTTGTCCAGAACGCGAGATCAGATGGAGCGTGAAAAAAATATTTGTGCAAACAAAATACAATCCATCGAGTCCCAGAAAAAGTCTGAAATTCGTAATCTAAGGGAAATAGTATCACAGCTTAGAATTCAGATCGACGAGATTGGGTCGGAGAACGAAGAGAAGGTTCAAAAAGCAATTAGCTTTTTGACCCAAGAAAATAATCAACTCAAAGAAGGTGCCTTGTTGACGAGATCAAAAATCGAAAACTTAAAAGAAGCGCACCAATCCGAACTTCAAAGGAAAAATTCAACCCAGGAAAATTTGTTAAGTGGACTTAAGAAAACTATCTTCGAATTGAGGACAGAAATTGATCTTCAACAATCAGACTTCGAAGACAAAACCCAAAACGCTACCACCACTTTGGTGAGAGAAAATGAAATATTGAAACATTCGTTATCAAAAATTAGGGAAAAGCTAGACATTGCGAACGCTCAAACGCAGCATGCAAAACAAGAAAAAAATAAGCTACTAGAGCAAGAAGTGTCTCAACTAAAAGAGACGATTGGTACACTTCGGGCAGAAACCGAACAATTGAACAATAAAGCTATTGATGAAGTTCAAAAAGTTGCGTCTTCCAACCTTAATGAAATTAATCATTATAGAAATATGGTAAGATCTCTTCGAGATGAGATTGACCGAAAACAAGTCTCACATGATAAAAATTTACAAAAGGCTACCCAAAAAAAAGATATGGAATTCAAGGAACTCCATGAAACAATAATCGAGTTACGCTCGAAACTAGATCACGACCATGCCAACTAAAACCAATTCCCCCGAACCTAAGAAGAGAACAGCAAGGTTCTCCGATATGCTACTTCAAGTTACCACAGACTTAGCAAAAACTAAAAGCTTAGACGAAGCTCTTGAAACCTTAGTTAAGATAACTACCTCAACCATCGGTGCCGAGAGAGGAACTATCTTTTTAAACGATTCCTCGACCGGAGAATTATATTCACGAATTGCCCAAGGAAGTTTTCGTAGGGAAATTCGTATCATGAATAGCAAGGGGGTTGCTGGATGGGTCTTTTCTCATAATGAAGGTGCGATCATTCCCGACGCGTATAAAGACGATCGTTTCAACAAAGCTGTAGATGTAAGAACGGGGTTTCGTACAAAAAGTATTCTTTGTGCCCCTCTAAGAACCGTTAATGGAGAGAAAATTGGGGTTTCACAGATTCTCAACAAAATTGACGGTGAATTTACCCAAGATGATTTAGAACTACTCGAGGCAATGACGGAACAGGCAGCTATTGCTATCCAAGGAAATATTATCGTTGAGCAAGTAGAAGCAGCAAGAAAACAAGAGTTAGAATTCCTTGATGTAGTTTCTCAAGTCGCATCGGAACTTGAACTTACTCCACTCTTGCAAAAAATCATTTCAACAATCTCAACGATGTTGGATTGTGAAAGAGCCACTCTCTTTATCAATGATGAAAAGACCAATGAATTATATACCGAAGTCGGAGAAGGCTTGGACGAAAAATCTATAATACGGTTCCCAAATCATTTAGGGATTGCGGGAACTGTCTTCACATCCGCTAAGCCTGTTAATATACCCCATGCCTATGCAGACCTGCGTTTCAATCCAAGCTTTGATAAGCAGACCGGATTTTTCACACGATCCATTCTTTGCATGCCAGTTCTTAACAAAGAGGGAAAAACCATTGGTGTTAGTCAAGTCCTCAACAAACGCGGAGGCTCTTTTAATCAAGAAGATGAAAAGAGGCTAGCGGCATTTACCTCCCAAATTTCTATGGGCATTGAAAATGCCAAGCTTTTTGATGATGTACAAAATCAGAAAAATTATTCGGAAAGCATTCTCTCGAGCATGCACGATGCAGTGATTACAATAGATGAGAATAAAATGATCAGGACCTGCAATCCAGCTGGACTGAAAGTGCTGAAACTCTCTAATTTGACTGATGTTCTAAACAGGTCCTTAATCGAATTACTGGGATCCGAAAACTCTTGGCTAACCAATAAGTTAGAATCAGTCGATGAACAGGAAGAGTTTCTAGATGCCACCCTAGTCATCCAAGGAGATAAGCTTTCTGTCAATGTTTCCACCACCCCCCTGATTGGACAAAAGAATGAAAGTATGGGGGTTATGATCATGATTGAAGATATCAGCTCTGAAAAAAGAATGAAGTCTACCATGTCTCGATACATGGATCCTGAGTTAGCGGATCAATTAATGAACGCAGGTGAGAGCGATGATGTTATGGGAGGAAAACAAAGCACGGCATCTGTATTGTTTTCAGATGTTCGAAGTTTTACTACTATTACTGAAGAACTTGGAGCCCAAGGCACTGTTAAGCTTTTAAATGATTACTTTACCATAATGGTTGATTGCATAACAGATGAAGGAGGCATGTTGGACAAATTTATCGGTGATGCCATGATGTGTATCTTCGGCACCCCTATTCCCCACGAAGACGATCCGGACCGAGCGGTTCGTGCAGCCATTCGTATGATGACCGACCTTAAGGTTTTTAATGATAAAAGAGCGGCTGAAGGTAAAATGCCTATTGATCACGGTATGGGAGTTAATACTGATTCGATTGTCTCTGGAAATATTGGTTCGCCCAAAAGAATGGACTATACTGTCATTGGAGATGGGGTTAACCTAGCAGCACGTATCGAGAGTGCCTGTAAACAATACGGGGCTCATATTCTTATAAGTGAATTCACATACAAAGCGGTTAAAGCTACATACCGAACACGACAAGTTGACTATGTTATTGTTAAAGGAAAAACAGAACCAGTCGGAGTCTTCGAAGTGCTCGATTTTCATGATGATGATTCTTATCCGAATATGATTGAGGCTCTCGGTAATTTTAATGATGGGTATCGGGCATGGAATGATGGGAAGTGGGACCAAGCCATAAAATTGTTCAATTCAGTTAAAAAAATTAACCCCGAAGACAAAGCTGCTCAGCTTTATCTTGATCGCTGCGACTACATGAAAAAGAACCCACCCAAAAAAGAATGGGATGGCGTTTGGGTAATGACCTCGAAGTAAGGGCTTCAATCCATGGAACAGAACGCAAAAAAACTCTTAGAAAGAGCGATCGAACTTGATCCAAATCTTGCTAATGCTCATTTCAAACTGGGCGTTCTTTATCAATCTGAGCAAAAGTACGATTTAGCATTAGAATATTTCGAACAAGCAGTTTCAATCAATTCAACCTACGCTGAGGCGGAATGTGAACTTGCAATCGAACTTACTCGATTAAATAAGCACGAGGATGCAAGAGAACATTTTCTAAACGCGTTGGAACTCAATCCTAATTTTGTTAAAGCCTATTTTAACTACGCTTTAATGCTGGTTGAAGTTAAGGATTTCGAGGAAGCAAAAAACAATTTTGATAAAGTTGCAGAAATTGATCAAAATTTTGCTGCCGCTTATTACAATAAAGCAAAATTATTGACCAACCCCGATGACTTTGAAGGTGCACGTAAAAACTATGAAACAGCCATCGATATTGAAGATGAGTATCCGTGTGCACATTACTACCTTGGAAAACTCCTGCTGGGTGGAAAAGCTACAAATAATGATGGTTCATCTATAGATAAGAGAGACTGGAAAACGGCAAAGAAACATTTTTATCGGGTGATCGAACTCGACCCGCAAAACTCGAAAGCTCACTACAATACAGCAAGGATATTATTTTCTGAAAAAAGTTTACCAACTTCCAAGAAACACCTCGTTACCGCACTTGAACTTACATCCGATTATTCAAAAGCCCACTATTTATTAGCCAGGATTTTAGAAGGGGAAAAAAAGCTGGAAAAAGCGATTCACCACTACAATGAGTCCATAAAATATTTTCCCAACAACCCCAAAGCACTTTTTCACCTAGGAAAACTTTACTACCATCAAGAAAAGCTAGCAGATGCGGAAAAGAACCTAAAATTATCCATACAAGCTGACTCCCAAAATGCCAATAGCCACTTCTACCTTGCTAAGATTTTAACCCTTGATGAAGATCCAAGCCTTGCAAAAAAACATTTCTACAAAGCACTAGAAATTAATCCTGACTTTGCTGAAGCTTATTATGAATTGGCTTTTCATGCGGAAAACTCGGGAGATCTAAACGAAGCCAAAATTCATTTTCAAAAAGCAACGGATGTTGAACAAAATTTCGCTGAAGCTTATTTTAATTTAGCCAGGCTCTCGTCCAGCCCATCAGAGTACGATTTAGCTGAAAGAAATTTCGAAACGGCTTTAGAAATCAAAAATGAATATGATGAGTGTCATTATTATTTCGGTAAATTGCTAGCCAAAGGAGAACGAATGTCAAAGGATGGTACCATAATTTTGCAACCCGATCCTGAAGAAGCGTCTAAACATTTTCAAAATGCAATTCGCATAAATCCTAAAAACTTCAAATCGTTTTACGAGTTAGGCATTTTACTAGCTAATCAAAAAAAATTCGTTGAATCATTTGAGGCACTACAAAAAGCAATTACAATCAATCCAAATTTTGCGGATGGTCATTATCAACTAGCTGTACTCTTAATGAATCAATCGGCTCAATGTGCTCTAGCAAAGATTAGAAAACCTTCTGCAAAGACTAAAGTGAATAAAAAGACCAAAAAAAAATGAAGAGCTACATCAAGGTTGATCTTGATCCAATGAAACACTTGGAGAAGGCTCTCCAACTTGATCCTGCTAGCCCGCAATCGGCATATTTATTTGCTAAGACACTTATCCAAAAAAAGGATAGTCTAAAAGCCATTAATTTCCTCCAAGATTTTCACAAAAACCATGGGTTATCAGACAATCTCTATAACCTATTAGCAAAGGCTTACTTGGTTGAAAAAGATTTTAGCAATGCAGAAGATGCCAATGGAAACGCATTATCAAAGTCACCCAGAGATAGAGAGTTTTTAGAGACTGCTTTTCGTATAAAGGAAGCAAAAGGAGATAAATTCTCTGCCCTTCATTTCCTCGAAAGAATTATTAGATATGGAACTGAATCCTTTGAGATTTATTGGGAAATGTCTAATTTACTTACCGACCCTGCTGAGCGGATTAAAAGAATCAATGTCTTGGAAATTGCCCACTCCCTTAATCAATCTAATGTCAAAATCTACAAAACCTTAATTGGTAGCTACTGCGACTACTTTGAATCGATAAAATATAATAAAGCTAATATAGGGTTATTTAAAGCTTTTAAAGATCGAATAGAAACAACGAACGGTTTTGATCTACCCCCACCCCTAAAGGATAGATCTAATCTTATTTTTAAGCAGTTTGAAGCAATTGTTTACTGAATTATGTTTTCTTTTTACTTTTAAGATAAATAGCAAAAGAAGGAATAGAAAACAGATAAAATAGGATGGCAAATGCCAAAGATAGCCACTGTTCTCGAACCACAACGGCAGCAGCCAAAATTACCCCCACAAGAACAAAAATTACTTTTCCGTACGATATTTTATATTTTATACTTTTTAAAGAAATGGTTGGAATACGAGAAACCATAAGGACACTGACTAACATAACCCATAAGCATATCGCTCCAGGACGAAATAATTCGATTCCCGAAATTCCAAACCTTTGCATATTTACCTCGAAAATGATTGGGCTTAACAGGATAATAGCACCCGCGGGTGATGGAACTCCTGTAAAGTAGTTGCTTGGCTTTCCATCCGAGTCAGATGGAGATCGACTAGTAACATTAAATCGAGCAAGCCTGAGCACACAGCAAGATGAATAAAAAATGAATGGTACCCAATACCATCCTAGTAAATAACTGCTTTCACTTTTAGTGATTGAAACAATCCAAAGGTATAGAATAACGGTAGGAGTAACTCCAAAGCTTACCGCATCAGATAAACTATCTAATTCAGCTCCAATTTTAGAGGTTGCCTTAAGCATTCTCGCACTTAACCCATCCACGAGGTCAAAAAAAGCAGCAAGCAAAACACAAACTACAGCAGACTTCCACTCCGACTCTAGTGCAAACCTTATACCTGTAAGACCAATACACATTCCTACAGTGGTAAATATGTTAGGTATCAAACGAACAATTAAGAACTCTTCAGTCTGAGCTAGTGGATTAGGTTTGTCAGGAGACATTCAGTCTTGAAAACTTTAGGGATTAAATTCAGTTTTTTGTTATGGAAGGAAAGATCAAAATAATAATAGTAATTCTTCCTACTTTAATTTGTTGCAGTAAAAGATGGAATCCAGACGAACAGTATACCTCAGAAATTGCTTCTTTGAATACTGCTAAGCTTAATATCTATAAAACTTCTAATAAAGTTAACTTTCATGACATTAAAGTGGGGGACTCATTGTCTCGGGTTATATCTATGATAGGAAATGATTATAAAATTTCAGCAAGTTTAAAAAATAATTACGGAAATTGGATGAAAATAGAATTTGGTAAAAAATTAGACAAAACCCATATGGAATTACTTTTAAAGAACAACGAGGTAATCAATATTCACAAGTATTGAACTTTTTATATTTCAACCTCTTTAACAAAAGTAAGTAAGAGCTTAATCAAAGCTCCTTCGCTAAGTAAAGAGGGGGTAATAGAAAACAATTCCCAACCCTCTTTGCACATTTGGTTGGATTTCTCGTCAATAATGGAAGCAATCTCAAGACTCGTGTCATCACCCTTTATTCGCATACCTTTGGGAGTAATTACACAAGTTTTGTATGTTTTAAATGCCATAAAAACCTTAACTTACTGCCTTGGCACTTGAATCTTTGGCAGGTTCTTCATCTTTTTCTCTACCATAATATTTGTTGTAATACTTGTACCTAAAGTAACCGTATCCGTAATAACCAGAGTAGTAATAGCCTGGAGCTTTCTTTTGTGGAAGGTCGTTTAGTACAACACCCAAAATTTTGGCTCCGGTCTCGTCCAAACTTTCCAGTAAACTTTTGACTATTTTTCTAGAAACTTTTCCATAGCGAGTTACAAACAGAACCTCCTCTACTTTTCGGGCCATCGCCAAGGAATCTGGAAATAATCCTAGAGGAGGGCTATCAATAATAATTACATCTGCAAAGCTTCTAAGCACTTTATGAATTCGGTCGAATCCATTACTCTCCAAAAGTTCGGTAGCAGCCCTAGTTCTTCCACCTGAAGGTAAAACAAAAAGGTTTGGATGAATCTGGGTAACTGTCTCTTGAGCCAATTCATGCAGTTTTTGCGGGTCGGTCTGTTCAGCATTGATCAGGGAAAGTAATCCTTTCTCATTAGCAATATTGCAAAACTTATGAATACCCGGACGCCTCAAATCAAAATCAATTAAAACAGTCTTTTTTCCGTGATTAGCACAACTGTACGCAAGATTAGCAGAAATTAAGCTTTTTCCTTCACTTGGAATGGCTGAAGTGACAAGAATCGTTTTAGGATAATCATTTAACGAGTTCATCTGAATCCGGCTAAACATACTACGAAAGGACTCCGTCAACCCGTCATCCAAATCATTTCCAACGATTAAGGGTCTTTGTGTCTCTTCAACTTCAGAAATCTTAGGAATACCCGCGATTAAATCTCGTCCTATAAAAACCTCTACATCCCATGGTGATTTGACGCGATTATCAACAAATTCAAGCAAGAAGGGAATAATCAAAAAGATCGCCACACCAAGCATCATTCCATCCCTCTTAATTTTCACTTTATCAGGAGTGAATGGCGCCCCAGGCAGATAGGCAAACTGTTCTTTGTTCAAAGGTTCTTCTTGCTCGCTTGGTAATGCTTGTTCGATTCTTACATCATTAAGACGATTATGAATTTGATCCGTTGTCTTAGTAACCACCGAGAGTTGCCTATCTAAATTCCTAAGTTTTTCTTCAATTTCACTAAGAGTACGGGACTCCTCCTGCACCTTACCCATTGCAGTGGCAAATTCCTTCTCTTGGGCACTCAGTTGTATATGTTTATCTCTCAAGTCTTCGATTGAAGATTTCACTTCTTTATTCAAAGCTAGCTTAACCAGTTGAACTTGGCGTGCATTCTCAATCATTTTCGGATGTCTTTCCAAGTACCCGGAGCCAGTTTCTTGATAATCTTTCCTTTTTCGCTCCAAATCGAAAAGAGTTTTTCTTAGAGAAGGAATAGCTCCGTAGGATTCAATGGCATCGATTTCAAAAAATTCTTTTATCACAGCAATATCATCATCGATATCTTGAGATGCTAATGACTCTGATTGTGAGCCTATTCGTACTTGAATCTGTAGAATTTGCCGGAGGAGTGAGTTAATACGAATTTGTTCAAGTTTAGACCTAGTTACTTCAGAGGAATATTGGCTTTTTCGTGCTGCGGTATCTTGTTTTTCATCCTCCAAAAAGGGAAGGTCATACCTTTTTTTAAAGTTTGATTGTTCTTGAGAAATTCGCTCTTCCTCAGCCAAACTTTTATCGAGTAATAATTGTAAAACATTTCTCACATTCTCAACCTGTAGACTCTTTCTACTTTTATGAAGCTTTTCATATTCAGACTGCACAACATCCGCTATGATTTGTGCGCCTCTACCAGAACGAGCAGTCGAATTAATTGTAAAGCGGGGTCTGCCTTCTGATGGAGGAGAAACTGATACAGAATAAGAAATGGTGGCACCAACATCAATTGATATACCATCTTTAAGGAAGGGTCCTAGCAGTTCTGACTTTAATTCCGGACTGTCTTTTATTTTTTGAGTTACATTAAGCCTAAGATCTTGACTGTTAAGACCATCCAAATGTTTTGCGACAAGCCCTTGTACATGTTGGTCTCGATCAACTTTTTGTAGGTTGAGAATTGCAGGGGGGGGAATTAATCGAAAAGAAGCACTCGATGAGAATAATTCCGTTCCTTGAGATTTGATGTAGATGAAAGCAAGAGCAACGGGTAAAGATAAAGTAAGTGCAATCAACCAACGATCACGAAGAATGAGTAAAAAGTCTCCTATTCCTTTTATCTTTGTTCCTGATGACTGGACAGAAGGACTGTCGGGCATTTTGTTGTAATTTTCGTCCATATCTAAAGCAGCCTCTCGGGGACTTCGATTCGGTCACCCGGATAAATCCAAAACCTCCGGGAGGAGTTACCCGATTGAACACCAGAACTTAAAGCTTCAACATCTACCTCGTAGGTTTTGGTATTCGTGGGATTACCACTTTCATCAAAAAAAGTACGGGTAACATAAACTCGATTTTTTTTTGCAATGTCATTAAAACCACCAGCTCGAGCAATTACTTCAACAATATTCATTGCTTCCACCTCAGGCGGCAACACATAGGGCCCTTTGCGATTTACTGAACCGGTAAGAAAAACAACTCGCTCCGAATATTTAGTTATATTCAGCAAGGCCTTTGGGCGAGCAAAGATAAGTTCTTTCTTGTACTCTCTTTCAATGGATGACTCAGCTTCCTTCTTGTTTTTACCCATTAGCCTAATCTCACCAACATAAGGCATATTTATAGTTCCTTCATTCGTAAGGGAAGTTTCGATGCTGCAATCAACCTCTCCTTGTATTACAACTCTAATTCGGTCCCCAGGTCTCAATTTATAACCAGTTGGGTCCTTAAGCACGGATGCGTCAAAATAGGCCCCCTGCCCCGAAACATAAATCCCTGACAAGAGAAATAATAATGTGTATGATACGAATTTCTTTTTTAGAGGCATTTCCCTAAAACCTTCCCATTATTTCAGCGTGCACTAAATGGCGCCCATAACTCCCAACACTTGTGCCTTTATCCATTAAGGTAAAGTCATAACCACCTGAAGATGAAAAGGTTTTGTTAATTCTCTTGGTGACACCGAACCCAAAGCCGTATGTTTGCATAGATGAAGAATCTACCTTGCCCTTTTCTTCATCAGAGTTCTGATCAAAATCTTGTGGGTAGGTGTAATCTGTAATGCCCGCACTTAAATAACTTGAGCCCGTTAGGGTATCTGTAAATCGATGTGAAAGTCCTGCTCTAAAAGATGTAGAAAAAGTTGAAAACCCTTGAGCAGTTGGAGAGAATGCACGACTGAGAGAGTAATTGGATGATGTTTTAGAGTTATGCTTCCAATTGAGAGCTACCGAAGTGATTAGGTTGTCTTGGTTAGCTTGATTAGATGAGACATAATCGACTAAACTGTACCCGAGCGAAACACTTCCACTAAATTTGGAAGAATATACACCATCGGCACCAACACTTATTGAATGATTGTTGGCATCGGTGAGGTTATTTTGAGATGTACCATGTGCCTTGGATTTCGAAAAGGTGTAGTTAGTAAAAAAATCTAGCTTTTCAGAATAAATGTAAAATGCACGAAAACTTAAAGGCAGGGTCGAGAAATCAAGATTAGGACTATCGTCGGTATTTGCAGATTGGTAAAACCTGTAGGAATAAGAAGTTCCACCACCAACACCAAATTTAGAACTATGATTGTAACGCACATTAAGACCGGCAGTAACATAAGTGTAAGAGATTAGGTCTTGTTCCAAGACACTGGCACCAATATTTTGGCCTAGGTCAAATGTAGTTTCGAACCTAATCTTAGCGTTATTAGAAATTCTTTTCTTGAGGGCAAGAGTATCATCAAAATCAATGCTTAAAGACGTCGTTGGTACGATATTGCTCATGTCTCCGTTTAATAAATATTGAGAGATTTGAACTCCAGCAGAACCAGTAATTTTGAATAGGCCCAACTTATTTGTAAAGTGGACTGCCGGTGAAAATGTTAAAATAAAATCATCCTCGCTTTCCAAACGGTCGGGATTGATTAAAGAAGAATTAGATTTCTTAACCGCATCAAACTCGTTGCTAGGCATGCCAAAAACTAAAGAGTCGTAAGATAATTTAAGTGCTGCACTTGCATCAATACGACCAACCTTTCCTTCGTAAAGTCCATAAGAGGAAGTCAAAACTAAGAATAGTCCAATAAAATATATGAAGGGCTTCATAATCAAGGATTTAGAGTTTTATTGAATTTACATTCCGATAATTTGTCAACTTAATCACATTTTAAGCTTACAAGTCATTCAATCGTGAATAACAATCTTAAATTATGTATCTTATACCTAATCCTTGTCACATGGTTTAAGGCAGGACTAGCTGGTGGATTCCCGGGAATAATATTAAGCATTCTTGGACTAACTTTATTGGTAACCCAATTATTTCAAAACTACTTTTGGACTAGAAGATATTTTCTATCCATCATCCCCCTTTTATTGATGCTTATTTGGGCTGTAATAGGCTTTAATAACCCGAAATATCAAGCACTCAACGCACAGGACCTCATTGAATTAAACATGGAAGGAACTTTGATCGAAACCAGGGATTCAACAAAAATCGAAATGATTTCTAATGGTATGAATTTGATTTTAGAAAAAAGCAGAGATGACCCTAAGTTATCGATTGCTTTATTTTTTCATTTAAAAAACACCTATACAGATAAATATTCTAAAGTTATAAATGATCCAATTATCACATTTTTCAATAACTGCGAAAATAAAATAAAACTAGAATACTGGAGCTTTTTACCTTCAATTTCAATTAAGAACTTATCTAGCATACAGAATTTTTTATTTCTTTTTATTAATTTATTTTTTGGTATTATTATTTTTCATAATTTATTCAATTTTAGTAATGTAAAAGTTGTTTTATGGATAGTCGTTATCAATACATTTATTCTTTGTATTGTTGGTCTCTATCAAAAATTTACTCAAGTGTGGTCTGATGATTATTTGGAAATATTGGGAATTTGGAATGCCCCGGAACCAAGGTATTTTTTTTCCACATTTACCTATAAAAACCACTGGTCAGCTTTTGCATTAATTTCTCTATCTTGTATTTATTCAATATTCTACAAGCAATTAAGGATTACCAATGAATACATGATTAAGTCTCCTATTTTATTATTTATTATATTTTCTAGTATTTTGTTGGTTTCGACAGTTATATTTTCAGGTTCTAGGTCTGGTATTTTATTCTCCGTAATATCAGTTATACTTTTCAGTTTAATTATATTCTTCAAAAAAAAGAAGCTAGAATCCTATTCATTCAAGAAAATTATTTTATATTTTTTAGTTATCCTCCCTACTTTATTTTTCATTTTTTATTCATTAAAAAAAGATGAGAAAGTTAAGGAAATGCTAACCAACTCTACCACTCAATGGAAAGCCTTCCAGGAGGGGAGTCCTCCCCTCAGATGGTATCTTTGGAATGATGCCTACAAAATGGCTCAAAGTGAACTAATTTTAGGACATGGTTATAATGCATTCCCATCAACTTATCCTAAATTTCAATCTATGGTGGTTAGACAAGAACGGGGAAAAGGACTGGCAAGTGCTCACAACCCTTACATTCCCCTTGTTGCACATGCACACAATGATGTTGTGGAATTTATCTGTGAATGGGGTTTGCTTGGTACTTTTTGTTTTTTTATTCCCTACATCCTTCACATAATTAAAGTTTGGGGTTCCACTAACTCAACAACTGTTAAATTATTACTTTCAGGTTGTTTTGTTTTTTTGGTTTATTGCTTCGTAGATTTCCCCACTCGAACTCCGGCATGCGTTGTTCTATTTTCATGCATTGCAGGGTTGGCATGTAAGTATGACAATCTTTCAACTAACAGCCAAAGAGGATTTTAGTTTGCATCCGAGTATAACTTGAATGATTTTAAGTAAGTAATGGATATTGGTCCGTTTTTAGGATTTTCTTCTAATTTATTGAGATTATTTTTCTCAACTGTTTTTTTGTGTACAATTTTACAAGCAAAATTGTCCACTACAATGCTTGACAGCATACTTCTTATCAATCTTGGGGGAGTCAATGAACTCGTTAAGGACTCTAACACTAAAGAGAGAAGAAGCTTAGTTCCCAAAGAAACCCTCGAGCAACAAATTGGACCCGACGGTACAAACGCTCCTCCTGTTTTACCCGAATCGATAACTTCACATTTTGAATCATCGCACGGGCCACCCTTAGTCACGAACGATGGTCTAACTGAAGCGTTAAGTGAAGCCTTTTCCCTTGATGGGAATCCGCCTACAATCGAGGACTTTGAAACCTCCATCAAAAATCTCGCAGAGACAAAACAGGATTATGGACTATCTAATAAATCATTTCTGTCTTCAACTAAATCTATGATCTCTGCCTATTTGAGGGC
>ENA-OQVM01000613-OQVM01000613.1-marine-metagenome-genome-assembly--contig:-NODE-613-length-54551-cov-20.594981_pt1 | contig 54551 bp, 54 predicted proteins | sample MGYA00237776_ERZ505498 | MGnify/ENA primary metagenome ERZ505498 (study PRJEB26159, sample SAMN06265151) | marine metagenome | isolation source: Helgoland LTER site | place: Germany:Helgoland, sampling...
CGGTCTGACCAGGCGCCAACCAGTGGGTCGCTGATACCATCCCAGATAATTGAAATGCCGATGGCAAGACCGGTCAGTGTCCCCGACAGGCCCAGCACCTGCTTGTAGTAAAACAGGATAAAAACCCCCATTGCCGCCTCTTTGAGTGCGTGACTGACAATACCTGAGCTATACAGCAGACGGTTATGCAAACTAATACTTGAGACATCATTGGAATAAGTTGTAAAATTTCGCATTAAAAAACTATACTAGAAAATTTCGCATTAAAAAACTATAAAAAATGTATCTAATATCATACGGAAACTATGTGATATTGAATATAAAGAAAATTGCACAGTCCAGCAGCTCATTGTTCTAAAGGCGTAAATAACTCTAATATATGGGGCTTGAGTTATAGCTCGCTTATTGTAAGTAGTGTAATGAAACCCTATCTGAAAATGAGTATTTTTTATTAGAAGTAACAAGGCTTGGCAAAACAAGAATACAATGGAACTATGAAAAGAGCATTCTTATTAGGCATGTTATTTAGCTCCGCTTGTCTTAGTCCTTATATCTTCTCTGCAACAGAGAATGCCAGCATGCGTGTATCCGTAAATGTTCTAGCAGCCTGTAGTATTGTTGCCAATGAAATGCAATTCGGTAACTATAATCCTGCTGAAGCAGATGCCATTAGAAATACGACTACAATAAATGCAACATGTACCTCAGGTACCTCAGCAATTATTAAAATGGATGATGGCTCAACTGAAGGAGAAGGTTCCAGCCTTAGCGCCCCAATTCGGCGAATGATTGGCAGTGAAGGAGAATATCTTGAGTATGCTATTTATTCAGATAACGGATACAGCGCAGTATGGGGAGGCACCGCGGAAACAGGTGTGGCAATGACTGGAACTGGCTCCGTTATAAATCTAACCGCTTATGGTAATGTCCCCGCATTGCAATCTGTTAGTGCAGGATCTTATTCAGACTCGATTCAAATTGAAATCAATTTCTAATCCTGATAAGGCTATATTTATTACAAAATTACAGCTTAAAATTTAGTTGTATGTCTGAACTGCTATCCTAATATTTTTTAGGATTTCTGGTATTTTTAATGTAATTTTAAGATGAAATTTACATACAAATTTATCTACTAAACAAATTTTGTATATAAACAAATTTGATTGCTATACAAAATTAATTAGTTATTTAGTTGACGGATAAAGAAAGCTATCAGTATTCACTTATCCCTATTAATACTGTATTACAAAGCATTTTTTAGTTTTTATATGATTTCTTTACCTTAAATCTATAGTACAGATTTGTATATAAACTAAATTTATTATACAAACAAATTTGTCTATTACTTAAATCTGTTGACATTCTTTCATAAAGGTTAGATACTTCGAAAATATCACATCAATTTAGATAAGTTTGATGGGAAATAAATAAACCATAATCTTGCAGGAAACTGCATTGATTCATAATGAGGAAAGAATGATGAAAATAAAAATAAACCAAAGCAATATAAAACTTGCAATGTTATCAACGTTGTTAATCGGCTCTGCTGGTTTTAGTGTCAACGGTTACGCTGCCACTGCTAGTGATAATATGGGAGTTACAACACAAGTGATAGCAGCTTGCAGCATTAATGCTGGTAATATGGAGTTCGGGAACTATGATCCAACGTCAGGCGATGACCTTACAGTCTCTGCTACTATAGCTTCAACCTGTACTTCAGGAGCAGGTGCTACAATCAGCATGGGTGAAGGTTCTTTCGCTGGTACTGGTTCTACAACTGCTGCACCAGTTCGTAGGATGATTGGTGCTGATGGTAGCTACTTAAACTATGCAGTTTATTCTGATAGTGGGTATTCTGCTGTATGGGGAGGCACAGATGCTACGGATGTAGCAATTACTGGTACTGGTTCAGCTGTAAACTCAACTGCCTATGGTAAAGTAACAGCAGGACAAGCTGCAAATGTAACAACTTTTGCTGACAGTGTAGTGGTTACGCTCACATATTAATGCTGACAAAAGTCTTAAAACAGGTCGTTTACGGCCTGTTTTTTTTTGTAGTTGGAGTCAGCTACGTTAACGCTGCATCTATTGGTGTAAGCCCAGTGCGTGCAACACTATCAGAAAATCAACAAATAGAAGCTATAACATTGCGCAACAATGGTACCAAGCCAGCGACTCTGCAACTTGAGGTGATGAGTTGGTCACAGCAAAATGGAAAGGATATTTTTAAAGCTACACGCGATGTGCTAGCCAACCCACCTATTGTTACCGTGCCAGCTGGTGGCTCTCAATTAGTTCGGTTTGGGCTGCGTCGAGCTCCAAATTTAGAGCGCGAGCTGACCTATCGTATCTTTATAGAAGAATTAGCGCCGCCGCCAGATCCAGATTTTATGGGTTCGAATATGATGCTACGCATTAGCCTGCCAGTTTTTGTTTTGCCAAAGACTGAAGTTAAGCCAGTTCTGCTCTGGGAGGCGACCATAACTCCACAAGGTGATCTAAAACTTAACTTGACCAACAGCGGCAAAGCTCACATTCAAATAGCTAACTTCAGGCTATCCCTTCCTAATAGCGAGAAAACTTGGGTAACCCAACAGTCTGGTGATTATGTGCTTCCCGGCCAAACCCGCGAGTGGATCATACCGGCAAACCAGAAATACCCAACCCCTCCACAAGGCTCCATCTTAGGTCTTTCAGCTCAAACGGATATTGGTGACATGCAGGCCGAAGTGGTTATTTTACGTTGATATGGACCAGACGAGGGTCGCCACTCACAAAACTGCTGCCGGCAAATACCTAAATTTATATTTAGTTTTGCTGGCTATTCTGGCATCAACTCCCTCTAGAATGATGGCGGCAGAAGAGGTTTTTCTGGCAGTGCTTATTAATCAGCAGCCAGTTGATACCGTCATAATTGTGCGAAGCGACGGTCGTCTATTTGCTAACAGAAAGGATCTACGGCGCTGGCGCTTGCGCCTACCCAATGCAACCCCTCTAACTTTCGCGGGTAAAGACTATTACGCACTTAATAAATTGGAGGGTCTGTCGTATAAATTAGATAAATCAACTCAAACATTGGCTATACAGGCGCCCCCTGACTTATTTGATGCCACACTACTAAAAGGAACAGTTAATAGATTTAGTTCTCCAAACCCTGCATCTCTTGGCGGCTTTCTAAATTACGAAGTTTATGCCGAACATGCACAAGATCAAACTAAGACTAGTGGACTGTTCGAACTAGGCGGATTCGGCAGCTGGGGCTCAGTCCAAACTCATATTTTAGCAAAAGATTTTGGCGATCAATCTACTGCCACCCGACTGAATACCACTTGGACTAATGATCAACCAATGAAACTCGCAAGCCTACGATTCGGTGATGCAATTACCAGCAAGAGCAATTGGGGTGGATTGGTTCGCTTTGGAGGCGTGCAGTGGGCAACTAATTTTGCTACCCAACCTGGCTTTATCACCTTCCCACTGCCTGGGATATCTGGTGAAGCAGCTTTACCATCGGCAGTAGACTTATATGTAGATAATGTTCTACGAATGAATCGTAAAGTGCCGAGTGGGCCTTTCAGCATCCAGGACCTGCCTGTGCGGACCGGCCAAGGAGAGTCACGTTTGATAGTTCGCGATATTTTGGGGCGTGAACAAGTTATCATTCAGCCCTTCTACACTACTCCCCTACTATTAAAACAGGGCCTGCAAGATTATTCTTACGAGCTTGGTTTTGTACGCAAGGACTTTGGTATAGATAGTAATAATTATGGACGACCTCTAGCTGTTGGAACGCATCGTCTAGGAATCACTGATCAGTTTACTGGCGAGATCCACGGAGAACTGCTTGATAATCAACAAGCCTTAGGGTTTGGCGGCGTTTTACTGAAGCCATCTATAGGTGTTTTATCAGGTTCTGTTGCAGCAAGCAACAGTGATAAAGGATCTGGTAGATTGCTAAAGTTTGGATTTCAACGTCAGAGCGATTACTTTAGTTTTAGCGCAAATACTGAGCTTGCCAGCAATAACTTCACCAAGTTAGGGCAGCAACAAGAAGCACTTGCACCCAGACAGCTAAGCCAAGCCTTTGTTAGTATAGCAACCTCAAACCAAAGCTCGTTTGGAGTGGGCTATACTCAAAGGACATATCGGGATCGAGAAAACAATAAATTACTAAGCGGTAGCTACTCTAAAAAAATAGGCAATCTAGGACTCCTCAATATTTCCATACTGAGGATTCTGAGTGGTGATAGAAAGACAACCTTTAATATGAGTTTCTCAATACCATTAGGAAAAAAAGTTAACGCCAGCATCAACACTTCAGCTCAACAAGGTCAAGAAGAAGGACTATTGCAAATACAACGCAGCCTCCCAGCAGGTACAGGTTTTGGTTATCGTCTAGTCACCGGAGTAGGTGATTCAGATAATCGCCAGGCAGAGTTTAGAATGCAAAATGAAATTGGCACATACAACTTAAGGACAGCTCAATCCCAGGGTCAGACTGCCTTCAGCGGCAGTGCAAGTGGCGGTATGGCTTTCCACGGGAACGACGCCTTTTTGAGTAGACGCATCAACAATAGTTTTGCCGTAGTTCAGGTGCCTAACTATTCTGGTGTGCGCATCTACGCAGATAACCAGCTGATAGCTCGTACCAACCCTAAAGGTAATGCCTTGCTGCCGCAGCTGCGCCCTTACCAAAAGAATCAAGTACGTATCGAACAAGCTGATTTGCCCCTTGATACTGAAATTGATAAGGTTCAACTTGATGCAGTGCCTTATTTTCGTAGTGGTCTATTACTGAAGTTTACGGTTAAACGATCACGCGGAGCACTAATCACAGTTCTTCTTGAAAATGATCAACCCCTACCATCGGGAGCATTGGTTCAAATTATCAAAAACGGTGTTGAAGAAAAAGAAGTATTCTTCGCTGGTCTTAGGGGTCAGATATATCTGACTGGGCTGACAGCAAGAAACCTTTTGAGAATCACATGGCAAGATCAAAATTGTGAATTCGTGCTATCTTTTCCAGAATCAACTGATCCGTTGCCACATCTAGGAACTTATATCTGCACTGGGGTAAACCCATGAGAATATTTGTTAATCTAAAATCCTGCAAACACGAAACTTGTAAATCAGATAGCATCTCATCGGCTAGAGCTATTGAGGGGATAATTAAGCGGAATATATTCATGCCTTGGATAGTTGCAATGTGTTTAACACTGACAGCACAGCAAGCGTGGACTTGCACCATCAGCGTTATAGGAGTAAATTTCGGCAGCTATGATGTGTTCAATAATGCACCTTTAATTAGTACTGGTAACGTCAACGTGAATTGCGATAGCGGTATTGAATACTCCATAACTCTTAGTGCCGGCAACGGTACCTATACACAGCGCACCATGAGTAACGGCACAAAAACACTAAAGTACAATCTCTACACTGCTACTAACCGAGCTATTGTGTGGGGCGACGGCACAAGCCACACTGCAAATGTAAACGGTACCGGCAGTGATGCCGTTATAAGTCATGGAGTTTATGGGAACATTCCCGCCCTACAGAACGTATATTCTGGAAGTTACAACGATACAATTATCGTAGTGTTAACTTTTTAATGGGATACCTAGATAAAAAGATCCCAGAGTTCCCAGATAGTTCCCAGATAATCTCAATGAGTTTAAGAAGGTGTCGGCATAGTATCTCAGAATGCTATTCGTTGCTAAACAAAGCTCAGCCCCTGTATCTATGGGCTTCCTTCGATAAAACATCATATGTGAAAATGGTGGGTCTGGGTGGACTCGAACCACCGACCTCACCCTTATCAGGGGTGCGCTCTAACCAAGCTGAGCTACAGACCCAAAGTTGTTTGCATGAATTAACAAAGTGCAAATCTTCGGAGGAAGGATTATAAGAGTGGTGTGTTTTTTTGTAAACGAAAAGCTTTGTATTAATTTGTTCTTGTTAATCTGCTTAATGTCTTTTTAATGACTTGTATAAACTAAAATATACATAGCCCCATGGAATTACTATTACATATTCAATAATTGCAAGAACAACTAATTGCGTTAATCCTGGACTTATAATGGATTGGGCAACTGATGCGAAAATCATCGTTAAAGAAAAGAATGCGATGGTAAGCCCAAATAAAGTGGTGCCGTGCTCGTCCGTCTTTTCCCAAGATAATTTAAGAGATTCTATAGCTCCTTTGTCTTCCAGCATAATAAATGCAGGAAATATGCAAAGCCTTGCTGCCACATAAAAAGCTGGGAGTATTAGTAATAAGATACCAAAAAAGACACCAACTGAAGCTAAAAGATAAGCTCCCAGTAATGGAAAGAATTTTCTTATGCCTAAAAATAAGGCATTTAGAGGCTCAATCTCATTTTCTGATTCTATGGATGCATACGAAACAAAAAGTGCTCCCATAAAAGCCATACTTAAAACTACGCCAAAGAGACTAACAGAGCTTAGAAACCCTATATTCTCATTAAAAAATTCTAGAATATCCTCAGGCTGAGTAACGTTTTGTAATGGAGTTATCATCGATGCCATTGCTATTTCGAGCATCATGATGGGTGCCGCAAGTACAATAAAAAACTTCCAATTTTTTGCGTAAAAGCTCCATGCAAGATTGAATTGATTCATAAGGCAATTGTAAAGTATTATGATTTTTATGCACAATAAATATATAAACATGGCAGCTCTATTAGTTTTAGTTAGCTGCTCAAATCAAACAGATAATTTTGAATACCCTGAATCAAATAAAGTTCCTTTTAGTGAAGAAGTTCATGGATACGTAATTGAAGATGCTTATAGATGGATGGAGGATTTTACAAGTGAGGACTCAACAGACTGGGTCGAGAGACAAAATAATTTCACACAAAAATTTATAGGCAAAAATAAATATAAAAAATCTATTGCTAAGAATCTAGATGAGGTTTGGGATACAGATTCGATAAGCATGCCCTATCAGGTTAACAAAAAAACTTTTTATTATTTCAATGATGGGTCATGGCAACAGAGCAAGCTGATGATTAAGGATTGTGATGAATGCCCAGACAGAGTTTTACTTGATCCAAATAAGTTCTCAGAAGATGGAACTATCTCTCTTGCAAGTACTAGCGTTAGTAATGATGCATCTCTTCTAGCTTTCTCAATATCAGATGGTGGGTCTGATTGGAGAACCTGGAAAGTACTTGATATTGAATCGGGAAAAACTCTTGATGATAGGATTGAATGGGCTAAATTTTCTGGTGCTTCATGGGAAAATGATGATTCTGGATTTTATTACCAAAAATATGACGAGCCATCGGAAGAACTCTTAAAAGATATTAATACTGCTCCAAAGTTAATGTTTCATAAAATTGGTACTGCTCAAGATAAGGATGTTATTGTTTATGAGAATCCTGAAAAGCCAAGATGGAGTTGGGGAATAAGTGTTGTAAAAGATTCTAAGATTAAGTTTCTATCTATTGGTGAAGGCACAGATGAAAGAAATAGACTCTATGTTCAGCTAAGCCCTGATCAGCCTTTTATTCCTTTAATAGATGAGCTAATAGGCGCTTATAGCTTTTTAGAAAGCAAGAATGATACTTTTTGGTTTTACTCAACTGAAAATGCTGCGAACGGAAAAGTAGTATCACTTACAATAAAAAATGGCTCATTTGTTTGGAATGAAGTCGTTGGTGAAAGTACTAATTCTATTAGTAGTGTTAACTTTATAAATAATTCTATTGTAGTTTCTTATCTCGTTGATACTTTTACTGAGGTTCACTTCTTTGATTTAAAAGGAGCATATAAAAATAAGCTAGCAACAGAAAGAAAAGGAACAATGGGTGGTTTTGGTGGTGAAATTGAAGATGAGGTATCTTATTTTTCATTTACAAATTTTGTAACTCCTCGAGAAATATACAAAATTAATCTAACTGATATGTCACAAGAACTTTTTTGGAAAGAAGATCTTAAAGGACACGATTCAACTTTATTTACATCTGACTTTAAATTCTTTCCATCCAAAGATGGAACACAAATACCCATCCATCTTAGTTACAAAAAGTCTTTAAAAATAGACAGTAATACTCCAATACTTTTATATGGATACGGTGGCTTTAATATCTCAAGACTACCTGGCTTTAGTAAAAGCTACCTCACGTGGATGAACCAAGGGGGAATAGTTGCTGTAGTTAATCTAAGAGGTGGTGGTGAATATGGTGATAACTGGCATGATGCAGGCAGGCTTTTTAATAAGCAAAATGTTTTTGATGACTTTGCATATTCTGCTAAATTTTTACACGCACAAGAAATTGGCTCTCCGTCATCAACCGCTATTCAAGGTGGCTCTAATGGAGGTTTGCTAGTGGCTGCGACCATGTTACAAAATCCTAATTTATTTAAAGTCGCAATTCCACAAGTTGGCGTTTTGGACATGCTTAGATTTCATAAATTTACTATAGGCTGGGCCTGGGAAAGTGACTACGGCTCTCCAGATAAGAAAGATGAGTTTGAAAACTTGCTAGCCTATTCGCCTCTGCATAATATTGTTGAAGGTGAGTGCTATCCAACTACTTTGATTACTACAGCTAAAAGAGATGATAGAGTAGTACCCTCTCATTCATTCAAGTTTGCAGCAAAGCTTCAAGAGTACCAGGGATGTGATAATCCAATATTAATTAGAATTGAAGGAAGAGCTGGTCATGGAGCCGGAACACCTAAAAATAAAATTATTAACCAGGTTGCAGAGGTTTATGGATACGCTCTATCCGTTATAGATAAGGGTTAGTTTTTTTGGGTATCTAATAACTCAATATCAAAAATAAGAATTGAGTTTGAGGGTATCCCAGGCCGGCCCTCATCGCCATAGGCCATACTTGGATCGATATAAACTCTCCATTCATCACCTTTCTTCATCATAGAGATTATTTTTTGGCATCCGACTATTAGACCTGATAGTTCGACTGTTAAGGGCTCACCCATTTCAACAGAGCTCCAAAAAACTGAGCCATCAGTGAGAGTGCCATGAAAATGAGCTGTAATTGTATCCTGCAGCAATGGTGATTCAGAACTTTGATCCCCACTTTGAATAATTGAGTATTGTAAGCCTGGTTCAACAGAATAGATTCCTTCCCTTATTTCATTATCGATAAAATACTGCATATTACTAATTTGTTTGATATTAGGGCTATCCTGATTACACGCAACTATAAAAAGAAGAAGAAATACTTGAACTAATTTATTTTTCATTATGTTTTAATTTTTAAAAATTTTCTTTTGCCAACTTGATAAATAGACTCCTGGCCTTTCGAAATTAGCATTTTCGGATCTTCTATTTTTACAGAGTCGATTTTGACTCCGCCTTGTTTAACAAGTCTCATCGCCTCAGATGTACTTGATGTCATCTCACAATTCTTTAAAAGGTTTACTAATGGAATGCCCTCAGCCCCAACATCAACTGACATGAAAGGAATGTCATCAGGCATTTGGCCTTTTTGAAATCTTTGCAGAAAAGCTTCCTTGCATTTCGAACCATCACCCTCTGAATGAAATCTATCTACTAACTCTTCTGCTAAAAGAAATTTAATATCTCTTGGATTGGTTCCTTCTTCCATTTTCTTCTGAAGAACTCCTATTTCTTTCTCTGAAATAAAGCTAAGCAACTCAAACCATCTCCACATTAACTCGTCTGAAATAGACATTATTTTACCGAACATATCATTAGGCTCTTCATCTATTGCTATAAAGTTATTTAATGATTTAGACATTTTATTTGTTCCGTCCAAGCCCTCTAGAATGGGTACAGTTAAAACAACCTGAGGTTCTTGACCATAGGATCTTTGCAGCTCTCTCCCTACTAGCAAATTAAATTTTTGATCTGTTCCTCCGCATTCGACGTCAGCCTCTAGAGCTACAGAGTCATACCCTTGAACAAGGGGGTATAAAAATTCATGAATAGCTATGCTTTGATTTGCGCTATAACGTTTATTGAAATCATCACGCTCCAGCATTCTTGCGACATTATATTTTGATGCAAGACCAATCAAACCATCGGCACCAAGCTTGTTACACCACTCAGAATTAAATTTAACTTCTGTTAATTCTTTTTTAAGAATTTTAAAAACTTGTTTCTCATATGTTTTTGCATTTGAAATTAATTCTTCTGAGGTAAGTGTTGGCCTGGTTTTATTTTTACCAGAGGGATCTCCAATTTGGCCAGTAAAATCACCAATTAGAAAAATTACTTTGTGCCCAAGATCTTGAAAATGTCTTAGCTTATTTAATAATACAGTATGGCCTAAATGAAGGTCTGGAGCTGTTGGATCAAACCCCGCTTTAATGATTAGCTGTTTTCCAGAATCTAATTTCTTTTTTAAATCAGACTCTGTGAGGATCTCGTCCGTTCCTCGTTTAATTAATTTAAGTGCATCACTCATATGACTATCATAATGTTTTTAAGTCATTAATAGAATCAGTAAGTTGATACTTGGCACTATAAGATTAAAATAACAGCTATGACATTAACAAGTAACAAGTTTTATCCTGAACAAGAAATAGTTTCAGATCTCATTAGTAATTCTGATTTTTTAAATGACCCTTCGATTTCAAAAAATGCTCAAAAAATAATTGATGCTTGCAGAGAGAATAAGAGCGAGAGAACAAAACTAGATGCATTTCTAAGCGAATATGGACTAGATAATAAAGAGGGTGTTGCTCTGATGTGTTTAGCAGAATCAATACTAAGAATTCCAGACAAAAAAACAAGGGATCTAATAATATCTGAGAAGCTATCTGAGGGTGCGTGGATAGAGCATTTAAACAAAGCAGATAGTGTTTTCGTTAATGCATCAACATGGGGTCTTCTACTTGCAGGCAAGGTAGTATCTACACCCGACGAATGGACCAAAAACCCAAGCGCCCTATTAAGTTCTTTAATCTCTAAATCCGGCGAGTTTCCAATTAGAAATGCTGTAGTTGGTGCCATGCATATTCTCAGTCAAGAATTTGTTATGGGCAGAGATTTTGATGACATAAAAAAAATTAAGAATATAGAAAATGAAATTTATTCATTTGACATGCTTGGGGAGGCAGCAAGAAACGCTGAACAAGCAAACACTTATTATCAGTCTTATAAAAATGCCATAGATGAAGTCGGCAAGATAAATCTGACAAAAAATACAATTAATGGTGTCTCAATAAAAATATCAGCCTTATCTCCAAGATATGAAATGAAAAAGCTAAAAGACATAAAGTCTGATCTACTTCCAAAACTTATTGAGCTTACAGAGTATGCAAAGTCTAAAGATGTAGAAATTACAATCGATGCTGAGGAGCAAGACAGGCTGGCCGTTAGTTTAGAAATTATTAAAGAGATGGCCCTTTCACCAAATATTAAAAACTGGAAAGGATTTGGTATTGCTGTTCAGGCATATGGCAAAAGAGCTATAGCCACAATAGATTGGTTAGAAGAGCTACTAGAAAATAGAGCATCCATGCATGTTCGGCTTGTAAAAGGAGCATATTGGGATTATGAGATTAAGCATGCTCAAATCTATGGCTATGATGGATATCCTGTCTATACAAAAAAATCTGTTACAGACTTAGCTTATTTAGCCTGTGCAAAAAGAATTTTTAATGTAGAAAAGATTTACCCTAAATTTGCTACACATAATGCACATACTATTTCTGCAATCCATCATCTTGGCTCAAATAAGGATTATGAATTTCAAAGACTATTTGGAATGGGAGAGCTGCTTTATAAATCCGCAAACAAAATCTTAAATACTGAAAAAAATACCTCGATTTATGCACCGATTGGTAAATATAAAGACTTGCTACCCTATCTTGTAAGAAGACTATTAGAAAATGGAGCAAACAGCTCATTTATTAATAGGTTACTTGATCCTGAAACAGATTCTGCTTGGCTTGCCAGAGGGCCCCATTTAAAAATTGAGGATGAAAAAAAAGAGATACCAATGCCAAGAAATATATTTAATGACAGACCAAACTCTAAAGGATTTGATTTAAGTGAAAAGGTAAATTTAGAAATGCTTGAAGAGGAGCTTGGAAAGTTTGAATCAAAAGAGATAAAGGCTTCATCGATTTATGAAGCAAAGGATTATAAGAAAACTAATACTCATGACATCTCATCTCTTGCAGATGGAAGAAATATTGGTACAGCCTCTTATGATGATTTAGATAGCATAAAGGGCAGCCTTGAAGAACAAAATATTAGTGAATGGTCTTTGATGCATGTTGAAAAAAGAGCATCTATTTTAGAAAAAATTGCAGACGACATTGAAGCAAACCCTTCTGAGCTAATTTATTACCTTATGAATGAAGCCGGAAAAACAGTACAAAATACTATTGATGAAATTAGAGAGGCTGTAGATTTTCTCAGATACTATGCAAAACAAGCTGTTGGCCTCCAAAAAGAAGACCATATTCTTGAGGGTCCTACCGGTGAGATCAATGCGCTATCTTACTCACCAAAAGGCCATATTTTATGTATTAGTCCATGGAACTTTCCTGTTGCAATACTTATAGGACAAATAAGTGCAGCCCTTGCATGTGGAAATAAAGTAACAGTTAAACCCTCAGAACATACTTCAATTCTTGGCTACATCATTGTGAACAAATTTCATGAGATTGGGGTTCCAAAAGATACTTTAAATTTAATCCTAGGAGATGGCATTCATGGTGACATGCTTTCAAAGGTTAGTAACATCAAAGGGGTTGCATTCACTGGGTCTTTAAAAACAGCAAAAAAAATTCAAAGCAACCTTGCAAGTAATCATGAATCAATTATTCCTTTGATTGCAGAGACAGGAGGCATAAATTCAATGATTGTTGATTCAAGCGCACTTCTCGAGCAAGCAACCGATGATATTATTCGTTCAGCATTTGATAGCTCTGGACAACGATGCTCTGCCTTGAGAGTGTTATGTGTACAGGACGAAATATATGATGATCTTTTATCAATGATAAAGGGTGCAATGAAAGAACTAAAAATTGGAAACCCTCAAAACCTTGATACAGATATCGGCCCAATAATTAGCAAGACATCTCTTGATAGTCTCAATGCTTACGTGAAAGGTTTTGAAGATAATAATTATTCTATTTTTAGGTCTGCTGCTGATGTAGATGAAAATTTTGTAGCTCCAACAATAATTGAGATTGATAATATTTCTGATCTAAAAGACGAGCAATTTGGACCAATACTTCATATCGTTAGATTTAAATCAAATGAAATGGATGCACTAATTGAAAATATTAATGATAGTGGCTTCGGTCTTACAATGGGTATTCATACTAGAGTAGAAAAAAGAGCCGACATATTTAGTGACAAGTGTAATGTCGGAAATATTTATATAAATAGAGATATGGTTGGAGCTGTGGTTGGTTCTCAGCCTTTTGGTGGACAAAATCTATCCGGCAGTGGCTATAAGGCTGGTGGGCCTAATTACCTTCTGCAATTTCTTAACGAAAAGGTTGTCTCAAAGAACTCGGTAGCATTTGGTGGCAACACTGAACTCTTAAATATTCAAGAGGACTAATGATAGGTTTTAAAAAGGTTCCAAAAAGAGCTGTGCTTGTTTCTTTTGCTGTTTCTATTGTCTTAATATTAATGCTTTATGTTGATATAGAGACATATGAATCTCTGCCAGTTGAAGAAATTGAGTTTACTGAAAAATTCTCTACTCCTCTTGAGCAAACGAAGACATATCAGATGCATGAGGTGCAAGATGGAGAAAATCTTTCAATAATTTTTGAAAAATTTTCAGTTCCTTTAAATACTGCTTATAAAATTTTTAGATTAGACTCCAAAAATATTATTGCTAATATTAAACCAGGAGAAAAGATGCTCTTTGAATATTCTGGTGAGGAGCTAACCAGAATTGAGATCATGAAAGATCAAATAAATTCTATTTCAGTTAGTCTTACTCCAGAAATAGTATTTAAGAATATAAGCAAAAGTATTGAGTTAATTGAATCTTATAATAGCGGGATTATTCAATCCTCATTTTATGAGGCAGCTCTAGATGCAAATATTCCCGAAAGTGTAATTATGGACTTTGCTTATATCTTTGGCTGGGATGTTGACTTCGTTTTTGATATAAGAGAGGGCGACGAATTTCATGTAATTTATGAAACTCCATATAGTGATGGTGAAAAAGTAAAAAATGGCGATATCGTAATTGCTAAGTTTATTAATAATGGTAATACCTATTTTGCAAATAGGTTTTTCACTGAAGCCAGTAAAAAACAGTACTTTGATGAAAATGGAAATAATATGCAAAAAGCTTTTTTAAGAGCTCCTTTAGATTTTGCATATATTAGTTCTCATTTTAATCCCAACAGAATGCATCCTGTTCTTCATACAATAAGAGCTCATAATGGAGTTGACTATGCAGCCAAAAGAGGTTCACCAGTTAGAACTACAGGTGATGGGATTGTTTCTTTTTCTGGCCAAAGGAATGGGTGCGGTAATGAAATAGTTATAAACCATACAAATGAATACTCAACTAGATACTGCCATTTAGAAAAATTTAGCAAGGGCATTAGAAAAGGTAAAAAAGTTTCCCAAGGGGATACTATTGGTTTTGTTGGTAGCTCAGGCCTGGCAACAGGACCTCATTTGCATTATGAGTTTAAGATAGGTGAGAAAAGAATAGATCCTATAAAAGTGAAATTACCATCAGCTGATCCAGTGCCAGAAAACTTAAGGGTAAGTTTTGATACACTATTAAAGAATAATAAATTATCAATGGAGGAATTCAATAAGCTTTCTCCAAGTAGTAATGAATAAAAAAATCTATATTGGAGCAATGACAGGAACTAGTCATGACGCTATTGATATTTCATTTCTTAGCATTGGCACAAAAATAAATCTTGAGTATTTCCATTCAATTAAACTCTCAAAATCTCTAAGATTAAAAATAAAAAAACTTATTGAAAATAACGAAAGCTCCTTGTCAGATTTGGGTACTATTAATAAAGAAATAGGATTCTTGTTTTCAAAATCTATTAATCAGGCGATTGAGTTAAGTAAAATTAAGAAATCATCTATAGAGTGTGTTGCTATTTCTGGACAAACCATTAGGCATGAAATTAATAAGAGATTTCCATTTTCTATGCAAATTGGTGATCCAAATATTGTTGCAAAAGAAACAGGTCTTCTGGTGGTAAGTGATTTTAGAAATATGCACATTGCCCATGGTGGCGAAGGCGCTCCTCTTGTTCCAGAATTCCATAATCAATTATTTTATAAAGCTAGAAACCCACGAATTATTTTAAATATTGGGGGGATTTCAAATTACTCATTTATAAAAAATAGAAATGATGTATGGGGAACTGATGTAGGCCCTGGTAATGCAATTCTAGATGCATATTGTAGTGACTTTCTTCACATTCCTTTTGATAGAAATGGAGCGATTGCAGCCAAAGGAAAAGTAGATCAGGTTGAATTAAAAAGATTACTTCAAAATAATTTTTTTAAAAGAAAATGCCCAAAATCGACAGGCAAAGAGCTTTTTAACATAAAAATATTGTCCAAGAAGTTTTTAAAAAAGAAGGCTGAAGATATTCTATGTACCTTAGTTGAATTTTCAGCTAAATCTATAATCAATTCAATTCATAAAAATGGTCATAATAATTGTGACATTATCATTTGCGGTGGTGGTGCTCATAACAAGTATCTAGTGAAAAGAATTTCTGAAATGGCTAGTAATAATGTCATCCTCTCGAGTGATTTAGGCCATGATGTTTTTGCTATTGAGTCCATGGCATTTGCATGGATGGGATATAAAAGAGTCAATAATGAGACTCTAACAGTTCAGACATCAAGCAAGAATGTAAAAGGACTTTTGGGTTCAATTACAAAAATCTAGACTGTAAACGACTCTCCACATCCGCATGTTGTTTTGGCATTTGGGTTTTTGATAACGAATTTAGCTCCTGAAAGATCCTCAACGAAATCCAGTGTTGACCCATAAAGATAGGGATACGACATAGAGTCAACTAATAGTGAAAACTCTTTAAAGTCTATAACATCGTCATCAAATGCCTCGTCTTTATCAAATTTAAAACCATATTGGAAGCCCGAGCAACCTCCCCCGGTTACAAAAACTCGAAATTTAGAACTATCGCTAGTTTCTAAAACGCTCATGATTCTTGCTGAAGCAGAATCAGTTAATTCTATTGATCTTTTATATGTATCTTCCATTGCTATTTAACTCTTTTAACTTTGATTCTTGAATTTGTTTTTGTATTGACCATTGAGTAACCACCCAACCTTACTTTTACTAATTCAATATTTGAACCTTTTTTAAATTGAGCTGCTTTGTTTGCTCCAAGAGCTGCTTCAGATTTCCATATCTGTCCATTTTCTAATCTAAACGTAATTTTTCTACTTACTTGCTTGGTAACTCGAACTATAGATGATCGAATTGCTTTCTTGTCTTCTATTTTTTCAGCTTTTCTAATCTGCTCATAGGAAAGCCCAAAATTATCTTCTTTATTCGTTGTATTTTTATCAACTATATTGTCAGGCTTCGGCTTAACTGCTTTTATTTTTTTTGTTGCAGGCACTTTTTTTTCAACTAATACTGAGCTTGCTTCCTTAAAAATTAAGTCATAGCAAAGAAGTCGCTTAGAATCAGATTTTATTTTTGAGCATTCAGCAGCCTCAGAGTTTGCATATGAATAGTTAGTGATAAATAAAGCTGCTATAAATAAATATTTAATCATTTTTTAAATATACTATATTTGTTGTTCGTCATGAAATTTATTGGTTAACAATATAAAATATATTTATGAAATCAACTCTAATAATCTACTCTACTACTGATGGGCAAACTCTAGAAATTTGTAAAAAGATTTTTTCTAAATTAAATGTTTCTGAATCTTCAAATATAATACATATTTCAAAAGCAGAAGGGCTAGATTTAAATCAATTTGATAAAATCATTATTGGTGCGAGTATAAGATACGGTAAACATAAACCAGAACTTTATGAATTTATTAAAAAAAATGTTGCTTGCCTTGAAGCAAAAGAAAATGCCTTCTTTTCAGTTAATGTGGTTGCGAGAAAGCCTGAAAAAAATACTCCTGAAACAAATCCATATATGCAAAAATTTTTAGAGCTATCTCCTTGGAGTCCAAAGAAATTAGCAGTTTTTGCTGGCAAAATAGATTATCCAAAATATAAATTTATAGATAAACATATGATTAGATTGATTATGTGGATTACTAAAGGTCCTACGGACGTAAAAAACACTTATGAGTTCACTGACTGGAATGGTGTGGATGAATTTTCAAAACAATTAAATACATAATAAGAATTAAATTGATATCATATCGAAATTAAAAATTAAGAAGAATTAGCTTTGAAACATAATAAAATTGATAAATCCATAGCCTTATTTAAAGAGGCTAAGACTCTTATGCCTGGTGGAGTAAATTCACCAGTAAGGGCATTCAAAAACATCAATGGCAATCCTATATTTTTTGAAAGAGCATCCGGTGCATACCTTTATGATGCTGATCACAACGAATACATCGATTATATTGGGTCTTGGGGTCCGATGATAATGGGTCATTCACATCCAGACATAGTAAGTGCAATTAAAAATCAAGTTGAGCTGGGGACTAGTTATGGAGCCCCGACAAGTCTTGAGTCTGATGTGGCTAGGCTAATTAAAAAATGTATTCCTTCAATTGAAAAAATAAGAATGGTCAATTCAGGCACTGAAGCAACCATGACAACAATTAGATTGGCAAGAGGTTTTACAGGAAGGAATAAAATCATTAAATTTGATGGCTGCTATCACGGTCATGTCGACTCTCTTTTAATTAAGGCAGGTTCCGGAGTTGCTACTTTTGGCTTACCTGACTCTCCAGGGGTTCCTGCGGATTTAGCAAAATATACATTTAGTTGTGAATACAACAATAAAGAACAGTTTTTAGAAATATATAATGAGATAAAAGATGATTTAGCAGCAGTCATTGTAGAGCCAATAGCTGGAAATATGGGCTTTGTTCCAGGCAATGAAGATTTCTTAAAATTATTGAGGGAAACTACTTCAGCCAATAATTCTATTTTAATATTTGATGAGGTCATGAGTGGCTTTAGGGTTTCGCTTGGAGGTGCTCAAGAAATTTATAATATTACTCCAGACTTAACCGCTTTAGGAAAAGTAATAGGAGGCGGTCTTCCTGTTGGAGCCTTTGGAGGAAAAGAAGAAATTATGAACTATCTTGCTCCTTCTGGTCCTGTCTATCAGGCAGGAACATTGTCTGGCAATCCACTGGCTATGGCTGGAGGAACTGCTTTGTTGCAATTGTTGATCAAAGAAAATCCATTTAAAGAGTTGGAAAAAAATGCATCTGTGCTTTTAGAGGGCATGAAAGCCTTAATGATTGAGTCAGGTATTCCGTTTTCTATAAACAGGATTGGCGGAATGTTCGGTTTCTTTTTTTCAGAAGAGCTCCCTAATAATATTAATGATGTTGCAAAGACCGATGATGTGATATTTTCAAATTTTTTAAATTCATGCATTAGAAGCGGAATATACTTTGCTCCCTCTAAATATGAAGCGGGCTTCATATCAGCAATGCATAAGGATGAAGAAATTAATAGAACACTAGAAACGGTAAAACAAATAATACAAAAAGGAATAACAAATGAAATATGATATTAGCGCCCTTGGAAATGCTTTAGTAGATACTCAATATAAAGTCAGCCATGAATTCTTATCAAGTGTAGGCCTTGTAGCTGACTCTATGACTCTTTCATCATCTGAGGAACAAGCACCTATAATTAGTAAACTTATCGAAATGGGAGCTGAATCAATTTCTGATTGTGGCGGCTCTGCAACCAATTCTCTTGTTGCGGCAGCGAATTACGGTTCGAATTGCCATCATGTATGCAGAGTTTCTGATGATGAAGATGGAAGAAACTATCTTGATAGTCTCAGATCAGCCGGAGTCAAACATATTGGTGTCAGCTCTGAAAATACAGATCAACCAACTGGAAAATGCTTAATTTTAGTTACTCCTGATGCTAAGAGAACAATGAGCAGCATGCTTGGAGTTAGTGCATTTCTTGGTAAATCGGATATAGACTTTGATGTTGTAGAAAATTCAAAAATTTTTTATATCGAAGGCTACATGGTAACAAGTGACGACAACTTTAATGCTGTTATTTCAGTTTTAGAACACCTTAAAGATAAGGATGTAAAGAAAGCCTTGTCTCTATCTGATGCAGGTATTGTTCATGGCTTTAAAGAAAAATTTGATTTAATAGAGTCATATGGAATAGATATGATCTTCTGCAATGATGATGAAGCAATTGCTTTTTCTGGCAAAGAAAATCTTGATGATGCTGTTAGTTTTTATAAAGAAAAGCCTTACATGACCGCTATTACAAAAGGCGCTGAGGGAAGTGTTGTTATAGACAAAGGGGTTGAGAAATACGCTCAAGCAGAAGAAATAACTCCAATAGATACCAATGGAGCAGGTGACATGTTTGCCGGATCATTTATGCATGCCTACCTGCAAGGGAATAATATTGAAGCATGTGCTAAGTTTGCAAACTATGCATCTTCCAAGGTTGTTGAGACATTTGGACCAAGACTTAGTTCGGATGGGTACTTGCAAGTATTAAATAAATTAAAAAATGACTAGCTAATTTCGTCAGTATCTGATATTTTCTCCACCCTAAAATTCTATAAATTCTTACATGGTCGAAAAAAAATCCAAGACAGTAAAAAAAGCTCCAGTTAAAAAGGCTGTTGCTAAAAAAGCTCCAGTTAAAAAGGCTGTTGCCAAGAAGACTGTAAAAGCAACAATAGCTAATAACAAATCTAAAATTGCAGCTTATAAGCCCAAGAAAGGTGAAAAATATATGAGCGCAGCAATGAAGAAACATTTTGTTGCCGTTCTTCTTCTTTGGAAAGAACATCTTAAGGATGAAATGCAAAAAACTTTCGATCATCTTAGAACCAAAGGGGAAACCTATGCGGACCCAATGGACAGAGCTTCTCAAGAGGAAGAGTTTGCTTTTGAATTAAGAACCAGAGATAGAGAGAGAAAACTTATCAGTAAAATAGCAGTATCTATAGAACAAGTTAAGCAAGATGATTATGGCTGGTGCGAATCTTGTGGTGATGAAATTGGAATTAAGAGGCTTGAAGCTAGACCAACAGCAACCCATTGCATTCACTGCAAAACACTTGACGAAATTAAAGAAAAGCAGCTAAATGGCTAATGCCCTTAAATCATAAAATTCATAATTAGATTTGATAGATAATAATAAGATAAGTAAGTTTGCTATATCTGTCGTCCAAGACCTTCAAAAAAGTAATTTTCAGGCCTACCTCGTTGGTGGATGCGTTCGAGATGCGCTAACAGGACTAGAACCAAAAGATTTCGATATAGCTACCAATGCCACGCCTGAGCAGATCAGGAAAACATTTAAAGCTTCAAGAATAATTGGCAAAAGATTTAAATTAGTTCATGTTTTTAATAGGAGTGAGTTGCTTGAGGTGGCGACTTTCAGATCAGGAAGTGATCAGGAAGATGGTGAAAATATTGTTACTGATTCGACAGGAAAGATTCTTAGAGATAATAATTGGGGTACTCTTGAACAAGACTGTCATAGAAGAGATTTCACTGTGAATGCTCTTTACTATTGTCCTGTTACAAAAAAAATAGAAGACCATAATGATGGGCTTAAACATATACACAAAAAAGTTATTGTATCTATTGGAGATCCTCAAAGAAGATTCGAAGAGGATCCAGTTAGAAGTTTAAGAGCCATAAGATTTAGTAATAAACTAAATTTCAAAATAGATAACCTAGTTAAGGATGCAATCTATGATAAAGGCCATCTTTTATCTGGCATCTCAAATGCCAGATTGTTTGATGAGTTTTGCAAAATATTTTTGAATGGAATGGGCGAAAAGAATTTTGAGAAAATCTGCTCATTTCATTTGAATAAATACCTAATACTTTCTGATCCAAATAGAAATGAGTTTGCCAGTAATGTTATGACACATGCTCTAAGAAATACTGACGATAGAGTTAAGAATCAACAATCAATTACACCGGGCTTTCTTATGGCTGCATTGTTATGGCCCTCTTTATTGAAAAAGTGTTCTAAGAATGGAGAAATCAATGTAAGAAAATTTTTTCGATCTATGGATGGCGTACTTCGCGAACAACAAAAAATTACAGCAATTCCAAGAAAATTTTCAAGCTACATTAAGGATATTTGGGTACTTCAATTAAAACTTCATAGCAGAATTGGGAGCCAGCCATATAAGACTCTACGACATCCAAGGTTTAGAGCTGCATATGATTTTCTTCTTGTAAGAGAGAGAGCTTCGGGAGATAAGAGTGGTATTGGCAAGTGGTGGACTGATTTCCAAAAAAATGATGACTCATTAAGAGGAACTATTATTTCTGAGATGAATGAAAAAAGTGATGAAGAATCTGCAAAAATATTTGGCTTCTATAACGAGTTGAGATAATCTAGGATAAAAACTATACGTTACAAATGAACCCAGCTATTAAAGAAGTGCCGCTTCCAAAATATATCGCAATTGAAGGACCGATAGGTGTTGGGAAAACTACTTTAGCAAATAAGATAGCCGAAACATTTAATTATGATTCTTTTTTAGAACAACCGGCAGAGAATCCCTTCTTAAAGAATTTTTATAAAAACCCAAGCCAATCAGCTCTAGCTACTCAGCTTTTCTTCTTATTTCAAAGAATGCAGCAAATTCAAGACCTTAAACAAAGAAGTCTTTTTGAAACAGTGAGGGTTGCTGATTTTTTAATAGAAAAGGATAGATTATTCGCTGAGGTTACTCTTTCTAACGAGGAAATGAATCTATATGACAAAGTATATGACCATCTAACCTTGGACGCGCCAACGCCTGATTTGGTCATCTACCTTCAGGCACCTATTGATGTACTAAAAGATAGAATTACTAAGAGAGGAAATATTAACGAACAATATCTAACTCTTGACTACTTGGAAAGACTGAATGATGCATACTCAAGGTTTTTCTTAGACTATAGTTCTGCCCCTTTATTAATAATTAATGCTGCAGATATTAATTTAGAAACCAATGATAGCGATTACGAATCACTCATTACAAAAATAATGTCTAATCCCAAAGGAAAGAATTTCATTAATCCCCAACCTTCAATTATTTAAGAATGTCTCAAAAGCTTTATAGCCCAAAACATTCAAGTAATCCTTATATAAAAGACTTTGATGAATACAGAGAACTTTACAGGCAATCCATAGAAGATCCCTCTAAATTTTTTAAAGAACTAGCAAATGAAAACATAAGCTGGATGGAAGACTTCAAAACAACATTCAATAATCAATTTAATAATGCGAAGTGGTTTGAGGGTGGTAAAACAAATATTAGCTTGAACTGTATCGATAGACATTTAGAAAATGATGCAAACAAAATAGCATTGATATGGGAAGGAGATGATCCTGCTGATTCTAAAGAATTAACCTACCAAGAGCTCCATAACGAAGTATGTAAGTTCGCTAATGTTTTAAAAGGCTTAGGTGTTGAGAAAGGCTCGAGAGTTTGTATTTATATGCCTATGATCGTTGAGACTGCCTTTGCAATGCTTGCTTGCACGCGAATAGGTGCCGTGCATTCTGTTGTCTTTGGCGGATTTTCTCCAGAATCACTCAAAGATAGAATTCTTGATGCTGATTGTAGAATTGTTATAACTGCTGATGAGGGCTTAAGGGGCGGCAAAAAAGTGCCACTTAAATCTAATGTAGATGAAGCTCTTATAGGCTGCCCAGATGTTAAAAATACACTGGTTATAAAAAGAACTGGTGGCGAAATTAATTGGGATGATAAAAAAGATGTTTGGTATGAAAATCTTGTTAAAGATGTTTCTCATAAGTGTGCTCCAGAGCCTATGGATTCTGAAGATCCTCTTTTCATTCTCTATACATCAGGCTCTACAGGCAAGCCAAAAGGTGTTCTCCATACTACCGCAGGTTATCTACTAGGCGCTCACATTAGTTTCAAATATCTTTTTGGAATAAGGCCAGAGGACAAATATTGGTGTACAGCAGATGTGGGATGGATAACAGGACATACTTATATCTTATACGGACCTCTTTCAAATGGAGCAACAACACTTATGTTTGAAGGAGTGCCCACCTACCCTTCAGCATCAAGGTGTTGGGAGATATGCGATAAGCACGACATTAGTATTTTTTATACAGCTCCAACTGCCATTAGAGCTCTGATGGCCCAAGGCGATGATCCTGTTAAAAAGACAAAAAGAAATAGCCTAAGAATTTTAGGTACAGTTGGAGAGCCAATTAATCCAGAGGCGTGGGATTGGTACTACAGTGTTGTCGGTAAATCTAATTGCGAGGTTATTGATACTTGGTGGCAAACCGAAACTGGTTCGGTACTTATTTCTCCAATAGCCGGGATTACTCCAACAAAGCCTGGGTCAGCAACTCTGCCCTTCTTCGGGGTTAAGCCAGCTCTCTACGATGAACATGGAAATACGCTAGAAGGTTCTAATGCAGGTAATTTAGTTATTGAGCAGTCTTGGCCTAGTCAAATTAGAAGTATTTATGGCGATCACCAAAGAATGATCGACACCTATTTTGGTATGTATAAAGATATTTACTTTACTGGTGATGGAGCCAGGCGAGACGAGGATGGATACTACTGGATAACCGGAAGAGTTGATGATGTTCTTAATGTTTCCGGCCACAGACTAGGAACGGCTGAAATTGAAAGTGCTCTTGTGCTCCATCCTAAAATTGCTGAAGCAGCTGTTGTTGGTTTTGACCACCCAATTAAGGGTCAAGGAATATATGCTTTTGTTACTTTAATGATAAATGAATCATTTGATGACAACTTTAGTTATGAATTGAAACAATTTGTTGCTAAAGAAATTGGAGCTATTGCAAAGCCAGATTTAATTCAAAATGCTCCAGGCTTGCCTAAAACAAGATCAGGAAAAATTATGCGCAGAATTCTTAGAAAGATTGCTGAGAATGATCTATCTAATTTAGGAGACACGACAACTCTTGCCGACCCTTCGGTTGTTGAGTCTCTTATAGAAAACAAACAAAGTTTATGAAAAAATTCTTAGCGCCATTTATTCTATTTGGAATTGTTGGTTGCTCAATGTCACCAAAAGAACTTGATAAGTTATATTCTAATAATGATTACTTCTCACCAGTTGCTACTATTAAATGCATGCAAATGGGCCCTCCCCAAAGACCCTTTCCCATTAATGATAAGGGAGAGACCCGTGAGTCATATGATCAAGATGACTGTGTTGAGGATACTATTTCAAAAAATGTAAGGGAGCTAACTTTTGATCTTGGAACTTCGCCTATCGACCTTAAAATTGAAAAAGATGTAAAAAAGATACCTGATAATAACGAAGACTCAATTGATGATATTGATATAGAAGCTATTGAGGAGAAAGTCTTATATAAAAAGAAAAAGGATTAAACTATTTCGAATAGATCTTTATCTAATTTAACTTTCTTTTCATCTATAAGCTTTAACAAATGAGCCTCTAGACTATATTTAGCTATAGGATGGAGCAGCTCTGACACATCATCATAAACAAGCTTAGTTAGTTCATCTAAGGATGAAATTCCTGCCTCTCCTAGCTTTCTAAGAGCTTTTCCTTCTCTTGTTAGTCTGTGTCTAATGATTGATTGAATGGTTTTCTCAGGCTCGTGAATATAATTTCCATGCCCAGGCGCAAAACAATCAATATCAAAATCTAGTAACTTTTCTAATGAATTGATATAGCTTTTCATATTCCCATCTGGTGGCCCAATAACAACCGTAGACCCATCCATAATGTGGTCACCTGTTAGAAGGCATTTCGTATCTTTTATTAAAAAGCATAAATGATTAGATGCATGTCCAGGAGTATGTATTACTTCTAACGTATATTCATCTGTCTCAATAATATCTTTATCATTTAAAACAATATCTGGAATAAATGTTTCATCTTCCCATGAGGATTCTCCATCTACTAGCCTTCCATACATTGGAACATTAAGCGTTTTTGATAGAGGCAATGCAGCTGGCGAATGATCTTTATGGGTATGAGTAACAAAGATTCTTTTTATTTTCCCATCCCCTGCTTTGATAATTTCATCTAGATGCTCAGATATATTTGGACCAGGATCGACAAGGGTTATATCATCTTTGCCAATCAAATAAGTATTAGTCCCACCTCCAGTGAAAACACCAGGATTTGGAGCTGTTATTTTAGTAATTAAGTCCATATTATTTAATGATCCTCATATCCTTTATCTCCAGGCAATAGACCTCTCCACTCGCCATCTTCTTTAAAAAACTTTGGGAGAATTGGTGGGATATCCTCATTTGAGAGATTCCTCTGATTTTCTAAAAGCTTAGAGCCTGAATGAAATTGTGCACATTGTTCCAAATTTTTTATTGTAGGCATAATCATAGGCATCTCACCCGAACGAGATTTTTTAAGCGCTTCTTTTGGAGAAATCCAAACACTGTCTATGAGCTCACTACCATCATGTTCTCCGGTCTGATGCTTTGGGAGATGGGCAATAAAAAAACGTGTATCAAATCTCCTAGTTTCTATTTCAGGGGTTATCCAATGCGAAAAAGGGGCTATTTGTTGAGGCATTAAAATTAAATTTTCTTCTAAACAGATATTATATAAATCAATTTCATTATTTAACAACATCTCTCTATATTTTTGATATTTATGTTTATCGACTCCATCTAGATCAAGATCTTCCCCACTCTTTTTTTTAGCAAGTAAAATTCCAACCTCCTCAAAGCATTCTCTAATACATGCAACCCAATATGCTAGACCCCCAGAATCTAATCCAAGGTTTATGGAGGCCTCCTTATCAGTCACACCATCACAAAAATCTTCTATCTTATTATTGAAATCACTTTCGTCAATTTTGCCGCCCGGGAAAACAAAAAGGTCTCCGAAGGGAGGCCTGCTAGATCTTTTTACCATCAAAACTTCCATCCCATCAGGAGAATCCTTTAGGACTAAAACAGTTGCTGCTGGTGTTAAATTAAGTTTATTCATATTTTTATTTTTTATAGCTTAGAATACTGTTTATGGAAATAACTAACAATCTTAATCAAGACATTATTCATGCTCCACAGTGGTTCAAAGATGCTATTGAGGACAAGCCTAGCTCAGAGATTATCAAGAATCCACATGGGGATATATCCTATTCTAGCTGGAACTCCAAAGATGAAAGTAAAGATTTAATAATTCTTATTCATGGAACAGGTGCTCATAAAAAATGGTGGGATCCTATTGCGCCCCACTTTAGAGACTGCGCAAATATAGTTGCGATAGATCTTCCTGGCATGGGTGACTCTTCTTTTAGAGATTCATATGGCATTAAAGATTTTGGAGAATGTATTGTCTCTGTAATTGAAAAGGAAAAGGATAAAAAAAATATTTCAAATATTTTTATTGTTGGGCACTCTCTTGGCGGACATGTTGCTGGTTACGTTGCATCTGAACGAAAAGATCTAATAAATAATATTATTATTATTGATACATTTATAAGGCCACCGGACTATGACCCGAATCAACACTCTTCTCCTCTCAGAATGATCAAGCACTATCAAGACAAGACAGATATTATTAAAAGGTTCAGATTAATGCCCAAGCAAGATTGTCTGAATGATTGGTATTTAAGATATATTGCTGAGTACTCAGTAAAAAATATTGAGGCTGGATGGAGATGGAAATTTGATGATGTAATGTTTAGCAGTCTTGAAAGGTTATTTGGTTACACATTTTCATTTGGCTGCCCTGCTTTGTTCATCCATGGTGAAGACAGTTTATTAACCTCCGGAAGTATCCTAGACAATATTAAGAATACATATGGTGACATTATGACTTTTGAAGGGGTTCCTGGGGCTGCTCACCATGTTCCATTGGACAAGCCCTTAGAACTTGTTAGTATTATTAAGGAGCATTTATATAAAAACTAATTTATGAATTACTACTTAGCATTCTTTTTCTTAGCATGTGGTTTGCTAGTTCTTATAAAACCCCTTTATTCATATCTCTTTTCAAATCTTGTTGGATCGAAAGTCAAAATCTCAGGCTATTTCGCTTTATTCTTTGGGATAATTCTTTTTTTAACTGGTCTTCTTCAACCGGAATGGTCTGACAGGCTATGGTCAGTAATTTTTGTTGTTATGGGGACTCTATCTTTTTTAAAAGGGGTTTGGCTGATCGCACTTCCAAATCATGCTTCAAAGATTTTAGAAATTTTTATAAAGCACTATTATAAGATTGCCGTCCCAGTTTCTATTCTTTATTTATTTATTTCTGTAACTGTCGTATCTACTGACTATATAGGGCCCCAAAAGGATATTAGTAAGTGTGAATCCGATGACCATATCAAGGTTATTTGTGGTTTCTCAAACCCAGAAGATATTGTGATTACGCCTGATAATAAATTCTTCTTTATTTCTGAATTTGGAGGAATCGGTCCATATGCAGAACATACTCCTGGTTACTTTGCCTTAATGGATTTAAATACCTATGAAAAGAAGGTACCAAAAATTACTTTTGAAGAAAACTCTTGGGGTGACGCTTCATGCATAAGAAGCGAGCTAGACATATTCAATCCCCACGGAATAGATCTTGTTGAAAATGATGAAGGCTTCTATCAACTAGCTGTAATTAATCATTCTCCATTTGAGTCGATTGAAATGTTTGAAATTATAAAAACTGAATCTTCATGGGATATGATCTGGCGGGGCTGTATTAGGGTCCCTGACCATTATTATTTCAATGATGTAGCCCTTAAAAAAGATGGAAGTTTTTATGCATCTCATATGTATAAAAGAGATATCAGCATGGAAGAATGGTTAATGAATTCATTATTTAAAAGTATTTCAGGGCATGTAGTACTTTGGAGTGACAATACTTTTAACAAAGTTGATGGAACAGATGGAAGTGGGCCTAATGGAATTTTGCTAGATGAGAGCTCTGGACTTCTTTATGTTAATTATAATCAAGGTGACAATTTATCTGTTTATGATATTAATCAAAATACTAAAACAGGTAGTTATTTTATTCAGAGTCCAGATAATATCTTTTTAAAAGGCGGTTCGGTTTGGTTAACTTCTTTAGATTTACAGGCTAATGATTTTGGTGATTGTGCAGAAAAAACAAATTGTTCTCTACCTTTCTCCATTCATAAACTTAATCAAAAAACCCTCAAGAGAGAAGATAAGTTTTCATTTTCTAGAACAGTTTTTGGTTTACCCACTATTGCAGTGCCTCATGACGAAAAAATTTTTATGGGATCATTCCATTCCGATAGGATTGGCTATTTCTCTGAAGAATGAATTTTTAGCATTCAACATAATTTAGCTTAAGTGATTTCATGTCTATATTGCAAAGTTTTACCTTTCAAGAATTAAAAAATCTTCTGCCCAATAGAGCAAAGGATAGCCATAAAGGTAATTTTGGAAAAGTTTTGATATGCGCTGGCTCCCCAGGCATGGGTGGCGCGGGAATACTTGCATCTGAGGCAAGTTTATTTTGTGGCTCTGGACTAGTAACTCTCGTCACAGACACGTCTAATGTAAGCTCATCTTTATTAAGAAACCCTGAAGTAATGATAACTGGTGTTGATATGGTTGAAGGGGTCAATATAGATTTAAAAATTAAAGATCATAACGTTATATTGTATGGACCAGGAATTGCTAATACTGCTTTTGCAAAAACTATATTGGATAAAATATTAAAGTCTGCAAATAATTCAAAAATTATATTAGATGCAGGTGCTTTACACATCGCGGCATCATCAAAATCTTTAATCAAAAAATCCAATAAAACAATCTTGATGACGCCCCATCCAGGAGAGGCCGCTATATTACTAAACATATCTATTGAAGAAGTTCAAAGAGATAGACTTTCTGCTGCCAAGCAAATTGCAGACACTTATGGGGCTTCTATTGTCATATTAAAAGGAATGGGAACAGTGGTCTTTGACTCAAAAAATAACAAGTCTTTTATAAGCTCGTGCGGCGGACCTGAACTTGCTACAGGAGGAACTGGTGACGTTCTGGCTGGTGTTTTGACTGCTCTTCTTGCCCAAAGTCTTGATATAAGAAATGCGAGCCTTATTGCTGTTGCAGTTCATTCGGAGGCAGGTTTAAAATTTAAGGAAGAAATTGGTGAAATAGGCTTAAATGCCTCAAGTTTAATACCTATAATAAGACAATTACTAAATCAATGAAAAAACTTACTCTTATAAATGACGAGGCTACAAACCAACTAGGGTCAAAGATAGCTATGGAGATACTTAAATCTTCTTCGCAAGAAATTGAAATACATCTTGAGGGTGACTTAGGAGCAGGCAAAACTTTTATATCTAGATCTATTATAAAAAATTGTGGATGGAAGGACCTTGTAAAAAGTCCAACTTATACTCTCTGCGAGGAATATGATTTTAATAATTTAATGTTTTTGCATATTGATCTTTATAGAACTAACGAAGCAGAAGATATTGATATATTTGATCTAAGTAGAAAAATAAACTCTAAGAAAGTAGTGCTAATTGAGTGGCCTGAAAGGCTTCAACATGAAAGAAGTTTTGATCTAAAAATAGTTTTCAGCCATCTTCCTGAGGGAAGAGAGGTTTCTTTAATTTCGGGCGATAATGACTTTAAAGAATGGTTAAAAGCTTATGAATAGATTGGCAATCCTTGGTTTTCTATCTTTATTTATCAGCGGAAATGATGTTTTCTTCGATGAAATACAAGACATGGGTAACAATGAAATTAGTATTAACTTTAATGTAGATAAAGTTTCATTGGTAAGGTCTTATTCTTTAGAAGATCCCTCTAGAATTGTCATGGAAGTTAATCAATCGAGCCTTCCGACCGAGATAAATGTTCCATACAACTATCCAATCAAAAAAGTAAGAGCATCTCAGGATGGAAGTCTTACTAGAATCGTTGTTGATTTATATGAATCAGTCCATTGGCAAAACCCAACTCAGACTATAAATACAGAAAATATAAAATTAGAGCTTAAGGTGAAAAGAAATAAAAACCTCAATAAAAGTATTAGAGATATTGTTGTTGCTATAGATGCGGGTCACGGTGGTAAATATCCTGGTGCGGTTGGCCCAAATAATATTTTAGAAAAAGATGTGACGTTACTTATTGCGAAGGAGTTAGAAAGAACCTTAAGAGATACTTATGGTTACAGACCGGTGATGATTAGAGATGGAGATGAGACATTAGATTTAAATAATAGATACCAGGATGCTAGGAAATATGGAGCAGATATTTTTGTTTCAATCCATGCTGATGGGTTTAGATTATCTTCTGTAAAGGGTGCTTCTGTTTTTATATGGTCAGATGAAGCTTCAAGTACTGTTGCTAGAAACTTATCTAAAAAACAAAGGCAGAGAATACAGGCTGATATAAAAAATCTAAAGCCAGTTGATTTTGATGAGGATGCGGCAAGACAAACCTATCCAGAAATGTATAAGAAAAAAATTTCTGAAAGTAAAATTTTAGGAACTAAGATATTGGATCAACTTAAAAGAGACCCTTTTACAAAAATTCATAAAAAGAATGTTGAGTACGCAGATTTCAGAGTTCTTAAGTCTATTGATATACCTTCTGTATTGGTTGAGTCAGGGTTTATAACCAACCCTGAAGACGCACAAAGATTAAAGGGCAAGCCAGGGAGAAGAATGATTGCAAGATCTGTTTTCCTAGGAATACATAACTATTTTAAAGACAAACCTAAAGCAAATACCTTTATGAGTATTGATCCAGGCTATGTGACTTACAAAATACAAAAAGGGGATGTCTTATCAGAAATAGCGATAAGATTTGGAGTGACTGTAGAAGAAATTAATACAGAGAATAAACTAAACAATAAGCCAATATATCCAGGACAATTAATTAAGATTAATATTTAGCTTAAGTCTATTGGATCAATGTCGAAAGACCACTTAACCTTATTAGATTCCGGCCATTTTTCAAACTCTGTTGTTAAAAACTTTAATACCTTATTTAAAAAAGTTTTCTTTGGTGCATGGATATAGACTTGGTGCCTATAATTTCCTTTCGACTTCGAAACTAATGAAGGCAAGGGGCCAATAACATTTATGTCAGTCCTATTGGATAAAATTAAAACAGCTTTCTCTAGGAAATTCACATTACTCCTCTGAGTTGGTGATGAGCACCTAAGCAGACATAAAGTAGTAAATGGAGGTAAGTTCATTTGCTCATTGGTACTGAGACATTGTGAAGCAAATTTCATATAATCTCCTGTCTTAATTTTATTAAGATTTATATCATCGGGATATCTTGTTTGAATAATAACTTTTGCAAGATTATTATTTCTTCCTGCTCTTCCTGAGACTTGAATAAGCAATTGAGATATTTTCTCTAATGCATTAATTTCTGGGCTTATAAGGCCATTATCAGCATTTAAAATAACGCTTAAGGTGACTTTCGGAAAATCATGTCCTTTTGCAAGCATTTGAGTTCCAACTAAAATTGCTGCGTCTGAGGAATGAATTTTTTTAACTATAGCCTCCATTGCTCCCACTTTTTTTGTTGAGTCATGATCAACTCTAATTATTGGAGTCTTTACAAAGTTGCTTTTAAGAACTTCTTCAACTCTCTCTGTTCCAGCTCCATACATATTAAAGTCATTAGACTTACATGCCGGACAAGACGAATTAACAGAGTAGGCAGATTCACACCTATGACAAATTAATCTATTTCTTGCCTGGTGGAAGACTAAATTTGTATCACAAGATTTGCAATCTGCTACCCACCCGCAACTACCACACTGATAGAGTGGAGCGAATCCTCGTCTATTAATAAAAACTAGAACCTGTTCTCCTCTGTCTATGGTTGATTGCATTGCTTCAATTGTCTCTTTAGCAACTCCACCTATTAAAGGGCTGTTATTGATATCTAAGGCTATTAATTTAGGAGGCTTGTTTCCGTCAACTCGATTAGGAATATCAACTCTTGTAAATTTATTTTCTTTTACAAGTTTTAAAGTTTGCAGTGAAGGGGTTGCTGACCCCAAAATAATTGGAATATTTGCAAGCTGTGCCCTTTTTATACTTAAGTCTCTAGCAGAGAATTTAAACCCTTCTGACTGCCTAAATGATTGGTCGTGCTCTTCATCGATAATTATTAAACCAATGTTATCTAAAGGCACTAAAGCCGAAGATCGAGTTCCTACTATTATTTTTATAGAACCAAATTTAGCTTTTAGCCAAGTCTTTAGTCTCTTAGCTGATGTTTGCTTAGAATGATATATGCCAATTTCACCATTAAATCTATTCTCAAATCGGGAGAGCAATTGGGGGGTTAAATTTATTTCGGGGACTAAAACTAGTACTGATTTATTATTTTTAATAAAAGTTTCTGCAACTCTTAAGTAAACTTCTGTTTTTCCAGACCCTGTAACTCCATATAATAAAGTGGGTGAAAACCCTTTAGATTTAGAAAGCGCCTTGACTGCTTTTTCTTGATCCTTGGTTAAATCGAATTTCTTATCATCTTCATTTACTGAATATTCAGAAAATTCTCTTAATGCTTCAATTTTTTTATTATTAATTTTTCTTAATTCGGTGGGTACAAAGGTATTAAAAACCTCACCAATAGGATGATGATAGTAATCAGAAGACCACAATATAGAATCAAAAATTGGCTTGTCGAACAAAGGATATTCATCAAGTACAGCGATAATTTTTTTTATAGCTCCCGCTTTTTTTAGGAAATCTGGCTTTTGAATATTTTTTATAACCACTCCTACAATCTTCCTTTTACCAAAAGGAACTGACACGCGGGTTCCTTTTGTAATTTTAAGCTCAGAACTATAAGTAAAGCATTGCCTTAGAGGCAATGAAACAGCTATGTCATAGTAAAAAATTTTCATGTTTTGATTGAAAAGAAGTTGTTTTTTGTTATAGTTCTCATCCAAATTTTGATTTTATTATGAAAAAAGATATACATCCTGAATACCGTGAAGTTTTATTCCATGACGCTAGTGCTGATAAGTTCTTTCTCATTCGTTCAACATTAGATACGACTCAAACGAAAGAATGGGAAGATGGAAAAACATACCCATACTATCCTCTTGATATATCCTCTGCTTCTCATCCTTTTTATACTGGTAAGCAAAAAATTATTGATACTGGCGGAAGAGTTCAAAAATTTGAAGAAAGGTTTGGCAAGAAAAAGTAAATTTATCAATTTATACCTGAACTTCCAAAACCCTTTTCTCCCCTTTGAGTCTCACTGAACTCATCTACGATTTCAAAATCTGCTTGAATCACTGGAACTATAATCATTTGTGCAATCCTGTCTCCAGGATTAATCTCAAAATCTGTATCTGATCTATTCCAGGCAGGAACCATTAGCTCTCCTTGATAGTCTGAATCAATCAACCCAACCAGATTACCAAGAACGATTCCATGCTTAGAACCTAGACCTGATCTGGGTATAACCATTGCTGCAAGACCCGGATCTTCTAAGTACATTGCAAAACCAATAGGTATCAACTGAGATGATCCTGCCTGAAGGCTGAGCTTACTATCTAGGCATGCCCTTAAATCCAATCCTGCCGAGCCCTTTGTTTCATATTGAGGCAAGGGTATCTTGGATCCCATTAGTGGGTTAATGATCTTAATTTTTATGTTTTTCAATTTTTAAAGCTCTCCTGGTTGAATAAAAGATTTTAACTTACATTTTTTTAAAGATAAGTCTTTCCATGAACTTTCAACGAGAATTTCTGCCAGCCCGCATGTTGAGTACTTGATACGAGAATTTTCTGAAATAGCATTTATGTACATTTGCATTGATGGATTGTGGCCTATTATTAAAACAGAGGTAATGGATTCACTTAAACTTTGGATAAGCTTAACGATCTCATCAGGGCCAGCAAAGTAAAGCTCATCAGTATAGACTGCTTCAGCTATTGGATAATTAAGCCCATCGCTGCATATATCAAAAGTCTGCTTAGTTCTTTCTGCGGTGCTACAGAATATTTTATCTACCAAAATTGAATGAGATTTACAGTAACATGATATTTTATTTGCTTCTTCAATGCCTTTTCTTGCTAATGGTCTATCAAAATCTTTCTGATTAGAACTCTTCCAGTCAGATTGTGCATGTCGTAATAAATAAATTTGTTTCACAATAGTATTGCTAAGTTCCTCAGTGTTCTATAAAATCGCGTTTCAATGAGTAAAATATGTCAAGTAACAGGTAAGATACCACAGTCAGGAAACAATGTTTCTCACGCTAAAAATAGGACTAAAAGAAAGTTTTTTCCTAATCTTCACACACATAAATTTTGGGTTGAATCTGAGAACAGGTTCGTAAATCTTAAAGTATCTGCAAAAGGTATGAGAATCATTGACAAAAAAGGCATTAGTGAAGTTCTTAAAGAACTTAGAGCTAAAGGTCAAAAAGTCTAATATAAATTTAAAACTTATTCATTCCAGAAGCATGTCTTATAAAGAATGCTTTAATAAACTTTGATTTATTTAACGAAGAAATACCTAAATTTCTGATCAGCCTTAGATATAAATTTTCTGAACCAAATAAATCTACAAAAAAGTCCATAGACTTCAACATTAAAAAGTTCATACTTTTTCTTCTAATCTCATATCTTTTTAAAACTGATTTCTCATTAAAGGCAATCCCTTTTTTATAAGAACTAATTACCTCTTCACAAAAAACATCTGCATCTGCAAATCCTAGATTAATACCTTGACCTGCTAAGGGGTGGATTGAGTGTGCAGCATCACCGAGAAGAACAACAGGTCCGCTAATATAGTTTTCAAAATGATGATTCGATAATTTAAAACTTAGAATTTCTGACTTAACCTTGAGACTAACATTAAGCTTTGATTCAAAAAAAGAAATGTTATTTTTTACAAACTCAGATACAGGCTCATCTCCCAAAACTTGATTTTTTATTGACCAAACTACTGTGCATTTATTCATCTCACCCCTGCCTTCTGGGAGTGGCATAAGTGCAAATATTCCTTTTTCAGAAAAAACTTGGTGGGCTTTACCGTGTGAATTGTTATCAATATCAACGACGAAAGTTAAAGCTGTTTGTAAGTAGTCATCGAAACTGCTTGTAAGTGAAGCAATTTTTGCAATATTTGAATTTCTTCCATCACACCCAGCAATAAGATTCGTTTTTATGATCATGCCATCTTTAAGCATGATCTCTGGATCAGATTCTGTATTAAGATTCTGTACTGAATTAATCTCATTATTAAAAAAGGTTCTTTCTTTACATGGATCAGAAATTAGTTTTTGTAATTCATTGAAATAGGTCACATATGAAAGGTTTTCGCTGCCGACGTCCTTTGCTAGAAATTGAATTTTGCCTGTACCCTCACCATCTAATACGTCGATGCTGTTGATTTGAGCAATTGATGGGCAAATACCAATGTTTTTTAGCATTTGCATGGAATGCTCATTGAGAGTGACTGTTCTTATACCCTTGTCTAGGGCTAAGAAACCACTCGCTTTTTCGACAATAACAGTTTTGATATTATTTTTTTCAAGCCTAAGAGAAATGTAATTACCTATTATCCCCCCACCAGAAATAACAATTGGAACCTCCATAGTCTAAGCCATCAATGATTCTATTTCTTGAGGATTAGATGGCACCTTCTCTGTTAGATTAATATTGCCTGAATCTGTTACAAGGATGTCGTCCTCTATTCTTATGCCGATGCCTTTCCATTTGTCATCTACATCCATTGCACTACTGATATAGATACCTGGCTCGATTGTAGTTATCATCCCTGGTTTAAACTTCATAAACTCATCTCCCTCCATGTAGTCACCAACATCATGAACATCAAGACCAAGCCAATGTCCCACCTTATGCATGTAAAAGTCCTTGAATGCACCATTTTTATGAAGCTGATTAACATCGCCAGATAGAATACCCAACTCTACAAGACCTTCAGTAATTACTTTTTCTGAAACCATTTGAGGTTCCATTATGCTATTACCAGTTTTTACAGCATCGATTGCGGCAAGATTGGCTTTGAGTACAATATTATAAATTTGCAGCTGTTCATCTGAAAATTTTCCACTTACTGGGAAGGTTCTTGTGATATCAGATGCATACATTTTGTATTCACATCCTGCGTCTACCAAAATTAAATCTGATGCAGCTAGCTCTTTATCATTTTCAATATAATGCAATACACAAGCGCCCTCACCTCCAGCAACTATAGGTGTATAGGCTGGAAACCTACCTCCCCTTTTGGCGAATTCATATAAAAATAGCGCCTCTATTTCCTGCTCATTGTCGCCAGGCTTTATAGATTTCATGACCTCAATATATGATTCAGCTGAAATTTCACAAGCTCTCTTCATAATATCGATTTCATGCTTATCTTTGATAAGCCTTAAATTTCCTACCATCGAAGAGCCATCAATAATATCAATTGATTTGCTGTGCCTATCTTTAGAATTTGCTGCGCATGTCCAGTCAATTACTTTCTGATCAAAGCCATTTTTCTTCCCTATTGAATAAAAAACTTTTTCTAGCCCTTGAAGGATTTCGGGCATTAAAGCATCTGATTTATTATTTTCAAAAGCTTGATCAAAAAGAAAATCATTTATTGCGCCCTCAGGGCCAGCTCGATAACCATCCCAGATTTCTTTAAGTTTATCTTTTTCAGGGACAAAGATTATTGAATCAATGCTCTGTCCATTATTAACTAAAACCATTAGAGAAGAGGGCTCACAAAAACCAGACAGATAGTAGAAGCTACTTTCCTGTCTTAAATTATAAGATGAGTCAGCGTTTCTATATTGCAAATCTGCACCAGGTACAATTAAGGCTGAATTCTTAGGTAGGTGTTTTATAAGTGAATCTCTTCTGTTTTTAAAAATTATTTTTTCCATGCCTTATTTTACTCTTTTATTAAAGAAACTTTCCAATTCATTCTAGTACAATTAAACTTATACAATGTCAGAAGAAAAAAAATCATCATTATTTGAGCTAGAGGATAAGGTAGATCTTTTAATAAAAAGATTTGATGAACAAAAAGGAATAATAGATTCTTATGTGCAAAGGGAAAGAGACTGGAAAAAAGATAAGCTCATACTAAATAAAGAAATAACTAAACTTAAAAAATAATGTCAGAAATGGAAACGCTATCTTTAAGAATTTTTGGCCGAGATCTGACGTTAGCCTGTCCGCCAGAAGAGAAAGACCAACTCATTAGAGCTGCAAAATTATTAAATGATGAGCTTGATGGCATCGGCGATAAGAATAATGCTTTGGTGATAGCTGGTCTAACTATGGCTAGTAAGCTTTTATCCAAGCCAACCGAGAATACTGACTCTTCTTTAAATAATAAAGATATCGAAAAGCTAATACAAAAAATAGAGTCTGCTCTCTAAAAATTAACTTTTACTTAATACCTATATATTTTATAATTAACTGCATTCTGGTTCATACGCTAATGTGTTAATAAATTTGAACCGATACAATTAAATAGGTGATATTCCTCTAGCATTGTTGCGCAGTACCTTTAAAGGGAAGCCTGATTTGTTATGAAATTCACCACCTGACCCATCGGTTCAGGTATAGCACATGGCGGTGATTTGGTTTGTTAGCCTCGGCACAATTTATGGTGAAAAATAAAATACGAAAATCACTCTTTGAGCAGGGGCAGTCTATTTCTGATTCATCTAAGAGCAATATAAGTTTTTTAATCCAAGAAAATGTATTAGAAAAAATCAATACTCATGAAATGCAAAACATTGCCTTATATTTTCCTTTTCGAAATGAAGTCAATACAAATTTGTTAATTCAAGCTTTTACTAAACTTAAAAAGAATATTTATATTCCAAAAGTAATTGATGACGAAATGATGGCTTTTAATTTGCTGGATGAGCAGCCTAACTTCTTTATAAATCAATTTGGAATCAAAGAGGTTAAAAGTGAAGATTATGTCAACATAAATGAAATTGATTTAATGTTTATTCCTATGGCAGGAGTTGATCTAAATGGATACAGGCTTGGCTATGGCTCTGGATATTTCGATAGAATTATTGGTTCTATAAATGAGGAGGTATCAAGACCTCTACTGGTTGGGTTGTGTTATCAATACCAGATTTGTAATATGCATTTTGGAGAAAAACATGACCTTAAATATGATTATGTTTTTTCTGAAAACAATCAGATGATTTCCTACCATTCATAGATTAAGATAATCTAAATTAAATCTATATGAAAATAACTTTAGCCTCATTATCGCTTTTACTTGCCTCCACGCTGATTTGGTCAAACTCAATTGTTATTGATGGCTCTCTTGATGAGCCTGAGTGGAATAATGCATTTGAAATTACAGATTTTTACGAAACATCTCCTTTCACTCTTAAGAAAAATGAACTTCTTACAACGGCTTTAATTTTCTCAAATAAGGATGGTATATATGTTGGATTTAAGAATTTTCAAAGTAATGATTCTATGTTCTCCAGAAAGACGCTTAGAGATCAAATAAATTCACTTAGCGATAAAAACTCTATAAATATAGACTTTGATGGTGATGGCAACAAAGCTTTCATTCTTGCTATAAATCTTGGGGACTCGCTTTTCGATGCCATAAAAACGCAAGCAGGAGACTTTAAGACAGACTGGGATGGAAATTGGATTGCAAAAACACAAAAATTTGACGGGTATTGGATCTCTGAGTTTTTTATTCCTTGGGATGTAACGTTAATGAGACAGCCTGATAGCGATATAAGAAAAATTAATTACACCGCATTACGTTATAGTGCCGAAAATCAGTCATGGGTGAGCAGTGCCGGAACAATGGCTAGTAGAAATGACTACTTTCAAGAGTTAGATAGCCTAGAAATACAAAACTATACAAAATCTAAGCTAACTTTTTTTCCATATATATCTTCAAATAAAAATTCAGTTACAAACCAAGAAAGATCAGATATTGGGGCTGAAATCTTTTATAGCACTGGAAAAGGTCGTCAAATAAATCTAGCTATCAATCCAGATTTCGGGCAAGCTGAGAGTGACGATGTGGTTATTAACTTTTCTGCTCAAGAAACTTTTTACTCAGAAAAAAGAGCATTTTTCAATGAAAACCAATCACTGTTTAATATTAGTAATTATGATAGATACTCGGTTATAAACACGCGGAGGATTGGAGCTGCTCCCAGCTATAATTGCTCAGAAGAAAGTAATGAAGACGGTTGCGAGGCAGCTAAAAAAAACTATTCTGATATTGATTTTGCATTAAGACTTACTCAAAAAAGTAATAATAATGAATTTGGAGTATTCGTAGCAAGTGAGGCTGATGAAGCCTTTTCAGCTGGAAGAGACTATTATGCTCTTCGATCCAGAACAAAGCTTGGAAATAAAACGTTGGGCTTCATGGTAACGAATGTTGAGAATGAAATGACAGGCGAATCATCAACAGTCAATGTTATTGATTACGTCAATATTCGTTCAAAAAAATTAATTACATATTCAGACCTGTTAGCCTCAGAAAAAAATGGTAAAAATGGGCTTGGGTATAGGGCTCAGTTTACATATCTTCCAAATAAACTATCTAACATAAGTGGAAGCCTTCTTTATTTTGAAGACGACTTCGAGTTGAATGACTTTGGTTATCTGCAAAGAAGGGACTGGATTCATGCTGGTATTGGAGGAAATAAAAAAATAAATGAATTTGATAATAGCTCGATATTAAAACAAATAGATTATGGAATTGACCTAAATTATGATGCTGACACAACTGGTAATTCAAATCCAATAGGCATAGATCAAAAAAATTCTTTTAGTTTTAAGGACAACTCTAAATTTCAATTAGATTTTAATTTTAGATCTTCTGGGAAAAATACAACTATCACAAGAAAAAATGAAGCCTATCCTTTTATCAAATCAAAAAGAAGAATAGGTATTACAGCAGACTTTGAGGCAAAGAACTATTCATTCTGGACATATGACTGGAGAGTTAGCTTCTTTAAGGGAGAGAAAGATAATCAGTGGGATTCGAATGGGTATGGTCGAAAGTTTTACAAGATAGCAGGTTCAATATTTCCAAATGATAACTTAAGAATTAATGCGCAATATAGGATAAGAAAGGAAAATGAATGGCTGATATGGCAGGATAATAATAATCTTGCCTCATATGATTCAAGACAAGATACCTTATCTTTTGATCTAAATTGGTTTAGAAATAATAAACATGAGATCAGACTTAAGAGTCAATTTGTTGCTTTGAAAGCAAAAAATCCTATTAGTATTTTTTCAGATGCTAATGGATACCTTTATAAAGGAAATAATGTTGTTAATGAGTTCAATACTGGCGTAGCTTCGTTCCAAATTAGATATAAATATGAGCTCGCTCCTTTGTCATATCTATTTTTAGTCTATTCTAAAGGTGGGAGAATTTACGACGAGGAAGACGATAGATCTCAATCCGAGTTGTTCAAAGAACCATGGGAAAATCCTAGCGATGAGCTTTTTTCAATTAAATTTAGATTAAAGTATTAATCTTTTATTTTAAAAAATCTTTGTATGCCTTGTTGGAGGTTTCTTCTGTAAAAATAGTTCCTGACTTATTTAAATGATTTATTAGCTTATCTTTATCCTTACTCTCGATGCCAATTAATATCTTTCCAAAAGCTGAGCCTAGATTCCTGTAATGAAATAAGGAAATATTCCATTTATTTCCAAATTTCTCTAGAAAATTTAACAGCGCACCTGGCTTCTCAGGAAACTCTCCCCTAAATATTCTTTCATTGTTATGAGAGTCTGAGTCACTATTCCTGCCACCAACCATATGTCTTAGATGATCATTGGATATTTCATTTCGAGTAAAGTCGCTAAATTTGAAGCCTGCTTTTTTTAATTTGGACTTTAAGGTTTCAAATGATTTTTCAGTTTTAGTTCTAACACCAACTAAAACATATGCATCACTTAAGCTAGATTTCCTGTAGTTAAACTCTGTAACTTGAGAGCTGCCAAACATCCTTGAGAGCTTAAGAAAACTTCCAGGTATCTCTGGGATTTTGATACTTAATATTTTTTCTCTATTTTCACCAATCTCTGATCGCTCAACAATAAAATTAAGTCTTTGGAAATTTACATTAGCGCCAGAACTTATAGCAATAAGTTTTTTATTTTTAACTTTTCTTGCGTAGGCTTTTAACCCTGCAAGTGCTAATGCCCCAGCAGGTTCTGACAGAACTCTTGTATCTTCAAAGATATCTTTTACTGCGGTGCAGACTTCATCAACACTAACTGTAATGACTTCATCTACGCACTCTTTAATAACATCAAAATTATTTTTTCCAACCCTTGATACCGCCACTCCATCAGCAAAGAGGCCCACTTCTTTTAAAGTAACTCTTTTATTAGCTTTTACTGCCTCAGCAAGACATGCAGAATCCTCAACCTCAACACCAACAATTTTTATTTTCTTATTATTCTGTGCTATCCAGGCAGACACACCAGCTAGAATACCTCCTCCTCCCACTGGAACAAAAACAACATCAAAATGATTTTGATCTTCAAGAATTTCTTGACCTATAGTCCCTTGGCCAGCAATTGTTAGAGGGTCGTCAAAAGGATGAACAAAAGACAATTTTTTTTTCTTTGCAATAGACAGTGCCTCTTTTAAAGCTGCATCTACATTGTCCCCATGCTGGAGTATTTTGGCTCCAAATCTTTTTACATCTTTTATTTTTATTTCTGGAGTTGTTATTGGCATAACAATTAGGCAATTAATTTTTAGTTTTTTACATGCACTGGCTACTCCTTGAGCATGATTTCCTGCTGATGCAGCAATAACTCCCCTCTTCTTTTCAGCATCCGTTAAATTTACAATCTTGTTATACGCTCCTCTGTTTTTAAAAGAAAATATAGGCTGCAGATCCTCTCTTTTTAAGAAAACTTTATTCCCCAGCTTTGAAGAAATATTTGGAGCAAATGTTATAGGTGATTTTAATGCTACGTCATAAACAGATGCATCAGGAATAAGTTTTAGGTACTTCTGGGAATTCTTAAAAGAACCTGTTTTTTTAATTTTTAGTCTCAAAATAATTAACTACCTATATTTTCTTGTATTATAACTCTATGAGTGGCTCAAAGATAAATGTTGCTAAACAAGCTATAGAATATATTAAAAATAATCTTCATCCAGAGATGATCTTAGGCATTGGAACCGGTTCAACAGTTAATTTTTTTATAGAACAACTGAAGGAATATAGGCACAAATTTGCTGGAGCTGTTTCTAGCTCAGATGCTTCATCAATATTATTAAATGAAAATGGGATCGAAGTCTTTAACCTTAATGATGTAATTGATATAGCTTATTACATAGATGGTGCAGATGAGGTGTCTCCTGAAAATTGTCTTATTAAAGGTGGTGGTGGCGCACATACTAGAGAAAAGATAGTAGCTTCTGCTTCTAACGAGTTTATATGTATAGTTGATCAGTCAAAGATGGTTAATCTCTTGGGAGCTTTTCCACTGCCTATAGAGGTGATACCTGAAAGTAGGAGCCTTGTTGCAAGAAAAATAATCTCGATGGGTGGAATACCGACATATAGAACTGGATTTATAACAGACCAAGGTAATCATATTTTAGATATCTCTAATATGGATATTTCAAACCCCGCTGCACTGGAAGCTTTGATTAATAATATTCCTGGAGTGGTAGATAATGGAATATTTGCAGCAAACAAACCTAAAACTGTATTAGTTTCTAAGTAATAATTTTACAGCAAATCTTCAATAGCTGATATGAGCTCTTTTGAATCAGGCTTTACCTTTGATCCATATGTGGATACAACCTTACCCTCTTTTGAGATTAAGTATTTATTAAAGTTCCATGAGGGCGTATAACCTGACTCTGCAATAAGTTTTTTATAAAATGGGTGTGCTTTTTTTCCTTTGACTTTAGCAGTTGAGAACATAGGAAATTCAACACCGTATTCTGTAGAACAAAATTCTGCAACATCGCTTTCATCAGAGTATTCTTGAAGAAAATCTCTAGATGGAATTCCAATTACTAGAAAATCATCATCTTTGTAGCTTTCATACAACTTTTGAAGGCCAGCATATTGGTAAGTGTAACCACATCTACTTGCAACATTCACAACTAGTAAAGCTTTTCCTTCAAACTCGCAAAAGTTTCTTGACTCAGCGGAGTCAAGAACTCTCATGTCAGTGTCCAGAAGATCTGAGCAAGAAAATGCATTTAGTGTAAAAAACAATAAGCCAAATATATAAAATTTATTCATATAATAATTATATATTAGTATTAAGTTATTGGAGCTATAGCCATTACCGATATTACAAAAAAGCTAGCCAAAATGACTGTTTCAAATATTTCCTGATATTTTTTCATAAAAAACCTTAAATTTAATAAAAATGGAGGGACTGAGCCCTCCATATGTTTCAGAGTGTCAGCAAACTAATAGGGGGAGAGGAGTGCTGACTCACATTATTATATATATTTATAATTAATTATCAATACTTTTTATAAAGATATTTTAATATATTTAATAATTGTGATTCCTTGTGCAAGAAATCGCATCTAATACTGCTATATATTATGTATAATGCATGTCTAAATTTAAAACGGAGATAAAATTGAAAGGAACAGTTCATTATGAAGTAAGGGATGGGGTTGCCGTATTAACAGTAGATAATCCTCCAGTAAATCCATTAAGTGATGGTGTTAGAGCAGGCTTATTTGAAGGCATAGCTAATGCCGAAGCAGACACTAATGTTGTTGGCGTGGTTGTAACCGGTAAAGGAAGAGCTTTTATTGCTGGGGCTGATATTTCTGAATTTGGTGGAGAAGGTGATGGCCACGGTCTTCATACTGTCTTTAAAAATCTTGAATTTTGTTCTAAGCCTGTGGTAGCAGCAATTAACGGCCTTGCACTAGGAGGTGGTTTAGAGACTGCATTATGTTGTAACTACAGGATAGCCTCTCCAAGCGCATTTGTTGGGCTTCCAGAGGTCCATTTAGGCCTTTTACCTGGTGCTGGTGGTACTCAAAGACTCCCTAGACTTACTGGGCCTGCTGAAGCGCTTAAAATAATGCTTTCTGGAGCACATGTGCCTGCCAAAAAGGCTTTATCTCTTGGGATTATTGACTCAATTTCAGAAAATATTATTGAAGACTCAATAGCCTTTATTAAAGAAAAGGCTGCAAACACTAGCGATCACCCACTTGTTAGAAATATGAATGACAAAGTAATCGAAGCTAGAGGATCTGAGAACGTTTTAGTAGAGGCGCAGGCTATGGCAGCCAAAACAAGAAAAGGACAATTTGCACCTGGTCAGATAATTAAATGTGTTGAAGCGGCTATAAATTGTGATGATTTTGATGAAGGCCTTAAAAAAGAAGCAGAATATTTCATGGAATGTCTTCTTCACCCGCAACGTGAAGCAATGATTCATATATTCTTTGGCGAAAGAGCTGCATCTAAAATTGCAGATGTCCCAAAAGAAACTCCTGTTATGGATATCAAAAAAGCAGGAATAATTGGTTCAGGAACAATGGGTGGTGGTATAGCAATGTGTTTTGCAAATGCTGGAATTCCAGTTCATATTATTGACCAAGATGCAGATAACTTAAAAAGAGGAATGTCAGTAATCGAAAAGAATTATGACTTTATGGTTGGTAGAGGAAAGCTAACTTCTGAGCAAAAAGATGCTGTATTTGGATTAATTAGCTCAAGTCTTGATTATAAAGATTTGCATGATTGTGATATTGCAATAGAAGCTGTTTATGAAAACCTCGATCTAAAAATGGATATATTTAAAACCTTAGATAAGCATGTTAAGCCAGGAGCTATCCTTGCGAGTAACACATCAGGTTTAGATATAGATGCTATTGCTTCAGTAACTAGTAGGCCTGAATTGGTAGTGGGTACTCACTTTTTTAGTCCAGCGAACATTATGAGGTTGCTTGAGGTTGTAAGAGGAGAGCAGACTTCCAACGAAACACTTGCCACAATAATGTCTGTGGGTAAGAAGATTAAAAAGACCGCTGTGGTTTCTTTAAATGCTCCAGGCTTTATAGGAAACAGAATGCTCTTTGGATATACAGCTCAGGCGAATATGCTACTTTTAGAAGGCGCCCTTCCCCATCAAGTTGATCAGGCTTTAGAGTCATTTGGATTAAATATGGGTCCATTTAGGATGATGGATTTAGTTGGGTTAGACCTTGGTTGGAGAGCAAGAAAATTAGGTGGTAAAGAATCACCACTTCATGCAAAAATTGGAGATAGTCTTTGTGATAATGATAGGTTTGGTCAAAAAAATGCAAAGGGCTATTACAATTATAATGAAGGATCCAGAGCTCCAAACCCTGCCCCTGAAAATGAAGAAACATATGAAAAAATATCATCTGAGAATGGGTTCACTAGAAGAGATATATCCGATGTTGAGATTGTAGAGAGATGTATTTTGGCATTAATTAACGAAGGTGCTGATATTCTTTCTGAGGGAGTTGCACAAAAAGCTGCTGATTTAGATGTTGTTTATATTAACGGCTACGGATTTCCAATATGGAGAGGCGGCCCAATGCATCACGCTAATGCAATGGGATTAGATGTTGTGGTTAAAAAATTAGAAGAATATGCAGAAAAAACAGGTAGCGATGTATATAAACCTAGTCAGCTGCTAATAAAGCTTGCAAATAATGGCGAAAAGCTTGGTGATGCCCCTGCCATAGAGGATAGGAAAGAAAAATTGAATTTTGCGATGTCGTCTGTTGCTAATAATTTTTAAATTTATAGGGGATATTAGGCTTTAATATAGACTTTTGTCCCTTTTTTTACATCATTAAAGAGTTCAATAACATCAGAGTTAAACATTCTAATGCATCCATGTGATGCTTTTTGTCCAATTAGGCCCTCTTCATGCGTCCCATGAATATAGATATACCTTTGGTAAGAATCAACGCCCTTCCCTTTATTTTTGCCCTCTTCCTGACCATCTAACCACATTATTCTTGTTGTAACATAGTCATTATCTGATTTAGCCTCATCATGGATGATCTCAGCCTGTCTCTTAGTATTTATTCTAGATGTAAAAATGGTATTTTTAATAGCATTGTTTCCTATCATCTCTTTAATAACATGATTACCTAAAGGTGTTTTAAAGGAGTTTTGAGTACTGCCTTCTCCATATTTAGAGGAGGATATAGGATACGATCTAACAATTTCCATATTATCTAATAAAAAAAGTCTTTGTTTTGAAATATCAATCTCAATAGTTAGATTGTTCTCAGCAAAAATGTTGAAAGACATAAATATAACTAATATTGCTTTTTTAAACATAATCTTATTATAACTGAAATTAATAATATGAAGAGAGCCAGTAAATACGGCAGGTAGTAGCCATATTGACTATAGATTGTTCTTTTATCAAGCAGCATTATTGAGCCATCAAGGACGTCAGTTACTCCTTTTTCTAATTTGTCAACAATTGTTCCATTATTATCTATCAATGCAGAAAAGCCATCATTAGTTGCTCTAATCATCCACTTATTATTTTCTATTGTTCTTACTCTGGCAATATCAAGATGTTGATATGGTCCTATGGATTTTCCAAACCATGTATCATTGCTTATATTGACCATGAATAATGAACTTATGTTGCTTTTTCTAACCGTATTTCCAAATGCAATATCAAAACATATCAATGGAGCCATCTTTTTTAGAGATTGGGTATCAAATACCATTGGATTTTGATTTGATTTACCTTTAAATACATCTGACATTGGCATATCAAAGAATGAAATCAGACCCCTTAAAGAGGATATGAAGGGAATATATTCACCAAAAGGAACTAAGTGAATCTTGTTATATATTTGCTGTGATTGAAAATTTACCATTGAATTGTATAAATTACCCTCACTTAGATGCCAAACGCCTCCAATAATCGTTTGATCAGTATTTATATCACTTTCAAATTTTTTAAAGTTAGCACTTTTATATACGTATGGGAGTTCGGCTTCGGGCAATACTATTAAGCTTGATGATGCGGATGCTAAATTTATTAATTCTTTTAAATTGGCTTCTATTTCTAATTTATAGTTATTTGTATATTTCAAAAAGGGGTCGGATGATGGCTGAACTATGGAGATATTTATCTGCTCGCCAACAGAGACTCTTTTGTAAAAATTTGGTATAAAAAATACAAGGCTTATCAAACATAAAATAAATAGATTTTTTTTATTTTTATGCCAACTTATGGCAAGAAGGGCAGAGCAAAGATAAATAATTATAGATGCGCCAGCAACTCCTAATAAGGGGTAGATATTTTGTGTAAATGTATCCAGGAATACAACGCCTGGAATAAGCCAAGGAACACCATTAAGTAAGTAGTACATACTCCATTCGTTTAACACAAATATACTAATAACTAGCAATATATATTTTAAGCTAGAGTACCTGAGATCCTGAAAAAAATTTGTTCTGATAACAAGTAATGGTAGCGAAAAAAATAAAGTTAAGATTAATATTAGTAAAACAAATATTATTAATGATACAGCTATGCTTGTTTCTCCATAATAGTAAACACTCACTATTAACCAAGACATTCCAAATCCCCAGTGTCCAATTGACCACATTATTAGCTGTCTAGTAGACGATGATTTAAAGGACAATTCTTTTATTAAATAGGCATATGAGAGAATTATTAGAGGCTTAAGAGAGAAGGGCGCAAATGCAAATATCCCAATGAAACCAAAAAAAAATGGGGTTAAATACTCCTTTAGTTTCATCAATTTTTAGTTATTAAAACCTTGGTAATTTTTCTTCCATCTGCATGTGTAACTTTTATATTTAAATTTTCTATACTCACCACATCCCCAACCTTTGGAAGAACACCTAATTCATTAATAATTAAGCCGCCAAGAGTTTCAGCATCTATAGCAAGCGGGTCTATTTCTAAACTAAAGTATTGAGTAAATTCTTCAATTTCTACTTTTGGGTCTGCTGAAAATGAACCATCTATATTTTCTATAATCTCATCTTCATCTATATCATGTTCGTCTTCTATTTCACCTACAAGCTCTTCAAGAATGTCTTCAATAGTTACAAGCCCGCAGATTGTTCCGTATTCATCTATAACAATGGCTAAGTGAGATCTATCCTTTTTGAACTCTTCGAGCAAAGAATCAGCTTTTTTAGTTTCAGGAACTATCTTGGATTCTCTCAACATCTCTAAAAGTTCAAAATCAGTCTTTTCTCCAACAAGTTTAGGAAGAATGTCTTTTGCAAGCAAAATTCCACTAACCTCATCCCTATCACCACCTAAAACAGGATATCTTGAATGACCTGATTCTATAATTCTTTCAATTATTTCATCAGTATTCATGTCTGAACTTATGGTTACCATATCAACCTTGGGAACCATAATTTCTTTAACTGTGATTGATCCTAATCTTATGGCCTTCGAAGCAATTGATTCAGCCTCTTTATCAATAATATTTAAATCAGCTGCATCTCTAAGAAAGTCTGTTACTTCAGAAACTGATTGTGTTTTTATAAAAAATGGATTTTTAAAGAATTTTTTAATTGTGATAAAAAATCCCGAAGGAGGGTGGTTGTCGTCGCTATCTAATTTTTGATTCATTTAGTTATAAGGGTTATCTATGTTTAATTTTGCAAGTATATCTATCTCTTTTGATTCCATAATCTCTGCTGAGATATTATCTTCATGATCATATCCTAATATATGATATATCCCATGAACCAACATGTGAATGATATGGTCAGAAAAAGATTTTCCATTTTCTTTGGCTTCACTTGATACGTAGTCATAACTTATAGCTATATCACCAATATTATTAGTTAGTTCTCTAGATAGATCATTGTTTGTGAAGGATAGAACATTAGTGGTTCTATTTTTATTTCTAAATTCTTTGTTAAGTTGCTGCATTTCAATATCACTAAGAATCCTAAGATTTACTATACTATTGATAGAACTTTCCTCGCTTAGAGTTAAGTCAGCAGCAGCCTTCAGGCTTTCTATTAAATCCTCAGATATTAGGAATTCATCATCAATCAATACATCTAGAGTCATTTTTATATGTTTTGTTCAAATTCTTGATAAGCATCAACTATTTTTCTTACCAGTGGATGCCTTACAACATCTTGTGATGAGAAATGCGTCATCCCAATTCCACTAGTTTTTTCAAGAACTTGGATCACATGCTCCAAGCCAGAGTTTATATGTTTGGGAAGATCAACTTGAGTAAGGTCGCCATTAATCACAGCATGAGACCCGAAGCCCATTCTTGTAAGAACCATTTTCATTTGGTCTACAGTTGTATTTTGACTCTCATCCATAATAATAAATGAGTTGTTTAGGGTTCTGCCTCTTAGGTAGGCTAAAGGAGCAACCTCTATAGCCTCCTTCTCTATTAATTTTGTAACTCTTTCAATGCCAAGCATTTCATAAAGAGCATCATAGAGAGGCCTTAGATATGGATCTACTTTTTGGGATAAGTCTCCAGGCAGGAATCCCAGCTTCTCACCTGCCTCTACTGCTGGTCTTATCAATATGATTCTCTGCACCTTATCATTTAAAAAAGCATCAACTGCAGCCGCAACTGCTAAATAAGTTTTTCCTGTTCCGGCTGGACCAATACCAAAATTCAGTTCATATTTATTTATGTTTTTTATATAGTCTTGTTGATTTTTTCCCCTTGGTCTTATTATTTTCTTAGGAGTTTTTATTTGAATCTCTGATATATTTGCCTTTTCATTGCCTACCTTGGCCAGGCTTAGGTTTAAGTGAGATTGAATGGTGAGGTGAACTGCCTCCTTACTAATTTCAATATTTTTCTTTGTTAAGTTGTATAAATCTAGAATTGCATCTGAAGCATGCTTTATGTCTTTTTCATTTCCAGTAACATTGATTTTATCGCCCTTATGAAAAATTTTTACCGAGAATGTTTTCTCAATTAATTTGAGGTTTCCATTTAGCTCTCCCACAAACAAAGCAATTCTGTCTGCGCTAGATGGTTCTAATGAAATATTTTTAAGGGAGCTTTTTGTTTCTTGCATTAAAAGTTAATTTTGACCTCTTGAGTTATGCAATGATCCTAATAAAGAAAATGATAGTGCTTCTTCAATGTTTATATCTACTAATTTACCTATAAAACCAATATTTTGGAAGTCAAAATTTACAACGCGGTTGCATTCAGTTCTTGCCTGAAGTTGGTTTGGGCTTTTTTTGGATAAGCCTGTAACAAGGCATCTTTGGATTGATCCAATCATTTTATTACTATGGTCTCTATGATGCTTATTAAGCTCATCTTGCAAAAGCTGCAATCTCTCTTTCTTTTCTGCCATTGTAGTATTGTCTTCTAGTTTTGATGCTGGGGTTCCTGGCCTTTTTGAATAAATAAAACTAAATGATGAATCGAACTTGATTTCATCAACAAGACTCATGGTATCTTTAAAATCTTTGTCAGTTTCTCCAGGAAATCCAACAATAAAATCAGATGATACTCTTAAATCAGGTCTATATTTTTTAATACGAGCAACGGAATCTAAAAATACATCAACAGTATAGTTGCGCTTCATCTTTTCTAAAATTCTATTTGATCCTGATTGGACTGGAAGGTGGAGTTGGCTTACCAGTTGGGGAACAAATTGATAGACCTCTATAAGATCGTCTGTCATATCTAGAGGATGGGATGTTGTATATCTGATTCTTTCCACACCATCGATATGACTAACTATTTCAATAAGATCAGAAAGCCTTAGAATCCTATCTTTATATGGCATCTTATAGGAATTAACATTTTGACCTATGAATGTAATCTCAGAAACTCCCTGCTCTGCAAGCCTGGCAACTTCATCAAAAATTTGGTCGGGTTTTCTGCTTACCTCATCTCCTCTTGTATAGGGAACCACACAGAATGAACAATATTTTGAACACCCTTCCATGATAGCTACAAAACTTGATGGGCCTGATGATGTAGGCTCTGGCAATGAATCAAACTTTTCCTCTATAGGAAATGTTATATCTATTGCCTTTATACCTTTTGTTTTATCTATATCTAAAAGATCAGAAACTCTATGAAGGGTTTGTGGACCATATATAAGATCTACATACGGAGCTCTTTTTTGAATATTTATACCTTCTTGGGTTGCAACACAGCCTCCAACACCTATTTTTAAGTTTGGGTTTTTTTTCTTTAGCTTATTTAATCTTCCAAGCTCTGAATAAACCTTAGCTTCAGCCTTATCTCTTATAGAGCATGTATTGAGCAGAACAATATCTGCTTCGTTGACATCGTTTGTTAGTTCTACACCTTTCTTTTCTTTAAGAATATCTACCGTCTTATCAGAGTCATACTCATTCATTTGACATCCATAAGTTTTAATATAAAGTTTCGTTCCCATATAATTAAGTATTATGAAAATAAATAGCGTTTACAAGATAATTTTTATCCAGCTTGGTGAGATCTACGAGGTTTTTGCAAAACAGATTTATCAAAGTGAGATGTATGGATTCATTGAGGTCGAAGATTATATCTTCAAAAAAGATAAACAACTAGTTGTAAACCCAACATCAGAAAAACTTAAAAATGAATTTTCAGAAGTCCAGAGAAGTTATATACCTATGAATGCAATTATCCGCATTGATGAGGTTAATGAATCAGGAGAATCGAAGATCAAAAAAAATAAAGGCCAAGTCAGCCCATTCCCTTTGAATATTCAGCCAATCAATAACAAGGACTAGCCCTCAGGCAAGAACAAATTTTTATAGAATTTTAACTCAGCTACTGAGTCTTTAATATCTCCCATTGCTCTATGTGACCCTTGTTTCTCATAAACTTGAGCCTCATTCATCCATCTTACTGCAGCCTCTTTAAAGGATGAAACATCTATATGCCGGTAGTTAAAATATGACTCTAGCCTTGGCATATATTTTATTAAAAACCTTCTATCATGAGACACAGTGTTTCCACACATTGGTGATTTTTTCTGTCCAACATATTTTGAAATAAATTCTAGAGTTTCTATTTCGGCCATCTGTTGAGTAACAGCACTCTTTTTAACAGCATCTATTAGCCCTGAAGATCCATGTTGATTTTGGTTCCATTCATCCATTTCATCTAAAAGAGATTTGGGCTGACTAATAATTAAATTTGGCCCTTCTGCAAGAATATTCAACTGAGAATCAGTAATTAAGGTGGCTATTTCAATGATTTTTTCTTTCTCAGGATCTAGACCTGTCATTTCTAAGTCTATCCATATTAGATTATCTTTTGACTGTAAACTTTTCATAACTTTTTATATTGGTTTCTTTAGTGTATTTTGTGCTTTATATGGAAAAACTTCAATCAGGTTTGGTAATAGAATTTTATTCAAATAGCTGTCTTGTTAGAACGGTCAATGAGGATATTAAATGCTTGGCGATAAAAAATATTGTTGTTGGAGATATTGTTAATCTTGAGTTGGTGCAAGATAGCAAAGAAACCAGGGGTATTATTATTTCAAAAGAGCCAAGAACATCTTTTCTTCAAAAAAGAGAGGGCATCAAATCTAAAGCTGTTGCAGCAAATATCTCCCATGTAGGCATATTAGTTACGCCTGAGCCATCAACAAGCAGTGAGTTTATTGATAAATGGCTGGTAACAGCCTCATCTTCTAATATAGTTCCATTTATTATTAACAATAAGACAGACCTTGATCAAAGTCCTGATTACAAACAAAAACTTCAGATATATAAAGACTTAGATATAAAAATAATCAATTTATCAGCAAAAAATAATACCAATACTGAAGAATTAAAAGAATATTTGAGGGCTAAGTGTGTAGTTTTTGTGGGAAATTCAGGTGCAGGCAAATCAACCCTGACTACAAAACTAACTGGCAAACATATTAAAACCAATATGCTATCAAATAATCAAGGTGTTCATACGACCTCAATATCAACCCTATATGAACTTGATAACCAAACAAAAATAATTGATTCTCCAGGGGTAAGAGATCTTCCTATTTCCGGGCTATCAAGCAATGAAATTATTCGAGGTTTTGCTGAGATTTATTTAAGCTCTAAAGATTGTAAATTTTCTGACTGTAATCATGTTGCAAATGAGGGATGTAAGGTTTTAAGTAAACTTTTGGATGGAGAAATTAACGAAAGCAGATACAATAATTTCATTAAATTTAGAGATGGTGACGAGGATGGTTAAAAAGACTCATTTTGGATTCAAAGAAGTAAACGAAAAAGATAAAAGTGCCCATGTTGGTGGGGTATTTTCTTCTGTAGCAGAAAACTATGACATTATGAATGACGCTATGTCTATGGGGTTACATAGATTGTGGAAAAAAATTCTTGTTGAACTTGCTGGCATTTCTAAAAAGGACAAAATACTAGATATAGCCTCTGGAACTGGTGACATAGCAAAACTTATCTCAAAAGAGTACCCAGAAACAGAGATCTTCATGACAGATATAAATATGGATATGCTTTCAGAAGGAAGAGACAGGGCAGTTAATGAGAATTTTTCTTCAAACTGTCATTTCTGCCAATTAAGCGGTGAGATTATTCCTTTCGAAGACTCTTCGTTTGATATTATTACAATTGGATTCGGGTTGCGAAACTTTACAGACAAGGAGGCAGGACTAAAAGAAATGAAAAGATGCCTCAAAAAGGGTGGTAAACTTTTGGTATTGGAGTTTTCGAAACCAACTAACCCTCTCTTTTCTAAAATCTATGATTGGTACTCATTTAATATCCTTCCAAAACTAGGTTCTGTTCTTGCAAATGATTCGGATAGCTATCAATACCTTGCTGAATCAATCAGAATGCATCCTGATCAAGAGTCATTAAAAGCAATGATTTTAGAATCTGGTTTTGATGAGTGTAAGTTTTATAATCTTATCAATGGAATAGTTTCAATCCATGTTGCATATGAAAAATGATTTTAATAAGAAAATTCAGGGATTCATCAAGGATCTTGAAGACGCATCCCCTAATATAAAAAATACTCTCACAGAAATTTATCCAGTAACTTTTAAACTCAATATCGAAGGACACAAAGATATTTATATTTCTCTTGCGAAAGATGTAAAAGCTATTTCATTTAGTCCTATAGAAAAAATAGATTTTGAGATGGTCTCTTCATTAACAGAGATTTTTGAATTATTAATTACAAAAAAAATAAAGAGAGACATGTTCATTGGAGACCAAGAACTAGCAATGGTATTAGCAAATACTTTAAAAAAATCTGATACAGATTTTCTATATCTTATAGATCGATACTTTGGAAACATCCCAGCTGTTTTTATCCATCTTGTTTCACAAGCTATATCCAATAAAAAATTTATTGAAGATTCTGATGAAAAAATGATTCACTCTAAATTAAGAAATCTAACAATAAGAATGGATAGGCTTGAGGCTATAAATAATTTATGAATATTTTTATT
>ENA-OQVM01000614-OQVM01000614.1-marine-metagenome-genome-assembly--contig:-NODE-614-length-54517-cov-5.730419_pt1 | contig 54517 bp, 48 predicted proteins | sample MGYA00237776_ERZ505498 | MGnify/ENA primary metagenome ERZ505498 (study PRJEB26159, sample SAMN06265151) | marine metagenome | isolation source: Helgoland LTER site | place: Germany:Helgoland, sampling...
CCAGTCTGGCCGTAGCCAGTTACCGAACAGTAAATCAGTTTGGGGTTGATCTCACGCAGCTGTTCATAGCCGAGACCTAGGCGCTGCATTACACCGGGACGAAACTGTTCGATCACTATGTCGTAATCCATCACCAGACGTTTGGCAATATCCACCGCCTCGGGGTTCTTTAGGTCCAGAGCGATGGAGCGTTTATTGCGATTGAGGGTGCCGTGGGCGGTTGACTGGCCGTCGGCAAAAGGTGGCATGCTACGCAGCATATCGGGTCGCGTCGGCGATTCCACACGCAGTACTTCGGCGCCCATGTCAGCCAGCATCATAGTGGCGAAAGGGCCGGGCACAAGGGTGGTGAAATCAAGAATTTTAAGGTTTTCGAGGGCGCGCATAGTCTGGGTCCACTGGTCGTTTATTATTAGAATTATGGGGTGGTTCAGCGGCTTACATTATTGTCACAATCTGCTGTTAGGTGCCAGTTTTTAAGCAGACTAGCCGGTCCGATTACATTCCTCAATCCACCAGTCCGTGGCCACTGTCTTATGTCGATTTTTCGGCAGCACAAAATAAAAGGTTCGAGTCATGTCCCGTTTCGGCAATGTTAGGGGCACCAGCTCACCACTCTTAAAATTATTCTGCAGTACGATTTCAGACAGACAGCCAATACCCAAGCCGGCTTCCACCGCTTTTTTAATCGCCTCGTTGTGCTTGAACTGCAAATAAATATCGAGCTTGGGCATTAGCCCGGCCAATGCATTGTTAAAGGTGTGCCGCGCGCCGGATTCTGGTTCCCGCAAGATCCATCTAGCGGCCACTATATCGGCATCGGTGAGGCGCTGCTTTTTTGCCAAGGGGTGAGAGGGGCTGCAAAATACCACCAACCGGTCTTCACGCCAGGGAATCAATTCCAGATCCCGGTGCTGGATGGCACCTTCAATCATACCGATGTCCACTTCGTAGTTGGCCACCTGTGCGGCTACATCGGAGCTATTGGCCACATTGATATCCACCTGGGCTTCCGGGTGACGTGCCAGATAGCCAGCCAGATAGCTCACCGCGAGATGATTGCCAATGGTAAAACTGGCACTTACTTTAAGATGGCCTATATCGCTGTGGCCCTGAAGTGCCTGTTCAAATTCCTCGGCCTGTGCAATTAGCACATGGGCCTTGCTACGCAGGGTTTTGCCCACTTCATTGAGCTCGAGCTTTTTGCCTGTGCGATCGAATAGGCTGAGATTAAATGCCTGCTCTAGGGTTTGCAGGGCAGAGCTGGCGGCAGACTGGGACATATGCAGCTGTTCTGCGGCTTTGGATATATTTTCATAGCGGGCGATACTGAGAAATATCTGAAGTTGCCGGAGACTATATTTCATATGCGTTACCTAGCCTGTGCGATGGCTGTCGTTAAATTATCGTTATCGGTTGAATCGATTATGCTAAACATAATATCCTGTTTTACTTGTATAGTTAAAGCCTCTAGTATCGACTCTCATAACCTGCGGATAGGAAACCTCTCATGGCTGAGCAAAAAGCAACAAATGTAACCTGGCACGATGGCGATATTACCATTGATGATCGCAGTGTGCTGCTGGGGCAAAAGGGCGCAACCCTGTGGTTTACAGGGCTCTCAGGTAGCGGTAAAAGTACCGTTGCTGTGGCACTGGAAAAAGCTCTGTTTGAGCGTGGCAAGCTCAGCTATCGACTGGATGGCGACAATATCCGCTTAGGTATTAATAAAAATCTTGGCTTTTCGGCTGAGGATCGCACGGAAAATATTCGCCGTATCGGTGAAATCGCCAAGCTATTTGTCGATTCCGGTGTGATTGCTCTGTCTAGCTTTATCAGCCCCTATCGAGCCGACCGGGATCAGGTTCGGGCGCTGCATCGTGAGTCAGACTTTGCCTTTATTGAGATCTTTGTCGACTGTGCGCTCTCAGAAGCGGAAAATCGCGACCCCAAGGGACTCTACAAAAAAGCCCGAGCTGGAGAAATTAAGAATTTTACCGGTATTGATGATCCCTACGAAGCGCCGCATAGCCCAGAGATCCATCTGCACACAGATCAGATGAGCCTTGAGCAAGAAGTGGCTCTGATTATGACCTACCTTGAAGAACAGGGTTTTATTGCCTAGTTCTTAATCCTTATAATTCACATACTCTTGATTAACCCGCATTCACTAAGAAAACAACGGAGAAGTACCTTTTGACTAAGCCTCTTTTAATTAAGCCTCACGGATCAGACCATCTAAACCCTCTTTTAGTCGGCGATGCCCAGCGCCAGGCGCTATTGCAGGAAGCCGAATCCCTGCCTTCACTGCTGCTCAACTCAGCTGCCGCAGCCAATGCAGTTATGCTCGGTGCCGGATACTTTAATCCCTTGAGCGGTTATATGAACCTTGCCGATGCTCTGAGTGTTTCTGCATCTCTGCACACCACTGAAGGGCTGTTTTGGCCGGTTCCAGTGATAAATCTGACCAAGGATATTTCCGGTATTAGCGGCGCAAGTCGCATTGCCCTGAGAGACCCTAACACCGATGGTCACCCGGTTATTGCACTGATGGATGTTGCAGCAATCGAAGAAGTCAGTGCTGAGCAGATTCAGTCGATGGCAGCGGATATCTTTGGTACTCTGGATCCTGAGCACCCAGGTGTTGCCACCTTTAATAATTTGGGTAATCACCTGATTTCTGGTGATATTCAGGTCTTGAACCTGAGCTACTTTCAAGCCGACTTCCCAGACACCTTCCGCACGGCAACTGAAATTCGCAATGAAATTGCCCAGCGCGGCTGGAACAAGGTGGTTGCTTTCCAAACTCGCAACCCCATGCACCGTGCCCATGAAGAGCTCTGCCATATGGCCATGGAGCGTTTGGGTGCTGACGGCATTGTTGTGCATATGTTGCTCGGCAAGCTCAAGCAGGGTGATATTCCAGCCTCTGTGCGCGATGACTGTATTCGCAAGATGGTTGAGCTGTATTTCCCTGAGAATACCGTAATGGTTACCGGCTACGGCTTCGATATGCTCTATGCTGGCCCTCGTGAGGCGGTGCTACACGCAGTATTCCGTCAGAACATGGGTTGTACCCACCTGATTGTCGGTCGCGACCACGCCGGTGTTGGCGATTATTACGGAGCTTTTGATGCCCAGACTATTTTCGCCGACAAGGTGCCTGCTGGTTCATTGGAAATCGAAATCTTTAATGCGGATCACACTGCGTTTTCCAAGAAGCTTGAGCGCGTGGTGATGATGAACGAAGCGGAAGGCCATACTAAAGATGACTTTATTCTGTTGTCTGGCACTAAGGTTCGGCAGATGTTGGGTGATGGAATTGCGCCACCGCCTGAGTTCTCGCGTCCTGAAGTGGCGAAGATTCTGATGGATTATTATCAGCTTGAAAGTGCTTAAAGTATTTAGGCCAGTACTGGCTTAAAGGCTAGGCATTAAGTGGTTAAAAGAAACCCCGCTATTGCAGACAGTAGCGGGGTTTTTTAATTCTCAGGGGCGCTGAAACAGGAGATTTCCTGTCGCTGCTCTCTTATCAGCTCAAAGTATTCATAATATTTTTTCTGTGTACAGTAATTGTAGGCAAGAGCCTCCACAGCGGCCTTAAACTCTTCGCTGTCCTGGCCCATTACCTGCTGCGCCAGTTTTAGAACCATAAGCAGAGCCGCTTCTTCTGCCTGCCAGTTTTCGGTCAAACCCTCTAATGCATAGAGCTGATTATAGCGCTCCATAAGTTGGTAGGCATCATTGGCACCTCGCTGCTCAAGATCAATAATTTCCATTAGCAAGGGAATGGCTCTGATATATTCTTCATTAAAAATCAGGTTTTTATAATAATACTCTCGGGCGCTTTTGGTGGTGGAGTGGGTATAGCCCAATACCTCTGAAGCCAGTCTATAGGCAGCTTCAATCTGTTGATTATCGGGATTAAATACACGAATTTTTTCGTAGCTTTGATTGATATTTTTCAGAATAAGAATACAGATAGGATAGTTCTCAGAATAAAGCGTGAGGCATTGAGGCAGGGCCTTTTGACCGCGTTTTATCGCTCTTTGCCAGCGCTTGCGAGTGATATCTTTTTCAATGCTGAGAACGGCTTTTTCAAACTTTCTTTCAGACCATACTTTTGCCTCAGACTGAGCCGGAAAGCTCAATGCAAAAAGAAACAGCGCAAGCAAACACAGCGCAGGTTTAAAAAGCATAGATTTAAAAAGTGAATGGTCAATATGGAAGAAAAATTTCATGGTTTAGCCCCCCAACTAAAAACACCATATTTTGAAGTATAGATGATGAATTTAGTCTTGCCGGAGAATCTGTTGAGCTAAACCTGAGCCTATTAGTTTTAATAGCCAGTATAAGCCTCTAATCTGAGGCTCACACTATCATTGATACCCTAGATTAAAGGGTCATGCCGCCGTCGACAACAATGCACTCGCCATTGGTATAGCTGGATGCATCAGAGACCAGATACAGCACCGTACCCGCCATTTCACTGGGCTCGGCATGGCGTTTCATTGGGATCTGCGCGATCGCTGACTGATAGATCGCATCATCGGTAAACAGCGCACCGGCGAACTGGGTTTTGGTGAAACCCGGGAGTAGGGCATTAACTCGAATACCCAAACCACCACATTCTTTGGCGAATGATTTGGTCATATTGACTACCGCGGCTTTGCTGATTGAATAAATTCCCTGCATATCGCCGGGCTGCAGTGCATTAATCGACGCAGTGTTAACAATTGAGCCGCCGCCATTGTCGCGCATCAGCTTGCCCGCTTCGATCGACATAAAGAAATAGCCGCGAATATTGACATCAACCGTCTTGGTATAGGCACCGAGATCGGTGTCGAGAATATGTCCAAAGTAGGGGTTCGTGGCGGCGTTATTTACCAGAATATCGAGCTTGCCGAACTTACTTTTAATCGTCGCAAAGGTCTCTTCAATCTGTTCCATGCTGCCCACATGACAGGCCAGTGCTTCGGCACTACCGCCCTCTGCGGCGATCTGATCGGCTATGGTTTGGCAACCATCGAGCTTGCGGCTGGAGACGATAACATGAGCACCTTGCTCGGCCAGCAGTCTGGCGATTGCTTCACCAATGCCACGGCTGGCGCCAGTGACTAGAGCGATTTTTCCGGTTAGATCAAAAAGGTTTGTAGCCATTGTTAGTTCCTATTTTAGTTCTTATTTTAGTTCTTATTTTAGTTCCTAGAATAATTATTGTTATCAAGGGTTTTTCTTATAAACGAGATTTTAATAAACGAGCTTTTCAGTAAACGGGCTTTTCAGTAAACGGGCTTTGCTACAAAAAGTTCTTCAGCCGCTCAGATATCAGACTGTCAGCTTCCGCCATAATTCGGTCAATCAGCTCCTGTACTGTCGGCTTGTCATAAATTAAGCCGGCAACCATACCACAGGACCAGGCACCGGCATCCATATCGCCGTTCTGCATAACTCTCGGGTAAACACCGGCAACTTCTGGGGCTATATCTTCAAACTTAATATCACTGCCGAGGGCCGCTTCTTTTTCCAACAGGCGCTCAACGCCAGGGTTGATAAGCACGCGCTCAGTGTTGCGCAGGGGCCGCATCACCAGGCGTGTATCCAGCTCACTGGCGGCCAAAATAGCCTGCTTAACATTTTCATGTACCGGAGCTTCTTCAGTGACAATAAAGCGTGTACCCATATTCATGCCCTCAGCACCCATGGCCAGCGCCGCAACCAGGCTGCGACCATCCGCCATACCGCCAGAAGCGACAAAGGGAATGGTCAGTTCATCGGCAGCCCGAGGCAGCAGAATAAAGTTCGGGATATCATCTTCGCCGGGGTGACCGCCGCATTCAAAACCGTCCACAGAGACGGCATCGCAGCCAATTGCCTGGGCTTTGAGGGCGTGGCGTACCGAGGTACATTTGTGGATGACTTTGATATTGTTTTCTTTGAGGATTGGCAGCCACTGGGCGGGGTTATTGCCAGCCGTTTCAACCACCTTGACGCCGCCATCTATAATGGCTTGAATCAGGCCCGGATAATCCGGAGGCGTAACCGAGGGCAAAAAGGTCAGATTGACGCCAAAGGGCTTATCGGTCATGGCGCGACAGCGAGCAATCTCATTGGCGAGCTTTTCTGGAGTACCCTGAGTTAGGCCAGTGATAATACCGAGGCCGCCGGCATTGGAGACCGCTGCAGCCAGTTCAGCTAGGCCTACATGGTGCATGCCACCCTGGATAATAGGATGTTCTATGCCGAGCATCTCGGTAATTTTTGTTTTCACGGTAATTCTCCATTTTGGATTATTTAGAATTAGGCTAGCGGGCAGGGCTGGCTAGGGCAGTTATCTGTCTTTGTGTTAATCGATGGTTACTATATTAATTGACATAAAAAGCGTCAATAGTTGTTGTGCTTATATTAGCTATAGCTACAAAGTCATTTCAATTTGCTAGGCTTGCCTCTGACGGCTGCGGTAAAATACTCGAGTTATCAACCAGAGTAACAGCAGAGCAAGCACTGCACTCAGAGCCAAGCCCGGCCAATTATTACGTAGAAGTTTTTTAATCGAATTGCGTCTGGTCTGCTCCATGTAGTGAAAGCTCGGCGTTGGAGGAATCACGCCGAACGCCGTTTCATAGTCTTGGTAATCTTGCATTAATTGGTCAAATTGCTGCGGTTGCAATGCACGCAAATCCTGACTTTCACCAGGGTCTAGGGCCAGATTGTAGAGGCGCCAAATATTGTCGCCGTGGGGCGGGGTGTTGCGACTGAGCTTGTAGTCACCTTTGATCAGCGCAGAGTTTCCCGACACCTCGATACCGATCGCGTCATCCGCGGTGTAGATCTCGCTAGCGGAACCGTCGAGCAATGGCATCATGCTGCGCCCGGTAATGGCAACGGCGTCGGTCTGCTGGTGCGGCATGCCGAGATAGTCCAATACCGTCGGGGTTATATCGGTGACCAGAGTCATTGCCGACTGCCAGTTTTGTTGGGCTATATTGGGTCCGGCGATAATCAAGGGCACCCGAATGCCCCCTTCAGCGGCATAAAACTTAAACATATTAAGCGGAGAGGCGCTGGCGCTGGCCCACTCTGGCCCTATGGCCACCATGCTGCCTTGCTCGCCGAGGTTGTCCAGTCGGTGGTTGTAGCCATTGAACTTCATCCATGTCTGCATGCCGCTAATGGCAAGGGGATTACTGGGTTCAGGGCCATTGTCTGAGGTGACAATAAATAGCGTGTTGTCCAGTTCGCCACGGGCTTTTAGATACGCTAAAAAGCGTCCAATATGGCTGTCCATAGACTCGAGCATCGCCGCTTGAACTTGCATGGCGCGGGCATAGAGCGCTCTGTCCTGTGGGGATAGACTCTCCCAGTCTTTGCTGTCGGCGGGCATTTCAGCCAGTGGCGCATCTGCCGGAATCAAGCCCAGCTCAATCGCTCGCTGCTGGCGTCGCTCGCGCAGCTTATGCCAGCCCTGATCATAAACCCCGTTGTAGCTATCAGTTATTTCCCGGGGTGCTTGTACTGGTATATGAATCGCCTGGAATGCCAGATAGGAAAAAAACGGTTGCCGCGAAGCTGTTGGCTGATCCCTATCCAGATAGCGGATCATGCGGTCGACAATAAATTTAGACGAGTAAAAATCCTCCGGCAGATCTGCTGCCTTGCCATCTTCATACCAGGGGGCAAAATCGTAGTAACCCATATAGGGTTTTTGTTCCCAGTTATCGGCCCCGGAAGCGTCGAGGGCAAAGGAGCGATCAAAGCCATGGCTATTGGGCAGATCCTGGCCACGGCTGCCGAGATGCCATTTGCCGGTCATATAAGTGCTGTAACCCACGCTTTTGAGTCGGTCTGCCAAGGTTTTAACCCCGGGTTCAAGAAACATCGAATACCCTGGCTGGCCAACTTGATTCTCAGTTAACACCTCTGGAATTGTAGCAATACCGGTGCGGTGATTGTCGATACCGGTGAGCAGCATGGCCCGTGAGGGGGCGCAGAGTGGGGAGGTATGGTAGTTGCTAAATTTGCTGCCGCGGTCGGCCAAGGTCTGAATGGTGGGCATCTGGGCTTCGCCGCCAAAGGGAGAGAAGTCCGTTAAACCGGCGTCGTCCACCAGAATCACCACTACATTAGGACGCTGGTCTTCGGCAGGGGAGGTTGCCAGTGCCGAAACAGGTATTACCAGTGCTGTGGCAATAAAAGCCAGAGACATTAAGAGGCGTTGGCCTAGTCTAGAGGCGGACGTTGAAGGCATGGAGTCGTTTCTTTTTCGATTATTATTGTCTTTCGGGCTGAGCAAGATATTGTAAAAAACCGGGCCTGTCTAATATCCCAGAGGTTTAATCCTCTTGGACTACAGTATTAAATGGCATATGATGTGTCAATAATAAAGTCTGTAAAGGGGGAAGCTCAGTGATCGACATAAGTAAAGCGGGGACACTCTATACGGTCACCATGAATAGCGGTGAAAATATGATCTGCCTGGACTGGCAGAAAAGGATGTTAGAGATCCTTGATCAGCTTGAAGAGGCTCCTGTAGCAGGCACCGCAATGGTACTAATAGGTGAGGAGAAGTTTTTCTCTAATGGCCTCAACCTCAATGTCTTAAACAAGCTCGATGGCGCTGGCTGGACTCTGTTTGCCGCCCAGATGAATGAGATTCATCGCCGTATGCTGATGTTACCTTTTCCCACTGTTGCCGCTGTTAACGGCCATGCCTTTGCTGGTGGTGCCTTTATGGCACTGTCCTGTGACTATCGAATTATGCGCGAAGACCGCGGCTGGATCTGTATCTCCGAGGTAGATGCCGGGGTGCCGCTGCCCCAGGGAATGATGGAGTTCTTGCGTCTTAGATTACCTACCAACACGGTCCGCGACGCGGTACTCACCGGCAAGCGCTACGATGCCGATGATGCCATTGCTGCAGGCTTCGCCGATGGTAAAGCGCCAGCAGAGTTATTGCTGGGCATGGCCACTGAGCTGGCGACGGATCTTGCCTGCAAAGAACCGAGTATTTTTAAAGCCATCAAGCAGGCCTACTACGCCCCTATAGTGGCTGGCTTAAAATGAAAAAGGCGGTAGTTTCAATACTGCTGCTGGTCTTGCTCGGCAGCACGGCTGCCTGGTTTAAGCGCACTGAGATACTGCTGTTACTGATCAAGTATAAGTCTGCTACAGAGCATGAGGTGGCCGAGAATAGGCCTATTCCTTGGTCTCAAGGTCCGGCAGAGGCGGTTAAAGTCCAGTCTGAAAGTCAGGTTGAAAGTCAGGTTGAAAGTCAGGTTGAGAATCGAGTAGAGAGTCGCGTGCAGAACCCCACTGAGCGGCCGCCAAATATTATTCTGATTGTCGCCGATGATCTCGGTTTTAATGATATCTCTACCTTTGGCGGCGGTGTAGCCGGTGGCCGAGTACAAACCCCGAGCATAGATCGCCTCGCCGCAGAGGGCGCAGTATTTAATCAGTCCTACTCCGGTGCCAGCACCTGTGCGCCGTCTCGAGCCATGCTAATGACCGGCCGCTATCCGACGCGCACCGGGTTTGAATTTACCCCGATACCTTCAGGTATGGGTAATGTGATCTCTCAACTGGCGTCTCAAATGGATGCTGGGCTGCCACCTATTATTTATGATGAGGCCTTAGAGGCTGATCAGCCACCCTACGAGCTGAAGGGGTTGCCCACAGCCGAAGTTACGGTTGCAGAGAGCCTTAAGCAGCAGGGTTATTACACCGCTCATATAGGCAAATGGCATCTTGGTCGCACTAATGGCATGGTCCCTAATGATCAGGGATTTGACGATAGTCTGCTTATGTCCAGCGGCCTCTATCTGCCAGAAGATGATGCCAATGTGGTCAATGCTAAACTCGATTTTGATCCCATCGATAAATTTCTCTGGGCGCGCCTAAACTATGCCGCTTCGTTTAATAGTGGCGATCAGGATCGTTTTAAACCCGCCGGTTACCTGACTGATTATTGGACCGATGAATCGATCAAGGTAATTGAAGCCAACAAAAATCGTCCATTCTTTCTCTATCTGGCCCACTGGGGTGTGCACACACCGCTGCAGGCGACCCGGGAAGACTACGAAGCCGTTGGCGATATCAAACCTCATCGGCTGCGGGTTTACGCGGCGATGATCCGTGCACTGGATCGCAGTGTTGGGCGTATTTTAGATTCCCTGGAAGAACAGGGCTTGGCAGACAATACCATTGTCGCCTTTACCAGTGACAATGGCGGCCCCGGTTATATAGGTCTGGATGACATTAACAGCCCTTATCGCGGTTGGAAAATTACTATGTTCGAAGGAGGCATTCGGGTGCCGCTGTTTATTAAATGGCCAGCCAAAATTGCTCCCGGAACAATCGTAGAAACACCGGTGGCGCATATCGATATGATGCCGACACTGACCGCTGCCGCAGGCGTGTTGCCGCGAGCAGATATTAAAATCGATGGTCTCAACCTGTTGCCTTTGACCACTGTCGAGGGGGTCGATAACTGGCAGCGAGAAACACTGTTCTGGCAGAACGGTCACTATCAGGTGGTGCGTCATGGGGATTGGAAACTACAGGTCAATCAACGCCCAACAGATGGTCCTCAGCAGTGGTTGTATAACCTAGGGTCGGATCCTACTGAGCAGACTAATCTGGTGGCCAGCCACCCGCAAATAGTTGAGCAATTGACGGTCTTTTTAGTAGCTCATCAACAGAGCTCAGTTGGACCCCTCTATGCCCCGACGCTGAATTCGCCGATCATGATTGATAAAACCCTGGCGGAGAAATTTGCCCCTGGGGATGAGTATATTTATACGCCGAACTAAGAACTAAGAGCTAAGAGCTAAGAGCTAAGAGCTAAGGGCTAAGGGCTAAGGGCTTTCCTGATAGAGTTGGATTGCAATTAATAATAACTAAAAATAATAAAAGGTATTGATCATGGCAATAGGTGTTATAGCAACAATTACGATTCGCGAAGGGAAAAATGCAGAGTTTGAGCAGCTGTTTACCGATCTCACTGAGCAGGTTTTGGCGAATGAGCCGGGGGCGATTTTTTATGCCTTGCACAGAACAAAATCTGACTCTCAGGTGTACAAAGTTCTCGAACAATATACTGACCAAGAAGCTATAAAGGCCCACGGTAAGACTGAGTACTTTTTAGCCGCGAGTGAAAAAATGGGTGCGCTAGTCACGGCTGCACCTGACCTTGAAGTGTTGGATGCGGTGTAAGATTTTTTCGTCGACACCAGAGCTAAAAACAGCAGGATAACTTAATGACAATTTCAATTTGGTTGACCGCAGCGTTCCTGTATTTGGCATTTTTATACTGGTATACCAACTGGTCGGGGGCCATATCCGCTGAGGAAGTTGATCGCTATATAGAACAATTTTCCGCTGGTTCAGGTACTCAATACACCGACATAGAAGTACTGCGTCGATTTCTTGAAGAGGACGATGGAAAAGAATTCGTGATGCAAAACTTTGTCACCCTGCATAGCGGAAAAATATCTCACCCGGTTACTGGCGAGCAGGTTGACCCCCAAGAGGTAATTGGCGGTTACTTTAAACCCTTTGCCAAAGCGCTGTTTAAGCGCGGCGGGCATCCGGTGTTTATGGCACGGAAAGTGGGTGGTTATATTGATAGCTGGAATGGTGATGGCGATCCGCAGTGGGCGGCGACGGCAATGATGCGCTACAAGTCTCGGCGGGATTTAATTGAGCTGGCATCGGATAAGCGCTTTTCTGACATTCATATTTTTAAAACCACGTCTATTGAGAAAACCGTTTCCTTTCCGGTTCAAATTAATATGAGTTTCTTTCTGCGGCCACGGGCTTATGTTCCGATGGGGCTTTTGTGGCTGGCAACGATGGTAAATTTTGTTGTGGTTATTCTGTGATTTTTCTTATCGGCCGAGGGTTGGCGATACAGCGAACCTCAACTGCCTTGTCATCTCGACAGAGCGTAGCGGCGAGAGATCTCTTTGTTGGGTGCGGGCAAACCCATACAGACCCTTTGCGATCGGTCCCATGGGTTTGTCAGTTTCAGCGTTCACGCAACTCGCTGTCGCTCAAACAGGGCATTCTCTCAATCTGAAAATGACAAGCCCATAAGCAGGCCCTGATTGATCGCAAAGGGTCTGCATGGTTCTGCTGGGACATCGAGGGTGCTGATGGTAGATCTATCACCTGCGTTCGAGGACAGGTTTTTTTTAGGGCGAGATACCAGGTTTTGCTTTAGGGCGATATGACAAGTTTGGTGCTAGGCTGAGCTGGCACGTTTGTGCATTAGAGTGAAGCGGCAGGCCCGTGCATTAAAGCGAACCTCAACCACCTTGTCATCTCGACAGAGCGCTAGCATACAAGAAATCGGCACTTAATAAAAAACACCTAAAAGGTATATCGCGCGTGAAAAAATCGAACACCTACAAACTCTACGGTATAACTCATTCACTCTATACCGGGCGCGCACGCTCTTATCTGATTAAGAGCGGCACACCTTTTCGTGAGTTATCCAGCGGCCATAAAAGCTTTAAAGCCGAGGTATTGCCCGAGAGTAAGCTGGCGACTATACCGGTGCTAGTGACCCCAGAGGGAGAGGTTATTCGCGATGGCGGGGCGATCATTGAGCATTTTGAAAGCACCAGTGGCAGGCCATTTCAGCCATCGAGTCCGAAACAGCAGATCGTTAGCACGCTGTTCGATTTGATCGGCACCAGCGGTTTGCTGCGTCCAGCAATGCACTATCGCTGGAACTATCTCGAGGAGAACGGCGAGTTTCTTCACTATCACTTTTTGCATTCCCAGCCTGAGCACCCAGAGCGCGAGGAAAAGTCTCAGTATATGATGTCAAAAATGCAACATGCGGGAAGGCTTTTTGGTGTTTCACCGGAGACTATACCGCTGGTGGAGACGGTCTATCTGGAGTTCCTCGAGGCACTCAATCAGCATCTCAGTGAATATCCTTACCTGTTGGGGTGGAAGCCGAGCATTGGTGACTTTGGTTTAATCGCACCACTCTATGCTCACCTGGGCAGAGACCCTGCGCCGCTGCGAATTATGCAGCAGCGAGCAGTGCGGGTAGCCCGTTGGGTTGAGCGAATGAATCGCGCGGATCAGGATGCCCTGGAGTTTTTTAACCCGGGGGATAATTACCTGGCGGATGACAGTATTCCGGAGACGTTGGTAGCAGTACTGCGGGTGCTGGCAGAGGACCTTGTTCCAGAGACCCGTGCTGCGGCAGAGGTCATTAATCAATGGCTGGCTGATAATCAACCTGAGCCCGGCACCTCGGCTCAGGGATCACTGGCTCAGCGTATGTTTGGTATGGCGCAGTTTAACCTGCGTGGACAGTGTATTAGCGCCGTCGCCCAATCATACCGTTTTGTGATTTTGCAGAAATTGCAGCAGCAATATGCTCGGTTAGACCCGGCGCAGCAGCGGGATGTGATTAATCTGCTGCGACGCTGTGGTCTCGAAACACTGCTGACTACCAGGCTTGATCGACAGCTGGGATGGTCAGAAAATCAGGATATTTGGCTCTAAGCTATTTAAGTAAAGCGCTCAAGGCTTTTTAAGTAAAGCGCTCAAGGCTTTTTAAGTAAAGCGCTCAAGGCTTTTTAAGTAAAGGGCTCAAGGCTTTTTAAGTAAAGCGCTCAAGGCTGTTTAAGCAAAAGGCTCAAGGCTGTTTAAGTAAGGGCTCAAGGCTGTTTTAGCAAAAGGCTCTAGGCTATTCTATCGCCCATCTTGCGCGCCATTACCTGCTTGAGAATCTCCATCGGATCTTTATCGAAGTCACTGGCATCATGGCGCTCCGCCAGCTGGTGATTCTCTGCGCCCCAAACTCGATTCACTCGCTGGCCGCGCTTTACTGCCGGGCGCTGTTGGATATCCTGAGTCCAGCGGATGACATTTTTATAGATTGTGACATCGAGAAATTCGGCGGCCTCGTAGAGTTTGCCCATCACTAAGGCACCGTACCAAGCCATATTGGCCATATCGGCAATGCTGTATTCGTCACCGCAGAGATAGCGGTTGTCAGCCAGACGTTGATCGAGCAGGTTGAGCTGGCGTTTCACTTCCATGGTGTAGCGGTCGATGGGGTACTCAAGTTTCTCCGGGGCATAGGCATAAAAGTGACCAAAGCCGCCGCCGAGAAAAGGCACACTGCCGATATTCCAAAATAACCAGTTCAGGCACTCAGTGCGCTGGGCCGGTGCTTTGGGGATAAAGGCATCAAATTTTTCTGCCAGGTAGAGCATGATCGCGCCGGATTCAAAAACCCGCGTTGACTCAGTGGTGCTGTGGTCCATCAGCGCTGGAATTTTCGAGTTGGGATTGACCTCAACAAAGCCGCTGCTAAATTGCTCACCCTCTTGGATATTGATTAACCAGGCATCGTACTCGGCGTCTTTAATGCCCAGTTCAAGGAGTTCTTCCAATAGCACGGTGACTTTCACGCCATTCGGCGTTCCCAGGGAATAGAGTTGCAGTGGATGCTTGCCCACCGGCAGTGCCTGCTCATGTGTGGCACCTGCGATGGGTCGGTTGATGGCGGCAAACTTGCCACCGACATCTTTGTTCCAGGCCCAGACTTTTTCTGGTAGGTAAGCTGTGGTTTCACTCATAGTTATTCTCTTATGCTGTTTTTGTACTTGCCGTTAAGGATCAGTGATTTTGACTGTTGAGCTCGCCGTGTCTGTTTAGGGTTTTATCTTGGCACGGTTTGCACCATTATCAAACGTAATTATATTGAGTTTTATGTTCACTTTTATATCACAGGCTGATGGTGGCTTGGACGGGTGCCACTATTATGGCATTATAAGTGCCATAAAGTGCGTCTATTAGCCATGTCGAAGGAATCTGAGCGGCTCAAGAGCGCCTGATAAAAATACTAAAAAATTGTTGTCCTGCACCGGCACGGCAAATAACAAATATCATATTGACTCTGGAACCCATATTTATGTCTCAAGTTAGCTCGTTAGATGAAGCCAAGTTACTCGCCTATCTGGAAGCCAATGTCGATGGTTTCGTCGGTCCTATCAGTGTTAGTAAATTTGCCGGTGGTCAGTCCAATCCAACGTTTAAAATTGAAGCCAGTTCCGGTAGCTATGTGCTGCGTCGTCAGCCCCCAGGTGAGTTGCTTAAATCAGCCCATGCTGTCGACCGTGAATACCTTGTGATCAAGGCGTTGGCTGATAGCGATGTGCCGGTGGCCAAGGTCTATCACCTCTGTGAAGATCGCGAAATTATCGGTTCGATGTTCTATCTGATGGAATTTTGTGAAGGCAATATCTACTGGCGTCCAGAGCTCAACGAGGTTGAAGGTTCGGCCCAGCGGGGGCAGATGTACGATGAGATGGTCAAAGTACTTGCGGCGATCCACTCAGTGGACTTGGAACAAGCCGGGCTCAGCGATTACGGCCGACCAGGCAATTACTTTCAGCGCCAGCTGGATCGCTGGAGCGCGCAATATCGCGCCTCGGAGCTTGAGACGATCAGTGAGATGGATCGCTTAATTATTTGGCTCGGCGACAATATGCCAGCAGATGACGGCAAAGTGTCTTTAGTCCATGGTGACTACCGCTTGGATAATCTGATGTACGCCAAGGATAATTCTCGAGTTATCGCGGTTCTCGATTGGGAGCTCTCGACACTGGGCCATCCCTATGCGGATCTTGCTTACCTGATTATGGGCATGAAACTGCCGGCCTCGACCAACAAGAATATGGTTGGCGGGCTTGGGGCGATTGACTGGGCCAGTCAGGGTATTCCCAGCGAAGATGAGATTGTCGCCCGTTACTGTGGGCTGATGAATATCGACAAGATTGAAAACTGGGATTTCTGCATGGCCTTCAGCTTCTTCCGTTTAGCCGCCATCTGTCAGGGTGTGGCGAAGCGCGCTGTGGATGGCAATGCCTCCAATGCAGCGGCGGATGATGTGGCTGCTTTGGTACGACCACTGGTTGAACTGGCGATATCTTATATCGACTAGCTACATGGGTTGTTTTAATGAAGAGCACGTCAGACTAATTGAGAGGCCTAATCGTGGAAAATAGCATTCAAGTCACTACCTTCGAAGTGCGCAAAGACAACTGGGCTGAGACAAGGGTTTGCACCCAGTCCATGGTCACCGAGTTGGCGCCAAATGAAGTCCTGTTTAAGGTTGATCGGCAGGCCCTTACGGCGAACAATATCTCCTATGCCAGCTCTGGCGACAGTCTCAAGTACTGGGAGTTTTTTCCCGCCGAAGCCGGTTGGGGACGGATTCCCGGAATGGGTTGGAGTGAGGTAATCGCCTCGGCTCACCCAGATATTCAGGTGGGCGAGCGAGTCTGGGGATTTACCCCTTACTCAAGCCATCACAAAATTCTCGCAGGCAAGGTCAATACATTTTCCTTTAGCGATGTGGCGGCCCATCGCGGTGGCCATGCGCCGGTCTACTGTCAGTTTGATCGAGCTGCGACTAATCCGATTTATGAACCTCAGCGTGAAGACCAAGACAGTCTGCTGCGGGGGTTGTTTATGACCTCTTGGTTGGTGGAAGATTTTATGCTTACCAGCAACCTGTTTGAGTCAGAGGTCTGCCTGATTACCAGTGCCTCAAGCAAGACCAGTATTGCTCTGGCCCACTGTGTAAAACAGCGGGGTAAACTCCAGAGTATTGGTGTTACCTCGCCGGGTAATATCGCCTTCTGTGAGAGTTTAGGCTGCTATGACAGGGTTATTAGCTATCAGAATATTGCCCAATTAGATGCCGCAAAGGCGGCGGTCGTGGTGGATATGGCGGGCAATGCCAAGGTGATTAGCCAGCTGCATCATCATTATGCTGACAAGATGATGCACTCCTGTCGCATCGGTGCCACGCACCACAGTGAAATGGGGTCGGTGGAGGGCTTGCCCGGTGCCGTGCCGCAATTCTTTTTTGCCCCTAGTCATGTTCGCGCGCGCAGTGCTGAGCTTGGCGCCGAGCAATTAATGCAATTATTAAGTATCGACTATGCCGGTTTCCGCCGCTTCTGCGACAGCTGGCTAAAGGTGGTGCCGAGCTACGGTGCCGAGGCCACGGATAAAACCTTTCAAGCAGTATTGGCGGGCAGGGCAGATCCTGTTGCCGGGCAGATTGTGTCACTCTCGGCAGATGGCCAATAAGCGAAGGCCAGATAACCGATAATAAAAGAGTAAATAGCCATGACATGCTCCAAGCGTATTACCTTGATCGGCGCACCGCCATCACCCTACACCCATAAAATGGTCGCCCTGTTGCGCTACCGGCATATTCCCTACAACCTCAAGTGGGGCATGCCCGACGAGATTCTGCCGAAGATGGGCATTGAGCCGCCGAAGCCGGGTCTGCTGCCCACATTTGTCTTTGAGAGTGAAGATGAAGATGAAGTGTGCGGGGCCATCGCAGTCTGTGATTCAACACCCATTATCCGCCGTCTAGAAGACAGTTATCCCGAACGCTCGGTGCTGCCGGTTGATCCTGCCCTGGCCTTTATTGACTATTTACTCGAGGATTTTGCCGACGAGTGGTGTACCAAGTATATGTTTCACTACCGCTGGCATCCTCAGGCGGATGCCGACAATGCCGGCACTCTATTGCCCCTGGGTTACAACGTCAGTCTGCCTGCGGAGCAGCACAAACATTTTAAACAGCACTTTTCCGCGCGCCAAATTAGCCGCCTCTATGTGGTGGGCTCCAATGACACTACGGCGCCGATTATAGACGCCAGCTATAGGCGTTTTCTCAAGGCTATGGAAGCCCATCTGGCCGCGCAACCCTATATGTTAGGGCATCGCCCAGGTGCCGGTGACTTTGCCCTCTATGGCCAGTTAACCCAGCTGGTGGGCTTTGATCCGACGCCTCGGGCAATCGCCCACAAGCTCTCGAGCCGCACTGTGGCCTGGGTTGATCAGATGGCTGACTTGAGCGGCTTAGAGGTTCAGCAGAGCCAGTGGGTGACTCTCGAACAGCAGCCGGAATCTCTCCGCGGCCTATTAAACGAAGTTGGCCGCATGTATGTCCCGGCACTGTTGGCCAATGCTCAGGCGCTTGCCGCCGGGGAAAAAAGCTGGCAGGCCGAGATTGATGGCGCAACCTGGAGTCAACAGACATTCTCCTATCAGGTGAAATGCCTAAAGTGGCTTGAGCAAGGCTATGCAAGCCTCAATGATCTAGATCGGCGACGGGTTGATCAGTTGCTTAAGGGCACTGGCTGCGAGGTGCTATTCTCAGGGATATAAGGGTTTGGCTCTTTAAGCTGTAGAAACAGAAAGCAGAAAAAAGAACGCCGAAAGCCGAAAGCCATTTTTATCGCTGACCTATGCCCAGTAATCCGCTAGGTGATTTAGTTTCAACAGAATAATGACCTATACTGTGTACCTACCTCAGCGTGCTGTATTGAGGTGCTGTATAGAAGTGCTGTATTGAAGTGCTTAGGCAGACAATTATAGGATGTAAGCGTAGCGAGCAAAGGCAATATTATGAACACCACATCGACAACTGTAGTCCCGGACGGACGCCGTCAGCGCAGTGAGCGCAGCAAGCAGGCGATTATTGAAGCTATGCTCGATATGATCGGCGAGGGGACTCTTATTCCCACTGCACAGCAGGTTTCTGAGCGCGCCGGTGTGGGTATTCGCAGTGTCTTCCGACATTTTGAAGATATGGAAAGCATTTTTGTTATGGCGGACGAGGCGCGTCGAAGCCGCTATGAAGATATATTTTTGGGCGGTGACCGCAAGGGAACGCTTGAACAGCGCATTTTGCATGCGGTGGAACAGCGGGCCAAAGGCTATGAACTCTATGGCAATGTCATGCTCACCACCTTAGCTCAGCGCTGGCGCTTTGCCACCCTGCGCAAAAACTATGAACGCTATCAGCGCGGTTTGCGCAAAGACCTGCACAACTGGTTGCCAGAGCTGGAGAAGCTCGATGCCAGTTCCTGTGAAGCAGTGCATGGCATTGCTTCTTTTGAGTTTTGGAATCGCCTGCGTGATCATCAGGGCTTGAATAAAAAGGCCGCCATAGGCGTTGTCGTCAATATGTTGAATGGTTTGCTTGTCTCTAAATAGCGAACAAATAAGTAGCAGAAAGCGAAAAGACAGTAATAAAAAAAGACCTAGCAAAACAGCAGTAACCAATAATAAAAAATAATCTAGGTGAGCGAACTTCATTCGCCACCTACAGAGGGGGACAGCTTGGAATTAACAGACAAAATTATTGTAGTCACTGGCGCCGCCAGTGGCATTGGGCGAGCCATGGCGATTCGCTTTAAAGCGGAAGGTGCCAAGCAGATCGTTGCCGTGGATATCAATATTGAGGGCGCTCAGGCCACTGCCGATATGATCGGCGCTGTAGCCATGAGTGCAGATGTCTCCAAAGAAGAAGATATTCAGCGGGTCATCGAAGACACTGAAAACAACGTCGGCCCAATTGACCTGTTTTGCTCCAATGCCGGTGTCGGCATGGGCGAAAGCATTAACTCCCCGAATAAAGAGTGGCAGATGAGTTGGGATATCAATGTGATGTCACATATCTATGCCGCCCGTCATCTGCTGCCCTTGATGGTCGCACGAGGTGGTGGCTATTTCCTCAACACCTCTTCCGCAGCCGGATTATTAAATCAGATTGGTGGTGCCGCTTACGGTGTCACCAAACACGCTGCCGTGGGTTTTGGCGAGTGGTTGGCGATTCATCACAAGCATGAGGGCATCAAAGTGTCGATGCTCTGCCCCCAAGCGGTGCGCACAGCCATGACCGACAACGATAACGATGCTACAGCGGCTGCGGCCAGCAACGGTATGATCGAGCCTGAAGAGCTCTGCGAAACTGTGGTCGAGGGTCTCCGCGCTGAGTCCTTTATGATCTTGCCTCACCCGATTGTGCTGGAGTACATGCGCAATAAGACCAGCAACTATGATCGTTGGATTGGCGGCATGAATAAGCTGATGAGAAAAATTGTTGGCCTGAATTAGTTAAAGAGCATTACTTAAAAATGCACTAATCAAAAAGCACTAATCAAAAAATCATTAGTTTAAAAGCTATAAAAAATAACGGGCTATCTATGTTTGATATCAAAGAATTTTTTCGTGTCACCAAAGAGTTTCTTCAGTTGGTTCCCGTGTTGGCGGTTAAACCGACGAGCAACGAAGACGCGGTCTCCATGGCCAGTGTGCTAGAGGGTACAGTAGCCAAATACGCCGACCGCAGTATGATTATATTTGAGGGCAAGGAGCTAACCTGGGGCGAGTTTAATGCTCTCACCAATCAGTTTGCTCGCGCTCTAATGGCCGGTGGCGTTAAGCGCGGCGACTGTGTTTCGGTGATGATGGAAAACCGAATCGAAATGCTTGCCTGTACCTTTGCTCTGCAAAAAATTGGTGCCATTTCGAGTCTGATCAACTATGCCTTAACCGGCGCCCAATTAGCCCATTGTGTCACCGTTTCGGGTTCTTCCAAGTGTCTGATCGGTGAAGAGGTCTATGGCAATCTAGATGCTGTGCGCTCTCAGCTGTCATTAGCTGATGAAGATATTCTTTGGGTGGCAGATCAGCGCAGCAATCCGGTGCCGGAAAATGCCCGAGATATTGTCAGCACCTTGGAGCAGTACCCGGATACCAACCTTGAGGATACCAATACTATTTTGGCCGGTTCTACTGCCATGTATATTTTCACCTCAGGCACTACCGGCATGCCCAAGGCCGCGAAGATTCCCCATCGACGCTGGTTGGCCGCGGCCCACGCCTTTGGCTTAGCCGGTTGCCGGGCTAAACCCAGCGATCGCTTTTATCTCTGCCTGCCACTGTTTCACGGCACCGGGTTGATGTGCGGTATAGGCAGTGCCTTTTATACCGGCGCCTCTATCTTCCTGCGCCGCCGTTTTTCCGCATCGGAGTTTTGGTCTGATGTGCATAAGTACAAGACCACCAATTTTATTTATGTCGGTGAACTATGTCGCTATCTATTAGCTCAGCCGGTGTCGCCCTTCGAGCAAAACAATAGCCTGACACGAGTGTTTGGCAATGGTCTGCGACCGGATATTTGGGATGAGTTTAAACAGCGGTTTGGTATAGAGCGGGTCTGTGAGTTCTACGGTTCCAGCGAAGGTAATGTGAGCTTTTTTAATGCCTTAAATAAAGAGCGCACCATGGGTTTGACCCCAGCCAATATCATGCTGGTTCAATATGATATTGATGCCGATGAAATGGTCCGTGATGCCAATGGCGAATTGATTCAGGTGCCAGTGGGGGAGGCCGGGTTATTACTCGGTGAGATTGATGAGCGCTACAAATTTGATGGTTATACCAACAATGATGCCACCGAATCGAAAATTCTGCGGGATGTGGTTAAGCCGGGAGATGCTTGGTTTAATACTGGTGACCTGATTAACGAAGTGGATGTGGGTTTCGCCGTTGGCAAGAAGCACTATCAGTTTGTCGACCGGGTGGGTGATACCTTCCGCTGGCGCTCGGAGAATGTCTCCACCAATGAAGTAGGTGAGATTCTCAATGGCTGTGAGCAGATTGAAATGGCCAATGTCTACGGTGTCGATATACCAGCAACAGAGGGTAAAGCGGGCATGGTGTCATTGACCCTGAGAGCGGGGCAGGTTTTTGATGTGGATGCTTTTTCGGATTTTGTTAATGCCAACCTGACGCATTTTTCGCAGCCGGTATTTGTTCGGGTTCAGCCTGAGGCAACTACCACTGGCACCTTTAAGCTGCTCAAAGGAGACTTGCGCAAGCAGGCCTTTCATGTGGATCAAGTCACTGATGAACTCTATGTGATGCCGCCGCGAGTGAAGCAATATCAAAAGCTCGAGCGAGATCTCTATGAAAAAATTATGGATGGCACTGCTGGTTATTAGGAACAGGTTATTAAGAGCAGGTTATTAAAAGCTGGTAATTAATAGCAGGTAATCAATAGCAGTTTGCTGATTTAAAATAATAAAAACTAAATGTATTTAATTCGAGAGTACCTATATAAATGGCTTTTTCTTCAGATGTAGTTTCAATTGAAAAAAACGGTGCTGTGGGCACCCTGTGGCTGGACCGTCCAGCGAAGTTTAATGCTCTGACACCAGCGCTTTGGGGAGCGATTCCTGAAGCCCTTAATGAGCTTGCTGCCGACCCAGATATAAGAGCGATTATCTTTGCCGGACGCGGCAATCACTTCTGTGCCGGTATTGATTTGATGGCCGGTGGTTTAGGTGAAGCTGATTTAGCCGGTGCCGCCTCTGAGGCTGTCGCCAATATTAATCAGCTCGGTTTTACCTCGGCGTTTCAACAGGCGATCTCGTCGCTGTCTAAATGCCCGCTGCCGGTTATTGCCGTGGTCCACGGTTACTGCCTGGGTGCCGGTATTGACCTGATAACTGCCTGTGACGTGCGTATTAGCGCCGCAGACGGTCAGTTCGGTGTGCGTGAGACACGTATAGGTCTGGTAGCCGATGTGGGCACATTACAGCGCCTGCCTAAAATTATCAGTGCCGGTCATATGGCTGAATTGGCTTATACCGGCAAAGATATCAATGCCGCCAGAGCGGAAAAAATCGGTCTGGTAAATGATGTCTATGAGGACTTTGATAGCACTTACGCAGCGGCAATGGAGATGGCCAATACCATAGCGGCCAATCCGCCTTTAGCGGTGCGGGGCACCAAATTTATACTGCAGCAGAGTGAAGATCTGACCACTGAACAGAGCCTGTTGTTAAACGGCATGTTTACCCTGATGACCAGTTTGAAATCCAATGATATGCACGAAACTATGCATGCTTTTGCTGAAAAGCGTCCACCGGTTTATAACGGTAGTTGAGTTTTTTTAGGAAGGTTTGAAAGAATGTTTTAGAGAATGTTTTAAGGCGTTTTTTATAGAGAGTCAAGAACAAAAAAGCTGCATCCCAGTATTCACTGAGATGCAGCTTTTTATTTTACATAGTCATATCGCGAGTTGCATTCAACAGACCCGGATAGCGCTCACCAATCTTGGCAATGCCATAATTAACCCAGTACTCAATTTTTTGCAGGAAGCTCATCTCGACCATTTCTGGTAGTCGCTGTTGCTGGCGATCCAAGAACGCATGTACCGCATCCACATCTTCAGAGGTCAGGCTCGCATAGAAACCGGCCATACCTTTGTGGGCATAGGCACCACCCAATACGATCGCAGTAAAGTCGATATGGGTCTGCTCACTCATATGGCGCAAGTCAGGCAGTACATAGTTGGTTTTAGCACTGATACCGTGGCATGAACCACAGTTGCGACCATAGATCGCTTCGCCGTGAGTGATCACCTGCTCATCATTGTTGGCTTCGTGGCCGAGGGCCATAATCACGGACTCGCCATTATCTTGAATCGGTTGAGTAAGGTTAAAGTCACCTTTCTTAAATACCAACAGCTTGTTTTGGTTGACGAAGTTACGCTTCACTTCATCGCCACCGGCAAGCATCAGAGCGCCACCGCTGCCCTGGGCTACGGCGATATATTGCTCGCCATCTAACTCATAGCTAATCGGCCCAGCCAGCACGGCGCTGTCGGACTGGTACTGCCAGAGAATATCGCCATTGGTGGAATCGTAGGCTGCAAACTTGCCGCCCCAGGTGCCCTGAAAGACCAGGTCACCGGCGGTGCTGAGAATGCCACCATTGGAGGGCTTAGGGTGCTTAACGGACCAGGCACGCTGTTGCTTAATCGGGTCATAGGCCACCAACTCACCGTAGATCAGTGCATCCACTGCGGCGCGACCGGCAACCCAGCTTTTTGGATCCCGCACTTCATTGAGATCAATGCCGGTGTTCCAGCGATCAACCTGATAGCTGACGGCATCCATACCTTTAAAGTAGGTGGGGACATTTTGCACTGGAATATACATCAGGCCAGTTTTAGGGCTGTAAGTCATTGGCTGCCAGTTGTGGGCACCAAATGGGGCGGGCCAGATATAGCTGCCACCATTACTTTGATAGTCGGCGTACTCAGTCTCTACAGGACGACCGGTTTGCATATCGATATGGCTGGCCCAAGTGACTTTAGAGAACTTGTCTGCGGAGAGCAGTTCACCGGTAACTCGATCCAAGACATAGAAGAAGCCATTTTTAGGCGCCTGCATAATCACTTTGCGGGTTTCGCCCTCAAGCTCTAGCTCGGCCAATACCAGCTGCTGAGTGGCGGTGTAGTCCCAGTTATCTCTGGGCGTAACCTGATAGTGCCAAACATATTCGCCGGTATCCGGCTTTAATGCGACTATTGAGCTGAGGTAAAGGTTGTCGCCGCCACCTGGGCTGCGCAGATCGCGGTTCCAAGGGGAGCCATTACCTGTACCTATATAGAGTAAGTCTAATTCCGGATCATAAACCAGTGAATCCCAAGCGGTGCCGCCACCGCCGCCACCGACTGTGTACCACTCGTCACCTTTCCAGGTTTCCAGTGCAACTTCCAGGGCAGGGCTCTCTTGGGGCTTGTTGCGATCGCCAGGCACCGTGTAGAAGCGCCATTTTTGTTCGCCAGTGGTGACGTCGAAGGCGCTGACATAACCGCGCACACCGAGCTCGGCGCCGCCATTGCCAATCACAACCATGCCTTTAACCACACGGGGTGCGCCGGTAATGCTGTAGTTGCTATTAGGGGGCGTGGTCTGCACTGACCAGTTCTGTTCACCGGTGAGGGCATCCAGGGCGATCAATCGACCGTCCAAAGCACCTAGGAAAACTTGCAGAGGGGCGTTTTCGTCCTCCTGCCAGATTGCCACACCGCGGTTAACTGGGCCGCAGCAGGTTTTAATCAGATGGGATTTGGGCACCTTGGCATCAAAGTGCCAGAGTTCTTCACCAGTGCGGGCATCGAGAGCATAAGCATGGCTCCAGCCGGTGCTGACATAGATCACACCGTTATGCACCAGAGGCGTGGCTTCCATACCCCGGGCGGTCTCAAACTTAAAAGACCAGGCCAGATCTAGTTCGTCGACATTGTCGCGATTAACCTTGTCCAGTGGACTAAAGCGCTGTTCCTGATAGTCGCGGCCATAACTCAGCCACTCGGCATCGGGATTGGCGATGGACTGTTCGTTGACTATGCTGGGTTGAGCAGCGGGCTGGGCAATGGCGAGGTTTGAAAGTCCGAGCAATGCAGCGGCAGTGAGACTGGTGAATGTGCGTAAAAGCATAGTGTTCCCCTCTGTGCGAGCCGACTAAAGTGGTTTGACGGCGCGCTGGTTTTCTTTTTATAGTTTTTGTGTGAGCTTTTAAACTGGGTTCGATTGTAGGGTGAAAGTAATCAAATGCCTACGGTAATTCAGTATCCGTCTGGGGCGTCAGTAAGTAAATGGCAACTGATGACTGATTAGTCCTGCCATTGGGGTTTTTTGGGGTAGCATTCATCTAAAGGGTGAATTTTGGGAGCTAGTCTAGAGAGCCAGTTTAGAGAGCTAGTCTGGGCTCTGCCTAGAACAGCACCCTAATCAAATGCAGCTCTAAGCTAAGCTGTGTGTTTTGAGATGTTTTATAGCGTCGAGAAATGAATAATTTCACTGGAGTTAGCCGGCAGTGAGACGCTGGTGCCATCTTCCCCTACAGTGAAATCGGAAAACACCTCATCTACACCCTCGAGCCAGATCGCCTCCATACCGGGCGCGATTAAGGGCGGCACAACATGGTAATAGACCAGATGACCGACATCCGCATCTCGCGCTATTTCCGCGGCCTCCACCGGGGTGGTGTGATAGTCATGGACATCATTGAAGATCTTTGCGCGCATTGGATTGTCGCTTCGTGCGGCAGATTCGGCCATCAGCGTAACCAGCTTTGTGGACAGTGCTTCATGGACCAACAGATCAATCCCTGCTGAATGCTTTTCTATGGCCGGAGACTTAACCGTATCCCCAGAGATAAGCAGGCTGCGGTCCTTATAGGTAAATTTGTAAGCCACCGCGGGCGTGATCGGAAAGTGATTGGCGCTGATCATTTCAATCTGTAGATTATCATTGGCATAGACCGTCAGTGACTCCCCAGCTTCGGGCAGGGCAAAGCTCACCGCGCTCATACCAGTGCCACTGGGCGGCACAACCGCAGCCCCATGATGATCGGTGCGGTGTACTGAATCCCGAGCATAGGCTTGATTAAAGCCTGCAACCACATCGGCCACGCCCTCGGGGCCATAGACTGGCAGTGGGCTGCTGTGATTGCCGGTGACCCAGCGCAGCATGGCCATTTCACCTAGGCCATCTATATGGTCCGAGTGAAAATGGGTCAAAAACAGCGCCTCTATATCGCCCTGATTAATTCCCATAGAGCCGAGATTGCGCGCGCCATTGGTACCCGCATCGACAATAAATAGTTGTTCGCCGGCCATCACTGCAACGCAGGGGCCGGAGCGATTGTTACTGGGCATAGGGCCACCGGCACCGCAGAGACTGATATGCAATCCATCGGGCAACTTGGCCTGTGGTTGCGCGGACATCCTGTTATCCAGAGCGCCAGGCAGTATTTTTAGCATGATCGCGCCGCGCTCAGTGTAGACAGTCAGTGCCAGAAGTAGGGCGATGGTGCCCGCTATATAGCGTTTTTTCATGTCTTGTGCCTCGATTAATATTTTGCCTGCAACTCAGTGTTAATGCCAAATGGTCACATGTGTCAGTATATGTGTCAATAGATCTGCGGCTTGTTAAAAATAGCCGAGCTAAGGCTGCTGCATAAGTTGCCTAATTAGGCTTTAATGAACGCCTAAAATATAAAACAATAAGAGTGCTTAGTCACCATGATCAATTCAGTTAAACCCCGGGTCATCCAACTGATCACCAGTCAGTGGCTGCGCAATCTGCGTCGTCGTCGCACTGAAAAACGCCGCTTGGCCACTAACCAAGAGCACCGGATAACCGTTTATCTGCGCCTCAATGACGCCCACAGCTACCTCTTACTGCAAGTCTTAGAGCAGTTTGCCCAGCGTTACCCTGTGAGCTTTGATTTTCGTACTGTACTCAATCTTCAAGAGGATATGTATCCAGCACCGGCCCTGTGGCAGAGCAATGCCTTTGCCGATGGAGTTCATCTTGCGCAACTCTATAATCTGCGCTTTCCGACTCAATCACCCCAGGTGTCTGTGGAAACCACTATGCAGCTCACCGCGCAGTTGTTGCACTGGGAATTGCAGCCCGGCTATCTGGAGAACGCCTTGCAGCTGTTTGATGCCTACTGGCAAGGCCAGGGTGATAGTCTGGATAAGCTTGTGGATAGCAATATTAGTGATCATGCAGAGTGTTACAGCCAGCATCTAGAGGCCAACGAGGCGCAGCTTAAACAGCAGGGTCATTATCTCAGTGGCATGCTGCACTATGGCGACGAATGGTACTGGGGACTCAATCGTCTTGAACACTTGGAACTGCGATTCAATGAGATGGGTCTGCAACAGGATCAGAGCAGCGCCATTGTGTTTGATAAAAACCACCGAGATTTCTGCGGTCAAAATATAAAAGCCAACCGAGGAGAGGATGGGGCAGGTGAGGTCTGCAGAATCACTATGTACTGGTCAATGCGCAGCCCCTATTCCTATGTTGCGCTGGTGCGTGCTCGGCAGCTCGCCGATCACTATCAGGTGCCCCTGGAGGTGAAGCCGGTGCTGCCTATGGTGATGCGGCGTATGCAGATGCCGAAAACTAAGGGCGGCTATATCATTGCCGATGCAAAACGCGAAGCGGATAAATATGGTATCCCCTTGGGCCATGTTGCCGACCCTCTGGGTGCTGGTGTTGAGCGCTGTTATGCACTGTTTGCCTATGCCCAGTCTCATGGTCTCGGCCTGAGCTTTTTGCAGAGTTGCGCTGAAGGCGTTTGGTCCGAGGGTATTCACTCTGAGAGCGATAGCGGGTTGCAGCAGCTTGTGGAGCGGGCGGGACTGGATTGGACACAGGCGCGGCCACTGCTGGATGACGGTTCTTGGAGGCTATGGGCTCAGGATAATCTTGCCGAGCTCTATGGGCATGACCTCTGGGGTGTCCCCAGTCTGGTCTACGGAAATACGAAAATCTTTGGTCAGGATCGCCTCGATCGAATCGAGCAAGGGATTATTGAAGACCTTACTCAAAGCCCCTCGACAAACAATAATAAATAATAAAAATAACAATAAAGAGTATCTAAATGACCTTCTCTAATCGCATTACCCGATTAACCGGTACTCAGTACCCGATTATCCAAGCCCCCATGGGCTGGATTGCCCGTTCGCAACTGGCCGCGGCGGTGAGCAATGCTGGCGGTTTGGGCGTAATCGAAACCAGCTCAGGTGAGTTGGACAATATCAAACTGGAAGTGGCGCAGATGCGCCAGCTGACGGACAAGCCCTTTGGTATGAACGTGGCGCTCTCCTATGTGCGCGACAGCAATATCATCGACTTTGTGGTGGAGCAGGGGATTAAGTTTGTCACCACTTCTTCAGGTAGTCCGAATGTCTGCACCAAGGATTTTCAGGCGGCGGGGATCACTGTGTTTCATGTGGTGCCGACCTTGGAGATGGCCCTTAAAGCGCTGGATGCCGGTGTCGATGGTTTGGTGGTGGAAGGCGGTGAGGGCGGTGGTTTTAAGAACCCCAGTCCGGTCTCCACTATGGTGCTGTTGCCGCTGATTCGCTCGCAATGCGATGTGCCGATTATCGCCGCTGGCGGTATTGCTGATGGGCCTTCCATGGCCGCGGCTTTTGCTCTGGGTGCTGAGGGTGTGCAGATGGGAACGCGGATGCTCTCCTGTGCCGAGTCGCCAGTGCATAGCAACTGGAAAGAGGCAATTGTACACTCACGAGAAACCGATACGGTGTTTTTAAATCAGCAGGGCCGTCCGGCGCTGCGGGCGCTAAAGACGGAATTGACCGCGGGTCTTGAGCCCCTGGGTAAGTTTAATATTATGGAGCATATGGCCAATTTGCAGGCGCTCTATTTTGGTGGCGATATGGAAGCGGCGATTCCACTCCAGGGGCAGGTGGGCGGTCGCATCGACAGGGTGCTGAGTGCTCAGGAAGTAATTGATGAGACGATGAGCGGTTTTAGTGCTGTGATCAATAATCTTCATGGTCAATACGGCCAATAGGCACGCTTAAGCGTTATACTAAAGGCAGTTATTTAATAGATTGATAGAGGAATAGATGGCCGACTACGATGTCTTTAATGGTGATGCGGATGGTATCTGCGCACTGCTGCAACTGCGTTTTGCCGAACCGCGGGATGCCCAACTAGTCACCGGCGTAAAACGCGAGATTGACCTTTTAAACCGTGTTTATCCCGCGGCCGACGATCGTATTACCGTGCTCGATATCTCTCTGGATAAAAATCGCGAAGGCTTAAATCGGGCATTAGATGTGGGTGCTCAGGTATTCTATGTGGATCACCATTTTGCTGGTACTGTTCCCGCTTCCGCTGCACTTAAGTCGATGATCAATGAGGCCCCGGATGTCTGCACTTCGGTACTGATTAACCATTACCTCCGTGGTGCCTATCGGGAGTGGGCGGTGGTGGGGACCTTTGGTGACAATCTCAAGCGCACCGCTAATGGGCTGATTAAGAATCTGCACCTCTCGGCCGAGAAGGCAGAATTGCTGGAGAATCTTGGTATCTACATTAACTACAACGGGTACGGTGCAAATCTCGAAGAGCTGCATTTTGCACCGGATGAGCTCTATGGTTTGCTCAGTCAGTATCGCAGCCCATTCGATTTTATTGCCAATAACCGTCAAGCTTTTCAAAAGCTTGAACAGGGCTATCATCAGGATATTGAGGCAGCACAGTCGACTGTTGCTCTGGTGGAGGCTGATGGAATTGCCGCATTTGTGCTTCCGGATGAGCCTTGGGCTCGCCGTGTTAGTGGCGTCTATAGTAATCAGTTGGCTAATGATAATGCGGATCGTGGCCATGCGGTGTTGACGCTTAAGCCCAATGGCAATTATCTGGTTAGCGTGCGTGCGCCACTGAACAATAAAAAGGGTGCTGCGGCACTCTGTATGCAGTTTCCCTCTGGTGGTGGTCGTGAGGCTGCGGCAGGAATCAATGATTTGCCGGTGGATATGTTGGCGAAATTTTTAGACCAATTTAAAAAAGCGTTTGCCTCTTGAGTCTAAACTCTTGAATCTAAGCTTTTAAGACTGAGCTTTTAAGTCTGAGATTTTAAGTCTGAGATTTTAAGTCTGAGATTTTAAATTCCAAGTTAATATTTTAATCAGTTATGGAGAGAAAACTTTGTCCAATTCACGTCCATTTTCCATTTTAGGTATTCAACAGATCGCCGTTGGCGGCGCCAGCAAAGCCAAGTTGCGCGGCTTTTGGGTCGACTTGTTGGGGCTTAAATATCGCGATACCTTTGTCAGTGAATCTGAAAATGTCGATGAAGATATCTGTGAGATGGGTGCCGGTGCCTTTGCCGTGGAAGTGGATCTGATGCAGCCCCTGGATACTGAAAGACGTCCGCGGGTGGATAAGCCGGCACTGAATCATGTTGGGCTCTGGGTCGATGATCTGGCTGCGGCTGTGGATTGGCTCACTGTACAGGGTTTGCGTTTTACCCCCGGTGGTATTCGCAAAGGTGCGGCGGGGCACGATGTGTGTTTTGTTCATCCGGTGTCCAATGAAGAGTTTCCACTCTCTGCGGAAGGGGTCCTGGTTGAGTTGGTGCAGGCGCCAGAGACGGTTATAGACGCTTATAAGGTCTTGGCTGAGGCCTCTACGGCCTAGGGCAGAACTTCTCTGATAACCAGCTCAACCTCTGAATACTGGGTCGACTCAATAAAGCCTATAGAAAAGGTTTTGGGGCTATCAAAGTATTTATTGCCATCGTTGCGACCGAATCCAAATACCGTCATGTAGGGCCTCATATAGTATTCATCGAGGTAATCATCGTCTTCATGCTGCAAAACATAGAGCACTCTGGGCGATTTGGTATCGCCGAAAGCCATCCACTCAGGGTGGGGAAGGTCGCCGCTAAAGGGTTCGTGAATATCACGAACCTTATCGTCCATAGAGCCAAACCAGTAATCGGTTTCGTTGATCTCACCATTGGGAACACCTTCGTAGAGCACCCAGTACTTATAGCCCTCACTGACCTGGCTCATGGTGAAATCGCAGCGGTCTGGGTAGAAGTCCCAGCGGCCCTGCCACTGTCCGTTGTCGGAACTAAATAGAATGCGAACATGATCATCGGCAACTAATTCCACCTTGGAGGTAGCTGGGTCGGTTGCCACATTCATGGCATGAAAATAACTGCCATCCTGACGATGAATGGCGTTGGGAAATCCTCTGTATTCTCCCTTCCAACCAGAACCCTTTTCCTTTTTAAAACCCAGCCAGTCGACACCGTCCCTGTCGATCATGCTCGACAAACCCCCACCGGTCTTTTCCAGATAATAGGTCGCTGCAGCTGTGCTGATGATATAGGCGGGATCACCTCCGGCGGTTTCATCGGTACCATGAGAAAGTTGTACCAGTTTGTCATCCTGCGCAAAGCACTTAATGGTCACGCCTAGTAGCAGTACAAAAATGAGTGTTAATTTTTTTAACAGCATGGATATGTCCTCAGGCCGAAACCGGTTCAATTCTGGTGCTTCGCTTTAACAAAAATCCTATACCAAAGATAACCAGAGCACAGGTTACAAAAATCATTCGACCCCAAAATGGGTTTGGGATTAGCGACATCAGCAGCATCCCAGAACCCATGATCATCACCATCATGCCCAGTTTTTTGCGTTGCTGGAGATCGTATTGGTCCTGGTCGTTATCGGCAATAACCGGGGTTTCAAGATCGGCAAAGAAATATTCTCTCTCTGCTACAAAGCTGTCTTTTTCTTCCTTGTAAAACAGACCGGTCAAACAGAAAAACCCACCGGTGATAAAGACATGGCCCGCCAGTGTCAGTATCAGGCTCATATCTCCAGCTTCACGGGCGGTAAAGGCTTCTATGCCAATCCAGCTGGCAAACACCTGTGGCGTGAGCACATCCCTCATAAACCAGGAAACAGATAGCCCAAGCATTACCGTCACCCAGGGTGCCCATTGCGGTGTTTTCTTGATAAAGAGGCCGAATATAAGCGGAACTAGAAGGGGCACTTGAATCATCGCCGAGACTGACATCATCAAATCAAACAGACTCAGTTCCCGCAGAGACCCAAAATACAGGGCCGTGATAATCACAATGATGCCGCTAAATAAACTGAGTGACATACTCAGTCTGAGGAGTTTTTTATCGTCTGCCTGCCTACCTCTTTTGGCTAAATAAGGCTGGTAGATGCTGCGCATAAAGATACCGGAGTTCTTATTGAGCGCAGAATCCATGGATGACATGGAGGCGGCAAATAGGCCGGCCAACAATAATCCCACCGTGCCCACCGGCATGGCATTACGTGCGAATACAAGGTAGATCGCATCGCCAGCCTTGTTGCCCATTTCCGGATAGGCGGCTGCCGCATCTGGATAGAGAGTGGCCGACGCCCAGGGGGGGATAAACCAGATGATGCTACCTACGCCCATTAGCGTCATAGCCAACAACGCGGCTTTGCGGGCATTGATTGAATCCTTGGCGGTTAGAAATCGAAATGCATCATGGAGATTCATTATGGTAATCAGCTGCTTGCACAGGAAGAACACGAATGTGCCGACCAGCAGCAGGCCGTAGTTCATATCCGGGCCCAGCACAAAACCCGAGGGAAAGTTAGTCACCAGCGCAACAGGGCCTCCCACCTTGACCAGAGCAACTACGGCACAGGCAATAGAGACTACGGCAACCACCAGGGTTTGCACAAAATCCGATGCCACTACGCCCCATGCCCCCGCAATTACCGATACGAAGACCACGGTCAGCCCAGTAATTATGATGGTCATACTCATATCTGCATCAAATACCGCACTGGCAAATATACCCAGGGCATTGAGCCAGATGCCGGCATTGATCAGGCTGAACAGGATCAGAGCCACGGAGAAAAACAGTTCATTTTGGTGGCCAAATCGGCGCTTGATCGCCTCTGTCGGGGTATCTACGCGCATCTGTCGGAAGCGATGGGCAAAGTAAGCCCAGCCGCAAAAGTAGGCGAAGGTATTGGCAAAAAACACCAGGCTAACGGCAAACCCATCGGTGAATGCTTTGCCCGCCGCACCAGTAAATGTCCAGGCGGAAAATTGCATCATAAAAGCGGTTGAGCCAACCATCCACCAGAGCATGCGTCCGCCGCCGCGAAAGTAGTCGCTGGTGGATTTTTTAGCCATGTTTTTGAAGGTAAAGCCGATCCCCAAGACAAGAAGGAAGTAGCCCGCGATTACTAGATACTCATAGAACATAGGGTAATCTCTTTATTGCAGATGACTGACATCCGTCCAATTGCCGTTCGTACGAATCAGGTCGATAAGCGCCTGATATTGGCTGCCTTCTTTAAAGGTCTGATAGGGCGCAACGGGCTGTCCCTGAATATCTCTGACCAACTCGCGGATAAGGTATCGCCAGTTGCGCTCGGTATCCCCTTCAACATCCGGCACGTCAGCGGCAATGTCATCCGGCAGAGGAATTTCCTGCCACTGCTTGTCTTCTCCGTACAAATACAGAGGACCAGAACCATAGTGGCCTTTGATATAGATGGCGCCTTTGCTGCCATAAAACACTATATGGTCGTCGTTGAATCTAGGGTTTAATCCGCCATGCTTAAACATCACCGATACCGGCTTTTTGGCCAATTCACTGTCTATCTGGGCCAGCACGGTATAGGTCCACTCGACATCCGATTCACCCCATTGCAATGAGGGATCGCTGAGGTCTTTCGGGATAAAGTCTCGTCGTGTCTTAAAGTTATGCACGCCTTCCACTATTGGTGCCTTGCCCAGATCGTCGCGCACCTCGCCCATAATTGAGAGGATTTTCTCGCCGAGTACGGAGGTGACAATGGAGAGCTTGTGGGTAAAGTTATTGTTCAGTCGGCCACCACCCTGTTCCGCTCTGTGTGACCAGCCAAAGGGAATATCGCGCTCTAAATTAAAGTGAGAAATACATTCCACGTCCAAAGGCTCGCCAATCACACCTGCCGCAACCAGCTTTTTTGCATGCATCACTTCCGGCATATATCTAAAGCTGGCGGCAAAGGCGGTTTTCACCCCTTTGTCGAGGGACAGCTGGTAGAGCTCTTTGGCAGTTTCGCCCGATTCCGTTAATGGCTTATCGCAAAATATGTGACAGCCAAATTCAATCGCCTGTTTGATCGGCCCTGCATGGGCACCGCCTGGCGTGGCGATGGACACCACATCGGGCTGACAATCAACCAGCGCCTGTTGCCAGTCGGTGCCGGCATAGGGAATAGCCAGCTCCGTAGCTACCTGTTCTACGACGGTCTTGGTTCTGCCGACAATGCCAACAACCTCGGCATCAACGTATCTAAAGGCTTCTGCATGTCCCTGGCCGGCAAATCCGGTTCCGCAAATAAGGACTTTTATTTTTTTATTCATATTTATAGTCTGAGGTAATTAATTGAGTTGAGGCTGCCATTTAACCCGACCATCAGGTCACCAGTTCCATACTGTTCCATCTTCCAGACGACTAACGGGAAGATAGGAGCGCCTGTAGGGGTATTCTTTTGCGGCGGACTCATCAAACTCGATACCAAGCCCGGGCGCGTCACTCAGGTGCGCCATACCATCTTTGATCTGAATGTCCTGCTGAAATACCTGTCTGATCTGTTCATTGCCTAAGCCGACAAATTCCTGAATGCCAAAATTCGGTGCCCAGGTATTCAGGTGCATATGAGCTGCAAAACAGATAGGGGAGAGGTCGGGTGCGCCATGAGGTGCTGTTTTGACGTTATAGACACTGGCGAAGTCGGTAATTCGTCTGAGTGCCGTGATACCGCCGGCATGAGTGGCGGCAACGCGTATGTAATCAATCAGCTGGTTTTGAATAAGGTCTTTGCAATCCCAGATAGTATTGTAGGTTTCGCCAATAGCCAGTGGGATTGTGGTGTGCTGTCGAATCACCTTGTAGTTGTCTTGGTTCTCCGCCATTGATGCGTCTTCCAAAAACAGCAAATTGTATTTCTCCAACAGCTTGCCCAGTCGCGCGGATTCGATTGGCGTTAACCGACTATGCACGTCATGCAATAGCTGGACGTCGTTGCCAAAGCGCTCTCGAGCTTGCCGAAACAGATCCTCAACCATATTGAAGTACTTATGAGTCGACCAGTCTTCTTCTGGCGGCAACGGTCTATTGCCCTGCAGCTCGTAGTAGTCCTTTTTGTCGCCGAGTACGCCGTAAGTGACATTTAAACCGGGAACAGCGGATTGCAATCGAATCGCCTTAAATCCCTGTTTAATATGTTCTTCGGCCATATCCAGGGTAGTCTCTATAGTCTCACCATTGGCGTGAGCGTATAGGGTTACACCGCGCCGGCTTCTGCCGCCCAGCAATTGATAGACCGGCAATCCGGCAACTTTCCCTTTGATATCCCAGAGAGCCATATCAATAGCGGCTATAGCGGCCATGTTAATGGCCCCTTTGCGCCAGTACACGCCTTTGTACAGATACTGCCAAATATCTTCTATATCATGGGCACTCCTGCCGATAAGGCAGGGCACGAGATGCTCTTCGAGGTAGGTGACAACAGCCATTTCACGACCGTTCACTGTTGCATCCCCGAAGCCGTATAGACCGGAGTCTGTAATCACTTTGACCGTGACGAAGTTTCTCCCGGGACTACAGATAAAGACTTTGATCTGTTTGATTTTCAAGCTATGTCTCTTTTTAATATGGACATTGGATCGATTTACTAAACCGATTTAGTTCACTACAATATCACAGCGGTTCAGTACGTCAAAATTGTCCCTAGCAATGAGTTGCGAGACCCAAGGCCTTCCATGGAAAAGATAAAGTTAATTGATGTTGCCAAACGCGCCAAGGTGTCAAAGAGCACCGTTTCTCAATATTTGAACGATAGATTCGACTATATGTCGAAGGCCACCAAAGAGCGTGTCGAGGCCGCCGTTAAAGAGTTGAACTATGCTCCGAATCCGATTGCGCGCAGTCTAAAAACCAACAAAACCAAAACTATCGGCGTTATCGTCAGAGACATAACCGGCTTTTATTCCAGTCAGGCTATCAGGGGCATAGATGACTTCTGTAAATCCAGCGAGTACAACGTTCTGATCTACAACACCGACTTTGATGCCGAGGTCGAAGCCCGTTCCCTGCAGGCTCTAAGCCAGCTTCGCATCGATGGCCTGATTGTCACCTCAACGGGACAGAATACGAACCTGATTGCAGAACAGGTAGGGCGGGGACTGCCGGTCGTAGAATTTCAGATCGAGCACGATGATGCGGAAAAAAATATTATCCTGTCTGACTATAGGCAGGCTGCCTTTGAGGCGACCGAATACTTAATTCAGCTCGGGCATAAACGAATTTGTTTTGTGACCCAAGATTTTAGCGATGTGAAATCACGCCATGAGCGCTACCAGGGTTTTGTCGACGCATTAGCCAAGAATGGTATTCCGCTACAGGAGCAAACCATTCTCTATTGGCAGCGCGAAACTGGTTTCCAACAATCCCCCCAGAGCATTCTCCAAGCAGACAATGCTGCGACCGTATTTTTCACCCAACACTTAGCCATTACCACTGAACTGCTGACTCAGCTAAACCAGGCCCATATCTCGATTCCCGAAGATATTTCCCTGCTGGGCTTTGATGACCTGCCTATGGCTGAGTTTTTTAAAGTGCCGATTACGGTTGTTAAACAGGATCCACACAAAATTGGCATGGCCGCAGCAAAACTTTTGCTAGAAAATATTGATGGCAAAGCGCCTGCTTTTCAACGGGTAATGATTCCCTGCGCCCTGGTGATAAGAGAATCCTGTAACAAAATGTAGGCTTCGAAATCGCCTGGTGGTCAATGGGATCCTGGCTGAGGCCTGTTGGTTTAAGCCTGTTGGTTTAAAGTTCAACTAATTGAGAGCTGCAATCGGTCAGCTCCTGAGCAATTACATGGACCACATTGCCATCGGTCTCTACCACGCCTTTAACCATCAATAGACTGCCTTTCAGTAGGGCTTCACGGCAGCGTTCCTGGACGCTTGTCCAGACCACAATATTGCTATTCCCGGTTTCATCCTCAAGGGTTAAAAAAATCACTCCCGAAGCCGTGCCCGGTCGCTGGCGTCCAGTGACCAAACCGGCTATGCGCACAAAGCGGCGATTGCCCATACTGGGCAGATCAATGGTTCGTTTACAGCGCTGCAGGGCTTTTGATCGCTCCCGCAGTATTGCCATAGGGTGACGACCTAGGCTGACGCCGGTGCTGCTGTAATCGGCATTTAGCTCTTCCACCTCTGAGGGCGTGGATAAGATTGCGGGCTGGGATTCACTGTCCTGTGTCGATTCCAGTAGCGGTCTATAGTCTTCAATAGCCAGGACATCCCAATGGGCTTGGCGACGATTGCTGGTCAGTGAGCGCAGCGCCCCGGCACTACTCAGCAAGGCCAAATCAGCTTGGGATAATCCTGCCGCTCGACTTAATTCTGCAAGGCTATTAAATCCCTCTCGGCTATTGCTGCGTGCCGAGGCAATCTTTTCTGCGGCTCGATGGGAGAGTCCTTTAATCAAACAGAGCCCTAAACGTATCGCCGGCTCAGCGCTGTTGCCAGTTTCCAAACTGTGTTCCCAGCTGCTGTGGCAGATATCTATGGGGCGAATCTCTATCTGATGCCGCTGGGCGTCCTGTAATAGCTGTGAAGGGGAGTAAAACCCCATCGGCTGGCTATTCAGCAGAGCGCAGCAAAAGGCGGCAGGGTGGTGGCATTTAAGCCAGGCGGAAACATAGGCGAGCAGGGCAAAACTGGCGGAGTGAGATTCGGGAAAGCCATAGACACCAAAGCCTTGGATCTGTTTAAACAGCCGCTCAGCAAAATCCAGGGAGTAGCCTCGCGCCATCATACCGTCGGTGAGTTTCTGTTCAAACTGGGCGAGGGCAGGGTTGTTGCCTGAGCTGGATCCGACTTTACCCGAACTGGCCATGGCGCGACGCAGCTGATCCGCCTGACCGCCACTAAATCCCGCCGCAACCATAGCGAGGCGAATAACCTGCTCCTGAAATACCGGTATCCCCAGAGTCCGTTCAAGTACCGATTTAATTTCCTGGCTGGGATAGTCTACTTCTTCCAAGCCCTGTCGACGACGCAAATAAGGATGCACCATACCGCCTTGAATGGGGCCGGGACGCACAATAGCAATTTCAATCACCAGATCATAAAAGCAGCGCGGTTTTAGACGCGGCAACATGGCCATCTGGGCTCGGGATTCAATCTGAAATACCCCGACACTGTCGGCGGCACAGAGCATATCGTAGGTGGCGGGATCATCTTTGGGGATAGATTGCATGGTTAAATCGATCTGCTGATGGTCGCTGATCAGATCAAAACAGCGATGCACGGCGCTGAGCATGCCGAGGGCCAGGATATCGATTTTTAGCAGGCCCAGTGCTTCGATATCGTATTTATCCCATTGAATCACTGTGCGGTCCGCCATGCTGGCGTTCTCCACTGGCACCAGAGTGCTGATAGGACTTTTGGTGATAATAAAACCGCCCACATGCTGAGAGAGATGGCGGGGAAAGCCGAGGATTTCATTGAGCAGTTTAAAAAAGTGCTCAGCCATCTGGCCTTGGCCCTTTTGATTGCTAGGCCCTTTGTTACAGACTCCTTGGTTAGCGGCGCCTTGCTGTTGAAACAGTGCCTGGAGATCGGCCTGTCGATCCCACCAAGACATGGATTGGCTGAGCTGTTCAATAAACAGTGCATCCAGTCCTAGCGCTTTACCCACATCGCGCACGGCACTGCGGGGTCGGTAACTGATTACGGTGGCGGCTAGGGCGGCGCGTTCGCGGCTGTATTTTTTATAGATATATTGAATCACTTCTTCCCGGCGCTGGTGTTCGAAGTCCACATCTATATCCGGCGGCTCGTTGCGCTCGCGGGAGATAAAGCGTTCGAACAAGAGTGAGATCTGGTCCGGTGAGACTTCGGTGATAAATAGGCAGTAGCAAACTACTGAATTAGCGGCTGAGCCGCGTCCCTGGCAGAGGATATTGCGGCTGCGGGCAAAAGCGACTATGTCGTGGACGGTTAAAAAATAACTTTCATAGTTAAGTTCAGCGACCACCTGCAACTCATATTCAACCTGTTTGCGGATGGTTGAACTAATGCCATCGGGCCAGCGCTTGCCGACACCTTCCTCAACCAGAAAGCGCAGTTGCTCGGTGGCGGTGAGCTGTTCTGGCACCACTTCTGAGGGGTATTCGTAGCGCAGTTCTTCCAGTGAGAAGTGGCAGCGTTTGGCGATATTTAAAGTCTCTCGGAGCAGGGCGGTGGGATAGAGTTTTTCCAGCTGGTTGAGGCTGCGCAGGTGGCGTTCGCCATTGGCAAAGCGTCGCTGACCAAGCTGCATAACGGAGCAGTTATGATGGATCGCGGTTAAGGTGTCTTGCAGTGGCTGGCGCTGGCGGCTGTGCATATGCACGTCACCGCAGGCGACCATGGGCAGTTGCCACATGGCAGCCAGGTTGCGGTAGTAATAATAGTCGTTGGCATCGTGGCCGCTGAGTAGGTGAGTGACACCGATCCAGAGCCGGTCTTTGAACCAGTTGCTGAGTTGTTCGCCCCGTTGCTGGTCTTCCGCAAGTTGCTGCGAGGGTATCCATATTAGTAGTGCATTGCGTAGGTTACCTTGGAGGTCATTCCAATCCAGCTGGTAGCTGCCTTTGTCGCCGCGGCGGCGAGCTAGGGTGATTAGAGCGGAGAGTTCTGAATAGGCTTGGCGGTTGGGGGCCAGGGCGATAAGTTTGTGGCCGTCGAGGCGGAATTCGCTGCCGATAATCAGTTTGAGATCATGATCTATGGCGGCGACATGGGCTTTGACGACACCGGCGAGGGAGCATTCGTCGGTGATGGCGAGGGCGTTGTAGTTGAGGTCGCTGGCGCGTTTGACCAGTTCGTGGGGATGGGAGGCACCGCGGAGGAAGGTGAAATTGCTGATGCAGTGGAGTTCGGCGTAGGACATGCTGGAGCACAAATACTGTATGGATAAACAGTATAAAGATTTTGTTGTGGTTGTAAATGGGTTTGGGTGTGGTTCAGATGATGGCTAAGGTTCTAAAACACGCTGTAAATGCGGTCGCTCTCGGCGTCCCTGCCTCCCGCGACACTCGCACATCCATGTGCATCGTCCCTGCGGCATAGGGTTTTAGAACCTTAGCCATCGTCTGAACGGAGACATTGTGCGGAACTCTATTTTCAAGAGTGGCTTAGTGGTTGTCTGGCTTGGGTTTTATCAGTCGACCAAACATAATTCCGATTTCAAACAGTAGCCACATGGGTATGGCAAGCAGGGTTTGGGAAATTATATCGGGCGGTGTTAATAGCATGCCAAAGACAAAGCAGAGGATAAAAACATAGGGGCGCTTTTTCGCCAGATTGTCTGGATCCACCACGCCCATCCAGGAGAGGATAACCACGGCGATGGGGATTTCAAAGCTAATTCCAAAGGCGAAAAACAGCTTTAATACAAAGTTCAAATAGCTGCGGATATCGGTCATGATCGACACGCCTTCGGGGCCGACGCTGGTGAAAAACATAAATACCAGAGGAAATACTACGTAGTAGGCGAAGGCCATGCCAGCGTAAAACAGAATTACGCTGGAGCAGAATAGTGGGATCACGATTTTCTTTTCGCGCTTGTAGAGTCCCGGTGCAACAAAGGCCCAGACTTGGTAGAGCACATAGGGCATGGCGGCAAATAGCGACAGCACCAGAGTTAATTTAAACGGGGTCAAAAAGGGTGAGGTGACGTCAGTGGCGATCATGGTTGATGATTCGGGCAGATACTGACGCAGTGGCTCGGAGACGTAGAGATAGAGCTCGTTGCTGAAGGAGAACAGGCCGATAAATATCAGTGCTATAGAGGCGATGGCGCGCAGCATGCGGTCTCTGAATTCAATCAGGTGGGCCATAAAAGGTTGGCTGTCTAGGGGCTCTTCACTCATCGGCTGGGGTCTTGGTTAAATTGGGTTTGGTTTCTGGTGGCTTGCTGTCGAGAGCGGTCATGGCATCGTCTAGGGGGCTTTTGATGGTTTCTTCTAGAGAGGCGGCTTCGAGGGCGGTGGCGTCGAGAGTTTGTTGCAGGTCTTCCTTGGTCTGACTAAGGTCGCGCATGATTTTTTCATTGTGCAGCTGTTGGCGAATATCATCCATGCCAACTTCCTGCTCGAAGTCCTTTCGCGCAGAGGAGAGCATCTGTTTGAATCGGCCGATCCAGAGGCTGATGCTGCGCACTGTTTCTGGCAGGCGCTCGGGCCCCATCACTATCAGAGCGACAGTGGCGATTACCAGCAGTTCGGAGAAGCCTATATCAAACATTGTTTAGTGGTGCCTTATTTAGTGTCCTCCCGAGCCTAGTCGAGGGATCTTCGTGGTGTACTGCCTTTTACATTTACGCTGCCATCCTGCGTGAGATCCTTCGGTTCGCTGCGCTCTCTCAGGATGACAGATTAAGGTGCTCTCTTAGGATGGCAGTATGGTGTGTTATCTCTCAGCGAAGCCATGGAGGCCCTTTGCGATCAATCAGGGCCCGCTTATGGGTTTGTTCTTTTCAGGTTGAGAGAGCGCCCTGTTTGAGCGACAGCGAGTTGCGTGAACGCTGAAAATAACAAACACATGGGACCGATCGCAAAGGGTGCATGGATTTGCCTGCGCCCAACCAAGAGATCTCTAGTTGCTCCGCTCTGTCGGGATGACAACAACGAACCAACCGCCCAACAGTATCAACCCTGCGGCTTATCACTCACTTTCTCAGCGTTCTCGCTCTCAGCACTCTCTTTCTTAACACTAGCGTCATCACCAACAATTTTTTCTTCACCAGTGTCATCAGTGCTCACAGAATCTTTAAACCCTTTCACCGCGCCACCCAGATCAGAACCAATGCCGCGCAATTTCTTAGTGCCAAAAATCAGTGCCACAATAACCAAAATAATCAGCAGTTCTTGCCATCCAAAACCCATCTCAATACTCCTTCGCTAAAATTTAGTGATATCTAGTTATAAACTATTTTCTGAGTTTCGCGCGGCTTTTTCTTCAAGCCCCGATAAATCAAAGCGTCGCTCAAGCTCTGTCAGCACCGATTGGGCATCTTCCCCAAGGTGGGAGAGCATAACCAAACTATGAAACCAAAGATCCGCTGTCTCATAGATAAGCTTAGTATTATCGCCGCTATCCTGCGCGTCTCGCGCTGCCAGAATCGTCTCAATGCTCTCTTCGCCGACTTTTTCAAGAATCTTATTCAGACCACTGCTGTGCAGACTGGCCACATAGGAGTCTTCCGCTGAAGCTGCTTTACGCGCTTCTAATACTGCGCAGAGCTGTGCCAGCACGTCCCCACTTGATCGTTTATCAGTCATTTGTAAATATCCTTAGGATCTTTTATTACAGCGTCTGCGGTTTTCCACTCACCGTTCTCGAGCACTCGGTAAAAGCACGACTCGCGGCCGGTGTGACAGGCAATACCGCCGAGCTGTTCAATCTGCATCACAATCACATCGCTATCACAGTCTAGACGCAGTTCTTTAATCTGCTGCACATGGCCGGACTCTTCGCCTTTGCGCCAGAGTTTTTTCCGCGACCGTGACCAGTACACCGCACGCTGCTCGTCGACGCTGAGTTGCAGTGCTTCGGCATTCATCCAGGCAACCATCAGCACGCGACCCGTTGCCGCATCTTGGGCAATGGCGGGAACCAGTCCATTGCTGTTCCAGGTTATGTCGTCTAGATAACTCATATGCAAAAGCGCCTTAATAATAGTCAGGGAATTATGGCAGTTGTTTTCCGCCAACAACAGTAAAAGCCTTAGCGCAGCAGCAGAACCAGCAGACCAACCCCAACCAAGGTTAGGCTGGTTAATGGCACCTGTGCCAGTGATTCAGTCCAGCTGGATAAGGCCAAGCCAAAACCTACGCCTACAGTGGCAGCGCTGAGCCAAGGAATCAATCGACGCAGTGGCTGAGTTTCTGTTTCAGGAGCTGGAGAAGTTGCCACTACTGTCTGTGGCTGATTCTCAGCTGTCTGCTGGGCAGTTTTAAGCGCCGAGTAAATCAACGGTGGAATCTCCGGTAGCTGCTCCAACCAGTCCGGCACTAATTGCTTAAACTGTTTAAGCAGACTCTTCGGCGAGTAGCGCTCTTTCAACCAGCGATCTAAAAATGGTTTGGCGGTGGTCCAGAGATCCAGCTGCGGGTAGAGTTGACGACCCAAGCCTTCAATATTCAAAAGAGTCTTTTGCAGCAGCACCAGTGAAGGCTGCACTTCCATATCAAAGCGTCGCGCCGTGGTAAATAGACTGATCAGCATATGGCCTAGAGAAATTTCATTTAACGGACGCTGGAAGATAGGTTCACAGACCGCGCGAATGGCACCGGTAAACTCATTCACTGGCGTGGTTTTAGGCACCCAGCCAGAGCGAATATGCAGCTCGGCCACCTTGCGGTAGTCGCGCTGGAAGATGGCGATCAGGTTGCGCGCCATATAGTACTGATCTTCTTTGCTCAGAGAACCCATGATCGCGCAGTCGATGCCGATATAGGAGGGCTTCTTCGGATTGCTGGTATCGACAAAGATATTGCCCGGGTGCATATCCGCATGGAAGAAGTTGTGCTCAAACACCTGGGTGAAAAAGATCTCCACACCGCGCTCGGCGAGCAGCTTAAAGTCGATGCCTGCTTCTTGTAAGTCGGCAATATTGGTGACCGGCGTGCCGTAAATACGCTCCATCACCAGCACCTTCTCGTTGGAGTAGTCCCAGTTGATCTTGGGGACATAGAGTAGGGGTGAACCATCAAAATTATGTCTCAGCAGTGAGGCATTGGCGCCTTCGGCCTGCAAATTGAGCTCGTCATAGATAACCTGTTCATAATCCGCTATCACTTCCACCGGGCGCAGGCGACGTCCATCCTGGCTAAATTTGGCCAGTAGTCGCGCCAGGGTATACATCAGCGCTATATCTTTGCTGATGGTTTGTTCAATATTTGGGCGCACCGCTTTAACAACCACATCACTGCCGTCTTTTAGCACTGCGGCGTGAACCTGGGCTACAGAGGCTGAGGCTAGGGGTTCTTTTTCAAAGCTCAGGAATATCTCATCGACACTGTCACCTAAAGCCTCTTCGACAATCTGGCGAAACTTAGCTGAGTCAAAGGGCGCGACATTGTCTTGCAGGTGGGCCAGTTCCGAACAGATATCCGCAGGCACTAGATCCGGTCTAGTGGACAGCAGCTGACCCAATTTAACAAAGATCGGGCCCAGGCTTTCCAGTGCTTTGCGCAGACGTTCTCCGCGGCTGGCTTTTGGCTTGCCCCAGAGAATGGCGGGGGACAGCAGCAGGCGCAGTGGCAATGGCGTGTTACTTTTATCGAGTAAGGTATCGAGGCGGTATCGGTAAACAACTCGGGCAATCGCAGCCAAGCGACGCAAGCGGATCAAGAGTTAGCCCCCTTTTTTTCTGTCGGGGGTTGCTCTTGGCTGGTTTGATCGGCCAATATTTGGCTGAGAATCTGACGGCTTTTATTGATTCGCGCCGCGGCCCGTTCGACGCCGCTGGAGAGTCCCCGAACCTGTTGTGAGAAGTCCTTAAATTCGGGAGAGGTGGGTGTGACTCGCAGTTCTTCTTGAGCCACTTCGGCGGCAGCAGACTTGGCTCGCTGACCGGCATCTTTGGCCATGGCAGCAGATTTGCGCAGGTTTTCAGCCATCAAATGAGCGGGAATATTACCAATAACAGCCGCCAAAATAGCTTCCCAGTCAACATTAAGTTCAGCCATTAAATTATTGATTTCTATCAGAAAATTAAGGTCACCCGAGACGTTAACGCCGCTACCGGAAAAGGATGCCTGAGAGGCTGAGTTAGCCGCTAGACCGGCAATGGAAACCAGAGAGCCAGTGACTGTGGTGTCGGCTTTATCTTGCCAGTTACTGTGTAACATAATGCCCTGGCTATTGGTTTCCATGGCCAGCTTAAGGGGTGGCATGGTGCTTTCGATCAGCAGCAATTTGCCTTCCAGTTCACCCATCTTACGCAATGTTGCCGGGTCATATTTCAGTGCGCCATTGATCAGCGATTCCGCTGCTTCAAATGCGCCGGACTGCAGTGCAGAGAAAAACACTAGGCCTTAACCCCGCGGTGCAGGGCGACAATGCCGCCAGTCATATTGTGGTAATCGCAGTTACTGAAGCCGGCGTCTTCTACCATAGCCATCAGAGTTTCCTGATCCGGATGCATGCGAATCGACTCGGCGAGATATTGGTAACTGTCGGCATCACTGGCAAACAGTTTGCCTAATTTCGGCAGGATATTAAATGAGTAGCCGTCATAGATCTTCGACAGCACTGTGCTCGGTGGCTTGGAAAATTCCAGTACCAGCAGCTTACCGCCTGGTTTGAGCACGCGATGCATGGAGCGCAGGGCCATTTCTTTGTCGGTGACGTTGCGCAGGCCAAAGGCGATGGTAATCACATCGAAGGTATTGTCCGGGAAGGGCAGATACTGGGCGTTGGCCTGGGCGAATTGAATATTGTTAGCGATACCGCGGTCTAGGAGGCGGTCACGGCCCACTTTAAGCATGGAGTCATTGATATCCGCCAGTACCACCAGGCCATCGCTGCCGACAATGCGGGAAAACTTGGCGGCCAGATCACCGGTGCCACCGGCTATATCCAATACCCTGTGGCCACGACGCACGCCAGACATCTCGATGGTGACGCGCTTCCACAGACGGTGGATGCCCGCGGACATCAGATCATTCATCAGGTCATAGCTGGAGGCGACGGAGTGAAAGACTTCGGCAACTTTGCCGGCCTTTTCTTCGCGATTAACGGTTTGGAAACCAAAGTGGGTGGTTTTGTCAGACATAGAGCCGGCTATCGTTGAATAAGGGAGGGCTATTGTAGCGGCAGTTCGGCCATTTAGGTATGGCTATCAGCAAATGCGAGGCGCTGAATTTATCCCCGCTTATATCAGCTCACCTATACCAGTTTGACGACCTGAGTATCTGGATCGCGACTTTGACCTGCCTGATTTAGGGTTTCCAAATAGGTCGCCCAATAGCTGTCATAGTTGGCGCCGAGATCGTAGAGATAATCCCAGGTAAAGATCCCCGAGTCATGGCCGTCACTAAAGAAGATCTGGATGGCATAGTTGCCGGACTTGGTGATTGAGTTGATGGTCACCAGACGTTTGCCAAATTGCAGCACTTCTTGGCCTTTACCATGGCCGCGCACTTCGGCGCTGGGGGAGTGCACGCGGAGGTACTCGGCTGGCAGTGGGTGCCGAACGTCCCCGGCATAGTCGATACTCAGACAATCTTTGGCTTGATTGACTGAAAGACGCCGGGGCACTGTGCTGCTGAGATCATTGTTCATATTAGAGAATAAACCGGGTGAGATCTTCATTGGCGGCCAGCTCACCGAGCTGCTTATCGACAAAGGCTTTGTCAATGGAGAAGGTTTCCCCTTTGGCACCCAGGTCGGAGGCGTCGTAGGAAATTTCTTCCAACAGTCGCTCCATAATGGTGTGCAGACGTCGTGCGCCAATATTCTCGGTACCTTCATTGACGTCAAAGGCGATCTCAGCAATCCGTCGCACGCCGTCTTCGGTAAAGGTGATTTCTACCCCTTCGGTGGCCATTAGCTCGCAGTATTGCCTGGTAAGAGAGGCTTTGGGTTCGGTAAGAATACGTTCGAAATCATTGATTTTTAATGAGTTCAATTCCACACGAATCGGCAGTCGGCCCTGGAGCTCGGGTATCAGATCCGATGGCTTGGCCAGATGAAAGGCGCCAGAGGCGATAAACAAAATATGATCGGTTTTGATCATGCCGTATTTGGTGGAGACGGTGCTGCCTTCTATTAGCGGCAGCAGATCCCGCTGCACACCTTCCCGAGAGACATCGGCACCACTGGCTTCACCGCGGCGACAGACTTTGTCGATTTCGTCGAGGAAGACAATGCCATTCTGTTCTGCGGCGTTAACCGCGGCGGCTTTGATCTCTTCTTCATTGATCAGCTTGGCGGCTTCCTCTTCTTTAAGGTTTTTCAGGGCTTCGGCGACGGTAAGCTTGCGTGTAACGGTCTTGCCTTTACCCATGCTGCTAAACATATTTTGCAGTTGTGAGGTCATCTCTTCCATGCCCGGAGGGGCCATGATCTCGACGCCAGCGGCGGTTTGGCTGAGTTCGATTTCAATCTCTTTGTCGTCGAGGGCGCCTTCGCGGAGTTTTTTGCGGAACACTTGGCGGGTTGAGCTAGTCTGTTCAGACTGGCCATCAGCGCTGCGGGCAGGGGGCAGGAGAATATCGAGAATACGTTCTTCGGCGGAGTCCATGGCCCGTTGATCGACCTTCTTGATCTCTCGCTCGCGGACCTGCTTAACGGCAGTCTCCACCAGATCGCGAATAATCGATTCAACATCTTTGCCGACATAGCCCACTTCGGTGAATTTGGTGGCTTCCACTTTGACAAAGGGGGCGTTGGCGAGACGTGCCAGACGTCGGGCGATTTCGGTTTTGCCGACGCCGGTGGGGCCTATCATCAGAATATTTTTCGGTGTGACTTCATTGCGCATCTCGTCGTCGAGTTGCGCACGACGCCAGCGGTTGCGCAGAGCGATGGCCACTGAACGCTTGGCGTCGTCTTGGCCAATAATATGGCGGTTGAGTTCGTGAACGATTTCTCGGGGAGTCATTTGAGACATAGGTATTCCTCTTTATTACGAGACGCTGTAGGCACGCGTTCTATTACGAGACGCTGTAGGCACGCGTTCTATTACGAGACGCTGTAGGCACCTTTCTATTACGAGACGCTGTGGGCACCTCATTACTCTATTACTATGGGCAGCTAACAGTGTTCAATTAGTGCTATCGAGCTCTTCAAGAGTGCGATTGTGATTGGTGTAAATACAGATATCACCGGCGATTTTTAGGCCCTGTTCAACAATGTCACGAGCACCCATCTCGGTGTTATCGAGCAGTGCGCGGGCAGCAGATTGGGCGAAGGGGCCGCCGGAGCCGATGGCGATCAAATCATCTTCAGGCTGAATCACATCACCATTGCCGGTAATAATCAGCGAGGCTTCACTGTCAGCCACCGCAAGCAGGGCTTCGAGTTTGCGCAGGATACGATCGCTGCGCCAGTCTTTGGCCAGCTCCACCGCGGCCCGAGTGAGGTTGCCTTGATGTTGCTCGAGTTTGGCTTCAAAGCGCTCAAACAGGGTGAAGGCATCGGCAGTGCCACCGGCAAAACCGGCGATTACCTTATCGTTGTAGAGGCGACGCACTTTGCGGGCATTGCCTTTCATTATGGTGTTGCCAAGACTGACCTGGCCGTCGCCGCCTATGACAACTTTGCCATTGCGACGCACTGAGAGAATGGTTGTTCCGCGGTACTGTTCCACGTGCTTACTCCTTTTATTGATACCCAATGAAATGGGGTCAACATAAAGAATATCAATGGCTCGGGAGGAAAAAGCTGATAAAAGTCTCTATTGCTAGGCTGTTTGCGCCCTGAGCTATTTAGCTTTGCCAGTGATTTAAATCAGTGCTTCGAGGCAGCTGGTTTTTTGCAGTAGTTCATTGGTGGCCTGATGGCTGTTGAGGGCGGCGTATTTTTTACGCAGCAGCTGATAGGACTTGGCGTGATACTTCTGCGGTTTTTGCGTCCAGGTCTGGCCATTTAGCTGCACCGAAAACTCCTCTTTACCCTGGGCTATGGCGTCGGCGTTGGCCTGAGTCCAGGGCAGAAATAGATCGCCTATCTGGGCTTTGATAAAGGGCTTGAGAGTGGGCTTTAAGTTTTCCCAGGTTTCAAAGTCTCCTTCAATGCGCGGCCACAGCATGCGCTGTATCCAGGCCAGTAAGTTGGGCATCTTGGCTTCGATGAGGGCGCAGTTGGTAGGATCGGTCCAGACATTGTAGAGCTGCCCCCAAAGGCTAAAGTCGCCGAAGGAGGGGCGACCGCCCAGTAAATAGGGGCGTGACTCTAGATGTGCTTCAAGCTGCTTTAGTGCCAGGTGCAGAGAGGCTTCGATCTGAGGTGCGGTCTCTGGGTTAGAGCCGACAAACCACAGCCGCCCAGTCATGCGTTGTCGCACCTGGTCTGTTAGCTCATCCAATTGCTCGCGACTAGCGTCTGGTTGGGTCAACTGAGCAATGCGCCCAGCCGAGGCGATCTGATCAATATCTCGCGCCCAGCGGTAGTGAAACATCCACTTGTTGCCCCATTCATCACCAAACTCTTCCAGTAGAGTGGAGACAAAATTGACGGTGGTATCCTCTGGATAGATGCTGTCTTGTGAGTTCAGAGCCTCGAGCTGCTCAATCACCAGGGTTGAATCCTGAGCGCCCTCAAGTTGCGGGGTGACCAAAAGTGGAATAATCGGCAGTTTGGCGAATTTGGCAAATTCATCCATGGTCGCGGCGCTGCGGATAATCCACTGGTGGGGAATCTGCTTAAAGCGGAAGTAAGAGCGCAGCTTAACGGAATAGGGTGAGAGTTCGGCGCCATAAATACGGTATTTATGATTTGAAACCTCAGCTAAAAAATCTGCCATGGGCTTGCTCCTCTTTTAGTTCTGCTCTTAAATTAGCTAGATCAGCCAGATCAGCTTAGTTAAGGCTGGCTTTAATAATGTCGGCATGAGTCTGGCGCAGCATCATCTTATTGACGCCGTAGACCGCTGGCAGGGTGGCTAACTGAGTAGCATGTTCAATGGCGCGGGGCAGAACCTCTTCGGCACTGACCAGTTCATCAAAGAAACCGGCTTCGAGGGCAGTTTCTGGGCTAAACATATGGGACTGAATGGCACACATGGTTTGAAAGCGCGGTGATAGTCGCGACTTAACCAGTTCGATACCAAAGGCCGGCAAGATCATATCAATCGCCGTTTCATTGAGGGCAATCTTAAAATCGCCGTGGACGCCAATGCGGGTATCTGAGGCCAGCAACATCATGCCGCCGGCAGCAATGGCATGGCCGGTGCAGGCGGTCACTACGGGCTGGGGATGGCTAAATATTCTCAAGAGCAGGGCTGCGCCTTTATTAACTAGAGCGGGTAAAAGCTTGTCATCAGCTGACTGGGCAGCGGTTTCTGCAGTAACTTCTTTGAGGTTAAAACCGGCTGAAAGCAGACCTGGGCGACCGTGAATAACCACGGCAGAGGCCTCTTTTTCGGCGCGATCCAGAAGTTCATTGAGTCGGTCGACAGTGGCATGACTCAGAGAGTTCACTTTGCCATCGTCCCAGTTAAGAATTGCTACGTCGCCTTCCTGAGTATATTCAATCATTGCTTGTCTCTCTGTGGTGTTTGTTTTTATTAGAATTATTGGCTTGAAAGCATCCTAGGGTAGCGGCTAGTTCTTTGACAGGATTAAATCTGACCGCATAGCCACAGGGGGGATTAGCTTGCCTGCTCTAGTGGCGGCGGTAATAAAATCGGCATCGGTAGGTAACCATTGCGGCGCACTGATCGCTCCACCTGGCCGGGTAAAAAATTTAGTAGGGGCAGGCAGCGCAGCCCGGCTATTTTAAGGCCGCGAGAAGTCCAGTTGTTACAGGTGTTGATGCACATATAGATGCCCCGAGACTGGAAAAAGATTTCACCGCTGTCTCTAGTGCGCACCTTGATCAGCTGCTGGGATTTATCGATTTTAAAGTGTCGCGAGATAAAGGCCACCACGGCGTCTATTACACCGAGATTAGTGTCAATACTGTAGGTGCGACTGGTGGCGCTGCGATGTTGGCTGATGTCGGCAATACCGAGCACGGCGATGGTGGCGCGGGTCGGTAATAGCAGCGCCCGCAGACCGAGCATAAGGGATTGCTGTGCTGAGCCGTAATAGAGATAGTCGCCCCAGCCAATGCGCGCCCACTCTGTATCGCGCAACTGTCCGCCGAGTTCAGGCAAGACCCGAAGCAAAGCCGAACTGGGCACCACCAGATGGGTATGGATACCGTCGCGGAAAAAGTAGAATTGTGAATTTGGCATAGTCTGCAACAACAGTCTTATTATGACGTTATGGAGTAATCTTGTTTTAGACGCTCAGGTTACCGCTTTTCTGCGCGCACGGGAAATAGTTGTTCTACACTCCTAAGCTGGTGCGGCCTTTATTACTAAAGGGTACTGTCGAAAATTGACGGATAATTCTATATTCTGTGCCCTGATAAATATGGCGCTTATCAATAGCGCATTAGCGAAACTCAAGGAGAGATGGAATTGCAATTACAAGACAGCAGCTTGCTGAAAACTCAGGCCCATATTGATGGCCAGTGGTTGGATGCCGATAGTGGTGAAACCTTAGCCGTAACCAACCCGGCCAGTGGCGAGACCATCGCCAATGTGGCCAAGTGTGGCACCGCTGAAACCCGACGCATGATTGAAGCGGCCGCTGTGGCGCAAACGCAGTGGGCCAAGTCGACGATCAAAGAGCGTGCTGCTGTGCTGCGCCGCTGGTTTGATCTGGTGATGGAGAATCAAGAAGATCTGGCACAGATCCTTACCGCAGAGCAGGGCAAACCCCTCGCCGAAGCCCGCGGTGAAGTGGCCTATGGTGCTAACTATATAGAGTGGTTCTCTGAAGAGTCGAAGCGCGTCTATGGCGATACTATTCCTCAGCCCTCAAACGACAAGCGCATTGTTGTGATCAAACAGCCGGTAGGTGTGGTTGCCTGTATTACGCCGTGGAACTTCCCCAATGCCATGCTTACCCGCAAGATCGCCCCAGCCATTGCCGCGGGCTGTGCGGTGGTCTGTAAACCGGCCAATGCCACGCCACTGTCGGCTCTGGCGCTGATGGAGCTGGCAGTTCGGGCAGGTTTTCCGCCCGGTCTAATGAATATAGTGACAGGTCGAACGGCCCAAATCGGTGCCGAGCTAACCGGCAATCCCACTGTGCGCAAAGTGACCTTTACCGGTTCTACGCCTGTGGGCAAGCAGCTGATGGCGGAGTGCGCGCAGTCGGTTAAGCGCACCTCTATGGAACTGGGCGGCAATGCGCCGTTTATTGTGTTTGATGATGCAGATATTGATGCGGCGGTTCAGGGCACATTGGTATCAAAGTATCGCAATGCAGGGCAGACCTGCGTCTGCTCCAATCGAATTATTGTCCAGGCTGGCATCTATGATGAATTTGTCAGCAAGCTGACTGCGGCGACCAAGAATTTAGTGATCGGTAGTGGCACCGAGGAGGGCGTTACTGTAGGCCCGTTAATCGATGAGAAAGCCGCCAATAATGTCTGTGACTTTATTGATGATGCCGTAGCCAAAGGTGCGAAGGTTGCGCTGGGTGGCGGTCGCAGCGATCTCGGCGGGTCCTTTGTGCTGCCGACCATTCTCACCGACGTCAGCCGTGATATGCGGGTGTTTTCCGAGGAAATTTTTGGTCCTGTCGCACCAGTGTTTAAATTCGACACTGAAGCTGAAGTAGTGGAGATGGCCAATGACACGGAGTTTGGTTTGGCCGCCTATTTCTATTCACGGGATATAGGCCGCGTCTGGCGCGTTGCCGAACAACTTGAGTACGGCATAGTCGGCGTCAATGAGGGCGTGGTCTCCAATGAGATGGCACCCTTCGGCGGGGTTAAAGAATCCGGCAGTGGCCGCGAGGGATCCAAGTACGGCATGGACGACTATATGGTTATGAAATATATCTGTATGGGCGGTATAGATAAGTAACAGCGTCAATGACCATGAGCCAGTAGCAAAACAGCTGCTGGTTTAGTTCTCAGGCTTGTTTCACTCGAGCCTATAAAATCTGATCCTGCCGTCTCGTCTCCCCGTGCGCATTCTTACGCTATGGGGTTATACTCACTTATCTTAAATTCGATCGTTTAACGTCCTTGGGAATAACAAAAAAAATGATAAAGTCCTTCGAAAATAAAACTGTGATTATTACCGGCGCCTCTGCCGGTGTGGGTGCAGCCTGCGCCCGTCTATTTGCCAGCCATAAAGCCAAGCTTGTTTTGGTGGCCCGTGGTGAAGCCGCCCTAAATACCATTGCCGATGAGCTGCGCTCTCATTGCGAAGTGCTGGCTGTGGTGATGAATGTGGCGAGTAATGACGACTGTTTAGCACTGCTGGAAAAGGCCGAAGCCGCCTTTGGTGCTGTGCATGTGGTTATCAATAACGCTGGTATGCATGCGCGAGGGGATCTTGCGACTGTCGCGCCAATGGATGTTGCCGCCATGGTGGATATCAATATGCGCGCGCCTTTGTTGCTCTCCTGTGCGGCGATTCCCTATCTTCAGCGTGCCGGTGAAGGAGCCATTGTTAATGTTGGATCACTGGCTGGCCGTGCGCCACTTCAGGGTGCTGCAACCTACAGTGCCACCAAGGCTGGATTGCGTGCCTTTAGCTATGCTTTGGCAGATGAACTCCGTGATAGCGGCATCAGTGTGGGTTCGGTCTCTCCCGGCCCAATTGATACCGGATTTATTATGGATCAGATCGATGCGGTGGAAGATATCGTTTTCTCCCAGCCTATGAGCACGGCGCAGCAGGTTGCCGAGGGTATTTTGGCTGTGGCTTCGGGTGATGAGATCGAAGTGGTGTTGCCAGCAGCAAGTGCCAAGCTCACCCATATCAGTTATCTATTTCCGAAGTTGCGTCGCCGTCTGCGTCCCAAGCTCTATGAACAGGGCCGTAAAAACAAAGAAAAGTACCGCAACCGTCAAGCTACTAAGTAGAGATAATCAAGTAGAGACAGCATAGAGGTAATGTAGAGTTATTATGAAACTTAACTATTCTCGTCAGTCCGGTGATGACCTTTTAGAAGGGCAGGAAAACAGCCCGGCGGTTATTTTGATCCACGGCATGTTTGGTTCTCTCAGTAATCTGGGGGTGCTGGCGCGCTCCTTGACTGCGGACTATCAGGTTATCAGTGTGGATATGCGTAATCACGGTGATTCCCCCCATGAGTCGCTGATGGATCTGCCATCCATGGCCGCGGATATTGTTGAGTTGATGGATGACCTCGGACTTGCCAGTGCAACGTTGATTGGTCACTCTCTGGGTGGCAAAGTTTCCATGCAGGTTGCGTTAAATAACTCTGACCGAGTCAGTGAGTTGGTGGTGATTGATATAGCGCCGGTCACCTATGATTCACGTCAGGACGCGGCGCTGGATGCACTTAATCTGCTGGCGGAAAATCATATAACCAGCCGCCGTGATGCAGATAGTCTGATCAGCAAGCATATTATTGAGGCACCGGTGCGAGCCTTTCTGTTAAAAAATCTTGCTCGTAATCCTGAGGGCGAATTCAGATTGAAGTTGAATCTGGCCTCGATCAATCAAAACTATGCCAGCACCTTGGTTTCTGCGCCGACAGGGCAGGCCTATGGTGGTCCAACATTGTTTTTGAAAGGTGAGCATTCGGCGTATATTCAAGAAAAGCATCGGCCGGTGATGCAGCAGCTATTCCCCCATTCTCAGGTAGAGGTTGTTGCAGATACCGCCCATTGGTTGCACG
>ENA-OQVM01000616-OQVM01000616.1-marine-metagenome-genome-assembly--contig:-NODE-616-length-54451-cov-4.446960_pt1 | contig 54451 bp, 51 predicted proteins | sample MGYA00237776_ERZ505498 | MGnify/ENA primary metagenome ERZ505498 (study PRJEB26159, sample SAMN06265151) | marine metagenome | isolation source: Helgoland LTER site | place: Germany:Helgoland, sampling...
TGATTATCGAGTCGTTGCAACAACTCCCCCGCCTGAGTGTTGTTTAAATGGCCAAAGTCTCCAGCAACACGACGCTTCAGTGAAGCCGGATAAGCGCCCTGCATCAACAAATCGAGGTCGTGGTTAAACTCAAGGAGCAAGGCGTCACAACCTGAAAAGGCCTCAACAAGATGCGGAGTGATGCTGCCTAAATCCGTTAAAAGACCCAGTGTCCTACCCGATGCTTGAAACCTAAATTGAACCGGCTCACGTGCGTCGTGGGGCACAGGAACGGCCAATATATGAAGTTTACCAACGGTAAAATCGTCCCCCGCATTAATCAGCGTTTGTTGAAACACACCCGATGTACGACCACTGCTTGCAGTACCGTGGGTTAAATAGACCGGGGTTTTGTAGTGCCGGGAGAAGCTGGCCACCCCACCAATATGATCGCCATGCTCATGGGTCACGATAACGGCGTCTATGTCTTCGGCTGCCACGTTTAATCGCTGCAGGCGACGTTCGGTTTCCTTGCGAGGAAAACCACAGTCCACCAGGATGAGGGTCTCTCCGTCGCTCACCAAAGTCGCGTTGCCCTGGCTACCACTGCCCAGGGAGGCAAATCGCATCAGTTAATCGTGCCTTTTATCAGTGTAAGTAGCGCTTGTTGGTCTCTACGCTCCACGGCGCCACCACCTTCCCCAAGCAGGGAGATCACCATGCGTGACTCCTCCACCGAGGCGATCTTGACGAGAAATTTTTGATTGGCCAGTGGGTGTGCATCTTCACCGCCCCACATCCAATCAAACCAACCGCTTTCGTCTTCCTCCTGAGGGCCTATAAACGTCAGGTAAAAGACGCCTTCAGTACGATCTTTATCGTCAATAGCAAACCCTGCTTCGGGCAGGGCTTTATTCATAGAGGCCCAAGCACGATTGAACGGCAAACGGAGTATTAGCCGCGTTGAGGTTTCACTGTCTTCTAGCGTGACACGCCCCTCGTCACCCATCGCTCGATCAGCCATCATTGAAACTGGAGCCGCCTCGGCACTATTGGCAATGAATTGAGCGATGTTTCGTAGTATCTCAGATTCAAGCTCGAGATCATCAGATACCGCAGGCCACTCCACATCGCTGCCCGACTGATTCTGTTGCAACACGTGTAATTCAGACGTATTGCGCTGCACCCCGGTATCCACCCTAAAGCGGAATCGCGTGGGTAATGGCCTGTCTTGTAGGGTGACAAACTGAGTATCAATCAATCCAGACTCAGCATCTGAGGCTGCCACTGCGATACCCGAGGTGGTAAGAAAGCCTCGCACCTGTGGCCAAAGCTGACCGGGCGCGACCGCCACAAGGGCCCAGCTTTCCTCGGCCAGGCGCTGAATACGTACCGTTTCGTATTGGTTAGAACCGGTCAGCGGCGTAGGTCTGGGCACCTCAAATTCACTTTCCAACAAGAAACTCTGCTTAACATCAGGGATAGGGTATGTCGGATCGAGCACGTCAGCGGAAGCCTTAGGAGGCACAGATATGACCGCCAACTCCGGGGCGTCCTGATAACGATCGGTGTTATCGGGAAACAAACCGTCTTCCCCGTAAATCCAGCTGCAGCCCTGAAGCAGCAAAGCAGATAGCACTAGAACAAAGCCATACCTTTCCATTGTTATAATCCCGCCTGCCGAATAGCTTCTAAAACCGTCTCTTGGTGCGCTGTCGACAATGCCACGAGTGGCAGTCGAATCCCTTCTTTAACCAACCCCAATTCTACCATGGCCCATTTCACCGGAATGGGATTGGCCTCAATAAACAGGGCCTCGTTAAGGCCGCTAAGCTCTGCGTTGAGTTTACGCGCCCCGTCTTCATCGCCGGTTAGCGCCAAACGACAAACCTCTGCCACTTTGGCCGCGGCGACATTGGCGGTTACGGAAACGTTACCACGCCCACCACGGCACATTAAATCGAGGGCTGTTGCGTCATCACCCGAATAAACCCCAAAGGTGTCCGGGAGCTTTGCTATTAACGCACCGCCGCGCTCAACATCACCCGTGGCATCTTTGAGCCCGGCAATATTCCCTACTTCACTCAGCCTGAGGACAGTCTCACTACTGAGGTCTACACCCGTTCTCGATGGCACGTTGTAAAGAATAATAGGAATGTTGACGGCGGCAGCAACCTGGCAGAAGTGCCGATAAAGCCCCTCTTGAGGAGGCTTGTTGTAATAAGGCGTTACCAGCAGTGAATATTCGGCACCGGCAGCAGCGGCGGCCACGGTTAACTCAATGGCTTCATGGGTAGAATTAGAACCGGTGCCTGCAACCACGGGAATTCTGCCGGCGGCCTGCTCGACTGCAAACTGAATAATGTCAATATGTTCAGCCATTGTCAGGGTTGCACTTTCCCCCGTGGTACCCGCAATACCTAGCGCGGCAGTGCCCGACTGAATGTGATACTCAATCAGTGTCGCCAGGCCTTCTTTATCGATTGCACCATCGGGCAGCATGGGCGTTACCAAGGCAACGATACTTCCGGTTATCATAGCGATTCATCCAAGAGCGTTATCGAGAACTTTACATTGACCATGGTTGCGCAATTATCCACTTCGAGAGTTTCTATACAACTTAAACTAAGGCGAATTATTCTGCCCCTTTTGTGGCTGGTGCTGTCCATCACTTCTGGGACCCCAAGCTGGGCTCAGAGTTCCATTATCTCGCCCAGCTCAATTGACCGACGCCTAGAACCTCTAAGCCCCATTGACCAGCAGTTCATGGCCGCCCAGCGTGCCAAAGTCGAATCGCTAGCGAACCAGCTAGGCCAACAATTAACGGGCATTCCCGAGCGAGACCTGGCCACATTGCAACGTATTCTTGAGTTGGGCTTGATTGCCCCCGATGACACATTGCAACTTCAAGCTCTTGGCGTGGTGTTGGGTGATCTATTCGCGGCAGAGCTTAACATGAATTGGATCGTTTACCGCGATCCAGCAGGACGAAGCCGAGCATTGCAATATGGCAGTAGCGAGGTATTTCTGTTCCCAGTGACCATGATATCTCGGCGCTGGGGGGTCGGGCACCAACGCGCCGTCGCAGATATTTTTGACAGCAATGTCGCCACAACCCAGGCCAAATTACCCGGCGCCAATTGGCGTTAGATTACCCCTGGGGGTGTCGCTAAACATTACAGTAGCCCGGTGCTGCGACGCTTGTTGCCAAGACCGTGATCAGCGCATTAAGCGGCTCCTTCGACAGCGAACTTATTAGCCCTGAAGCGCCATCAACAAGTCACAATCAGGGTGCAGAAACGGCCGTCGCCGATAATCGCCCTCTCGCCGAACTCAGCACATTGTTGGCCACAAAGGCGCGGTCCATAGCCTTCGTCAATGACGATCAGGCCAAGCAAAATCCCGTCGGTAGCTGAACACCCCCTGATGCATTGTTGTGCGGTGCCGGGTTGCGACATGGCCAACGTCAGAGGTTTCATAGCCTGAATCGCCCGGATACAGGAACACGTGATCTTCTCCATGCTCGACAATTCTGGGGAAAAAATAAGGTGGCTGTCGCCGTATAACCGCTTTTACAAGGTCAGTTAGACCCTCGTGCTCGGCCACGTCAATCAGCGACACCAAAGTTGGAGGCGGCAGCTTTAACTTCCCTGCCGCCTGTTCTACTACGGCGTCATTGGGCTTTACCCAGCGGTATTCAACGATTTCGCTGCCATCGACCACAACCGACGCATTGCCGCTTTGTGGCGCTAAAAAAAAGTAAGTATCGAACCGGTGCTTAACCACTTCCGGAGTCAGCCATCGTGAGAAATGCACAATGGGTTCGGACCCAACCTCAAGTCCTGTCTCCTCATGCAGTTCTCGGATGGCAGCGCTGTTAGCGCGAGAAAGCGCATCGTCACCGTGATCGTCGGCATCGACCTTGCCACCGGGAAAAACCCAGGCGCCTGCCATCACTTTAAGCGCGGGGTTTCGCCGCAACAGCAACACCTCCAGCCCTGTGGCTCCATCGCGAGTGACAATAAGCGTCGCGGCCGACCTTGCGGGTGTGGCCGTATTCTCTAAATCGACCTTTTCAAACATCAAAAGCCACCGCACTCGAGGCAGCGCAGGTACAAATTAGCGGGATCTTGCAGGCTGTCAGACAAACGCAGATAAGGTGCTAATTGCTGCGATAAGCGCCCAAGCACGGACCCGCCAGGCAGACTTATCTGTCCCAGCTCCCTGCCCAACTGCTCAAAAAACCGCTGCTCAGGGCTTATAGGTGTCCCAATATAAAGCGTATCGAAATCTTCAACCTCGGCAAGACTTGCCGCCGCATCGAGGGCTGCTTGCAAACCGCCCATACTGTCGACTAAGCCAATCCCCAGGGCGTCTTCACCACTCCAAACTCGGCCACCCGCCACGGCATTAATTTCATCCCAAGTTTTGCCTCGTCCCGAAGCGACCAGCGTCACAAAATCATCGTAAACGTTGCTAATCATGCTATTGATGATTCGACGCCCCGTGTCACTCACCCCGGTGTCTAATCTGGCAGCTGTCGCGAGACTGGAGGTACTCACACCGTCAGGCGTAATTCCGGCCCATTGATACAGCTTTTCCGCCGTCGGAAACGCGGCAAAGACGCCGATACTGCCCGTAATCGTACTCGGCTGTGCCCAAACTTCGTCAGCATCAGCTGCAATATAATAGCCGCCCGATGCTGCAACTGAGCCCATGGAAGCCACAATCGGCAGACCAAGGGTTTTTAACTCCAGAACTTTTTGACGAATGACCTCTGAGGCAAACACACTGCCGCCGGGAGAGTTAATGCGCAGCACCACGGCGCTTAAATCCGGTTGCTCAAGGGCTCGCTCTAGTTGTGCCACTACGGTGTCAGAGCCGGCAAAGCCACGACCACTTTCTCCAGGAATGAGTTCGCCTTCTATAGGAATCACAGCGATATACGGGTTCGTCTCTTCGGTGCTGTTCTCCGCCTCTCTGGCCGCCAAATAGTCGTCTGCAGAAACCGAAACCCAGTGGCCATCGTCATCTGTCGCGCCGACCCAGTCTGCCAACATCTCATCTCTTTGACTGTAGGTTACCAACTCATCCACAAATCCCGCCTCTAGCATCAGCGCGGCAGCGTCGCCTCCAGCTATCTCTAAGCGATCTGCAAACTCATTGATAAACTGATCAATGAATCCAGACTCCATCTGTCTGGGCCCCTCCACTAGATGGGTATAGGCGTGCCATACATCGCCCAGCCATTGGCCGACGACCTCCCGCTCTAGATTGGACATATCGTCACGCAGGTAAGGCTCTACGGCCGACTTACTTTCGCCCACACGAAACACATTCATCGTCAAGTAAACGTTGTCTAGCAGTTGGCGGACATAATTTCGGTATACCGCAAACCCAGAAACCTCGATACCACCCTCTGGGTGCAATAAAACGTGATCAGCCTGGGACGCGAGCAGGTACTGTGATTGGGAATAGTAATCACCCACGGCTATCACCGGTTTCCCCGAGGACTGAAAAGCTTCAATCCCGGCCTTCAACTCTTGCACATGACTAATTGAAGGTCCGTTTAGGGCTTCGAGGTCGAGGACCAAGGCGGTAATACGATCGTCTTCAGCCGCTTCTTTTATGGCTTTTTTCACTCGAAAAACCAGCACTTCACTCCCGCCATCTTGCATTAACGCTTCGAAGGGCTCTAAGGGTGAAGGGTTTTCGACCAACGCCCCGTTGGGATTAATCAACAGCGCGGCTCGCTCGGGGATCGGTTCGGGTGCGACCTGATTGACAGCGACCACCACTATCACCACAAGGTATAGCGTCACCGCGAGGGGAACGAGCGTCATAATGACCTTGTTAAAGAGCGATAAACCGCGCCACAGCCCTTTAAAAAAACCTCGAATCACACGCCAAACCACCATTACTGTTTCTCCATGACTTTAGACTGTTGTTGGGACCTGATTTCTCGACCTCGAAAACGGATATAGAGCGCCGCCACCAGAAACAAGATGACCTGTAAAAACACCCCGGCCAGCGCCACAGCATCATTAGGTCGTGCGAAAGCAGTCTGCACCGCCCAAACAAAATAACCGAGTAAAACAAAGGTCAACCAGATAAGGCCGTGTAAGTTATCTTTGGCAACCCAAGGTATAAACACCGCCAGAGGGCAAACTTGTATGATCAGCAGCTGAATAGGCGCCCCAAAGCGCGCGTCGAGCACGATCTGCTGAAGCATCACCGCCAACCAAAAAAACCACAGTGCCCACCAAAGTAGACGCGTCTTAGAACCTCGCCCCGTCATAATGCGGCTCCCGTCGCGAGTGCTATTGTTGCCACGCGAGCCCCCAAAGCCTGACATAAGGCACTCTCATGCTCATCTAAGGAGCGCTCGTTATGCTCGCCGGCCCAGTGACTAGCACCATATGGCGTACCGCCACCGGTTGTTTGACGAAGGCCCGATTCACTGTAGGGCAGCCCAGCCAAAATCATGCCGTGGTGCATGAGCGGGAGCAACATGCTCAGTAGCGTACTTTCCTGACCACCGTGCAGGCTAGACGTCGACGTAAAAACAGCTGCCGGCTTATTGATCAAGGCCCCGCTTAACCAGAGTGATGATGTCTGATCAATATAGTGTTTTAGTGGTGCTGCCATATTGCCAAAGCGGGTGGGGCTACCCAAAATCAGGCCCGAGCAATGTCGCAAATCATCCTCCTCACAATAGAGGGGGCCGGTATCAGGAATATCGGGGGCCCGCTCATCAATGCTGGTCACCACAGACGGCACCGTGCGCAGGCGCGCTTCGATGCCTGAGACCTGACTAACCCCTCGTGCAATCCGAGAGGCCATTTCAGCGGTCTTGCCACCGCGGGAATAATAAAGCACCAAAATATAAGACATCGATTTCATAGTATTCTTAGCTGTAGATGTTAGCGGTCTTAACAGAGAAGCCATCCTGTTAAACTCAATGAACGGCTTCTACCGCGACAATAAACCTGACAATAACTAAACGGGCTCACAGTATGACAGAGCACCCCGCAATACAGAACGCTATAGATCGGTGTCGTTACCTGTATCAACGATATCAGGATGACCGCTGCTCTGAAATTGCTGCAGCACTTGTCTATATGAGCCTGTTCGCTTTAGTGCCACTCTTAACCCTGACTTATGCCATTTCAACGGCAGTTCCCACTGCAGCCGACATTCAAGCCCAACTGCAGCAATTTTTGGTCGATAACTTACTCCCCGAGGCCTCTCAAGACGTCGCCGACTATCTCGCTAGCTTTTCCCAGCAGGCCAAAAATCTCACGGGGGTCGGTATCGCTATTTTGGCAACCACCGCCGTGCTCATGTTGCGCAACGTAGAGCGTGCTTTTAACAACATTTGGCGCAACCGTAAAAATCGAGGCGTGGTTTCCAGCCTGCTTCTTTACTGGGCTGTCTTGAGCCTCGCGCCGATACTCTTGGGCCTAGGTATTGGTATTAAAGCCTATCTGTTTGCTGCCGCACACGCTTTCGCAGGGATTGATGTTCTAGGTGTCTCATCTGTCTTATTGTCTGTATTGCCCTTTGGCCTCGGCATTCTGGGCCTCACTGCATTGTATATGGCGGTCCCTAACTGCGCCGTACCCTTTCGGCATGCCCTCATAGGCGGCCTCTTCGTTGCCCTGACATTTACCGCGGCAAAAGCACTTTTCACTGCAGCAATTTCCAATTCCAGTTATGCCCTCATTTACGGTGCCTTTGCCGCAGTACCGATCTTTCTACTCTGGCTCTATATCAGCTGGACCATTATTTTACTCGGCGCTATTTTAGTACACAGTCAAGCCTCTTATCAGACGGCGGCACAAGCCGAGAGGCCAGTCCTGCTAAAGGCGCTCGATGTTTTATACCTGTTATGGCGAGCTCAACTTGAAGGCCAGACTCTGGGCGAGCTCAAGATACTCGGCGACCGAAATGTGATTAACGATGGGCTAGATAGCGATAGCTGGCGTCATATTCGCGACTCACTCATGGCGGCCAATCTCATTACCCAAACCCTTCAAGGCCACTACATCCTTAGCCGTGATTTACACCATGTCAGATTTATTGAGATCAAAGCACTCATCAATCACGAGCTGGAGGTGCCCTCAACAATTGAAGGGAATCAGCCTTGGCAAATTCGCGCCAGCGAGTTACTTAATCAGCAAAGGCTCGTTCAAACTGAAATTCTGAGTATTTCCTTGGAGGAGCTCTTTACGACTTCCAATGACAATACCAATGACAATACCAATGACAATACCAACGACAATACCAACGACAATACCAACGACAATACAGCAGTGACAGAAACCGCATGAAACACTTCCTCGCGCTAATTCTTGTTTTTACCGCGGGGTGCGATAACCAGCACAATCCATCGCTGCCGGCAGCGGGACAATGGCGGCTCATCAATTATTGGGCGCTTTGGTGTACGCCCTGTCGCGAAGAAATCCCTGAGCTCAACGGCATCGATAATGCTCCAGACATCACGGTGTTCGGCGTTAATTACGATGATAAAAAAGGGCAAGAACTTAGCAAACAGCGCTCGGCATTGGGTATTACTTTTGCCAATTTACCCTTAGACCCGGCACCCGTTTTGGGAATATCCCGACCGAATGTACTGCCTACAACCCTCATCATTAGCCCTCAGGGAGAACTTGTCGCAACGCTAAAGGGTCCACAAACAGCCCACTCCCTAGAACAAACGCTGCTGGAGTTAGGACGCGAAAAAGCCCACCGAACAGGCAAAAAAAACGCCGGCGATTAGCCGGCGAAAAAAGGAGCCACTCAAATCGGGGGCTTCCCTGCATGGCAGGCAAGAAGCTTGCAGGATGTTTCCCTTGCGCCATCCCCTGGTGGCACCATCTCTGCAGCTATAGGTATGACCACGGTATCGGTGGAAAAGTTCACAAGAATTTACGATTTATTTTTTGGGCCCTCAGTCCAGACCGCAGAACCGGTCTGTCCAGGACCCGAAGAAACTCCCAATTCAACCTCGACGAGGCCTTCCCCTTCGCTCAGAGCCATCAACTGGCCCAACAGGTAATGGGCCAATTCCTCTACTGTGACGTTAACGACAGGGAGCAGCAATGTCTCGTCTTGCAGAAACTTTAAAGTCCGGCCGGCAAAGGTCACCCAGTATTCGTCATCGCGTTTTTCAATGGTTTGATAGGGCGAGTTATTGGCGACCAACATGTATTCGTCAAGCGGTTTGCACAGATCAGCAATGCGACGTTTGTACACGTTGTAATCTGCAGAAAAACCGTTGTCCCCCATGGGTGCAACAATGCGCGCTGACACCGAATAATTATGTCCGTGCAACCGCTCACGATCAGTGGCGGTAAAGATAGTAAAATGCGCAGCAGAAAATTTGTGCGCTTCCTTGTCTATGTAAAGTGTCGTTAAACGAGCCATCGCGTACTGCCAGATTTATAAGGACAGTGTATGGTGGGGTCTGGTGATGCGGTTAGCAAGCCAATCAACAGGTTTGGCATCCACCGACGGCAGACCTGCGTACCGATAATTTAGTATTAAGGGAAGCGACTAGTATGACACGGACCGCAATCATCACCGGAGCCAGCTCGGGCATTGGAGCGGCTGCAGCGAGCCTGTTTATCGACGCGGGCTTTTCTGTGGTCAATATATCTCGCCGTCCCTGCCCCGTGAACGGTGTTACGGATTTATGCGGTGATTTAAGCGACCCGGAGTCTGTAAAAGAACTCGCGCACTCCCTGACCTCACACATAACGGAAATTCAGCCAACGTCTGTGTGCCTGGTGCACAACGCTGCGTTGATGCTCAAAGACTCGGCAACTGACACAGACGACGCGTTACTGGCAGAAGTTCTCCAAATCAACACTTTAGCTATTAACCACCTCAATCGTGAATTGCTGCCGCTAATGCCCAGTGGGTCCAGCGTACTATTTGTAGGGTCCACACTCTCGGAGAAAGCCGTTAAAGGTGCCTTTAGCTACGTCGTTAGCAAGCATGCACAGCTCGGAATGATGCGCGCCACCTGCCAAGACCTCATGGGTAGAGGCATTCATACGGCACTCGTTTGCCCGGGCTTCACCGATACCGAAATGCTACGCAATCATATTGGTCAGGACGAAGAAATTATTAGGGCCATTAGCGCTATGAATAGCTTTGGCCGGCTTGTTGAGCCTGAGGAAATTGCCCGGCTAATTGTTTGGGCGCACGACAATCCCGTGATTAATGGTGCGGTTTTACACGGCAACCTAGGCCAAGTGGAGCATTAATCGTGGCGAGTGAGTTACTCAGAGAGCGACGGGAACGGGTATTCCTGGTGCTCGCTGCGGTATTTCTGGGGGCTATGACGCTGCTCAATGTGGTCGGTATCACGCGCTTTATACAGCTAGGCCCCCTGGCTCTAGCCGTGGGTGTCTTGCCCTATCCCTTAACATTTCTGTGTACCGACTTAGTATCTGAGCTGTACGGACGCGCGCGCGCGAACTTTTTGGTTACCGTGGGATTAGGCCTTAATTTTCTAATTCTCGCGGTACTCACTTTGGGCAATCTGGCTCCTTCAGTACCTCCTGAAACCATGCCCCCTTGGCAAATCATACAGTTAGCCGAGCCAGTGGCATTACCCAACGGTGAGATTGTCGCCGGTCAAATTGGGTTATTTCAGCTGATTTATGCCACGACGTCCGGCGCGGTCTTCGCCTCGATGCTCGCTTATATCACTGCCCAATACTGCGATGTTCAGTTGTACCACTTTTGGAAACGGCTCACCCGAGGCAAACACCTCTGGCTGCGCAACAATTTCAGCACTTTGCTGAGCCAAATGGTCGATTCAATTATGGTCGTCACCGTCACTTTCGGTGCCGTCTATTGGCGTGGCGAAATGGCATTCAACACGTTGCTCGTGTTGGTAGGCAGTAATTACGCCTTTAAAGCGCTATCGGCCCTGGCCGACACATTACCTCTGTACCTGCTTGTCCGCTGGCTGCGAAACTATTTACAGCTTGGCCCCGACGAGTATGCCGTTGCGGTCATCGACCCGGAGACCACAACTTAAGTTCAGCTAGCAGGGGAATCGTAATAGAACGGCTCTGAGCCAAAGCCACGTGGTCAAGGTCATCGAGTAATGTCATGAGCGCCGAAGTCGTCCGTGGCCCTCGACTCAAAATATAGTGCACCACCTCATTAGAAAGCTTCAGACCCCTTTGAGCCGCCCGAAACTGAAGCAAAGCCCCCAATTCATCTTCGCTTAATGCCGGCAAGTGATAAACCGTGAGCTCACCCCAGCGAGACCTTAAATCGGGAAGCACCTGTGTCATTTGTGCAGGAGGAGCTAATCCCGAATAAAGCTGCGGGATTCCCGCCGCCTTCAGCTGATTAAAGCTATGAAACAACGTCTCCTGCCAGTCGTCTCTGCCGACAATAAGCTGAATATCATCAATCAGCACCGCCTCACAGTCTATTACCCCCTCTAGGACCGCCTCGGGGGGGTACTCAAGCAGCTCCGTCATGGGTAGATAGAGCGCGCGAGCACCCATCGCTCGGCTCACGCCTTGTAGCAAATGGCTTTTCCCGGAGCCGCTTGGCCCCCATAAAAAAAGCGATTGACCGGCTCCCTCCAACAACGCCTCAACTTCAGTCAGCAGCTGCAGCAAACTAGGGCGAGGCTGAAAGTTATCCAGATTGAGGTCGTTATCGAAAGGAATTTTTAGAGGTAGTTGATCGACCACATTGACCTCAGTTTCAATCGCTGCGATAGGTATCTGTGCTGCGGTAATAGCCCACAGCATGCCGACAAAAAACCAAGATAACCGCAGCCACCGGCAGTGCCAGCAAAACACCAGTGAAGCCGGCTAACTGGCCACCTGCCAGCAATGCAAAGATAACCATGACCGGATGCAAACCGATGCGATCACCAATGAGTACCGGCGTGAGAAACATACTCTCTAGGGTTTGCCCAATAGCAAAAACCAGCCCGACCCAAGCAATAAAACTCAGATCGCCCCCGGTCTGAAACCAGGCGACGATCAGTGAACTACCCACGCCAAGGACGGCACCGGCGTATGGAATGATGGAGGCCAAGCCCGCCACCGTTCCTAGTATCAGGGCAAAGTCGAGACCCACAAACCATAGACCCGCGCTGTAAAGAAAGGCTTGGGCAAGCATGACGACAAATTGGCCGCGAATGAAAGCACCAAGGACATCATTAGCCTCAGCGACCATTCGACCCAAGTCTTGCTGCCAGGCAATGGGCACGAGGTCGAGTATTGCAGCCATCATACGATCCCAATCGCGCATCAGGTAAAACGCCACCACCGGAATCAGGGTCATATTGAAAACCGCCGCAATCACCCCAAAACCGGATCGAGTAAGGCCTGCCACCGAGGTCGCCACCAGCTTTCCCACCGATTGCCAACGTGCGGCCAACTCGGCTTCCCAATCAATGGGGGGCAACGTTACCGGGCTAACGCTAATTCGTTCATGTATTGAAGGTAATACCGAGGTCGATACCCAGCGGTACAAAACAGGGACTTTCTTAATGGCTTGATCTAGCTGATCAATAAGCAGGGGAATGCCAACCAGGAGAATCAGGCTGGTTACTAGGAGCAGCACTAAAAACACCAGTACCACCCCCGACGAGCGGCCATATCCTCGTGCTTCAAGTGCATCGACAATGGGATCTCCCAAATACGCGATGAGCGCCCCCACGAGAAAAGGCGCCAAAATAGGGTGCAGCGTCCAAATAAAAACCGTGATGGCCGCGATAAGCCCGACCACAAAAGGCCATCGGTTTACCGTAGACTTCGTATTCATGGCTGACCCCAATGCAGATTAATGCGATTCGTTGCGACATCACCCAAAACAACCAACCGTGATCGTCCGGGTAGCACCCGCGCCAAAGCTTCGGCGTTACTCAATCCAGTAACCCGGACCCCCAGCCTGTCCCCATAAATCTCATCAATAGTGAGGGTATCCAGCACCGGAAGTTGCCGGAGTATACCCATGACCGATTGATAATCAGTAAAACTTTCAACCCCTGTGACCGTGACCGCAATAAAACTCTGTCCCGGGGCTGATTCAAGTGTCACCGCGTATCGGTCGGCCATGGCATCGACAGCCAAATCGACTCCGGCCAACACCACCGGCGTCGGTTGACTGCCTTGTATTTGGATTTGTCGCTGGTCTTCGCTGTCGAGGTAAAGCCAGTCAGCAAGCTGTGACCCAGTGGTCAACTGCACATAGCGTCCTACTAGAATGTGCTCGGTGCCATAGCGTTGGGATGCGGAGCGAATCCTACCGGTGACCCGCTGCCAAACCATTTCGGGGGAGAGCTTGGCCGCATCTTCCAAATCTAGAAGGGGCAAGCGCAGATCAATGCCTCTCGCTGTGAAGGCTTCGGATAACTCCAACAGTAAATCACCATCTTGGCTTACCGTCGCAAATCGCCGGCTGTAGGGCTCGTCTATAACCAGCCACAGTAATACGGGCGGTCGATCTTCAGACCAGAAAGTGGCATCTGATTCACGCAGTATGCTCTTAACCAGCACATCATCGAATGTGGCTTGAAGAAATACCTTCCCCTCTTCCTGCACAAAGCTGTAAATCGATACGCGGTCCCTAGCCACCCGCAAGGCAGCCGCGACCGTCGGATTTTTAGCGATCGCCTCATTACCAGACACTCTGATGAGCACTTGGTTGAGTGCGTCGCGAGCGCCGGAGGCCAAGGCCGCATCGCTGCGATCAGAGACTTCCACCCGGGCGCCATAAAAATCCGACTGGGCAAACACGGGGAATGCCAAGGTCAACAGGAGTACAACTCGGCCGATTCGACCCATTAATCTGCTACGTAGATTCAACATGCCGTAAGTTTACCAGTGAAAACCTTCTAGCGTTGCTTCCCTAGTTCACGGCCAGCCAGTACCCTGTCACCACTACCAATGACCGAAATGGCGCTAGCACCCATGAGCGATACCCCAAAGAAGCCCACCCTCTCTTATCGAGACGCCGGCGTCGACATCGACGCTGGCAATGAATTGGTTGATCGCCTGAAAAGTGTCACCGCAGCAACCCGTAGACCCGAGGTACTGGGAGGCATTGGTGGCTTTGGTGCGCTGGTGGAGATACCTCAGGGTTACGAACAGCCGGTGCTCGTCTCAGGCACTGATGGCGTAGGCACTAAGCTCCGACTCGCCATGATAGCGGGACGTCACGATACAATTGGCATCGACCTAGTAGCGATGTGCAGTAACGATATTGCCGTCGTTGGCGCTGAACCACTGCTGTTCCTCGATTACTATGCCACAGGCAAACTCAATATCGACGTCGCCGCTGAAGTTGTGACAGGTATTGGCAAAGGTTGTGAACTAGCAGGCTGCGCCCTGGTTGGGGGTGAGACCGCAGAAATGCCCGGCATGTATGAGGGCGAGGATTACGACCTCGCCGGGTTTTGCGTAGGCGTGGTGGAAAAGAAAAACGTTATTGACGGAAAGAAAGTCGCTGACGGCGATGTGCTTATCGCCCTACCCTCAAGTGGCCCCCATGCCAATGGCTTTTCCCTCATTCGTAAAATCATAGAGGTGCAATCTGCCCCGCTGGATACGACCCTCTCCGACGGGCAATTACTAATAGACGCCCTGCTGGCACCCACGACGATTTATAATCGCGCCCTGTTGGCCCTGCAAAAAGCCGTACCAATACATGCGATGGCACACATTACCGGAGGAGGCCTTCCGGAAAATTTACCTCGCGTCCTGCCTGAAGGCTGTACGGCCAGAATTGATCTTAGTAGCTGGCGTCAACCTGCTGTGTTTGAGTGGCTACAACAGGGGGGTAATGTTGAGCACTTTGAAATGTTAAGAACCTTTAACTGCGGCGTGGGCATGGTCATCGTTGTGGCTGCCGAACACGCTAAGATCACCCTAGAGCACCTGACCAGCACCGGCATCAATGCCTGGCAAATTGGCGATATTACAAACGGTGCCGGGGGGGTCGAATTCTCAGAATGAGCGCGGCCTCGGGACGTCTAGCCTTATTACTGTCTGGAAGAGGCAGTAACCTTGGGGCATTTTTACGGGCGCAGGCGGCGGGCGAATTACAAGGCTCGGTGGAGGTTGTCATTAGCAACCGTCCCGAAGCGGCAGGTTTGAAAATTGCTCAAGACGCCGGCATTGCTACGGCGGTCGTCGACCATACCCAGTATGAAACCCGAGAGGCTTTTGATGAAGTTCTCGCCCAAAAAATCGATGGGTTCAAGCCCGACGTTGTCGTTCTAGCCGGATTCATGCGAATTTTGACCGCCACTTTTGTTGACCGTTTTCGCGGTCAACTCATCAATATTCACCCCTCACTGCTGCCGAAATACCGTGGGCTCAATACCCATCAACGAGCCTTAGATGCCGGGGAGCGCGAGGGTGGCGCCACCGTACATTTTGTCACCGCTGATCTCGATGAAGGCCCGGGTATCTTGCAGACCCCGGTGCCCATTGTGCCCGGAGATACCGCAGCCTCATTGGCAAGTCGCGTGCTCCCTTTTGAACACAAGCTCTATCCCCATGCTGCAAACCTACTGCTAACAGGCCAAGTGAGCTTGAAAGCGCAGGGAGCGGTATGGGGTGATGAAATACTGCCCCCAGGGGGAAGACTTTGGAGACCCAGCTCATGCTAAAAAGTGTTGCCGGTACCCTACTTCTTCTTTTGGGCAGCATGGCGATGCCCGGAGTTTCAGCCTCTGAGCCCACCCCGCTTACTCCCTACAAAGCCACCTACCTCACCAAAGCAATGGGAATGAAAGTCAAGATAAAACGCGAACTCCTCAGCACTGAAGATGGCTACACGCTGACCAGCAACGGCAGCTCCATGCTTGCCAAAATCCAAGAATCTGCGCGATTCAAGTTGATGGGAGAGCAAATTCAAGGCGTTGATTATCAATATCAACTCAAATCTGTGGTGCGCAGGAAACGTGAGGTTATTTTTCTGCCCGAGGCCGGTGTTATAAAGAGCCTAAAAAAAGGCGACTGGACAGAACACCCTTGGTCTGAGGGTGTTCTCGACCAACTCAGCCAACAAGAACAGCTACGCTTAGATCTCCTAGCTGCTGCCAGCGCCTCTGAAGTGCCGCCGGGCACGCTCAATTTTAAGGTGGTAGATGGCCCTCGAATCAAAGACCGAACACTGCAATTTGTGGGAACGGAAACTCTGAAAACGCCTATGGGCGACGTGGAAACCCTCCACTATAAACAACTGCGATCACCCGAGGCTAAGCGACGCTCTGCTATTTGGGTCGCACCTTCCTTGGACTATCTAATGGTGCTTACTCGGCACGAGGAAGATGATTCGACCATTGAAATACGCTTAGAATCGACCACTCTCGCGCCTTAGACCAACAACCCGTCAAGCCTTGGGCAACGTTACACCTCGTTGTCCCTGATACTTACCACCACGGTCCGCATAGCTGGTCTCACAAACCTCGTCAGATTCAAAGAACAACATTTGAGCGACCCCTTCGTTGGCATAAATTTTTGCCGGCAGCGTTGTCGTATTTGAGAATTCGAGGGTTACATGCCCCTCCCATTCGGGCTCTAGTGGCGTGACATTCACGATAATGCCACAGCGCGCATAGGTGCTTTTTCCGAGGCACACCGTCAAAACGTTGCGAGGTATTCGAAAATATTCCACGGTTGCTGCCAGGGCAAAAGAGTTGGGAGGGATGACACAAACATCGCTCTCGACATGGACAAAACTGCCCTCATCGAAGTTTTTAGGGTCTACGGTCGCTGAGTTGATATTGGTGAAAACTTTAAACTCTCGGCTGCAACGTACGTCATAGCCATAACTCGAGGTTCCATAGGAAATGAGCCTCTCATCGCCTTTTTGTCGAACTTGACCGGCTTCAAAAGGCTCAATCATGCCTTTCGTTTCAGCCATTTCACGTATCCAGCGGTCAGATTTTATCGTCAAGGTCAGTACTCCAGCTCTAGGTTCAATCGTCGCCCATGGTGATAATGGGCCCAGCATTAGGTTTCGCAGCACACAAACTCAGCCACAACGCGGACGCCGCCTGTTGGAAGCCCCGGGAGGCCGGGTCCTCGGGTGCCTCGTCTAGCATTGGCACACCCGCATCGGCAGTTTCTCTAACAATCTTGGATAAGGGAAGGCTGGCCAGTACACCAACGCCGTACTGGTCGGCCATTTGCTCGCCGCCACCACTGCCAAAGATGGGCTCCTCATGCCCGCACTGAGTACACACATGGGTGGCCATATTTTCAATAATCCCAAGCACCGGAATGTCGACCTTGCGAAACATTTCAATGCCTTTCTTGGCATCAATCAGTGCAATATCTTGTGGCGTGGTCACGATGACAGCCCCCGCCAAGGTGGCTTTCTGGGCAAGTGTCAGTTGAATATCGCCAGTACCCGGAGGCATATCCACCAGCAAAATATCTAACTCTCCCCACAGGGTTTGCTCGAGCATCTGAACAAGCGCACCACTCGCCATGGGCCCTCGCCAAACCATGGCCGTTGTTTCATCCGTTAAAAATGCCATGGACATGGCTTTGATACCCCTCACAGGCACCGGGTGCAGCCACTTTTCACCCTCTTGCTCAGGCATGATTTCGGCGTCCACGCCCAACATGCGCCGTTGGCTGGGCCCGTAAATATCTGCATCTAGCAGGCCCACAGACAAACCCTGCCGCTGCAATGCAAAGGCCAGATTCATGGTGACGGTGGACTTTCCCACCCCCCCTTTCCCCGAGGCAATGGCAACAATATGTTTAACTTGTGTTTGCATTGTGTTGGTGTCCACCTTGTCGACTGGCATGAAAAAAGCAGCAGTATACCCAACTGGCTTAACTCGGTATGAAACAAGGCCGGCGTTCCGGTAAACTCCGCGTTCTTATCTGTCAGGCTCTTGTCCCGTATGACTTCTGCAACGCGGAATATACTCGTTACCTCTGCACTACCCTACGCCAACGCCCCACTGCACCTTGGCCATATCTTAGAGCAGGTACAGACTGACATTTGGGTAAGATTTCAGCGCTCCAGGGGACATCATTGTTTGTATGTGTGTGCCGATGATGCCCATGGGACTGCGATCATGCTCGCCGCAGAAAAGGCCGAGACATCGCCGGAGACCCACATTGAGGCGATTAGACTAAACCACCTGGAAGATTCCACCGCATTCCTTATCGGCTTTGACAACTACACCTCAACCCATTCCCCCGAAAACCAGCAGTGGTCAAATAAAATCTTTGGCCAGCTTAACGATCAGGGGCATATTGGTATTCGCGAAATTACCCAGGCCTTCGACCCTGAGAAGGGCCTATTTTTAGCCGATCGTTTTATCAAAGGAACATGCCCCCGTTGTAAAGCTCCCGATCAATACGGTGACAATTGCGAGGCTTGTGGTGCTACCTACAGCCCTGCCGACTTGATCGATCCCGTTTCGGCGCTATCAGGGGCGGTACCCATCGAGAAAAGCTCGGACCATCTGTTTTTTCAACTGTCCCATTTTCAGGGCCTGCTTGAAGAATGGACTCGCAGCGGCAGTTTGCAACCCGCCATCGCTAACAAATTGAATGAGTGGATAGACGCCGGCCTGCAAGATTGGGATATCAGCCGGGATGCGCCCTACTTCGGCTTTGAAATTCCTGGCCACCCGAATAAGTATTTCTACGTCTGGCTTGACGCGCCCATTGGCTACATTGCCAGTTGCCTGAACTACTGCGAAAGAAAAAATGAAGACTTCGATCAATGGTGGCAGCCAGGACATGATACTGAGCTGTATCATTTTATCGGCAAGGACATTATTAACTTTCACGGTCTTTTTTGGCCCGCCATGCTCCACGCGGCGGGGCTGCGCTTGCCAACCGCCATATTTGCCCACGGGTTCCTGACGGTTGATGGCACTAAAATGTCGAAGAGTCGCGGCACGTTCATAAATGCCAGCGCCTATTTGAAGCACCTGGACCCCGAATACCTTCGTTACTATTTTGCCGCCAAATTAGGGGCCGGCGTTGATGACTTCGACCTCAATCTCGACGACTTTGTGAAGCGAGTGAACTCTGACCTCGTGGGCAAAGTGGTCAATATCGCGAGTCGATGCGCCGGCTTCTTGCGTAAAAAATTCGCCAACACCTTGAGTGAGCATTGCGCAGAACCTGACTTGGTGCAGCGGTTTATTGATGCTGGAGACGACATAGCGACCCTTTACGAAAATCGTGAATTTAGTCGCGCCATGCGTGAAATTATCGCCTTGGCTGATCTAGCCAATCAGTATATCGATGACAAAAAGCCCTGGGTACTTGCCAAGGAGCCGGGTATGGAGTCTGAGGTACAAGCCGTGTGCTCAGTCGGTATTAATCTGTTTCGCGTACTGATCACTTACCTAAAGCCGGTATTGCCCGCCATGGCAGAACGATCTGAGACATTCCTCAGAATCGACCTCGACTGGCACCTATTAGCGCAGCCTTTGTTAGGCCATGAGTTAAGCGACTTTAAGCCACTGTTGCAGCGGGTAGACCCCGAAAGTATTAATGCGATGGTTGAAGAGGGAAAGTCTTAAGCATATAACGCTAAAACCATTACCGTGGTGCTCGGTTTTGTCTAGAATGGCACTACAGTAATTGCCATAGCTACCGGAGCTGCACATGCTGGCCGACTATGCACTGCTCTTAGCAGGAACAGTGCTCGTTAATAATTTTGTTCTTGTCCAGTTTTTGGGTCTTTGCCCTTTTATGGGCGTCTCCAACAAGCTGGAAACAGCGATGGGCATGTCGGCTGCGACAACCTTTGTGCTGACACTCGCCTCGGTTTGCAGTTACCTCACCTATACCTGGCTACTGGTGCCACTGGACCTCACCTATTTGCGCACCATTAGCTTTATCTTGGTTATCGCCGTCGTTGTTCAATTCACTGAAATGGTTGTGCGCAAATCTAGCCCTCTGCTACACCGGGTTTTAGGTGTTTATTTACCGCTAATTACCACCAACTGCGCGGTTTTAGGGGTTGCGTTGCTTAATATCAATCAGGCACACAATTTCACCCAATCTTTGTTTTATGGATTTGGCGCCGCCATTGGCTTTTCTTTAGTACTCGTGCTGTTCGCGGCCATGCGTGAGCGACTTACCGTCGCTGATGTTCCCGAGCCCTTTCAGGGCGCCGCTATCGGCATGATCACAGCGGGGCTCGCCTCACTCGCCTTTATGGGTTTCGCGGGTTTAGTGTAGCGATGCTGACCTTACTTCAAAGCCACCCACTGCTCGCAGCCTTAATCGCCCTTTTGGGCTTGGGGCTGGCATTCGGTGCCGTATTGGGCTACGCCTCAGTGCGCTTTAGAACTGAGGGCAACCCGCTAGTGGATCAAATTAACCAACTGCTGCCTCAAACCCAGTGTGGCCAGTGCGGGCATCCAGGCTGCAAACCCTATGCCACCGCGATCGCTGAGGGCGGCGCAATTAACAAATGCCCCCCCGGGGGACAGGAAACTATTGATGCATTAGCTGACTTACTGGACGTAGAGCCACAAACCCTCGATGCAGAACACGGCGAGGAAAAAGAGCCCAACGTTGCCTATATTCGTGAAGACGAGTGCATTGGGTGCACCAAGTGCATTCAGGCCTGTCCAGTCGACGCCATTTTAGGCGCCGCTAAGCTTATGCATACGGTCATTGCTGATGAATGCACCGGCTGCGATCTCTGCGTAGAACCCTGCCCGGTAGACTGCATCGACATGCTGCCTCGAAAGGGCGGCATAGAACACTGGCGCTGGGAATTGCCTGTACCCAGCGAGAATCGAAAAGACCTTATCGCTACGGATCGTGCCGCCGCATGAATAGCGTTTTTAATATCCACGGCGGCATTCACCCGGAGGAGGAAAAGCACCTCTCAAATCCGGGAACCGTGTTAGACGCGGGACTGCCTCCGTCACTCGTATTGCCGCTATCACAGCATATTGGTAAACCATCGAGTCTGCTTGTCGAGCCGGGCGATCAAGTTCTGGGCGGGCAACTTCTCGCCGATGCAGATGGCATGGTTAGTGTGCCCCTGCACGCTCCCACATCGGGCACCGTGGTCGCTATAGAGCCGCGCCCCGTCCCCCATCCCTCAGCATTGAACAACCTATGTCTGGAACTGGCCTGCGATGGCGAAGATCGCTGGGTGGCGTCTGCAGGCTGCGAAGATTGGCGAGCAGAAACACCCGAATCTTTGATCGCGCGTATCCGCGCGGCCGGCATTGCCGGTATGGGCGGAGCTGGATTTCCAACCGCCGTTAAATTAATGGCCCGGGACCGCCTGCCTTTGCATACGCTAATCATTAACGGCACCGAGTGTGAACCCTACATTACCGCCGACGACACGTTAATGCAGGTTGATGCTGTGGGCATTGTCGAAGGCGCACAAATACTCGCTTATATCTTGGGTGTTGAGCAAATTCTTCTCGCTGTAGAGGACAACAAGCCAGCAGCACTTGAGGCCATGCAAGCAGCCGTGAAAGCTACTGACGGTAGCTGTGAGGTCATGACCTTCCCCACCAAATATCCATCCGGGGGCGAAAAGCAACTCATTGAAATTTTGACCGGTCAGCAAGTGCCCGCAGGCGGACTTCCCGCGGATCTGGGTATTGTTTGCCAAAACCCAGGGACGGCAGTCGCAGCCCGGGACGCGATCTGTTTGGGCAAACCGCTGACAGATCGTATTGTCACTCTAACCGGTCGCGCACTGACGCGGCCCGGTAATTACCGCACCCGACTGGGCACGCCTATTGAGTATTTACTGGCAATTGCGGGCTTTGACCCTAGTGACAATCGCAGACTCATTCACGGCGGACCAATGATGGGATTTGCTCTGGAATCTGCAGCAGTGCCCATTGTTAAAACCACAAACTGCATTCTTGTACCCACAGAACAGGAACTACCAACGCCGCCGGCAGCACAAGCTTGCATACGTTGTGGACTCTGCGCAGAGGCCTGCCCGGCCTCTTTACTACCCCAACAGCTCTATTGGTATGCCCGGGCCAAAGACCAGGAGCAGCTAGAGCGCCACCATTTGGCAGACTGTATTGAGTGCGGTGCGTGTTCATGGGTTTGCCCCAGTCATATCCCTCTGGTGCAGTATTATCGTGCGGCCAAGGGCATGATGAGAGAGTCGAAGAGTGAAAAAATACGCTCGGACCGCTCTCGAGACCGTTTTGAAGCCCGCCAAGAGCGTCTCGAGCAAGAAACCCTTGCACGGGAAGCCCAACGCGCAGCGCGCCGCGCTGCCGCTGAACAAAAGGCCGCTGAAGGTGGTGCCGACGACCCGGTCGCAGCCGCTATCGCCCGAGCCAAAGCTAAAAAAGACAATGCGAGTGACAAGGGAGCTGAATCGTGAGCTTCCTCCGTATTACCTCGCCCCATGGCCACAGCCCACTCAGCACCACTCAGGTGATGCAGGCCGTATTGCTGGCCACGCTGCCGGGTATCGCAGTTTTAACCTGGTTTTTTGGGCCAGGCACACTACTCAATATTGTATTCGGTGGCCTATTGGCACTCGCTTTCGAAGCTATGGCTTTGCGCCTGAGAGACCGTAACCCGAAGCCCTATCTGCAAGACTACAGTGTGCTAGTAACATCAACACTGCTCTGCATCGCACTACCCCCCTATGCGCCTTGGTGGCTTATCGCGACGGGCATTTTATCCGCCGTGATTTTGGGAAAACACGTATTTGGTGGTTTGGGCTACAACCCCTTCAACCCTGCCATGGTCGGGTATGTCGTACTGCTGATTTCATTCCCCTTGCAAATGTCTACTTGGCAGGCTCCCCGGGGACTGGGCGAGATACCCGGCGTTACCGAGTCACTGACCGCCCTGTTCGTTCCCGCCAGCTATGACGGTGTCACCATGGCGACGCCACTCGATATCCTGCGCCAAAATAAAGGGCTACTGCTCGACGATCTTTTTAGCAACACACCCCAGTTTGGCCAGTGGGCGGGCGTAGGTTGGGAGTGGGTAAATATCGCGTTTCTAGCGGGTGGTGCATGGTTGATTTACCGAGGTATCTTTACCTGGCATGCACCCATCGCCATGCTTCTCACATTGGGGCTTTGTGCGGCTATCGGTTTTGACAGCGGCAGCTCGGAAAGCGGCGGATCGCCGTTATTCCATTGGCTCAGTGGTGCCACCATGTTTGGGGCATTTTTTATTGTCACAGATCCGGTCAGTGGTGCAACGTCGAACCGTGGCCGCTTCGTATTTGGCGCTTTAGTGGGAGTACTGTTGTACCTCATTCGAGTCGCCGGAAATTATCCTGATGCCCTGGCTTTTGCTGTCTTAATTCTTAATTTTGCAGCACCTTTTATCGATCAATACACGAGGCCCGTTACTTACGGCCATAAACCGACCAAGGAGGAAGACCAGTGAAAGCCACCCGCGCTATTTCACGTTCAGCGCTTTTCCTTGGCATTTTCGCGGCCTTAGCAGCAGCGCTGATCGCCTGGACGTGGAATACAACAAAAGCTGATATTGAACGCTCGGTGCGCGCCGCCGAGGCGCGACAACTGCTGGAAATTTTTCCGGCCAACACCCATAACAACAGCCTCATTGACGATCGTTTTACCCTCAAGGCCAACACCCCACTACTGGAGCTACGGGGTGACCGCAGTGGCTATACCGTGCGCCTTAACGATGAGGTTGTCGGCATTATTTTGCCGGCTACGGCAAGAGACGGGTACAGCGGAGATATTGAGCTAATCGTGGGTATCGCCGCCGATGGAACGGTTGCTGGGACCAGAGTTGTGTCACATAAAGAAACACCAGGACTGGGCGATGGCATCGATACCAGAAAGTCACCTTGGATGCTCAGCTTTAATGGGCGCTCACTCATTTCGCCCTCGCAGCCCGACTGGGGCGTCAAGAAAGACGGTGGCGCTTTTGACCAATTTACCGGCGCTACGGTCACACCTCGAGCCGTTGTGGCTGCCGTTCGTCGCACACTCGAATATCAAGCGCTGCATCGAGCCCAGCTGTTTGAACTAGATGTGGCTGAAAACCCTGCCGTGGAGACTGGCCCATGACGACACCCACCTATGCCACGCTGACCCACAATGGGCTTTGGAAAAATAATCCAGCGCTGGTACAACTGCTTGGTCTTTGTCCCTTGCTAGCGGTCTCTGCTTCTGTGGTCAATGCTCTGGGGCTAGCCGCAGCCACCTTGTTTGTTCTGGTCAGCTCCAATCTGTGTGTGTCGTTAGTCCGCAATATCGTTTCCGATACGATTCGGCTCCCCGTGTTTGTCATGATCATTGCTGCAGCAGTAACCGCCATTGAACTGCTGATGCAGGCATACACCTACGAGCTCTATCAAATTCTGGGCATTTTTCTGCCTTTGATTACTACCAACTGCATTATTCTTGGACGCGCAGACGCCTTTGCGGCGAAAAATCCGGTACTACCTTCGATTTACGATGGGTTCATCATGGGTGTTGGTTTTGGCGCAGTCTTGGTCGTCTTAGGAGCCATTCGTGAACTGCTGGGTACGGGTGGTCTCTTTGCCAATATGCAGCTTCTTTTCGGTGAAACCGCCCGACAATGGCACATTGTATTATCGGCAGACTACCCCGCACTACTCCTTGCCATATTGCCCCCCGGCGCCTTTATCGTGACGGGCTTTCTCATTGCGGGCAAAAATGCCTGGGACAATGCCGCTGCTCGTAAAGCCGAGGCCCGCCGGGCGCCGGTCATTGCTGGCACCAAACGTGTTCGGGTAACGGGGAAAATATCCTAAACCTAGGGTTCTAGTCTGCGACGACCAAAGTCCCCAAAATTTCAATCACGGCGGCGTCATCCATGCCCGCATTCTCAGCATCACAAACGTAGGTGATGTAAAGCAGCACTGCATTAGCTGACACGTACCACTCTTGAATATGGGTGTCTTCATCGAGAAAGCTTCCTGTGACGCCGGTGAACTGACCAATCTCACTACTTTGCCAGCTGCCGACCTCAGGAGACTCATCCTTTGCCATCGCCGTGATCTCCGATGACGTGACCATCCCGCTGTCTTTGCACAGGGTCGTCACCTCAATTTCCCCCACTTCATCGGCATCGCTAATTCTGACCACATCGTCGTCATAATCTGCCGACCATTCGGGGGGAAGCAAAGCACACCAGTGATCGGTCTCTAGAATATTCATAGCTTGGGTATCGCCTTAATATCTACAGCCATTAGAATGGCATCCTCCCGGCCCTCTTGAACACGGTAATAGTTGGGGCGCCGACCGGTAACCTCAAAGCCCAAACTTTCGTATAGCTTTCTGGCAGCCTGATTGCTCTGGCGCACCTCAAGCCTACAGACGGCCAATCCATTGCCCATCAGCGCTTCCAGTGCAAACCGCAGTAACGCCGCCGCAAGCCCCATGCGACGCTTATTTTCGGCAACGCGGATGTCAATGAGTTCAGCTTCGTCACCCACATGCGTAAACCAAGCACTGGCAACCGCCTCGGCATGATCCTCCCAATACCAAGCTGTAGTCGTGGGCTTGGCAATGAGATCCATCAAAAAGTTCAGTGATGGGCCGCCCGAACCCTCATAAAGCGGTTTTAGCTTTTTCCTAGCGATTTCATGTATTGGCTGTGCACCCACGAAAACACCTGCTCCGTTTTACCACTGAGGCTTCTAAGGCTGAGGACTGTAGGGTTTGAGTACCTGCCATGCCGCTCGTTTGAGCGTGGGCTTCTCCAACATCGATAATGTGGAGGGAATATTAAGCCGAGTGAGTGCGGGCGGTACACTTACCCACGCCTCACAGGATGACCCCATAAGAATCATACCCAAGGCTTGCCTTTCTCGGGCTAAACGGCGCAACTGACCCGCAACACTTTGTTTTGCAGACTCGGCATCCCTAGGTAAGTGTGCGTGATTCGACAAAGGCCAATCAAACTGATGGTGACGCAGGTTAACAGTGCCCTGAGTAATGGCCCTCGCCATACCCTCGACCAGCTGCAATTGCTCTCGCCGAATCAAGTTATCGTCAAGCTGCTCCAGCCATAACCAGGCGCCCGCTTCAACAATGAGCAACTGAAACGCTACGGCTTCGCTACCCGTAGCCAAGCTTTCACGCTCAGCCTCGTTGGAAACTTCCCCAGACGTTATCTCGCGTTGGGTTTTTCTCGATGCCGAGGAACCTGCTGCCTTGGCAGATTCGCCTTGGGCTGACCGGGCTGATACAGAAATTTGAGCGCCAGCAGGTTGTGTAGATTGCCCCTCGGCCACTTTCTGTGGAGGTGTGACGCAATCGGCTTCTGGGAAGGTTACATCTACAGGGGGTGCAGTCAGCGGCTGGGCAGCGCGGGCACCGGGTGGACTGATCCGTGCCACCAGTGGCTGCACATCGAGCAAGGCCAACATGCCCCGCCGGCGCTGTTCAGCCGCCCATAACTCTTGGTGTTCGATTTCATCCATATTTGTATTGTGGCACGTCCCACCGGTTACACCCAACGCCAACCCCATATTTGGAAGAAACGGAAACCTCCCGAGAGGAACCAGATAATATGGCGCAGCCCTTTCCGAGCCGCCCCACCACCATGATGCACAATGCGTACACGGGTATCTCGAACGACTCGCCCCTTGCTCGCTAAACGCATACACAGATCGTAGTCTTCAAAGTACATAAAAAAATGCTCATTGAAACCACCCACAGCGCGCAGGGCATCTGATCGCACGATCATGCAACAACCCGACAACAGCGGCACGTCCTGCAAACCGCCCTCGTCGGGCAAATCTCGCAGCTCGTAGAGCGCCAATTGCCGAGAAAAACAGCGTTTTAATGGGGCAAAGCCCAAAGCCCTGAGGAAAAGCACCAAAACACTCGGGTAGCGCTTGGCCAAATGCTCCTCATCACCCATTTCGCTGGCTGCTCGTGGTGCCATAATTGCGACCTCAGGATGGTCTTTAAGATTGTCCATGACCTGAACCAAGGCACTCTCAGGCAATTCGACATCAGGATTCAAGATGAGGTGGTAGTGTCCCAACACCGCATCAAGCACGGTATTGTGGCCTGCGCCGTAGCCATCGTTGGTTACCCGGGCAATGTAATGAAGCTGAAGCAAGCTATCAGGGGGGGCTTTACGAAGCATCGCTTGAACGGCCTGGGAATACGCTGCCGACTGACTCTGGTCTACTAAATATAAGGGCAGGTTAGCCCCCAAGAGCCCAGCGGCCTTGTCCAGACTCGTTATCATTGCTTGTAACTGCGTAAGCGGGCTGTGGTGAAGCACCACAGTGGCGCTCAGTGTCGGCGATTGATCGATGGCAGGAGCGTTCGTCATCGTCTTAGAATAACAGCAGCTGTTTATGCAAAGCAGGCTTAACTGGCTATAAATTCATAAAAATTCAACAGGAAACTGCCAAGCAGTAACCCGGCATAAGATCCGGCATTCAACGATAACTGACCTGCTTCCCTGCGCTCGCCGTGATAAAGTTCTCATATTAACGATGCCTAAGCGCTTTAGTTCTAAAGGGAGAACACGCAATGCTCAATCGGTGGTTAAGGACAACGACCCGGGTTATCAGTTTAATCGTGGCAGGTTTGATTATTTCAGCTTGTGGCGGGGGTGGCGGCACCGGCAGCGGTGGGTTTCTTGGTAACGAGGGCGCCGACCAACTGGATGCTGTGATTGCCATTGCAGCCACTAACGCCGCAGGAGACCCAGATAATCAACTTTCACGCAGTAACCCCTTAACGATTGAAGTCACTTTAGAGCGGGCCAACGGTGACCCAATCACAAATGCTGTTGTAGAACTGGGCGCCTCAGTGGGCACGGTAAGCCCTGATAACGGCTCAGCACTCACCGACGCAAATGGTGTTGCACTTTTTGAGGTGACCTTTGATGGTACGGAGGGCGCGGGCACCCTGACCGCCACGTACACCGAGGCAACGCAGTCTGTCGATGTGTCATTTAGCATACAAGCCATCGCAGAAGCACCGGCCTACCTTTTAGAGTTAGTCACTACAGATTCATCAGGCAACACAACACAGCGCTTTTCCAGTGCTGATCCTCTCACCGTGACAGTCACACTTTACAGTGTAGAAGGCGCCACTAAGACTCCAGTGACAAACGACATTATTCTACTGGAGAGTTCGATTGGCACCGTAGACCCGTCCAACGGCTCCGCACTTACTGACGATAGCGGTCAGGCCACCTTCCAAATTCAAGCCCAGACAGATCAAGGCGCGGGTATCATCACCGCGACGTATTCACCCACGACGGAAGAAGCAGGCACAGCCGACGAGGCTTTTTCGAGATCTCAAAATATCGAAATTCAAGCCACAAGCGAAAATATTGGCGGATTCGGACTAACGCTTGAGCTTCTCGATGCTGCAGGAAACCCCAGTACAGAACTCTCTCCCGAGGCTATGCTCACCGCACGCGTCACACTAAGTTCAACTTCGGCAACCGCCACCATTGAATCGCGAATTATCAACCTCACCAGCGACATTGCAACGGTTCTCCCCACTAACGGCAGTAGCCTGACAAACGCCGCTGGCGTTGCCGACTTTACCCTTGAGTTCGGCAATACCCTGGGGGCAGGAACCGTCACGGCCAGCTTCAGCAATAACGATATCTCCCTGATTGAAACAGCCGTTGTAGAAGCGACGTCAGCTGCCTCTGAAAACGCACTCGCATTAACACTCTTAGACAGTAGTGGAAATGCCAGTAACGTGCTGTCTGAGGAAAGTCCTCTCACCGTTCGTGTGGCTATCACCGACCTTGAGGGAGCCACGCAAGACATCGATGATGAAGTCATTACGTTGATTTCAACACTGGGCACCATAGGTCCTGCCAACGGTTCAGCCCTCACAGATAACGGTACTGCAGAATTCACCCTGGGGTTTGATGGCACCGTAGGCGCGGGGGTCTTAACCGCTAGCTACGCGACAACCCAAGGCGAATTGCAAATTTCAGAAAACATTGAAGCGCAGGTCTCCGAGGACGATCTATTTTTCTTAGCGATGACAAGCAACTCTGGATCATTAACACCATCTACACCTATCACTGTGACCGTCAACTTGCGCTCCGGTTCAGCGTCAGGTTCCCTCGTTCCAGGAGAGATCGTCTCACTGACCAGTGACGTCGCGGACATAGCGCCCTCCAATGGCTCAGCAGTTACCGACAGTTCGGGCAACGCCACTTTTACACTCCAATACAATGGCGCCCAAGGCGCAGGGATTGTGAGCAGCAGTTTCACCTCTGAGCAAGGCAATACCTTCAGTAATAATCTCAACATTACCTCCAGCGAAGGTACGCCGCTTTACGAGATCAAAATAACCGACCCAAGCTCAGGTGCGATCTTTAATGAGTCGGGTATCGATGTGTTCGTCAGAGTTTCGGCGAGCAGTGCTCAGCAACAAACCACGGCACTCTTAGTCACGCTAACCAGTGACGTGGGGATCATCACCCCAGAGACCGGTACATCACTCACTACTGCTAGTGAATTTGCCAAATTCGAATTATTTGGTGATGGGACCGAAGGTGCAGGATTCGTGACTGCAAGTTTTACTGACGTGGATGGCAATATCTATGAGGATGTCATTTCAGTAGAAATGGTCACCAATGGGCAAGGCGGTGGCAGTGGCGGTATAGACCCCAGCAAAATTGCGTTTATCAGCACCACTCCTGAGACGATAGCGCTAAAAGGCGCCGGCGATGACAGCGCGCGCCCTGAGCAATCGGCGGTCATGTTCAGAGTCTCTGATCGTTCAGGCATGGCGGTATCAGGACAAACTGTAACTTTTAATCTGTCTGCGGAAAGTGGCGGCGCAGCACTCGAGTCCGTTACTGGGACAGCCGATGCCGATGGCAACGTTGTCGCCATCGTCAATTCAGGACTTATACCAGCCTCTATCCGGGTCGAAGCTCGTATCCTTGGGTCTCAGAATGCTGGGCTTGGAGCACTTTCTTCTGAACTAGCGGTTTCCTCTGGCGTGCCAGTGAGTAGCCGTTTTAACCTGGGGGTCTCCGCCGATCAAACAGCCTGCGGCTCAAGCTTTGATCTCTGCAAAGTGCTGAGCGTGTCTAGCTTTGATCGCTTCGGCAATCCAGCAGTTGATGGTACGACCGTTAACTTCGCCACAAATTGCGGCTCTGTAACTCGATTAGCCAGCGGCGATAAGCAGAGCTCATGCTCCCTCGGTGAAGGTGGCTTGGGACGATGTTCTGTACAGTGGCGGGCTAGCAATTTGAATCCGGCGAATACCAAACAATGCGCGGATGGATCGTCGATTAAAGTCATGAGCTATGCTTTGGGCGAAGAAGACTTCATCGACGGCAACGGTAACGCCTATTTTGATGCGGTGGACTGTCATCTTGCTGCCGATCCCAGGGAATGTGGAGCTCTCCGTAAGCGGGAAATTAGCTTGGAAGCTAACGGAGAACCCTATCTTGATGCCAATGGGAGTGGAACCCATGAAGCAGGTGAGTTTTTCGTGGACTGGAACAACAATGGCGCGCGAGATGCTGTGACTACTTCGTCTGACGATGCAACAGCCAGATCCGGCCCCTACCCAAGCACTCGTTCGGCTACGGATTCTCTGACCGCAGATAACGACCTTTTACCGCAGGGTGGGGCTTTCTATAACGGTACCGCTTGCGCGGAAAGGCTCCAAGATAATGGCAGCCCTCGAGAGGCGCCTCTCTACATCACAGATCCTAATAACGGTGCACCTATTATGGCGGCTGTAGAGGATTGCTCATCAGAGCTCATTTTCGTATGGGATAGTTTAAATCCCTTCCCCTGAGTCAACACCCTGGCCGGCAACAAGACTAACGCTTGTTGTTCGGCCTAAAAGTTAGCGGTGACTACCCCGTAATTCCGCGGAACATAGTCGTATCCCAAGTCTATTGCGCTAAAACTAGGCCTAAAAATTTAATCCATGGCGGGCTCATAACGGGAAATATGGGATCCCTCATTACAGAGACGAACAGTGACCTCCGCGGTCGTCTTGGGGACATTGGCGTAACGGAAGGTCAATGCGTCTTCCAAAAAAATGGAAAACCGCCTTCTGGAATATCTTCGGTTATTGCGACTTCCGTTACCTCGGCAAAATATCGTAACCAACGCTCATGCGCTCTCTAGTCTGAGCTAGTGGTTCAGTTCCGTGCCAGAGGTACGAAGGGAATACCACTAATGCACCTTCCCTCGGTCGAATCCAATACTCCGCCGATAACGCCTCACGCGCTTTGAAGCCCGGCTCGCCAAATTTTATCCAGCCTTCAGCTGCGCTGTAATTAATGGAGTCGGGAACCCGCAGATAAAACGCACTCGACAACCAACCTTGAGAGTGAAAATGGTTTTTATGAAAACCTTTATTTCGAAGCCTAATAGACCAGGAATCAGAAAAACGTAAGGCGCCGGTATTTCGACGTAGCAGTGGGTGCTCATCATTTTTTGGAAACGCTTCCAGCACAGAGTTTAGCTGTATTTCTAAGGCTTGCTTGAGAAGGTCAATGCTGTCATGACGCCGGCTAAACAGGTCATCAAGGGTTTGAGTACCGTTCACAGCCGACTGCTCTACAGGGTGGCATTGGGTCGTGTGCAAAACATCGAGCGCACCTTGAAGATGCGCTAAAAAGGCGCCTAGATTCTCAAAGTTATCGGGGGCGGTCACGGTTCGAACCTGCACCAACCGATCGTAATCGACTAATCGATCGTAGCGCTCAGAGTTGTCGGTGTAGCGCAATGCCGTCGCATATAAGGCCCATAACCCCTGATCTTCAGGGTAGGACTGCAATAAGCTTTCCAAGAGCTGCAATGCCTCGCCATAGCTTTCGCCCGCGGCCATGAGTGCCGTTGCCAACTCTCGCTGCACATCGGGGACTTCAGGTGCCAGTGTCTTCGCAGATCGCGCCGTCATCAACGCCTCTGAAAACAAACCTTGCTCACGATAGACGTGACTCAATTCGGTTTCGAGTGACACCCGATCGCCTCCTGCTGACCGAGCTGCTTCAAGCACCGACTGGGCCTCGATACCATGGCCGTTCAGCAGTAACTTCCGGGCAAGTGCTGTTGCAAGGCGCTCGTTATCAGGCTGCTGCTCAAGCGCACTGCGATAGGACTCTAGGTATTGCGGGTGTGCAATGACCCCAAGATAACCGTTGAACCAGTTGTGCAAATCTATATCGAAAGGACTGAGCTCAAGGGCGCGACCATAAGCGGCGACGGCTTCATCTTCCCTATCGGCTTGTGCCAAAGCACTGGCCAGATTTGTATAAACCTCAGGAGACTCTGGTGCGTGTTGGGCGCCGGTCTGTAAGTAAGTGACTGCGTCGTCTATGTAACCCAGTGTTTTCAGCGATATGCCCATACCATTAAGGGCCACTGTGTTATTGGGAGCCGCATCGAGCACCGATTGAAATAACCCTAAGGCCTGCTCTTGCTCCCCCAGTTGCTGCAAAGATTGCGCAAGACCCAGTGTGGCATTGCGATGCTCTGGATGCGCCTGCAGGATGGCCTGAAACGCTAGACGGGCCTCCGTATAGCGATTCAGATCGAGCATAGCCCGCGCTCGGTTAATCTGTGCAGGTAGGTGATCAGGGGCTAATGCCAGCGCCTGATCGTAATGCTCCATTGCAGCCTCAGCCTGATTAAGGCTGCGATAAAGATTGGCTAAATTGGTTATCACGTGGGGTTGGGGGTCAATCGCTATGCTGGCAAGAAAAGCCGCTTCTGCCTCGGCACTAGCGCCTAAGCCTTTATGCGCCAAAGCCAGCAGCTGCCAGAAATCTGCAACTTGGCTACCCGCGTCTCGGCAGGGGTCAAGGACGGCTAAAGCCTGCTCAGGTTTACCCTCCTGCAGCTTCTGCGCTGCCTGTTGCAGCGTTTCTTGAACCGTCAACGCTGCCACCTAAGGTCGATAATCAAGGGTTGATCCATTGTTCATGCCAGTGCTTATCGATTAACTGACTGTGTCTGCGCGTTTGCACTTTGCTCAACACTAAATGATCAATCGCGACAGGGCTTAACGTCAATAGGGCAAAGGTCTCTGGCACAGCTTCCGTGGTCACAAGCGTCGTGCCTGCACCCAACGCAAGCCCAGGACTACGCCAAAAGAACTGCGCTCTCGCCGCATCAGACAACTGCCGCCATACCTGCTCACGTAGTGCGGCATCCTCTGTTGAACCGGTAGAGCCAGATATACAGCTCGTCACTGCACGAATCCTAAATTGCTCCCGTGTCTCAGTAAAATACCAAGCAATTTCCGCCGCTCCGTTTTGGGCAAACTCCGCTATTTTATCGCTGCGGCTATCGGTAATGACCAATAGCGTTTGGTCGTCTGTCGCGAACCCCCGGAACACCACCGTCCGGTTTCTGGGATAGCCCTCGGCGGTCACACTTGCCAATTGAAAATAGCGATGATGCGCATGCCGTCGATTCTTTCGCAAAGCAGTTTTTAAATGCGCAAGCGCCTCACAAGGGGGCGCAGAGGGAGCAGTGTCTGTCATAACGGGGAGAACCCTTTACCCGAATATGTGGGGGCATTATGGAAAATCATTGTTTTCATCTTGGGCGACGTCATGCCGCTGACGTGCTAGCTTAACGCCTTCGAAGACTGGACGCTTGAATGTTAGCAATTAATGCAGAAAATCACCTCGGCATCTTTGCCGTGATTATGGTGCTCGCTGGCGCCTCATTTCTGTTGGAAAAGACCCGTTTAGGCGGTCAGCTAACGGGCACCGTTATGGTGATTCTGGCGGCCATTGCGGCTGCAAATCTGGGAATCATTCCCCACAGCGCACCGGCCTATGACTTCATATTCACTTTTTTAGTGCCCCTACTCATTCCTCTGTTCCTCTTTCAAGCCGACCTGCGTCGTCTTTGGCGAGAGGCCTCCAGGACAACCCTTGCCTTTCTAGTGGCCACCATCGGTACAGTTGCCGGCATTATTGTGGCGGCAACATTGTTAGATCTCAGTAGTTTAGGCACAGGGGCACCACTTCAACCGTCTGATCGCGAGGCGGCCATTGTGGGGTTATTTGCTTCAACCTATATTGGTGGCTCAGTTAACTATGCTGCGTTGGGAGAAATGACGGGGTTAAATCAGGACCGATCGTTTTTTTCAGCGGCAACCGCTGCAGACAACCTGTTTAGTGCGGTTTATCTCAGCCTCATTGCCCTGCTACCGGGGGTCACTTGGCTCACACGATTTTTCCCAGCCCATCCAAAAGCAGCTGCTCAGACCGCCGCCCTATCTGAGGAAGCCACGGCAAAAGTCACCGCCCAGTCACTGTGCCTCGCTATCGCCTGCGCAGCGGGTCTCGTGGCTATTAGTGATGCGCTAGTCACCTATTTCGACGCCATGAGTTATCGCTACGTCGTTCTTACTGCGCTGACTCTGGCAGTGGCAACAGCGATCCCGGCAATACGAAGCTGGTTGGCCGGTGCCTTTGAACTCGGTGTTGCCCTGTCTTTTGCTTTTTTTGCTGCCATCGCTGCTGGCGCTAATCTTACGGCGATGGTGAGCGTCGCACCCACACTCATCGTTGTGGTTCTAATACTGCTATCCGTGCATCTGGCTATCCTGCTGTTTATCGGAGCCGTCACGCGATTGACATTACCTGAACTTCTGACAGCCTCTAATGCGGCCATTTTAGGTGCTACAACAGCCCCGGCTATGGCTGCAGCGAAGGGCTGGCGCGATCAAGTGACCCCCGGCGTGCTGGTAGGTGTCCTAGGCTACGCTCTGGGTACATTTATTGGCTCTGCACTTTTCAATTATTGGTAACGAAGGAGTCGAACATCGAAACGACAGTCCCCTCAATGCGTCAGCGTTACTTTCAGCTGTTTATTCTGATCATTGCCTCGGGTTCTATTTATCCTGTGGTGTACATGCGACAAAACTTCGAAGGCTCGATGCTAGAGACCTACGGCATTACCTTGGAGCAACTTGGTGAGTGCCATTCCCTTCTAGGCCTGATGTTCTTTTTGACCTACCTCCCCAGCGGCTGGCTGTCAGATCGCTTCAGCCCTAAATGGCTGCTAGGAATTTCTATGGCAGGTACCGGGGTGTTCGCGCTATGGCTCAGTACCGTGCCCAGTTTTGCTGAAATCAAACTGATCTTTATTGGCTGGGGTATTACCAGTGGATTAACCCTGTGGGGCGCATTGATCAAAAGCACCTCGTTGCTGGCACCCCACGATCAACAGGGGCGCTTTTTTGGCATTCTTGAAAGCGGTAGAGGCATTGTCGAAGCCTTGTTGGCAACAATAGGCCTCGCTATTTTCGCTTATTTGCTCGAATCTTTGAGCACAGCAAAAGATGTGGCGTTGATTGCAGTGGTGCAATTCTACGGTGGGGCCGCTATTTTACTGGCGCCAGTTGTCGTTTGGGCACTGCACAGTCCGTCTGAGGAAATGTCTGAGCTGCCGAAAAAACCCTCGGATTCAAGCATGCTTGGGGATTTTGCGATTCTTCTAAAGAATCCCCGCATTTGGTTAGCTGGCATCACAATTCTCATTGGCTATCAAATGTTCTGGGTTACCTACTCCCTCGCAGGGCTGCTGGAGTCAGTATTTGAACTCAGTGCTGTGACCGTGGGGTCTATTACTCTGGCGCGGCTCTGGATGCGCCCCATTGGCGGTGTGCTCGCCGGCTTCATTGGCGACTATTTTCACGTTGTCAGATTTCTCGCCATACTCATGCTTTTTAGCGGTGCAGCTTTGGTTTCATTGCCCTTGCTCCCGCCCACCACAGCCGTCGCGGTATTGTTTCCCATGGTGATGCTAATCGGCGTACTTTCCTACGGTGTTCGCGGCATCTTCTGGGCCACCTTGGACAGTTGTGATGTGTCTAGCAGTACCCGTGGCCTCGCTGTGGGCCTGATTAGCCTCCTCGCCTACACCCCGGATATCTATGTGCCTGTCGTCCAATCGTGGTGTTTGGAGCATTGGCCGGGGCAAACAGGGTATCAAGTGTATTACGCGATTTTTGGCGCCACGAGCGTGGTGGGCTTTATCACTGCACGTCGGCTGTCGGCGCTAGCACACAAATCGGCGCAATAATGCCTATTGGGTGTCTAAAATAGCTAAGCCGTAGCGGCGGCTTACCGCGCGCAATTGCCATCAACGCTTGCACAATGGCCGGGCTAGATTCGTCGAACCCACAGGCCCGTATGAGTAACCGGGTTACGCGATTTGTAGTCCATGTGCCCCAAGCATTTGCGCTTAAAAAACAATTGGCGCGATAATAGGGGCACGCCTAATGAAACAACCATAACGAACACCTCGAAGCGACTATGATTGATCCGCAATTTGAACCTTACCTGCGAGAAAAGCCCGGATTAACCTACGCGTCCAGCGATCAACCCTGGGTCGCCCGGCAGGTCACGCGATCGGTCGAGCGTGCCTTGGGAAGAAGGCGCCTAGAAAAACACTATTTTGCACTTAAGGCCGGTGGACTTAGCTCTCAAGATTTTTTCCAGTTAGCGTTGATTCGCAGTGGCGTCCAACTGAACGCCGATTTTTCCCCACTTGAGCAGATCGATAAAGGCCGTCCCCTACTCTTCTTGGCCAACCACCCCTTTGGCGTGCTTGACGGCTTGGTCATGTGCAACATTGCACTCAAAGTGGCGAGCGACTTCCGCGTGGTCATTAACTCATTACTTTGTCAGGACCGGGACCTAGCCCAACACTTTTTACCCATTGATTTCAGCGGCACCCGGGCTGCTGAGCGACGAAACGTGAGAACAAAACAACTCGCCGGCGAGTCCCTGAAAACGGGGGTACCGCTGATCCTATTTCCCTCGGGCACCGTCTCGACAGCTAACCGATTGGGGTTTGGTGCGGTTAAAGAAAGTGCTTGGACAACCTTTGCCGCGAAATTGATTCGTCAGCACACGCCAACGGTAGTCCCAGTCTTCTTCCACGGTCGCAACAGCCGCTCGTTTCATGTCGCATCCCACATTGCAGAACCACTGCGCATGGCCATGCTGATGCGAGAGGCTCTGCGGCGTTTTAACAGCACGGTTAGCCTCAATATTGGCACGCCGCTAGTGCCAGACGACTACCAGCATTTAACCAGTCGCCAACAATTAACCACGTTCTTCTACGACCGGGTGCAGGCAGTGGGACAGTCTGCGCAGCACAGCGCAAACAAATAAGCCTGGCTAGAGCAGAGCGTCCCCGCCATTGGGGCTAATGCATTGCCCGCGGAAGTGGCGTGCAGCATCACTGGCCAAGAAAAGGTAGGCACCCACGATATCCGCAACATCAGCAATTTTTCCCGCGGGAATGTTGGCCTTTATGACATCCAAAACTTCATTGGGCACATCCTCAAGAATGGGCGTCATCGTCGCCCCGGGGGCCACTGCGTTGACCGGCACGTTTCGGCTACCCACCTCCAAAGCTAGACTGCGGGTAAAGGACAGGATCGCTCCCTTAGCCGCCGTATAATGTGAAAACGCCGGAGCGCCAATATAGGCCAGCTGAGATGCGGTGTTAATGATGCAGCCTCGCTCTTGGGCGTACATCATTTGTATTGCGGCTTTGCTGCAGAGAAACGTCCCCACCACGTGCACGTTCATTACCCGTTGAAAATCGCTTAAGGCCAGGTTTTCTACAGGGCTAGAATGGGCGATACCCGCGTTATTCACCAAAATATCGAGTCGTCCAGCGGTCTGGGTAATTTCCTGAAACATGTCTGACACTTGCGACTCATCGGCGACGTCTGCGGCTATTGTCTGCGCCGACCCACCACTTGCCTTAATTGCCTCTGCCACAGCTTCCGCAGCTGCTGCTTGGGAATCATTTGGATAGTTCACAAATACCGATGCGCCATTTTTTGCAAACGCCGTAACGACTGCAGCGCCAATACCCGAACTCGCCCCTGTCACGAGCGCAACCTTACCGTTGAGATCAACTGAAATGTCTGAAGTCATAACCCATCCCCTTGTTAGCGCGTCATAACACCGCGCTTTATCACGAGCGCTTAGTTATCTATCCGCTGTCTGACAATCCTTTCATAATTCACCCACCATGAAGTGGATTGGAATTAGCCTTTACGCTTACGGCCGCCCTTTAAATTAACCTGAAGGCTGGAAATAGCATGGACCAACACTACCGGCGCAATCTTTTGCTTACCCGTCCATTGAATATCAGGAAATCGGTCAAAGATGCGCTCATAAGCAATATTAAGTTGCATCTGGGCAATGCGATTACCAAGGCACCGATGAACACCGTGACCAAACGCTAAATGCTTCTCTACATTGGGGCGGTGCATATCAAATTTTTCGGGCTCAGGGAAAACGTCAGGATCACGATTAGCAGCGCCGTACCACATGATGACTTTCTCATTCTCGGCAATGCGCTGCTCACCAATTTCGGCGTCTTGTGTTGCCGTTCGGCGCATGGTGATTACCGGGGAGACCAGACGAAGCGCCTCGTGGGTCATTTTGGGTATCAACTCGGGCTCATCAATAACCATCTGACGCTGCTCGGGAAACTCCGTCATAAGCCGCATAGTGCCCGATAATGAATTACGGGTCGTATCGTTCCCTGCAAAAATAATCAGAAGCCAAGAGCCATCTAGGTACTCCTGGGACAACGGTTCTCCATCAATTTCAGCATGAGCAATCAGGGTCAATAAATCTTCTCTCGGGTGTCGCCTGCGATCTTCCATGACCGTCTTCCCGTACTCGAACATTTCACGAAGCACCGCGTTGAAGCGAAAAGGTAAGGTCGGCTCCGATAAAAAGGCCTGCAGCGGATTGGTCAGGTATTGGGCGGCAGACTCCAAATAATGCATCCATTTGATAACTCTAGGACGATCAGACTCGTCAATGCCGAGCATTTCGCAAAGGGTATACATGGGTAGCTCATGGGAGAAAACTTTTGCAAAATCAACAACGGGGCCACGCCGTTCCATGTCATCTAAGAGTGCGTCGACCTTTTGTGACACACGTTCTTTGAGCGTCTCCACATACTTGGGAAAGAAAAAAGGCGCGTGCTGGGTTCGTAGATTAATGTGCACTGCCGAATCGAGGTTGATCAAACTGTTTAGCGAGGCGTCGATCAGCTGTCGTGGTTTCCATTCACTGCGGTCGGGCATTGCGAGATGCATAGAGCCACGCTGAGATGAAAAGATATCCGGCGCCAATTCCACCGCCTTGATATCGTTATAGCGTGTGATCGACCAAAAGCCCGACATGCCCTTACGCATAGACGGTGACCACATAACGGGCGCTTGCTCCCGCATATCACGGAATAGGCCAAAAGGTTGCCCTCTAGTCCATGATGAGGGGTTATCTAACTGAAATCCGCCTAGGGAGGGGTAGACCTCAGGAAATTTAGGGCGACTTTTCCCGGTATCGACCACAACCTGATCGCTAACGTTTTGCATAAATTTTACATTCAAATTAAGGGGCTATAGGGATACTTGTTTTCACAGGAGCCCGCAACCCCTTCGTCGAGCTGACAGTCACCGCATTTTAAAAAATTACGACAAACTTTAGGCGCGATTGCCCGCCTTGATTATTCGGTACTACCCGGCTCTGAAGGGCTACCTGAAAATGGGCGCCATGGTATCAAGCGCCAATCTCCCACCAAAAACCGATTGAAATGGCCTATCAGAAACCAGACAAGCAGCAAAAACCCAGTATCAGAAACGAGATCGAGCGCCCAAGCGCGCTCTAGGTGGCGAGCATCATCGGAGGGCAAATAATGCAGATCAAAGCCATGGCTAAGAGAATATAAGAGGGGCAAAAATTTTAGAGCCGCCGCCACCAATAGCCCAAAGTTTACCCATGCAAGGACATGACTGAACCCCGCTTTCAGACGTCTTGCCGTCACCGAACAGTCACGCTGGCTAGTACCCGCGCTCTGAACACAGGGCGTCTGGCATGGGCTCGCCGGCTAGAAATAGCGAAAGATTGCGCGCGAAAACTTCGGGAATGGCCTCTGAGGGGGTGGGCGCCGCCGTGTGGGAAGTGATAAACAAACCGGGCACATTCCACAGCGCATGCGATTGTGCCAGGGGCTCTTCCTCGAAAACATCAAGGATGGCATAGCGCAGTGGCCCCTGCTGCAGGGCATTAATCAGATCGGCATTCAAAACGGCATTGCCGCGTCCCGCATTGATAAAGATACCGCCAGGATTCATGCGCGCCAATAATGCTGCATCGACAATGCCATCAGTCGCGGGGGTGCTGGGCAACAGACTGACGAGATAGTCGAGCCCTTGGGCAAAATCGAAGCGATGGCTATTCGAATAACAGGTCACAAAACCTGGAACACTCTGCCCCTTGGAATTAAGGCCCGTCACCGCTAATCCAAAGTGGGTGGCGTGCTGCGCAACCGCACTCCCTATCGTACCGGTTCCCATGATACCCAGCCGCTTGCCCGATATGCCGGCCTCAACCTCTGGAATCCAGTGTTTGCAATTAGCCCGGGTAATAATGTTCCGCTCTAAAGCCAGCAGCCAGCCCAGAACGAACTCACTCATAGCCTGACCAAAAACGCCTTTGAGGGGGGTCACCTGAACTCCTTTGGGCACCAATCCCGTCAGGGCATCTACCCCAGCCCAAGTGCTCTGTACCCATTGGAGCCGCGGACACTCACGAATTTTGGGTGCCAAATCTGGAGGAGCACCGACCAAAATACGCACTGCAGAGGTATCGACAGCCTGATCGGGTTCAACGACCGCCACAGTCATCGCTTCCTGCCCGGCAGCGACGACTGGGCCAACCCATGGGTCAGAAAGTCCACCAACAACTAGCAATTCCACCGCCATACTGCATGCCCATCCGTAGTTAAGTATGACCTGCCATCATCTGATTAAGTGTTAACAATTACGCGTCAATAATGGCCCGGAGCAAACGTGTTAGAAGCTCATTGCAACTTATCCAAGTCTAGGCTGACTACCGGCAACCCACCTCAGTCTGTTGACGGCCAATCCTGCCAGCTATGCAGCCTGACCTTCCAAGCGCCAGTGCTATCCCGAGTTACCACGTCGATGTAATGAGCACTGGTTTTAGCAATAGAGATGGCACCCGGGGGCAGATCAGCTGTGGAATCTACATCGGCGCGGCGGAAAATCGTGTAGTCATACTCGACGATCGCTGCGCCTCCCAAAAAAGTAACTGCGGGCGCATTATCAATCTGAATCTCATAACTCGCCGAATCAAACACGGGATTCAGAAATGTCGCGTAGTTGTCGCGACCATCAAGGCCTTGTGCGCCCGGGGGACGTAAGCTGATATCTGCGTGAAGAACTGCGATGTAGCCATCGATGTTTGCATTCTCTACTGCATCTCGCCAGCTCTGATAAAGCCCCAAAATTTTTGTCGTATCCGTATCGTTTTGGCCTGAAGCTGAGATGGCGGAGAGAGACAACGACACTGTGATAAAAAGTGAGATCAGAAAGCGCATGAAAATTCTCTTATGTAGTTTTCGCTACTATAAACCCAATCGGCTGAAAATTTGTTGCTTTGTAGCCTAATTACGACAGCGAGACCGAGTAATGTCGTCGAAGCTGTTCAGCAGTAATCATGCCGGTAGCCATTAGCTCAGATCTCAGAGACCAAGGTCCATACAGGCCAAGACATCAAAGGTCTCAACTTAGCCTCTAAGCGCGACGCTGGCTTCTAGGAAAGTGCCGCTGGTAAAATCAGGTCAAGCCCCGCAAAATCATCAGGCTGGCACCACCTAGCGTATAAACTGTTGGCCCTCGACAGCGGCTGCTCCTTTTTAGCCGTGGGATCTTGGTTAACTGAATACACGGTTGTAGTGCAACCTCGAGACTGACAAGATTGGTAAACTCAGAGATGTAAACGTCATGGATTATTCAAAAATCTTTCCCGCAATGACAAACACCGCAAGCCAATGCTATGTGGCGCGCGTTTTAGGCCTACTCAGAAAGTCGGCATTTACGCTGCCCCTCGCCTTTACTCTTTCTGCCTGCACCCAATTATTTAATGAACCTGCGCCCGAAAAAGCGCCGAGCATAGAGGCTTGGCAAGTTCATTGTGAGACCGCAAGCTCCCACCGCCCAACTCCAGAGAAGCTCAATAAAGGGGTAAAGAAGCCTTTGTGGCTCGTAGGGCTCGATACTAACAACCAGCCTTTTGAGCTTCGGGGTGATCTTGAAGATGGGTTCTTACATCTGGGGCCAACACAACCAACAGCACATGAACTGCGCATGGGCTGTATTCGGGCGTTAACCAAGGCATCGCGTGAAAAAGCCAACGAAATTGCCCGTATTATGGCATTTCGCCCCAAAGAAAAAATCAACGTTGCAATCCAGTATCCTGAAGACCAAGGCGCCAGTATTTCGCGCCTCATTATTTTTGGAGACAGCCTCTCCGACACAGGCAACATGAAAGCCCGGCTTCGCGTTTTTCCAACAGCACCCTACTGGATTGGTCGATTTTCCAACGGCCCTGCTTGGCCTGACTATATCGGGTCACTGAGCTACCTAGCCATTGGCAATCATTCAGTAGGAGGAGCATCGGTAACAGGCAAGGAGACAATTCCCAAAATCACGCTGAAGCAGCGCATTATGGATGGCGGCCAGTTTTTTGTGAGTGGCACAACAGCGCAGCAAATTGAAGTGTTCAAAGAATCTTTCATGACCGAGGACGGCCTATCCCAACCGGAGAAGACTGCCGTCATGATCTGGGGCGGGGCCAACGATTACATTGCAAAAGAACCCTTCAGCGGAGCCATAGAAACATTACTCGATAGACTTGATGCTCCTGAAGGTTACCCCAAAGTTGTTGCAACGGTTGTCAATGGCTTGGAAAAACAAATTAGAAGCCTGATTGCCTTAGATGCTCGCCATATCTTAGTCGGCAACCTTCCCGACTTGGGCCTTTCACCCATTGTTTTGGAAAACACTACCTATGCGGCGGAATCGAGTCTTAACGAAACAGAACGACGACTCATGCTGGCAACTAAGCTCTCTGACCTCACCCATCTTCACAACCAGCTACTGGCGGAGATGGTTGCTCGGCTGGAGGACGAATATAACGATATCAGCTTCCTATTATTTGATGCACACACGCTATTCGACGACATCCTGAATTACGACAGCTATCCACATTTCGACATCAAACAATATTCTGATTTCGATGTGACTGAGCTCGCGAGGCCACTGGGGTCCCCGGACGAGAAAGCCTCGAAGGTCATACTAGCGCGCTGCTACTCAGGCGGATATATGGGTGAAACCGATGCGTCTTTTGTTTGTAATAATGTCCAGCGCGCTGTTTTTTGGGATGTTGTTCATCCAACGACTTACGTGCACTGCTGGATCGCCGTAGCCCTTCAGCAACGCATGAGTGCAGAAAACTGGACCCGAAAAACCCCCAATATGAGTGAAGTCGGTGAGTGGTGTGGCGGTATCGCAGATGTTCTCGCAGGCCATGAGGAGCTGCGTGTGATGCACTACACTACCGCAGAAAACGCCATGCCACCGATCAAAGCGAACTGAGCTATGCCTAAGACAGCCGCTATTATATTTGGAGTAGGGCCTCGCGAAGGCGTTGGAGGCGAGCTCTGCTGCAGGGCGGCTCGAGAAGGGTTTCATGTCTTCGTCAATGGCCGCAGCCCTGAAAAACTGGCTGCCATTGTGGCAAGTATTGTGGCCGAGGGCGGCTCAGCCGAACCTTTGTTGGCCGACGTGACATTAGAAAGCGAGATCATTGCCGCCATGGATAAAGTGGCCTCCAGCGGTTATCCGCTGGAACTTGCCATTTACAATGCTGGCAACAACCGACCCGAACCCTTTCTCGATGTGTCGCCCGCCGTGTTTGAGGACTTGTGGCGCGTCATTTGCCTAGGCGGGTTTATTGTGTCGCAGCAGGTCATCAAACTCATGCTGAGTCAGCAAAACGAGGGCCAAAAGCAAACGCTATTATTTACCGGCGCAAGCGCAAGCCTTCGGGGTAAAGCTGGTTTTTCTGCTTTTGCCGCGGGCAAAGGTGCACTGAGAATGCTCACTCAGTCTATTGCTAGAGAATTTGGGCCACAAGGCATTCACGTCGCACACATTTTGATTGACGGGGTTGTTGAGGGTGAGAAAGTCCGCACTCGATTTCCTGAATATATTGATGGCTTGGGCGAGGACGGCGCCTTGAAATTAGAAGAAATTGCCGATGCCTACCTGTCTGTCCATGCCCAAGGCCGTTCAGCATGGACACAGGAATTAGATGTGCGCCCCTACAAAGAAAATTTTTGAAACAAGCCCTCTGAAAGCCGCCTGTCACCACACCCCGGTTGCCCCACCACTGTGGGGCTGCAAAGACGACAACCACATCACAAAATGTTCCGCACAATGACCACGCTAGACAACCCAATCCATAGCGTGTTGAAAGCAACCATGGTGGGCAGAAGTTTTCGCTCGGACACCCAAATAAGCAGCGCTGACGTAGCGAGAGTAATCAAATGTAATTGCCAGATTTCTCGCTGCCAAATCAAACCTGGCAGAATAACCGCCGCCTTGGCGATCCAAGCCACCGCTTCCACAATGTTGTAGTCGACCCAATAGCCTTTTTGAAACCACAGGCGATAGCTCTCTAAAATATTGGAAATCCCTACGTGATAATAGACGGCAAGTGTCATGCTGAAAAAAAGTAGAACCGATACTAAGATTTGAACCGACACGGAAGAGCACGCTCTCTGAGACTAAAAGTCTATTTACGCCTTTAGCAGCAACGTGGTTTCTTCTGCCACCACCCCTGTGTGCCTGATCCTTTAATGGTTCAGAGAACTAGATTTTTGCCTGAGGTTTCATACTGTGTTAATCGACACTTTTACCAGCACCTCTTCGGGATGATGCCAGACTCTCAGCCATTTCTAACAGTGATGGAATACCCTGCTCTTTAGCCTTTAACCACGTTTCTGGTGACCAAAGCCCGGCTAGGTTTAGCGCATTAGAACAATGCGGGAAAATTTTCTGCAGCGTGACAATAACCACCACCCTATTTTTCTCGGGCACACCACCTAGGCTTTTAATTGTCGCGAGATCATCAGACAGCCTAGCAACACCATGGGCCCGCAGGACTTCTTTAACCCCCGGAATCATGAAACATAGGCCCACCTTGTTATTGTTACTAAGATTACAAAACGTATGGAGTTTGCGATTGCCAAGCTGGTCTAAGAATTGAATGTTGTGGTCATCGATAATATTGATAAAGCCAGGAATACCGCCACGTGGGCTGATATCAATAAACCCATCCGCGTTGGTCGAGGATATTAAGAGAAAGGGGCTCGTCGAAATAAACGCACGAGTAGTTTCCTCAAGCCCGGTGGCCCATGCCTCGGTAACTAATGAGCGGGGCTGCCCATAAAGCCCTCGCAACTCAGAAGGTGTTAAGTGCTCGCTGTCCATTGGCAAACTGCTCCCTGAGTCTATTTTATGGCGTTAATCTGAAGAGGGTCGCCGCTTTCGCGGCCGCAACAATATTAGCCGCGGGGTCGACAACCCAGCAACCACGGCTTCCATTCGAATGCCCTTGCTGAGACAACATCGCTTGAACCCCCAATAAATCTAGATGCCTGTGCAGGGGTGCGCAAAGCTCACGCCGGCATCTGCATTTTATAGCGTCATGGGATGTCGCCAAGGCTAGCTCTCAACCACGACCTCGTAGAGGCTATAAACCAATTTTCCGTCGCTATCGAGCTGACCCGCAGCGACCGCCTGAATGCGATTCAACCAGAGATACTTTTCATGGCTGGTCTGAAAAGTGGGTGCCGTGGCAATGACGCCCGACTGCATATTGGCACGCCCCTGATACTCGACGTAGATAAACGCATCATCATCAGTTTTCAACGTCATACGCACATCCAGCGCACCGAGCTGACCATCCTCACTGAGCGTCAGCCAATCTGCGGCGTCATGGGTTGCTAAAGAAGCATTGATCTTGTCCCCAACCAAGGATACGGAGGGCACATCAATAACAACCCGGGAGCCTTTAGGCCCATCGCCGACGACGATCTGGTCTCCCAGCTGCGCGGTCAAAGTGGCCATAAATTTCAATGTTGCTTTTGGCTGCATAAGCCAACTCCTCATCAAGTGTCTGAGGCATTATGGGGGGAAAGCCCGTGCAGGAGAAAGTGTCAAAAAAATAGGGCTTTCATGAAAGATTTGCGTCAGTGATACTCGGTTTTGCTTTATTACCTAGAGAGTGGCCTTTATGTTTCTTTTGTTTTCGAGCGCTGAAGAACTGTCGAGATCGACTTCCAGCATGTCATCATTAAAAAGGCATTTCCTCGCCCCTTTATTACTTATCAGCTTATGCTGGGCAATATCGATCACATCTGCTCAGGCATCGAACTTAGCGGTCTTTGAAGCAGCAGACGTTTTTGCACTTGAGTATGCCGATGACCCTCAGGTCTCTCCAAACGGTAAAGAGGTGGCCTACGTCCGCGTGTCCATGGACATAATGACCGATAAAGCCCACCGCGCTATTTGGCAAGTGAACACCGACGGAAGTGATCATCAGCCCCTTGTCAGTAGCGAAGCGCAACACAGTTCGCCGCGCTGGTCGCCCTCGGGGGATCGCCTCGCCTATCTGTCCAAGGTTAATGGTAAAACACAGCTCCTCGTTCGCTGGCAAGAAACGGGAGCTACCGCCACACTCACCACACTCGCTGAGGCACCATCAGCAATTAGCTGGGCACCCAATGGCAAATGGATCGGCTTCATTCGCACAGTGACTCACCCGGCCACACAATTAGCATCGATGCCCGACAAGCCCAAGGGCGCCAACTGGGCCGATCCTGCGGTTGTCATAGACCGAATGACCTACCGACAAGACGGTGCTGGCTACCTCCCTGCGGGCCGCAAGCACCTCTTTGTCATACCCGCCGAGGGCGGTACGCCACGACAACTCACCACGGCAGACTACCCCATAAACTCAGGCATCACTTGGACCCACGATAGTCGAGCCATTTTATTCAGTGGCAATTATCGCGATGATCACGAGTATCATCCCCGACAGAGTGATCTCTTTAAAGTCTCCCTGCTAAACACAAAATTAGAGCCCATAACCCAACAACCGGGAGCCGAATTTTCTCCAGCCGTCTCACCCGATGGCAGGTTACTCGCCTATCTCGCAGCAGCTGATCAACGCCGGGGGTACAACCCCAATCAACTCATGGTTATGGATTTGCAATCCGGTGAAAGTCGCTCGCTAACGAAAGATTTTGATCGGTCTGTCGATGACGTTCAGTGGGCCACAAACGGCAAGACGCTCTGGATTCAATACACGGACCAGGGCATGACCCGCCTTGGGAACGTATCGCTACAGGGTGAAATGCGTCAGACGAAGACGGCATTAAGTGGGACCAGTATCGGGCGCCCCTATACCAGCGGAACTTTCTCGGTGAGTGGTGATAACACTATCGTTGCAACTGTCGGAAGTGACAAAAAACCGGCAGACCTAGCGCTGCTACAGTCCAACAAATCGCCCCTTGCCCTTACCACTCTCAATAGCGATCTACTAGGCCACAAAACCCTTGCCTCTACCGAGCAAGTAACTTGGCCGTCCTCTTATGATGGCAAGATGATTGAGGGTTGGGTTATGAAACCCCCGCAGTTTGATCCAACACAGACATACCCACTGATCCTAGAGATTCACGGCGGCCCTCACACAGCTTACGGGCCAAACTTTAGCACCGAAGCTCAGCTATATGCTGCTGCAGGATACGTTGTGCTTTACGCCAACCCTAGAGGCAGTACCAGTTACGGCGAAGCCTTTGCCAATAGTATTGATTTGGCATACCCCGGCTATGACTATGACGATTTGATGGCAGGAGTCGATGCACTACTTGAGCAGGGCTACATAAACAAAGAGGAATTGTTTGTTACCGGTGGTTCTGGGGGGGGCGTTTTAACCGCCTGGATTGTTGGCAAAACCGATCGATTTAAAGCGGCGGTTGTTGCCAAACCGGTCATCAACTGGGCGAGCTTTGTGCTTACTGCTGACATGAATTATTACTTTGCTACCACGTGGTTTGAGGCCCACCCCTGGGAGGATATTCAAAGCTACTGGGACCGATCGCCATTATCTCTGGTGGGCAATGTTTCCACTCCCACTTTACTACTGACCGGCGAGCTCGACTACCGCACCCCGATCAGTGAATCTGAACAGTACTATCAAGCACTCAAACATCGAGGAATCGATACGCTTATGGTGAGAATCCCCGGTGCCAGCCACAGTATTTATAAGCGCCCTTCTCATCTGATCGCCAAAGTTAATTCTATCTTGGCGTGGTTTGAGCGTTATCGCTAAAAGCATCGAGGCTTGAGGGTCTGTCAGCTAACGCCTCAACTTTGGCGACAACCGCCAGGTGTGCATTGTCGCCTACCAACCAGAAGCTACCCGGCCTGCCACCTCGCAAATTTTTTCCCCAGCTATCGCGACTGATAATCGATGCTCCCAATTTACTGGCACCAGCAGGCTATGACTCATTATCTGACGGCATTAACCGCTAGGCGCCCATGCCCCTTAGGGGGCTTTGAAGGCGATAGCATTGGCTTCGACGTCACACTCCTCCGCTGGAAGCTCAGTGGGTGAAACCTTGTTTGCTTCAGCTTTCGCAGCCGCCACAGTGGCGAGGTATAAAGGGTCATTTTGCAGTCGCGCAAAAGCGGCCGCGCCGACCGTCATTCCAGCCAAAGTGTCACTTTGCCAGTGCACGTTACACACCATACGGCTGTACGCATATTCTTTACCACGAGCTAGAATAGACTCTGCCTGCGCTGGGAAAATCTGCGATAACACCAGCGCCCAACCCCAACCAACGGCACTGTGGCCACTGGGGTAAGAGCCATCGTCGGCCAGCATCTCTTGCTCACTGGGCGTACATATGGGCTGCTCGTTAACGAGAAAAGGGCGTGCGCGCTGGTACTTCTGTTTTGCGGGATAACTCGCCAACCCGAAATCTGCTAGAGAACGCTGAAGCAGCCGATTGAGCACCGGCGTTTCAGATTCACTAATCACTCGCCCCACAGCGCATTGAAAGGTGGCAGCCGCTTCTGGGAATTTTAACTCGGCATCACGCGCAGCTAAATTCCAACGCGGGGTACCTTGTAGGGCTAGTACTGCCTTGTTTGCGGCAACATCGGCCATTTCAAGGGCACTCCCCGCGCTTGGTGGCGCAGGAATAAATGCTGCGCTGTTGAGAACCGGTTGCCCGTGAAGAAAGCCCGCTAACAGACCTGGACGCAATTCTTCGACATCGCCTAGTACATCTAGATCAGACACCTCACTGCGAGAAACCACCGCTACCATCAAGAAGAAGGCAAACATTGAAAGTTTTTGAACAAGCACTATATTTTCCCCTTTTTTGTCTGCAAAACTATGGCCGATCGATACTTCTGACAGATCGCGAGCTTCGCTTTATATTTTTATGAACAGCGTAGTCGATATTCATAGAAACCATAAATTTCGATACACAAAAACCTCGGCGCTTCGTTAAACACGCCCTTAAGGTCTCAGTCGCCGCCAAAACTATGTAGCACAAGTGACCTAAGAGCACGTCACTTAATGGCCAAGAAGCCCTCAAAAGATAAATATTTAAAGATCGACAACACGTCCACAAAACCGGCCCGCGCCAACAGATCTAAATTACCTTGAGTCGAGAACGGTTCAAGCACGCCCTTGAGGCTTCTGGACTTGCTGAATATTTCCTCGGGGCTATAACCCTGTGCAATTTTGTATTCGTTGTACAAACTCGTCGTAATATCCTGAAACCTCGCGTCGTTGGCCCTGACCTTTTCAAACAGTAAAAAAGCGCCTCCCCAATTCAGGGCGCTATAAATCTTGTCTATTAGGCGCTGGCGCTCACTGGGTCTAATAAATTGAACGGTATAGTACGCAACCACTAGGTCAGCGTTATTAATATCCGCTTGAAGCACATCATCTAGGACAAATTCCGTGTGCCCAAGATCCAGCCCGGCAGTTTTTTGCCGCGCGAGTTCAAGCATGGCTGGCTCAAGATCGATACCCACAAATCTCGCTGATTCCTTGGCTTTATTGTGTAGCGCCAGTTTCGACGTTAGTTCTCCGGTAGAGCACCCAAGCTCATAGCATGTTGAGCCTGCGGATAAGAAAAAATCACTCAGATCGCAAACAATTTGATGACCTTCGGCATACAGGGGCACCGACTTGGCAACATGGCTATCGAATTGCTGAGCCGTTTGCCCGCCAAAAGACCATCGTGCATTACCCGCTTCCAGTCCGTCTCCGACACTTCCCATGATGCGACTCCTTCCGCTATGCGCTGTTGTTTTCCATTGAGTCTACAGAAAAAGACTGACTTCCAAGACAAATCATCCATCGGCTGTGCCCACCAAATGCACCGTGGGTAACCGAAGTGCTGCTGTAGGCGCCATAGTCCATTACTTCCTGTGCCTGAGCTGGCGTGGCCAGAAAATAGGGTATTTTATGGTCTTTGAGATCTGGGATTTTCTCCCCAAAGCCTCGCACGCGTTTTGCAGAATAATAAATTTCGCCCTCTCCGTGTGCGTCCTTCAAAATATCTTTAATCGCTACTAGCCTCAGCTGCGCCGACTCGTGGTCGAGATTATTGTGTCGATCATTAATTTGAGCAAGCAATTGCGAACGCTCTCTTCGCAATTCATTGAATTCACTTTGTATACTTTTAAATTCATCTTGAGTTGGCATAGAGACAAAAGCCGAGTCCGCTACGCGGCTAAAAGCCTCGATCATCTCGCGACGGCAGTGGTCTCCTAAAACCCGACACAGCACGCCGGCAGCAACCACGATCTCAAATCGCTGGTCAGGAGGACAAACCATCTTCTGCAGGGCTTCAATACCACCCTCTAAAAAGTGCACGGTGATGTTGTCGCGCTTTAGTGGCGCTAATTGTTTGTGGCCGGATACACCTCCAGCTTGTAATGCCAGATTTGTCTCTTCAAAGCCCTCTTGGAGGCAGTTCGTTCGATAGGCCCTTAAAGCCTCAACGGCAAAGTCTACTCCGAGAATATGGAACTCCTTTGCGCTAAAGGTTTCAGCAAGTAGGTTGTAGAACGGCTGCAGGCGCCCATCGCCACAGCCGTAGTCTATAAGCCACAAAGCGTTGGAAGTGCGGGTTCCTAAAGCGAGTGTTTGCTGCACTAAATAGCCAATTGCCTCTTTTTCTTGTTCCGAAATTTTAGTGAGATTGTAAGCATTCTCCTTGAATCTCCGATTGAAAAACTCGACCAATGTGGGTGTGGTCGTTGGCTCTTTTTGGGTCGATTTTCCGTCAGTAAAGCTTTTCACGAGTTCGACCATCGTCGCTTTGCGCGCCGACCCCTTGAACGAAATGATATCGCCACTGCGCAAGGCCGCTTGTAAAAATTTCTCCAAGGATGTTACTGACTCAAAATGTTGGTGCGTTATACGATCATCAATCAGTTGATCGAGAGCTTTACAGTGATCGCCAATTGACAAGAACATGGCAATGCGTGAGTCATTGATGTCTTGGGCCAAAGCCGTATGGTAGTGCAACGCCTCTTCACCCATTTCGCCCATATCACTTAGCACCAAAATACGACGGCCGTCAGATTCGGGTTGCATTAGCCCTAGAACATGTAAATTCGACCTCACCGATGCTGGGTTTGTATTAAAGCTGTCATCCAGTATTTGAATGTGGGTGCCATTGGCCAAAATCCCTTGGAGTTTTTGGTTGCGCCGTTTTTCGGACACAATTTTTTCGAAGGCGGGAAGAGCCTGCGCTAGATCAACGCCTTCCGATACGAGTACAGCGACGGCAACTAAGCTATTCAATGCCATATGCACACCCGGCAAAGCCACGGTGTAATGGACGCACTTCTGGAAAACTCGAACTCGCAGCATTGAGTGGCTGGGCCCCAACGCAATGTCCTCAGCACAAATATCAGCTTGGGGATGTTCCCCAAACGTAAGAATATTGATGTCTGGTCGCTGTAACGCCAGGCCATGCATTGTAGGGAAGTGTGCAGAATCTCGATTGAGCAGTACCGTCCCGCCCGACTCCAGCCCCCAAATGATCTCCATTTTTGTTGTTACCACCGAGGCAACTGATTCGTGAAACTCCATATGGTCGGCTTGAATATCTGTCACTACGGCCGTGTGTGGACGCACCGTCACCGCTTTTGGAAGGATCGTACGCTTAGCGCCCATACCCATCTCAATCACAGCATAACGCGCACCTCTGGGAATGTTGGCCGTGCTTTTGGGGACTCCAGGCTGATGATTAAAGTTGGCAATATTCTTATAGACGCTGCCATGCGCCTCAAGCAAGGCCGTCACCATGGAGCAGACGGTACTCTTGCCTACACTGCCAGTAACTCCTATTACTCGGCCACGAAATGCCGCTCTTCGAGCCAGTGCCAACTTAACCAATGCAGTGAAGGTATTTCTGACCTCCAAGTATTGTCCCTTGGCCGCTCTTGTTTGATCAGATGTGATCACTAGAGAAGCGCCTTTTCCTAAGGCTCGGTTTACTTCACTCTCGGTACTGGGCTCAAAGCCCCAGTGATCGTCTTTGCAGACGAAGATACCGGTTCGCTTCAAATGACTTAAAGAAAACGTTAATTCTGGATAGGCGTAATCTTGAGTTATAGGTGGGTCAAACTCCCCGCTAGTCAGTTTAGCTATAGCGCTACCTCGCAAAAATGGCAGCGAGGCGGCAGACCCCTCAGTTAATCGTTGACGCAATGCCTCTCCCGCCCGTAACGCCCGGCCGCAGACGTCGATACTCATTAACAAACCGGGTAACGTGGTTTCCGGTGCACTGAAGGTGCTCAACCTAGCCTCTGTCACCAGCAGTTCAAGCAGCAGCACCTCAGCATAAGAAAACACTGCCTCAGAAGGGTTAACGTAAAGATAAATAAATAGCTGCTGTAGCATCAGCCACGGCGCCTCGTCTAACGCTCTACGCAAGACACTGGGCTGAAACAGTACCTGCAGAGCGATATCGTTGGCGATATCCGAGTATGGAGCCGGTGCCACTGCGGCAAAGCCCAGCCACTGATAAGCCGTACAGAGGTGTTTATACGGGACATTGCTAAAGGCTATTTTTACGTGATCGCCAAGCCGCAACCGAGCCTTTTCCATCTCGGCGTCTGTACTTAGATCTGCCAGACAAAGCAGATAGTTGGCATAGTCCGGAGACAGATTAGCGGGCCGTTGAGTACTAGTGGTTTGATCAGTAGGGGTGAAACTGGGCAGCTCCGTAGATACCAGCCCGTGGCCGGCCTCAAGTGCCGCGGCTCGGAATCTAATGTTCTGACGCCTGACTACATGTAGATAGTGTGTTCTGGCAACTTTGGCACTATCGAGAGGCGCGCTATTAACATCAGCCACCCCATCTGAAAAAACCGTCTCATTGAAAGATTGCAGCACGCCTAAATCGGATGGCTCTACTGAACCGGCATGGGCTTCCACAACCTGTAGACCCCGCGCCAATGCCTTTGCGATAGCCGAAAGTTTCAAATCTATCTCGGGCGGGTTGTTAGAACGCTGTTCGTCCCGCGTGCAAGTTTCAAACATCCTAGACAGCACTCGACATTTACGCTCAACCGCTAGACGTAAATACTGCTCTATAGACTCATTCATCGGCTTCGAACATCTCAAAACACATAGCTGAAAATTTAGGCGATAAAGTGCTGGGCGCCCGTGCAACCCAATTATCGATATTTATCCCTACAAACTATACGTCATACCCGGATAAATCGAGCGATTACCGAGTCATCGCACGCTCGCGAAGGCATTTCGCTACAAAATCGACCACAAAAAAAAGGGCTACCCTACGGGTAACCCTTTCTTAATAAAAGCCTGGCAATGACCTACTCTCACATGGGGAAACCCCACACTACCATCGGCGATACGTCGTTTCACTTCTGAGTTCGGGATGGAATCAGGTGGTTCCAACGCTCTATTGTCGCCAGGCAAACTGGCTTGAGTGACAGACCTACTACAAGTAGCAAGAAAATCTCTCAAATAAGGCGGTAAATCAAAGCTGAATCTTTTGTTGGTGATGAACCCAACACACACTATGACTCGAACACAACATACTCCTTTCAGAGTCACGTAGCTTTCGCGACGTGCCGTCAGTCTTCTGTGTACTTATGGTTCTAGTTACGAACCGTACACCAAACAACTTGGATTATATGGTCAAGCCTCACGAGCAATTAGTACTGGTTAGCTCAACGCTTTACAGCGCTTCCACACCCAGCCTATCAACGTCCTAGTCTTGGACGGCTCTTCAGAGTCCTCAAGGGACAGGGAGAACTATTCTTGGGAGGGGCTTCCCGCTTAGATGCTTTCAGCGGTTATCCCGTCCGAACGTAGCTACCCGGCAATGCGTCTGGCGACACAACCGGAACACCAGAGGTTCGTCCACTCCGGTCCTCTCGTACTAGGAGCAGCTTCCCTCAATTCTCCAACGCCCACGGCAGATAGGGACCGAACTGTCTCACGACGTTCTAAACCCAGCTCGCGTACCACTTTAAATGGCG
>ENA-OQVM01000617-OQVM01000617.1-marine-metagenome-genome-assembly--contig:-NODE-617-length-54262-cov-12.813029_pt1 | contig 54262 bp, 47 predicted proteins | sample MGYA00237776_ERZ505498 | MGnify/ENA primary metagenome ERZ505498 (study PRJEB26159, sample SAMN06265151) | marine metagenome | isolation source: Helgoland LTER site | place: Germany:Helgoland, sampling...
AGTCTATGCTAAAGTAGAAATATTTTTGTCGCTTTGGACACTAAAAGAGGCCTACGTAAATGTCATTGGAAAAGAACTATCACAGCATTTGAAAGTCTTCTCTTTTGATCCGGCGAGTAAGGCGATCGCACCTGATAATACCTTGGGTGATAACTCGAGATGCTGGTGGTTTGAACAAATGCATCTGAAGCCTGCGCACATTCTCGCTGTTGGACTAAAACATCCCACCCCTGAGTTGGTACAGATTGATATAGGGGAAGCCACTTTGAATTTCTATTGTCTTTATCTTCCTAAACTTCAGGCCAAATTTGACGCAAGTATAGTGTCATGCCCCGATCAGTATCCCACTGCCGAGGGTAGCCAAGTGAAACTTCCTCAAACCTTGTACCATTGCGCCAATCGGTTCGCCGCGTGTGTAAGTGTCCTGAAACAACAACCTTGGCATTAAACTGTTGGTGCCAATCTTCTGTTTCTACGGTACCGCACCAAGGGGTGAAACGAGGAATGCGCGGGATGTTGATAAGATCATTGCGTAACGGCCAATGATTAATAAGCACTGTTTGTGATCCTGGAATTAGTTTTTTTAATCGGGTTAAGCTGTAAGCTAATCTATTAGCACACCATTCTACACGGCTGGCATGTGGTGTTGGATCTAAGAATGTTTCGTCAGCACAAACTGATCGTTCAGCGCGCGCCCAATCAATTACTTTAGCAAGCGTCACGTAGGCAGGCCTTAGGCTATAATCATATAGCAAAAATAATGGAACAAGGACTATATTTGTGCCAGGGAAAATAGCATAATCATCTTCGGGCGTCAAAACGTTAAAACTTCGCGCGCAATCAACTAAAGCATTATATTTTGCTTGTCCAACTAGTGGCTGTGCACCTTGATGCTCTGGTACAGCCCATAGATCATGGTTTCCAGGCACCCAAATTACTTTAGCAAACATTTTGGTCAAATGAGCTAAAGAGAATTGCAGATGCTCCAATTTTTCGCCAATATCTCCCGCGATGATGAGCCAATCGTCGCCATGGTTAGGCATCTGGAGCAATGCCTGACGATTAGCATCGCTGGCCAAATGTAAATCACTTATAGCCCAAAGTTTCATCAGTTTTCTTGCTTAATGGTTGAGGTCGGATGCGACATGGTTATGATTTAATCCAAAATGATTTTGTTATGTTTGTCATGCTTTGACTTCCCGTTAATAAAAGGTGCTTACCAGACGTCATGACACCCAACAATCAGGCACAAGTTGAACGCTTAGTCACCTTGTTGCGAGAAAAGGTTCTGATGTAAGCTTATAGTGATTTTATAGACCGATTAAAAAATAAATTTTGTTGTTAAAACTATATCTGTATTATTCATAAATGCTTCTCTCGCAAGATTAGTCATAATAAGCTCTGGTCTGGAAAAATTTTGACATTGTTAATTATAAAATGTGAGAAGTAATCGCGATTTGCAACTCCGCCATGCAGGATTAGCATTGGTATTCTGCGCTGCAGCATCCTACCTAGTGGTAGAGATAAAAAGAAACTTAATCCGTGTGAGGTATTCTATGGCGTATATAACTCAAGCCCATTCCAACATTTTTCCAGCAATATGGGAAAAAATTACTGGCTTTTTCGTGACCGTTGGGCGCTCCTTGGTGCTGTCTGCTGCAATGGACTCCCGTTTAAAGCGTGTCGAGGCATTGAATTTAAAAACGGATGAAGAATTAGCTAAAATGAACCTAAGGCGTGAAAACATCACGGCTTATGTTTTTCGGGATCTGATGCACATTTAAGTTTTTTGCAAGATTATTATGGCGTTTTCTTAATTCCTTGAATTCAGGGCGTATCACGTCTGCCGCTTGACACGCCCCGTGCAGCCATTCAACGCTATGGTTATGTTAGATTTACGCCCTGTTGGATATGTCGTTGGCCTATTGGTTGCTGTCCTTGGCTTGACTATGTCTCTGCCATTACTGGTGGACTTGGCTGAAGGTCGCGGACATTGGCCTATTTTTGCGGAAAGCGCGGTCATTACTGCACTGACTGGTGGGCTGATCGCTTTAAGCTGTGCCAATGGCGTGCGAGAAGGCCTCTCAATTCAACAAACTTTCCTGCTTACTACCGGGGTTTGGTTGGCTTTGCCTGTTTTCGGAGCACTTCCGTTTTTCTTAGGCGCAACTGAAGCTCGCTTTGTGGATGCTTTCTTTGAGGCGATGTCTGGGTTAACTACCACAGGATCAACAGTTTTTTCAGGGCTAGATGAACTGCCCAAAGGGCTGTTGCTCTGGCGTGGCATTCTGCAGTGGCTAGGAGGCATTGGCATTGTCGTCGTAGCTATGGTTTTTTTACCGGAGTTGCGAGTTGGGGGGATGCAGATCTTTCGTACTGAATCCTTTGACACATTTGGAAAAATCTTGCCGAGGGCCACAGAAATTGCCAGCCGTATTTCTGTGATTTATGTTTCGTTGACCATGGCCTGTGCGGTTGCTTACGTATTGGCTGGGATGGGCGCCTTTGACGCAACCGTTCATGCAATGACTACAATTGCTACTGGTGGTTTTTCTAACTATGACTCCTCGTTTGCCGCATTTGGACCAGGCGCCTCCTATGTGGCGACTGTTTTCATGCTATTGGCTGCATTGCCTTTCGTAAGATTTGTCCAACTTAGCGCAGGCACGGCGCGACCATTACTGCAAGACACCCAGATACATGCATTTCTAGGTACAGCAACTATTGTTGTTATTTTAATTGCGGGATGGAATATTTCGCAACAAAGTACCATCAATGAAAAGGCAATTCGGGTTGCGATATTTAATGCAGTCTCTTTGATGACCGGGACTGGCTATGCTAATGCGGATTATATGCAGTGGGGTAGCTTTGCGATTGCAGTTTTATTTTTTACTGGTTTAATTGGAGGCTGTGCTGGCTCAACTGCGTGCTCAATCAAAATTTTTCGTTACCAACTGCTTTTCGCCTCGATCCGAGCTCAACTCCAAAAAACCCGTAGTCCAAATGGAATATTTATTCCGCGCTATGCCGGACGGCCAGTGGGCGAAGATGTCTTGAATTCAGTTATGTCCTTTTTTGTTTTTTTTATTGTAACATTAGGTTTGCTCTCCGTCGGTTTGGCTATGACTGGTCTTGATTTTATAACATCAATTTCAGGTGCTGCTACAGCGTTGGCCAATGTTGGCCCGGGTTTTGGTGATCAGATTGGCCCAACTGGAAATTTTGCCAGTTTGAACGATACGGCAAAATGGTTGCTGGCTGCTGGGATGTTGATTGGACGTCTGGAAATTATGGTAGTTTACGTAATTTTTACATTACAATTCTGGAGGGCCTAGTGCCGAATACCCGCCCGCTCGGTATACAGATAGCGTACCTTCTAAAGGACCGAGGTGTCGATGTCGTTTTTGGCATTCCTGGGGTGCATAATCAGGAAATGTATCGTGGTTTGGAGGAGGCGGGTATTGCGCATATACTTGCACGTCATGAACAGGGTGCAGGTTTTATGGCCGATGGTTATGCTCGGGCAACTGGTAAAGCTGGCGTTGCCTTTGTGATTACGGGTCCCGGACTATGCAATATCATGACGCCGATGGGGCAAGCTTACTCTGATAGTATTCCAATGCTGGTTATTTCCAGTTGTCTGGACGACGTTGTAGCTCGGCGCGGACAATTGCATCAAATGAAAAACCAGCTTGCAGCGGCTGAAACAGTTTGTGATTGGTCAGAAGAAGCTCAGTCTGCTGAATCTACTTATGCCTTGATTGACCGTGCTATGAGTGAATTTCAAATGAACCGCCCACGGCCAAAACATATCCAAGTTCCGATTAAACAACTCAAGGAACCGGCTTCGCTTTATGCCAAACGTGATTGGATGAATATTAGCTGGGAAATACCTGCAATTGAAATGAACGAGGTGGCAACTTTATTAATCAAATCGAAACGCCCTGTTTTGGTTTTGGGTGGAGGAGCGATAGAGGCAGTGACTGAAGTCCGTGCATTTTTGAAAATTTGTAATGCTGCTGTTTTTACCACCTACGCAGGGCGCGGTATCGTTGATACCACCTACAACTTTTTATTTGGTAGCAACTTAGCACGACCGACCAGTTCAAATGTTCTGGCAAAAGCTGATTTAGTCATCGCTGTAGGTACTGAGCTGGGAGAGGTTGATCTTTGGCGGGAAGAATTGGGTCATACTGCGCGTTTGGTGCGCGTCGATGTAGATGTCTCATCGCAAAACCAACATTCCGACCTTTTTATTCATTGTGCCGCTAAAAATTTTTTTGCGGCGCTGGCTATGAGAGTGTCAACAAATAAAACTCAATGGTCCTCAAATGAGGTTGCGAATGCCCGAAGAAAGTGGCGGCATGAAGTAGGTGTTGAGCAGCCTGAAATTATTAAAGTTTGCGATGCGTTGCGCACTTGTTTGCCAAAAAACACTATGATTTATTCTGATATGACACAGTTGGCCTATTCAGCTAAAGAGATTTGGGATATGGATATGCCTGGTCACTGGCACCACCCGTCAGGCTTTGGCACGCTGGGCTATGCGTTGCCAGCAGCAATAGGTGGCGCCATAAGCCGTAGGGGCCTCCCGACAATTGCAATTGTAGGTGATTATGGATTTCAATTTACTATGCAAGAGTTGGCAGTTGCTGTGGAATTGGAATTGTCTTTGCCTGTTTTGCTCTGGAATAACGGTAAATTGGGGGAAATCGAAGATAGTATGATCCGAGCTCAAATCGCTCCAAACGCAGTAACGACCCACAACCCTGATTTTTGTAAATTGGCAAAGGCCTTTGGAGCTAAATCAACCTCACCAAAAACTGTAACAGAGATGCAAAAAGAGGTGCTTGCTGCTTTTAATAAATCTGGACCAACGTTAATACATATCACTCCTGAGATTAAAGCTTAGGAAAGTTCTGGTCGACTGGATTACAGCGATTATGACTGTCCCATATTTTTGATATTTAGGATTTGTGTACATTTAGGTTCTCTTTGAAACTTTCCCATCGGGATATAATGGATTAATGTTCAGTCCCAGCAGCGAACAAGCGCCGTCATTCCGGCGGCTTTTTTTGAAAGATCAAGTGCGTCGATTGGGGTGGTGCTACTTGAAATTTTTCCTGCCATGCCAGAGCCCGCTAATATTTCCTGCAGTGTTTTATGATTTACAAAAAAATTCACATCATCAGGTAATGAACGATCTTTACTTGTAGGTTTGGGAAGTAACATCCCCAAAACTCCCCCGTTTGAGTCTAGTACCGGACCACCAGCATCACCAGGCAATGCTTTAAGTGCTAGTCGTGTCATGTTTGTCTCTCCCGATAGTCCACGTAAATCACTCAGTTTGCCGTAGGTGACTGAAGGAGCGTCTAAAGTTCCGTCAAAACTGTACCCAGAAGCGGTAACTTCAGTATTTAAAAGGGGTTGTGACACACTAAACTCCGCTACCCCTAGTGGTGCTAACGGTTCAGAGGGCTTAATGACTGCGATACCGACGGTGTTATCGAAAGCTATAACTTCAGCGTCTTTATTGTCTTCCAAAGTGACACGTATACAATCAGCAACAGCCCTAGATGATGTTATAACTGTACCTTTTAAATCGACAAAAAAACCGGATTGAGAAATTTTAGGCACTCGGACTTTTAGTCCTGCAATTAGATCGATGGCTTGCTCATTGCTGCCTACCTCTGGCGAAAGGACTTCTGTGTTACGCACCAAACTAGTTTCCATAATTGTAATTAAACGACGACGGCGCTCTTCATCGCCTGCGGGCCAAACCACAGTAAATCCTTTTATTTGGCCATCCCGGAGTGATACGTGGGTTTCCGAAACTTTTTGACCGTCTTCACCAATCAGAACAAAAGAATTTTCTTTAAGTTCACGAGGGCCGTTTAATGGCACGATATTTAGCGTTTGCATAATATCATAGAGGCCAAATAAGGTGTTTTGATCTCCGGTCTGGCTGATAAGTAAAATCTTTGCAGGGGTATTGTTTTTACCGCTGTAGTGAGCGAAAGGATATTCATATTTTTCAAAAGAGACGATATCCAAGGGCAGGTGTATCTCGATTCCCGCTCGGTCATCCCGTACTGTCTGCATACCTAGTTTTTCTAAAACTGCATTGTAGTCTTTAAGTAAATCGGCTCTCTGCATTGAGGTTAAAGTACCTGTAACGATTAAACCTTTTTGCTCCTGCCAGGTAGCCATAGCATTTCGTGTACCTCGGCCAAATTTACCATCAACTTCACCAATGTAACTACCAGCCCACTTAAGAGCTACCTGTAAAGCTTCTCGTTCTGGTAGGCTGAGTTGGCGCTCGCTTTGCCGTGCCTGCGCTGGTGTCTCATTATCCGGTTTTATTGTAGAGGTTTCTGTCTCTGGAGCAGTTAATTGTTGTGTTGTTATTGTTGGTACAGACGCTGCACGGTCCAGCAAATTGGCGCCAACAGGCCAGATTTGTTGAGTATAGCTGGACGAAAAAGAGATATATGCATCGTTAGGGATAATTCCTTCGGACTGGTATACGCGCAGAACTTGGTCAGCATTCGAGCGACTGTAAGGTCCCAATACTATTCCGTACCAGCCACTGGTCAAAGCAAAGCCGTTCACATCCGGTAATTGACTAGAGTAAATTCTTGCGCGGTCCATTGCAATACTAAGGGTTGGTCGTGCTTCAATCTGGATCCAAACAAGGTCTTCTTGTGCTGAAACCTTGATCGTACAAGCCCAAAGTAAGGCTATCGTTAGAACCATTCGGTTAATCATTATCCATCAATCCCATAAATCTCTTTATCTGAAGCAGTAATAAACCGAGTTTATATTATTTTAAATGGGTGAAAGTAATAAAAGTTGGACAGTGGACAATTGACCATCTTATGACCTAGCCGTAAGAAAGTCGAAAATAAAAGTCAGACGAGAACTAATGTCGGATACTGTAATAGCGCCTAGTTCGTTTCAAGAAATCATTCTAAGGCTTCAAGAGTATTGGTCTAAACAAGGCTGTGCTATATTGCAGCCCTATGATATGGAAGTAGGCGCTGGGACGTTTCACCCAGCGACAACGTTGCGCAGCCTTGGCCCAAAATCTTGGGCGGTTGCCTACGTACAGCCGTCACGCAGGCCCACCGATGGGCGGTATGGTGAGAACCCCAACCGTCTGCAGCATTATTATCAGTATCAAGTTCTTATCAAACCTTCTCCACCAGATTTACAAGATCTTTATCTTGAAAGTTTGCACGCCATAGGCGTCGATTTGACCCTTCACGACATACGTTTTGTTGAGGATGATTGGGAAAGCCCGACTCTCGGTGCGTGGGGGCTGGGTTGGGAAGTCTGGTGTGATGGTATGGAGGTATCGCAATTTACCTATTTTCAACAAGTAGGTGGCCATGACTGTCATCCAGTGTCAGGAGAGCTGACGTATGGCTTAGAACGTTTGGCAATGTATATTCTTGGCGTTGATCATGTTATGGATATGCCATTTAATGATCCCAAAGCACCGTTTTCACTCAGTTATGGCGATATTTTCAAACAAACTGAGGAAGAATATGCGCGATGGAATTTTGACGTGGCAAATACTGAAGTATTGTTGCGTCATTTTGCTGAAGCAGAAGCCGAGTGTAATGCTATACTCTCTGTTGAGCCAACTGACCCTAAAATGAAGCAAAAGATTGTGATGGCACACCCGGCTTATGATCAATGCATTAAAGCCAGTCACATTTTTAATCTGTTAGATGCGCGTGGTGTCATATCGGTTACGGAACGTCAGGCGTATATTGCTAGGGTTCGGACTTTGGCGAAAGCCTGTGCAGATGCATTCTTAGAAACTACTGCTGGTGGGTGGAGTGCCGAGGATGTGTTATGAGAATTAACTTACAGAATAAATATTTTTTTTGCTGCAATGATAAACGGGTTCAATCATTTGTGAATAACAATGTCGCATTAAGCTTAAGGCTGGCGCGATATGAATGGTAAAATAATTGGCATTGCAATTATGTTCAGTGCTTTTGTTGCCGGTGTTTCTTTATATTACCTGCAAATTTATGCCTTTTATGATCAGGTTATAAATGATGATGTTCATTTAATTTCAGTTGGTTCCAATGTATCAGAATCAATACAATTTGAAAATTTTGAAGCTATAGATGCTGAAAGTTCACCCATTCGTTATCGTGCTTGTTTTACAACTAAACTGCCATTGAGTGAACTGAAAAACAGTTACGTGACTATTAAAAATGTCACCCCACGCAACGCGCCTTGGTGGTTTGACTGTTTTAATTCAGAAACAATAGGTATGGATTTGCTGAACGGTGAAGCACTGTCATTCCTAGGACAGAAGAATATTGAATTTGGCGTTGACCGAATTGTGTCTATTAACAAGCAAGGGCAAGGATTTGTTTGGCATGAGCTGAATGATTGTGGCAAAAAAGCTTATGATGGGACAGTTGTGGGTGAACAATGTCCGCGCAAAAAAGGTGTGAATAAATGATTGTGACCGTAAGTCCGTTAATTACTGCGACAATGGGGCTTGCCATTTTCGTACTGGGTACGATGTTAAATAAGCGTATTACTCTGCTGCGAGATTTTAATATACCAGACTCGGTTTCTGGTGGTCTGGTGGCTGCTTTTATCGCATTTCTCATATATTTTTTGGCAGGGATCGAACTTAGTTTTGAGCTGCAAGCACGCGATTTTTTTCTTGTTCTTTTCTTTGCCGGTATTGGTCTAAATGCAAAATTCAGTGATTTGATTACGGGTGGTAAGCCCCTTTTAATTTTGCTTGTGCTTACAATAGTTATGATTGTCATTCAAAATGTTGTTGGGGCTGGAGGCGCCATGCTTTTTGGTTATGCGCCCTCAGCAGGCGTTCTATTTGGGTCGGCGGCATTGATTGGTGGGCATGGAACTGCGATTGCATGGTCTCCAGCGGTTGTTCAGTCGGCTAGTTTACCAAATGCTGAAGAGCTAGGAATTGCTGTTGCAACCCTTGGCCTTGTTATAGCTGCTTTAATTGGCGGACCGATCGCGCGCTTTTTGGTTGAAGGACGCAATCTATCCCCTGAACATCCTGATGCGGGGCCCATCATCGGCATTGCTGATAGTGCAGAAAATGAGGACAAATCCATATCGCCGGTTACTGTTTCGCGAGTTCTTTTATATTTAAACTTAGCTATAATTGCAGGTCTTCTCATACATGATATTCTTTTAGAAATTGGAGTAAATTTACCGCTTTTTGTACCGTGCTTGATTATGGGTATAATATTAGCGAATTTAAGAAGTTTTTTATTTCCTAATGCAGAACCTATCGCGCGGACACCTGCCTTAGCGTTGATATCGGAGATTTCTCTTGGGGCATTTCTGTCAATGTCGCTGATGGCTCTTCAGCTGTGGACATTGGTGGAGCTTGGGGCCGCTATTGCATCAATACTGGCTTTACAGACAGCGGTAACTCTTTGCTTTGTAATTTTTGTTCTCTTTCCATTAATGGGTGGTAATTATCGTGCTGCCGTTTTGGGAGCGGGTTTTGCTGGATTTTCTCTTGGAGCAACTCCGACTGCTATCGCTAATATGACAGCTGTAACCAAACGCTATGGTCCGTCGCCGATGGCGTTTGTAATCTTACCCTTGGTTTCAGCATTTTTTGTCGATATTGCCAATATAGTAGCAATTAAGTTTTTTATAGGTTTTTGAAGAACAAATATGCCTGACCTTCTGATCGAACTCTTTTCTGAAGAAATTCCGGCTCGTATGCAACGTCGTGCAGGCGAAGATTTAAAGAAAATAATAACAAACGGGTTGGTTGAGGCGGGCCTGACATACGTAGCGGCTGCGGCATTCACCACGTCTCGGCGATTGACGCTGACGGTTGAAGGTTTGTTGGCCAACAGTCCCACAGTGCGTGAAGAGCGAAAAGGCCCAAGAGCTGATGCGTCGGAAAAAGCTGTCGGTGGTTTTCTTAGGGGTGTTGGCCTGACCCGCGATGAGGTTGAAGTTCGGGGGTCTCCTAAGGGTGATATATTATTTGCTGTAATTGAAAAGCCCGGGCGACCTGCGGTGGATATTATTTCTCAGGTGCTAGAACACGCAATCCGAAATTTTCCATGGCAAAAGTCGATGCGTTGGGGGACTGGCACTCTGAAGTGGGTACGACCCTTGCAGTCGATCCTCTGTATTCTTTCGGACGACTCAGGAGCTACGGTTGTCCCGATTACAGCGCAAGGTATTGCTGCAGATAATAAAACCCAAGGCCATCGCTTTATGGCGCCAAAAATGATCACAGTAACAGGTTTTGATGATTATCGTGTCAAGTTAAAACGCGCTTATGTCATCTTGGACCCCGATGAGCGGGCGCAAGTAATCTGTCATGATGCAACCAATGTCGCCTTTGCCTCAGGCTTGGAATTAATTGAAGATAAAAACCTTCTTGCTGAAGTTTCTGGTCTTGTTGAGTGGCCTGTAGTTTTAATGGGGCGGATTAATAGCGCGTTCCTTGAGTTGCCCGCAGAGGTGTTGCAGACCAGCATGCGTGAACACCAGAAATTTTTCTCTGTCCGGAACCCCAAGACAGACAAGATAGAAAATTTTATCACTGTAGCTAACCGTGAAGCTAAAGATAGCGGAGCTACAATCCTTGCTGGAAACGAGAAAGTTCTTAGTGCCAGGCTCGCCGATGCCAAATTCTTTTGGGAAAATGATTTAATCGTAGCCAAATCAGATTTGAGTATTTGGACCAAAGCGCTGAAAAATGTCACTTTCCATAATAAGTTGGGGACCCAGTTCGACAGAGTAAAACGCATTGAAGCACTTGCGTCTAATTTGGCTTTAGCCGTGGGTGCCGATATTAAAGAAGCGGAGGAAGGTGCGCGTTGGGCCAAGGTCGACCTTAACTCTGAAATGGTTTATGAATTTCCCGAGCTTCAAGGCACCATGGGAAGCTATTATATCAAAGCATCTGGTAGATCTTTGGCAGTTGCTGTTGCGTCTAAGGAACACTACTCGCCGCTTGGTCCTTCTGACTCTGTGCCAACTGCGCCAGTGTCTGTTGTTGTTGCGCTTGCGGATAAACTAGATACGCTAACCGGTTTCTGGGCAATTGATGAGAAGCCGACAGGGTCAAAAGACCCCTTTGCATTACGCCGCGGCGCATTGGGAGTGATCCGTCTGGTCATCGAAAATAATTTAACTTTAAAATTAACACGTTTTGTAGAGCTTCAACTGTTGCGGCATGAAATAGAAATCAATCGCGAACAGGCATCCAAAGATGATCTCGTAGTTATTGAAGGAGTGGCGGCTGACGCCGCAACGGATGGTGTTTTGCCCGCTACCATTTCAACTATACTTGATGGGGCTGATACACAAATAGGTGGGTTAATCCCATCAATTCAAAAATCAATTGAGCAAATCTCCATCGACTTACTTAATTTTGTGTATGACCGTTTAAAGGTCTATTTGCGTGATCAAGGCTTTAGCCATGATGTTATTGATGCGTGCATCGCGATGGACCAAGACGTTGATCTGACATCTGTAGTTAAACGAATAAAGGCTCTTTCAGAGGCCCTTAAAACTGATGATGGTGAAAACCTTATTCAAGGCTACAAACGCGCCAATAATATTCTTTCCCAAGCAGAGCATTCCAGTGGTGTAGAATATTCATACGGTGCTGACTTAAAGTTTATGGAAAATGATGAGGAACGCGCGCTCTTTGCCGCTTTGGATAAAGTTGGTGCGGATATTGCAGCGGCCATGAAAGATCAGGACTTCACTACTGCCATGACCGCAATGGCGAGCCTCCGAATGCCGATTGATGCGTTCTTTGAGACAACGCTCATTAACGCTGATAACGAGATTGTCCGACGTAACAGATTAAATATGCTCAGTCGTATTCGAACACTTTGTCTGAGTGTCGCAGATCTAAACAAACTAGACGGATAAATTAGCATGTTTAACTAATAATAATCTTTAGATTATTGCTAGTTAAACTATCTCTTACAGCCCGATAGCTCTTACACAAAAGAATAAGTAATAAGTATTATTAGCGAGTGAACGTAATCCACGCAAGAAAAACGAAAAACTGTATTTTCGAGTAAGACATGGCTTGTCATGTATAAAACAGAGCGTATGCTGCGGTTAACTAAAAGGTGCTGCAGTGCAGAATGATCCAAATATAACATTGGTAACTCCCGACGCGCCTATCGCAACACAGACTCATGGTGGTCGTGCTAAGTGCTTGCAAAGATTGGTGCGGCTTGATTTGCCGGTTCCCAAAACTGTAGCGCTGTCCTTTGAATCTGTTTTAGACATCGCTAGTGGGCATCTTCCCAATATCGAGGCAATATTGAAACAATTTCCAGAGGACGCGCTGCTTTGTGTTAGGCCGTCGTCTGAGGATCCGGACTGGGGTGGCCCATCTGCAGTTTTAAACATTGGAATGAGTACTGCGCGATTTGATACACTATGTGCTACCCTCGGTACTGATGCAGCATCGTCTTTATTTACTCGTTTTGTCCAAAGTTATGCGATCCACGTCGAGAGACTGGATCCAGACATGTTTGATGATGTAAAAGGGGAAGGATTGGAAGCACTTCAATATGTTTTACAAGCCTATGAAATAGAAACAGAGGCGTCATTCCCCGGTACGCGCTCTGAACAATTAGTTGGTGTTCTTAAATCTATGGCGCGTGCATGGGAAGGGACTTCAGCACGGTTGTTGCGGCAGGCTAAGGGCGCGCCAGCAGATGCAAGTCTTGGACTAATCGTTCAACAAATGGCTTTTGGCGTGGGGCAAGGTGAGAGTGGGTCTGGGGTCTTACAACTTGTATCTTCAAAGACTGGTTTGCCACAGATAACCGGTCGCTACTTGCGTCAAAGCCAGGGCCGTGATGCTTTATTAGGTGACACTAGTCTTTATATCAGTCGCGACCCCCGTGGTCCATCCTTTGAAGAATTAGTGCCTGAGAGTTTTGCCAAACTTGTTGATTACGCCCACCTAATGCGGAAGAAATTACGCGAGGAAATGCAGCTTGAATTTACGATTGAGAGTGGTGAACTACATATTCTTGATGGTGTCCGTGTTACTCGCTCGTCACGTGCTGCAGTGCGAATTGCCGTTCAGTTAGCACTTGATGAGATTATTCTTCACCAAGAGGCGCTCATGCGAGTTGATCCAACAGCGCTAAATGAACTACTGCATCGTCAGGTTGACCGTCATGCCAAACGTAACGTTGTGGGTACAGGTATAGCAGCCAGTCCTGGTGCTGCAACGGGACGATTGGTGTTTTCCGCCAATGAGGCTCAAGCAAGTGCCGCGCGGGGTGAAGATTGTATTCTCGTCCGTCGTGAAACATCACCAGAAGATATTCGCGGTATGCATGCTGCCAAAGCTATTTTGACTGAGCGCGGTGGGGTGACGAGTCATGCTGCTGTAATTGGTCGTGGTATAGGTTTGCCATGCGTTGTGGGTGTAAGTGACATCAGGTTCCAAACGCGCAAGAGTAAATTAGTCACAAGTGACGGTAACGTTATTCAGGCTGGTGAAATAGTGACAGTCGATGGAACCAATGGGGTTGTGCTTTTAGGTGCCCCTGCAATGCAGGAGGCAGCTCTAGATGATGCATTCCAAACACTTATGGATTGGGCCGATGAAGAGCGTGATATCGACATTCGTGCAAATGCCGATACCCCTGCTGACGCGCAAACAGCGCGTAATTTTTCGGCGCAGGGCATAGGTCTGTGTAGAACTGAGCACATGTTTTTTGAACCGGGTCGCAGAACAGTCATGCGCGAGATGATATTTGCGGAAACAAGTAATGATCGACGCGCTGTTCTTGAGCGCCTTTTGCCGATGCAAAGAACAGACTTCATTCAACTCTTCAACATCATGCAGGGAAAGCCCGTTTGTATTCGTTTATTTGATCCGCCACTGCATGAATTTTTGCCCACAGACCGAAATGGCCAGCATGAATTAGCTGATGCTTTAGAATTACCTCTTTCTGATGTTATACGACGTGTGGAAGCTATGGCTGAGTATAACCCAATGCTAGGTTTGCGAGGTGTACGTTTGGGAATAACGGTCCCAGAAATTTATGATATGCAAGCCCGTGCAATTTTTGAAGCAACTATTGAAGCTAGTAGGGATGGTGAGGCAGTTGTTCCAGAGATAATGATTCCTTTGGTGAGCGCCCGACGAGAAGTAGAGTTAGTCAAAACACGCGTTGACGCCATCGCTGCCGCTGTACGTATTGAATTAGGTGCAGATTTTAACTATCGATTAGGTGTAATGGTAGAAACGCCGCGAGCGGCATTGCGAGCCGGTGATATTGCCCAGCATTGTAGCTTCTTAAGTTTTGGAACAAATGATCTAACGCAAATGACGTATGGTCTCAGCCGAGACGATGCAGGACGGTTTATGTCAGACTATGTGCGTCAAGAGGTCTTTGATGAAGATCCGTTTCATTCACTTGATATTGACGGGGTGGGGGAGTTGCTACAGCTTGGCGCTCTGCGTGGCCGAGAGGCACAACCGATGGTCACCTTATCTATGTGTGGAGAACACGGCGGCAATCCCGAATCAATCGCATTCTGTCGAGCGGCTGGTTTTGACTATGTATCGTGTTCCCCGTTTCGAGTGCCAGCAGCCCGGTTGGCCGCTGCTCAATTGGCAATATCTGAAGAAATTAAATGAAATTTAAGATTAGATTTACACTTTGAGGTATTTTCATTACTAAACTCTAAACAGCCAAATGCTGCTTAAGTGCGACCTTTTCACTGGTTCACTGGACCTTTTTAAGAAATTTGATTAGAACCCGAATTTTGAAAGTACACGCGGGTTCCAATTGCTAAAACTAATTCGAAATCTGTGGTTGGTAATTTTACTGATGATGCTTCCGATGTTGGCCGTTGCTGACGCTTCTGAAAGCCGACGGGACCACGTAAAGCCAAACAGAATTCTTACCCTTCTTTCTGGTCTCAAACAACATTCTTCAGTTGAGAAAACTTCTTTAGATGAGTTCGAGTTTGCAAAAAGTTGGTTGGATCAACAGCCAGTAGCTACCGGTGGAAAGCAATGGGAGTGTCTCTCTGAAGCTCTCTATTTTGAGGTCCGCGGGGAAACTGTAAAAGGTCAATTTGCAGTGGCCGAAGTGGTCATCAACCGAGTTGCCAGTGCCCGTTTTCCTGATACTGTTTGTGGCGTAATTAATCAGGGTTCTGGCCGTAAATACCAATGCCAGTTCACATATACTTGTGATGGACTTCCTGAGGATATTACCAATAAAACGGCTTTTAACGACGTGAGTAAAGTCGCTCGGGCTGTGCTCGACAAGCGTGCACCGAATTTAACGAAAGGTGCTACACATTACCATACGAAATTTGTAAGCCCACGCTGGAGCCGCGTCTACAAAAAGACAACGTCAATAGGTGTACATTTTTTCTATAGACATAATTTCCGTACTGCATCGAAGTAAATTAATCTGGTGACGTTTTTAGCAATTTTGAAGGCGTCTTTCATACTAGCTCTGTCTAGCGTGGAGCGTAAAATGGAACTAGAATGTCCATTATACAAGGACTAGTGATATGGTTTCAGAAATTAGCCTTGCTTTTTCACATCCATCTGAGCGATCTGAGGCGACAGCAAAATCTGCGCCACTAGATAGAATTTCAGTTCGAGATCACACAGTGGAAGTTGAAATTGGAGCATTTCAAGCTGAGCGGGGTGTTACTCAGAGTATTTGTTTCAATATCGTAGTTGAAGTTCGCCCTTTGGTTGAACCGGTCGAGGACGATGTCGACCGTATCCTTAGCTACGACAAGATTAGTCAAGCAATTGCTTATGAATTGGCGGATGAGAGGTTGAACTTATTAGAAACCTTAGCTGAACGTGTGGCAGATCGAATTCTGCTTGAACCCCAAGCGATGCGAGTTTTTGTACGTGTCGAAAAGTTGGATCGGGGCCCTGGTGCGCTTGGGGTTGAGATAGTGCGTAGTCGTGACACCAATTATCGGTCAAAAGCCGTGGAAGAAGAAGAATCGTACCCTAGTCTCGTGTATTTATCTAACAATGCCGTTTCATCGCCATATCTTAGCGGATGGATCGACCAGTTAGAGTTGATGGGGAGGCCCGTAATTTTTTGTGTTGGTCCGGTGCAAACCAAGGTACCTAAAGCAGAGCATCCATTAGCTCAGAGACGCATTGAGCTCTTGGCGATAGAACAAAATGCATGGATCCTGTCTGCTCGCGATGCGCGGTGCAAAGTGATAGACACGCGAACAGAATTAAATTGGGCCATGCGCAATGGTCAGATCTGCGTATGGGCTCCTTCGAAAATTGTACTTGATGCAGTTGATGGACCATCTGCCAAGGGCGCTGATGCTGTCGCACTAGCTTCATGGTTTGCGGCGGATGTTGAGGCGTACGAAATGCTGGTAATTGGTGAGGAAGTCCGAGCTAATAAGTCTATCAATTTGCGCAGTATCCCTGTCAGCCAGGTTAAGTTGTGACTGGTGTTATACGTCCCTATATCCGTCCATTAATGCAAATCGGTCCCAACCCTCCCACTGATGCGCTTCATTTTGGTGGTTGTTGGTTTACTCATGTTGAGGTGCTGTCACGAAATGAATCACCCTATATAACTCCAGTCTCTGAAATTAGCCCAGAAGAGCAATCAAGATTTGTTTACAAAACCGAATACCCCACTCTGATGGGTATTCTTAATACAACACCGGACAGTTTCTCAGATGGTGGGAAGTGTATGACTGTTGATATGGCAGTTGATTATGGACGAGCATTGATTGCGTCTGGAGCGGGAATTTTGGATGTAGGTGGTGAGTCCACGCGCCCCAACGCCGAACCTGTTGAAGTTGAGATCGAAATACGGCGTACAGCGCCAGTCATAGCTGCGCTCCGAGCGGCCGGTATCACTGCGCCAATTTCCATCGATACTCGTAAAGCAGCAGTTGCGTGTGCAGCACTTGATGCAGGAGCGACAATCGTGAATGACATATCTGGGTTCACTTATGATCCTAACTTAGCACTGCTTTGTGCGGAACGTGGTGTGCCGGTATGTGTGATGCACTCTCGTGGTGATCCGCGTACCATGCAATTAAATCCAAGTTATGACGATGTACTGCTAGATGTTTATGATTTTCTAGGTCAACAGATAAACTTTCTAAATGATCAAGGGATCCCTAAATCAAAGATCATTGTGGATCCCGGTATTGGATTTGGTAAAACACTGGTCCACAATCTAGCGTTATTGAATCGTTTAAGCTTGTTTCATGGTTTTGGTGTCCCAGTTTTGTTGGGTGCATCGCGCAAACGATTTATTGGAACGCTTGGAGGTCAGCCAGATGCTGCGTTACGTGGGTCGGGTTCGATCGGAGTTGGGCTTGCAGCATTAGGTCAGGGGGTGCAAATCATTCGTGCGCATGATATCGCTGATCATAATCAAGCCATTGCGCTTTGGCGCGCCTGTATGTCACTACCGTAGCATGAGAAAACTCTTTGGTACTGACGGTGTGCGTGGACAAGCCAATGCCCACCCTATGAAGGCGGAAATGGCTCTGCGAATTGGCGCAGCTGTTGGAAGCTACTTTAAGCGTAATGATACTGGTGTGCACCGTGTTGTCATAGGAAAAGATACTCGGCTATCAGGCTACATGTTTGAAAATGCCCTTACTGCCGGATTAACATCGACGGGTATGAATGTTCTACTTCTTGGTCCAGTGCCCACACCTGCAGTCGGGCTTTTGACACGTTCGATGCGTGCGGACTTGGGTGTTATGATATCCGCAAGTCATAATCCTGCTACAGATAATGGCATTAAGTTTTTTGGCCCGGACGGTTTTAAGTTAAGTGACACTGCCGAGGTGGAAATTGAACATCTGGTTGAGATGGGTGTTGAAGCTGCATCGGCTACAGAAATTGGTCGTGCTAAACGAATTGATGATGGCCGTTTTCGATATGTTGAAAGAGTTAAATCCTCTTTTCCACGTCAAATGCGTTTAGATGGTTTGAAAGTTGTTGTGGATTGTGCCAATGGAGCAGCCCACAAAGTAGCACCAGAAGCGCTTTGGGAACTAGGCGCAACGGTTATACCGGTTGGTGTCACCCCAAATGGAACTAACATCAACGAAGGATGTGGATCCACACAGCCCCAAACTGCTGCTGAAGCAGTTGTCGCACATGGTGCTGATGTGGGTATTTGCCTTGATGGTGATGCTGATAGAGTGATCTTGCTTGATGAGAACGGTCAGATTGGCAATGGTGATCAATTTATGGGGCTTATGGCTGCGCGCTGGGCTGCCGATGATCGTTTGCAAGGCGATGCCCTTGTTGCGACAGTTATGTCAAATCTTGGGCTGGAAAGGTTTTTACAAGGGCACGGCGTGGGTCTTGAACGGACGAGTGTTGGTGATCGTTATGTTGTTGAACGGATGAGGCAAGGGGGCTTTAATCTGGGCGGTGAGCAATCGGGTCATATTGTGATGACTGACTATGCAACAACAGGTGACGGCCTCATGGCTGGCTTACAATTCTTGGCAGAATTGGTGCGGGCGGGTAAACAAGCCAGCGAATTACTGAATGTTTTTGATCCCGTGCCCCAGTTGCTCAAAAATGTCCGTTTTGCAGACGGACAGCTACCACTTGAATTGGATAGTGTGAAAACAGCGATAGCTGATGCTGAGAATCTATTAGTAGGAAATGGTCGCTTATTGATCCGTAAATCTGGTACAGAACCTTTAATTCGCGTAATGGCGGAGAGCGAAGACGAGGGACTTTTGACAAGCAGCGTTAACCATGTGGTGGAGGCAGTGGAGACGGCTGTGGCTGTTTGATTATCAAATGCCCAAATACTCAAGTATATTTTAAAAAGGTGCGTAATACTGATTTAAAGGACACGCCAATTTGGCATGCCCTTCTGTGTAGATTGATCAGCGCTTAGGAGACTGATCAATTTTTTGCTTTATCTACCATTTTACCGGCTGAAATCCATGGCATCATGCCGCGTAGTTTCTCGCCAGTTGCTTCAATCTGATGTTCATCGTTGATGCGGCGTGTTGCTTTAAATGATGGCTGGCCGACTGCGTTCTCTAGCATGAAGTCACGAACGAATTTTCCAGTTTGGATGTCTGTCAGAACTGCTTTCATCTTCGCTTTTGTTTCATCGTAAGGCAAAATGCGCGGTCCAGATACATACTCACCGTACTCGGCCGTGTTTGAAATTGAATAGTTCATGTTTGCTATGCCGCCTTCATAAATCAGATCAACGATCAATTTGACCTCATGCAAACATTCGAAATAGGCCATCTCTGGGGCGTATCCAGCCTCAACCAATGTCTCAAAACCCATACGGATTAGTTCAACTAATCCGCCACAAAGAACTGCCTGCTCACCAAAAAGGTCGGTTTCGCATTCTTCACGGAAGTTTGTTTCGATTATGCCTGAACGGCCGCCACCGATAGCGGAGCAATAGGACAGGCCAATTTCAAGAGCACGACCGGAGTTATCTTTGTCAACCGCAACCAGACAAGGCACTCCACCGCCTTTAACATATTCACCTCGCACTGTGTGGCCAGGGCCTTTAGGCGCCATCATTATGACATCCACTCCAGCTTTTGCTTCGATAAGGCCAAAGTGAACATTCAAGCCATGAGCAAATGCAATTGCCGCGCCTTCACGAATATTATCATGGACGTATTTTCTATACGTTTCAGCCTGTAGTTCATCAGGCATTGTGAACATAATTAGGTCAGCCCATGCCGCAGCATCTGCAATACTCATGGTTTTAAGGCCTTCACCTTCAGCTTTAGCGATAGATGGCGATCCATCTCTCAAAGCCACTACAACGTTTTTTGCACCGCTGTCCCGCAAGTTAAGTGCATGAGCATGTCCTTGTGAGCCGTAACCCAAAATGGCTACCTTCATATCTTTGATTAGGTTTATATCGCAATCGCGATCGTAATATACGCGCATATTTTTTCCTTTTTGTATGATTGCATAGTAGACGTATAAATTTAATTATTAAGTAGGTTTAAACCATTTAATTTGTTAATTTCGTATAAATCATGTTTGTATATAAGATAATTGGATATAATAATGTTAAATAGTATTGATCGACGAATATTACGACAATGGCAGTTTGATCCCACTTTGACTCCTGCCGAATTAGCTAAGCGGGCGGGTGTTAGCTTGGGGAAATTAGGGAGGCGACAAGCTAGACTGCGAGACGAGGGAATTGTTCAGGGCGTTCAGGCAGTCGTGGACTGGGTGGCTTTAGGATATGCTGTAGAGGTTTCCTTGCGTGTTACTTTGGACAAAACGCAACCGCGCGCTTTCGAAAATTTTATTACTGAAGCCCGTGACATACCTGAAGTAATTGAAATCCAAACTTTTTTGGGACGTGTAGATGTTCGTTTGTCTGTGATTGCCCGTGATATGGCACATTATCAAAACCTTTATCGTAGTCGCGTTCTCAGCTTGCCGCATATTTCTGATATTGAAGCATTGATGCAAGTTGCTCAGATTAAGAATGACGAAGTGTTACCATTATGATTGATTTGGACGACATTGATTTTGCTATCCTTCGTCTGCTGTCTGAGGATGGTACTCAGGGCGCAGGGGCAATTGGGCGTGTGTGCGGACTGTCTCAACCGGCAGCTTGGCGCCGTATTAAACGATTGCGGGACAAACGAGCAATACGTGGGCTTAAGTTGCGGCTGGACGCAAACAAAATAGGGTTTGGTGTAACGGTATTTCTTGGGGTGAAACTTGCGCTGAAGGGAGGTGTTGGCCTGGAAGACTTTGAGCGGGCCGTGACTGCTATTCCAGAAGTTCAGACAGTTGAGCACGTGCTGGGCTTATATGATTACCGTTTGCGGGTTGTTGCACGTGACTTACCTGATTTTGAACGTGTTTTGCGTCGGCGAATAATGACTTTACCGGGAGCTGGTGCGGTTGAGGCAAACGTTTTGCTGTCTGAAGAGCGCTTGTCTGGACCTATTGGCCAAAGTCGGTCCTGAGTTTTACAAATTTTCATTAAATACTAAAAATATCTTGGCTTGGGTGCGACTTAACAAGCCTTTGCTGAGGTCGCTATTTGCCGCTATTGTATGTGTAAACAATAAAGAAAGATTCGCTATGGCAGCTCTGCTTGATACTGTTGACCCTGAGGGGCTTGAAGAATTTTCAGTCGTTTTTAATGATCGTTCACTCAACCATATGAGCCGCGCGTTTCAGGCAGTTATGAATGATATTTCAGGCATGTTGAAAGATGTTTACTCCGCTGACGCTGTTGCAGTCATTCCTGGTGGTGGAACCTTCGGTATGGAAGCAGTGGCGCGGCAATTTGGACTAAATGCCAATGTTCTGGTTGTCCGTAACGGGTGGTTTAGCTACCGATGGAGCCAGATTTTTGAGGCTGGAAATCTTACAAAGTCCACAACCGTTCTTAAAGCGAGACAAATAGGTAACATTTCCGTATCTCCTTTTGCTCCTGCACCTATTAAAGAGGTGGTGGACACAATCCGAGATCAAAAACCAGACATAGTGTTCGCTCCGCATGTGGAAACTAGCGCTGGTGTGATTTTGCCAGATGATTATATTGCGGCTATGGCATCCGCAGCGCATGAAGTAGGGGCACTGATAGTTTTAGATTGTGTAGCTTCCGGGTGTGCTTGGGTAGATATGCGTTCATTGGGCATTGATGTTTTGATTTCTGCGCCACAGAAGGGATGGAGCGCATCGCCGTGTGCGGGACTTGTAATGCTTTCCAATCGTGCCTTGGCCCGCATGGAAGAAACTACTTCTGACAGTTTCGCAGCAGATCTAAAGAAATGGTATCAAATCATGCAAGCCTATGAAAATGGTGGGCATGCCTATCATGCGACTATGCCAACAGATGCATTGCGCGATTTCCGTGATACGATGTTAGAAGCTAGAAATTACGGCTTTGATCTCCTTAAAAAAGCTCAATGGATTTTGGGTGATGCAGTGCGCGAAATGCTTGCCGAAAAAAATATCGTTTCGGTTGCTGCTAACGGTTTTGGTGCACCCGCAGTGGTAGTAAATTACACTTCGGATCCAGAGATTCAGACCGGTAAAAGCTTTGCTGAGGAAGGAATGCAGATTGCTGCAGGTGTGCCATTGCAATGTGATGAGCCCGCAGATTTTCGGACCTTTCGGATAGGTTTATTTGGTTTGGATAAGCTTTATGACGTTCCCGGAACATTAGCTCGGTTGAGCAGGGTCGTGGATAAAGTACTTTAACCAATATTTACTACTATCTTCGCTATTGCGTTTTCAGACGCCAAGACCCAAGCGCATTAGCTTGTGGCGTACTGGTCTGATTTCATGTAATGTCTTGAGTCCAAATGACCGGGCATCTCTTAAAAACGCTGATTTCAACTGACTGGTACGATTAAGTATATCAATTCCTGCTAAGCGCAAACGAATGTCTTTGCTGCGCGTTTTATGGTATTGGTCTAACATGGTAGCGTCGCCTAAACCTTCTGGCCGCAACTTTGCCAAATTTAGTAATTCTTGGGTGTCCGACAGGCTCATGTTTAAGCCTTGTGCGCCAATTGGGGGCACGACATGTGCAGCCTCTGCAAGTAAAGCGAGACGTACTCCATTCAGGCGTTCAGCTCTTTGGCTTATTATTGGCCAAATTGAACGTTTTGATTTTAGCGTTAGTGGTCCATAAAGTTGGCAACTGCGAGCGGTTATCTCAGCTTCAAATTTATCAACTGGCATTTTATATCGAGACAGGCTTGCTGATCCGTCATCCATCCATACTACTGCGGACGAGGGTGTCCCGTCGTAGTTAGGTAAGGGCACCAAAGTGAATGGCCCGCCAGTTTTATGAATTTCAGTTGATACGTTTTCGTGGGGCACTGGGTGAGTGACGACGAAAGCTAAAGCCTTTTGACCATACCTTGTCGTGTGGACTGGGATGCCAGCAGCTTCGCGCAAGGGTGAAGCACGTCCGTCTGCTGCAATAACAAGTTTAGTAAGTGTTGTGCTCCCATCTGTCAGCCCAATACGAGCCTCCGCTGTACGAGTAAATAGGCTTTGTGCCCCAACTCCAGTTCTAAAATTTACATTTCTCAATGTTTGCAGTCTGTTTACTAATTCGCGTTTTAGTCGCCAATTAGGGAAGTTCCAACCAAACGGTGATTCAGAAAGGTCTGAGGCTCTGAATTCTTTCATGTCGCGTAGCCTACCATTCGGTCTGCCTGCATCAACTATCCGCATAGTTTCAAGAGCTGCAGAAAATGGTTCTAGTGGTTCCCAAATACCTGCAGCCATGAGCATTGCCCGGGCTGGTTGTAACAGCGCGGTGGTACGCATGTCAGCCCCAATTGTGTCACTCTCTGTAATGGGAGGTGTTGGGTCAACGCAAATAACATCAAAGCCTGCCGTACCAAAGACAGCTGCTGCTGTCAGACCGGCAATACCACCACCAGAGATGAATATGTCGCAAATTGATGTTGTTGTCATTAATAACCTCCGAGATTACTAATTATAGAACGCTCTCACAAAAGGCCAAAGCGGCATCATGTCCTAACTCTGAAGGTTCCTTAAAAATCTGGTTAGATCATTCGTGTGATGGTGGATATGATTAGCAGGAAAAGGATTATCAGCCACGTGTATTGTTTTCATTCCCATGGAATGAGGTGCTATTAAATTTCGTGGTTCATCTTCAAACATTGCACCTTTACTGGAGTCTAGATTATCTTGAGTAAAAATTTCCTTAAAGGCTGCCGCTTCCGGCTTTGGTAGGAACTTTGCATTTTCAACACCATAAACAGCATCAAAAACACAAGAAAGTCCACGAGCTGCTAACACTCGCTCAGCGTAAGGAGCACAGCCATTTGTGTAAACAATTCTGCGGCCTGGCAGGGTATTGATTAGTGATGCAAGTTCAGGATCTGGTGTTAAATGATTAAGAGAGATGTCATGTACATCGTTTAAATAGGGCGCTGGGTCTATATGATGTTCGCGCATCAGCCCAGCAAGAGTGGTGCCGTAGGTTTTCCAATAGTGTACCCGCAGTCGATTTGCTTCAGTATATGCCACGCCTAATGAATTCATAACATAACGCGTCATTCGCACCTCGATTTGATCGAAGAGGCGCGCTGACGGGTGATACAAAGTATTATCGAGGTCAAAAACCCAAGATTTGATATTAGAAAATGAAGAATTTTGCATAAACATTTTAATACGGTCGTGATTGATTGTCCGCAAGGGCTTGGGGTTGCGCGTCATCGCCCGACCGCTCTAGAATATTGTTATAAATTAAAATTGAGGTTTCAATGGCATCTCCACGATTCCAACAGACTGATGCATATTCATTAATCCTAGATGCGATCGATTTTGGTACATATCGTCCAGGTGATAGGCTGGTTGAAAATGAACTTGCTGAACGGTTAGGGGTATCGCGGACGCCAGTGCGTGAGGCATTACAGCGTTTGGAGACGCAGTCACTATTGGAGCGCGACGGTCGCAGTTTAATAGTAGCTTCACTAGATCATAACCAAATGTCTGAACTCTATATTGTACGTCGTGAATTGGAAGGGCTAGCCGCATCCTTAGCCGCTCGCCACGCCACGACGGAGGAGGTTCGAATTCTACGCGAAATGGTAGAAGAAGATAATAAATTAATCGGTGACCCAGTCGCACTTTCGAGAGCGAACAAACGGTTTCATAAGCAATTACATTTGGCGTCTCATAATAGATACTTGGTGCAGCAACTGGATCTTGTGCATCGCACTATGGCGTTAATGACCACAACCTCCTTGACAGCTACAGGGCGAACAAAAATTGCGCAAGCAGAGCATGATGCAATTGTAACCGCGATTGAAGCCAATGATGAAGCAGCGGCAGGAAAAGCACTTCGAGACCATATCTCCGTCGCTTTCATGACGCGGTTGAAACAAGATGCGGATATCCGCAAGGAGAAAGACTGAATTTGAGAACTTTTTAGTATTGGATCTTGTGCTCTTAACAAGATGGTGATTTCCAGAAAAGTCCTAATACTCTGATAATGAAATGCATGTCAAAATGGCCTCCAGACTGTGAAAAAATTTCAGTATAGGTGAAGGCGACGTGGAACCACAGAGATTGAAATTCTAAATTAAACCAGCATGAAGATGACGAGAAAACTCGTTGTTACCACCCATCAATTTAGATATCCAAAACGTTTTCAAAAGCTATCAAATTAATTTTTTCTTTCACGCATAGCCTCCGCAAAACGTTCAAACAGATAGTAGCTGTCTTGGGGGCCAGGACTGGCCTCAGGATGATATTGAACTGAGAAAATTGGTTTTCCCTGCAATTTTATTCCACAGTTTGAACCATCAAAAAGAGATTTGTGAGTTTCTAAAACATTATTTGGTAGGCTTTGACCGTCTACTGCAAAGCCATGATTCATGGATGTAATTTCTACTTTTCCCGTTTCCAAGTCTTTGACTGGGTGGTTGGCTCCATGATGCCCATGGTTCATTTTGATTGTTTTAGCTCCCAATGCCAATGCTAGCATTTGATGGCCCAAACAAATTCCAAATATAGGAAAATCCTCACTTAAAATGTCTTTGATCATTGGTACAGCATATGCTCCAGTTGCCGCGGGATCACCCGGCCCATTTGATAGAAAAACTCCATCTGGGGAGTGGGCCATTATATCATCGGCAGAAGCTGTCGCAGGTAAAACTGTGACATCACAGCCTGCGGATGCAAGGCATCTCAGTATGTTATGCTTGGCCCCAAAGTCAACTGCGACAACCTTGTGAGCTGCCTCAGTCAAGGGTTTGTATCCGTCAGGCCAAGCCCATCTCTTCTCATTCCAGCGATATGATTGGGCGCAAGTTACTTCTTTTGCCAAATCCATCCCTTCCAGACCCGCAAAGTTGCGTGCTGCCTGTAGCAAGGATTCTACATCAATATTTCCGTCTGGATCGTGGGCTAATGCTGCGTGGGGCGCTCCGGACTGCCGAATTGCACGGGTTAGGCGTCGTGTATCAACTCCTCCGATTGCGATACGTCCTCGTGCAGACAACCAGTCCGATAAATTTTGTGCTGACCTCCAATTAGATGGATCTGTTGGTAGCCACTTTACAACCATGCCAGACGCAACAGGATCTGCCGTTTCATCATCTTCAGGGTTTACGCCTACATTGCCTATATGTGGAAAGGTGAAGGTTACAATCTGGCCAGCATATGAGGGATCTGTCATGATTTCTTGATAACCCGTCATAGAAGTATTGAAGCAAAGTTCTGCTTGTGTTTGGCCCTTAGAGCCAAAGCCAGCCCCAAAAAATAGTGTTCCGTCTGCTAAAGCAAGACAGGCAGTTGGTTTGGTCGACGAAAGAGTATTCATGGGCAAATCTTTTCGCGGTGCAGTGCAGTGAAGCGAGGAGAGACGACATTTGCGCAGAAACTATGCGCCAAGCTAAGTGGGGTCAAGGAAGATTAGTAATTTATAGAACACCACTATTTCAGCAGCTTAGAAGCTTCATCTGCTCTTGCTTCAACCTTTGGGTTGGCGTATCGTGGCAAACTTACACATTGCCCATAGGGTGGAGTTCAAATGGAATTGCGTACTAAGATTTCTACTGCTCTTAAGCAGGCGATGAAAGATAAAGATGCAGCCCGGTTGTCGACACTGCGATTAATAAATGCTGCGATTAAAGATAAAGATATAGATGCTCGCGCAGCGGGGCAGGAAGCAGGTGTGAGTGAAAATGAAGTATTGGCCATCCTTGGAAAAATGACCAAACAGCGAGTTGAAAGTGCAGGAACTTACGAAGAGGCCGGCCGATTAGATCTTTCTGAGCGAGAGCTGGAAGAAATTCGAGTTATTGAAGAGTTTTTACCAAAACAATTGGGTGAAGCTGCATCCATTAAGGCTGTCGAAAACGCCATTATCGAAGCTAGAGCCGAAGGAATTAGGGATATGGGGAAAGTTATGGGTCTTCTCAAGGCAAAATATGCTGGACAGATGGACTTTGGCTCTGTTGGGCCTTTAGTTAAAAAACGCCTTTGCTCATAGCATTTAACTAAGGTCGTAAGTAATATTATTTTCAAAAAAAATCAGTAATTAATTTATTATCAAATATTAAACGACACATACTCGTTGTGATAAAGCGAAACAAGTTGTCCTTAAGGTTAAAAATTAACTTCAAAATTTTGCTCGTTCAATTACTTTTGCCACATTTCAAATAATTACATAGTCACACATCATTGACGCCTTAATGCTTCTAATAGCTCATGATAGACAGCAATTCGTTCTTCTTCTGTCAGAAATGCACCAATCTCAACTTCGCGGCCTTTGCCTTTGAGTGTAACATAATGCGGCAGTGGACCCTGATCATCGTATTTAGTAACTTGGGTCCAATACCTATTACAAACCCACTCCCTAATTTTTCCATTTGCGTCGGTCCGCGCTAGGTGCGTTTCATCTAATGAGAGAGTTAACTTTTCAAAAATCTGACGAGATTGTTGGTTTTGTTTGAGTGCAAAGTATATGCCCCAAACAGCCAGCAACAGAAATGGTAATAAGCCCCATAAAACTGCGCTTCCCAACAATGGAAATGCTGGAATGAGTATTAAGATAAATGTTATTAGCACAAAAGCGACAAAGCCGTGTTTAGATAAAGAGTTATGAGGCCAAAGCTGTAGCTCTTGCACGTCCGCGTTATCGTGATTAGTCCATTGGTAGGGCATACCTATTGATATAGTCGAACCAAAAGGACTGTCTATTGGCAGGTTGTCGCGGGTTCTGGCAGCCATTTATGAGCTGCTAAAATGTTTTGGCCGTTACTGAACAACACAGGCGCTAACTTAAAAAATGTATTTTTGTGACTGAATAACCCGTTAGTATAGTCAACTTTATAAAGAATAAAAGCTCCGACTAAGGTCGGAGCTTTTTAATAAGAAACCCTACTAGGTTATTTAGTGTGAGTGCTGCTTATCCCACTCTTCCTGCTTTGGCAGGATTTCGAAAGTGTGCTCTGGTGGTGGGCTAGGCAGTGTCCACTCCAATGTGTCCGCATACTCGTTCCAAGGGTTAGCTTCAGTAGACTTTGCACCACGCAGTAATGACCAAGCTACAATACCAAAGAAAAATAAGAACGATGCAAAGCTGAGAAAAGCTCCCCATGATGACCATACATTCCAGTATGCAAAAGCTTCCGGATAGTCGATGTAACGACGAGGCATCCCTTGACGGCCTAGAAAGTGTTGAGGGAAAAACGTCAAATTTGCACCAATAAACATCGCCCAAAAGTGTAACTTTCCCGCCCATTCGGGATACATACGGCCTGTCATTTTTGGAAAGTAAAAGTAAACACCGGCAAAGATGGCAAAAACAGCACCAAGGGACATAACATAGTGGAAATGCGCAACCACGTAATATGTGTCGTGATAATACCGGTCTACTGCTGCTTGGCTAAGAACAATGCCTGTTACGCCACCTACGGTAAACAAAAACAGGAACCCAAATGCCCAAAGCATAGGTGTTTTCAATTCAACTGATCCGCCCCACATGGTAGCAATCCAACTAAAGACCTTCACTCCAGTGGGGACGGCAATGACCATAGTTGCCAACATAAAATAGGCTTGCTGGTTAATTGACATCCCAACTGTATACATGTGGTGAGCCCATACAACAAAACCTAAGGCTCCAATTGCTATGATAGCCCACACCATCGGCAGATAGCCGAAGATAGGTTTACGTGAAAAAGTTGCAATCACGTGGCTAATAATGCCGAAACCTGGTAGAATAATAATGTAAACCTCTGGATGACCAAAGAACCAAAGAATGTGTTGATAAAGAACCGGATCACCACCACCTGCGGGGTCAAAAAACGTAAAGCCAAAATTTCTGTCCATCAAAAGCATAGTGATAGCTCCGGCTAAAACTGGTAATGACAGAAGAATAAGCCAACTAGTTATGAAAATTGACCAACTAAACAAAGGCACTTTGAACAATGACATTCCTGGAGCGCGCATGTTTAGAAACGTCGTAATCATGTTTATAGCGCCCAGAATTGAGCTTGCGCCGGATACGTGTACCGCGAAAATAGCTAGATCCATAGACATTCCGGCTTCGTTGGTGGACAGTGGCGGATACAGAACCCATCCTACGCCTGATCCCAGTTGACCGTTGCCCCCAGGCGCCAAAACCGAACAAATCGCGAGTGTGGTACCAGCAACATACATCCAAAAGGACAAGTTATTCATTCGTGGGAATGCCATATCGGGAGCACCAATTTGAAGTGGCATAAAGTAGTTTCCAAAACCACCAAATAGCGCTGGAATAACAACAAAAAACATCATTAGAATGCCGTGCCCTGTAATCAGAACATTCCATAAATGTCCGTTTGGCGTACACTCACCGACTGCGGCGGCTGTTAGCCGTGCGCCTTCCATACACATATACTGGACACCAGGATCCATAAGTTCGAGGCGCATGTAAACGGTAAATGCCACAGAAACGAAACCGACTAAGGCGGATACGACTAAATATAATATACCAATGTCTTTATGGTTCGTAGACATAAACCAGCGGGTAAAAAACCCGCGATTATCTTCATGATCGTGTCCGTGAATGGCTGCGTCGGCCATGCGATGCCTCCTGCTTTAAAATTTTTATCGTGCAAAAGAAATAATCGCCTGCACCTCTCTCAAGTGTTTTAGCTATTTGGCTCCGCTGCATCAATGGCAGATTAGCATCTTTTGCGGGATGAATTGTCGCGTGTGTGATTTTGAATTTACCGTTTTTGCTATGCCGCAATAATACGAAGTCTGCCAAGGCGTAGGTTGTTTAAACTTGTTACAGGTAACCTCCACCGCGAAAAATTAACTTTCTGCTTTTCGAATATTACTACGACAAGTTTTTAAAATCATTTTGTATTTAAATCTTTTGATATTTTTCATGCATTTAACTGAAGAGTTTGTATGCGTGCATTGCTTACTGCGGTTTGGTGAATACGTCGTTAAAACAAATCTTTAGTGCTACATCCAAGTCATTCATTGTAACTGGTAGGCCCAAATCAACAAGGCTTGTTACACCATGGCCTTGGATTCCGCAGGGCACAATACCATCAAAATGACTTAAATCAGGTTCAACATTTATAGAAAGTCCGTGGAAGCTTACCCATTTTCGTAATCGAATGCCGATTGCCGCAATTTTATCCTCAGGGATCTTACCATTCGGTAAACATGGTCGTTCCGGACGTGTTACCCAGACCCCGACGCGGTCTTCACGTATTACGCCTTGCACATTGAAATTTTCCAATGTCGCAATTACCCATTTCTCTAAAGATAATATGAATTTTCTCACATCATGCCCTCGTTCGCCAACGTTCAGCATCGTATATGCAATGCGCTGGCCAGGACCGTGATATGTATATTGTCCTCCACGCCGCGTTTGATAAACCTTAAACTTGTCAGGTTCTTTTAGATCAGCAATTTTAGCCGAGGTGCCGGCGGTATAAAGCGCGGGATGTTCGAGCAACCAAACACACTCATCGGCCTGTCCTGCAGCGATTGCTGTGGCGCGAGCATCCATCCATGCCTCTGCCTCGCGATAATCTGTCATGCCAGGCGTGGTTATCCATTCAACCATTGGATTTCTTTAACTTGGATTTATCATTTAGCATTTTATAACGGTGAAGTAGCAGTTTACCTGAGGTGTTTGTTTCGGCAGTTTCTCTTTGCTCGCAAAAACGATTTTTCAAATATGAATTTATCAGCATGTTTTCGCCTCTTATAAATATTTACATTAAAAACTTGGCAAATAGTAAACAAACAGCTTATTTTATTTTCTAATAAGGAGTTAAATCATGGTTTCCAAGATCATTACAGCCTCAACGGTGGTGTTATCACTTTCATTTATGCCTGTTGACAGGGCGCAAGCAGACAAGGCGGGAGCTTTCGCCGCAGGAGCTTTAATTGGTGGTCTTGTTGGTCACGCTATTACCAAAGAAAATCAACGTAAAAAAGCAGCGGCAACAAGACAAAGCACGACGCAGCGCTCTGTCAAACCCAGTGTTCCGGCGACTAACGAAGGTCGCCAGATACAAGCATCACTTAATTATTTTGGATTTGATGCTGGAAAGGTTGATGGGCAGTTAGGTCGTCGGTCACGTAATGCTGTTTCCTCCTACCAAGCGTATCTTGGCTACCCGATCACTGGCCAATTAACTCCATTTGAGCAAACCCTTTTATTTTCATCTTTCAATCGAGCGCAGGCTGGCGGCTACAGTACAACGCAACAAGCGGCCCAACATCCTGATGGTACCCGCGGACTTCTAAAGTTGTATCGTTCTGAAATGGCTGGAACAACAACTGCTCCTGCTGCCAATGTGACTGTGGCTGCTGCACCGGCTCCGGCGGCAGTAGAGCCCGAAGTGACGTCAACTTCAGCGTTGCCTAATTTCTTAGATAATGGATCAGGTCCGTCTTTAACTGCCCATTGCAACATGATCTCTTTAATCACCAATACTAATGGCGGTTTTAAAACTGCTGCTACAATGACAGATCCGAATGCCGCGCTTAACGAGCAGTTTTGTTTGGCGCGAACCTATGCGATATCGAATAGTGAAAACCTGATAACAAAAGTTCAGGCTGTAACGTCGGATCAAGTTGTTGAACAGTGCAAGCAGTTTGGACCAGTTATGCAGCCATTTGTGGCATCTTTACCTGTGAAGCCTTTAGCTTCTGTTACACAAGATGTTGTGGCATTTTTACCGTCTACAGGTATGCCGCTGTCACAACTACAGGTTACAGCTCAAATTTGTTTGGGTGTTGGATACCGTATTGATGATATGAATGTTGCTCTGGGATCTGCTTTACTTCTCTATGCTACTGGCGATCGCGTTTATGCTGAATTGATAGGGCACCATTTGGCGCAAGGTTTTGGCACTACAAGACAAATTGATGCTGCTCGTTTTTGGTATGCGGATGCCTTAAGCGCGTTGGACGCAGGTTCACCTGCTGTTTTTGCACCTGGGCAACCTGAGCGTACGGAACTGTTGCGTAAAGCTTCCATGTCGCTGGGTATTAGTACGGGAAGTATTGCTCCGGCAAACACGCAACCACAAGCGGCATCCCTTCCAGCTTTTGGCATCGTAAGCGAGTAGAATATTCAATAATAATTTTGAGCGTTAAAAATGCTTTAGATATTTTTAACGCTCGAATTTTCTTGTAAACGCCTATTGGCATCAGGGACTTTCATCGCTAAAGATCCAAAAAGAGTTGGGGCATGCGGCCGTGGCGGAATTGGTAGACGCGCAGCGTTGAGGTCGCTGTGAGGTAACACTCGTGCGAGTTCGAGTCTCGCCGGCCGCACCATAAATTTAAGTAAAGGCATACAAATTAAATGCTTATTTAATATTTTTTGCTTTTGATCCCAAATATTACCCTAATCACTTTCTGGCATTTAAGCAGTTAATTGGCCTCCTTTTTGGGGGTAAAAGTGCATTTCACCAGAAGTTACGCATGTGATGTTCGTCCAAAGAGTGATCATTTTGACGAAACTGCTGCTTTCATGTTCGTTATCTGAAAAACAGTATGTGCGGCTATAAATTTGATCAAAAGCTGCCCACAGAAGGTGACGCCACTTGGTATGCGACGAACTTTGGGCTAATTTTGACTTTTATGAGATGTTAAATCAATCCGTAGGCAGGAAAACAGTATTTACTAAACCTCCTAGATCAAATCCTCAAATCTGTCCAACAAGCGCTGATGACAGGCACGTTGGTAATTTACATTCTCGTGGTAATTTAATCTTGATATCGTAGTGAGACTATGTTTTTTATCATAACAGATTGGGGGTAAATTATGTATTTTTCAAGCAATCGTTTTGGAGTTTTCGTGGCTTTCATTTCAGCATTAATTGTCGGCCAGCAGGCACTAGGACAGCATTCACTCCCTGTTGGTAAGTGGAGTGCTGATCCAAATGACTGTAGCGTCACGGAGTATGAAACTGACAGCGTTTATTTTGATGAAACTTCCATAACTTTTGCAACTAAGTCATGCGATATAAAAGATCAAAGTGGTTCCTTGATAAACCCATTATATATCCACATCGAAATGTCTTGTTTCGAAGAAGGTGAGGAATATGTTGAAAAAATGACGGTTGCATTTTCCGGAACAGATACTTTTCAACATATTGATACCGGCCAAGAATACACAAAATGCCCACAATAACTTTAAAATTACTGTAGCGTCTCCTGTGAGAACTTGTGGGTCCCAACAAGATAAGAGAGTTTCTCTGTGTGATCCTAACCAATTAGAAGCGAGACATGCTTTAGGTAAGTAAAAATTATTAGTGGAATTTCGATGTCAAGATTATTGCTGTTGTCATCGCGTCATAATTCTTCGCCGCTTGTAGATATGTACGGGCTCTCGGGAGACTTCCTGTAATTTCCCTGATTTGGGATGGAGGGATGTCTATCAAAAGCATGGCGAAGCTGGGTTGAAGAATGCCAAATCAATCCCCAGGAATCCTGCCAATCAAACACCAACTGAGATTGTCTAGAAGGTTCTGTATCTGCGTCGCAAGTATCACCTCGGGCCAATCAGGATCGTCTGGTATTTGGCGCGTTATCATGGCATCAAAATCTCAGACGCCGGCGTATACCGTATCCTCAAGCGCAACGGCCTTAACCGGCTACCCAGAGGCACACGAATGCGCAAACTGCACACCAAACGCTATCAAAAGCAGGTGCCGGGCCATCACATTCAAGTAGATGTTAAGTTCTTGACGTTCATAGGGAAAAGCGGCGAAAAGGTCCGTCGCTTCCAATACACGGCAATCGACGATGCAACCAGAGTTCGCGCCCTCAAGGTCTACGAGAAGCATACCCAAGCAAATGCGATTAACTTCATTGACCACATCATCGAAAAGTTCCCATTCCGCATTCGTGAAGTCCGTACCGATAATGGTCACGAATTCCAGGCCAAGTTCCATTGGCATGTTGAAGACCTCGGGATCAGGCACGCCTACATAAAGCGCGGCACACCGCAATTGAGCGGCAAAGTCGAAAGATCCCACCAGTCCGATCAGCAGGAGTTTTATCAGCTCCTCAGTTACAAAGGTGACGTCGATCTGGAGGCAAAACTCGACGAATGGGAACGGTTCTACAACTTCGCCCGACCACACGGCGCGCACAATGGCCAGGCCTCTTACGAAGCTCTCAGAGACAAGCTACAGTAGCAACGCAAGTGTCCCGAAGGTTCGTCTAGGTTACAAGTGTCTGCCGTCAGTACTAATGGGTCCAAATAGGTGCTGACTGCAGCCAAAAATCGAAGCTTGGCCCACGTTCATATGACCAAACATTAACGCGACCAGTTCGATTCTATTTAGACCGCAATCAGAACATTTGATCATTCCAAAGAAAACTGCATTATTCGAAAAACATGATGTGATGGAGTGCAGTGAAAATGGCGAAGATTAACTGGGATAAGAGCATAGAACTGGATAAGCTCGCAGAGTTATCAATCAAGACTGGTGTGTCACTGCAGCCCGGTCAAGATCTACTGATCACAGCGCCCATTGAAGCTGCACCCTTAGTTCGCCGCTTGGCATATCATGCCTACAAGGCTGGAGCTGGGATAGTTACCACTCTCTACACCGACCCTGAGGTCGTTCTTGCACGTTATCAACACGCCCCGAAAGACTCTTTTGAGAAGGTTACAGACTGGTTATTTGAAGGTATGGCCGTTGCGTTTGACAACAACACAGCTCGTTTGGCTGTCGTCGGTGATGACCCAATGCTTTTGGCGGAGCAAGATCCAGAAGATGTGGGTAAAGCCAACAAAGCGGTATCCAAAGCATCGTCACCACTACGTGAGAGAATTACACGTTTCGATGTGAACTGGAACATCATCGCATGGCCGGGAACGCAGTGGGCAAAACGCGTATTTCCAAACCTAAGCGACGAAGAAGCGCAACTGGCGCTTGCTGATGCTATCTTTGCCGCGTCAAGGGTGCAGTCCCCCGATCCAATGGCAGCCTGGGTAGAACACAACAACCGCCTTCGCGAACGAACAGATTGGTTGAATGACCAAAACTTTGAAGCATTGCGTTTTTATGGCGATGATACAGACCTCACCGTCGGGTTGGCGAACAAACATGAATGGGCGGGAGGCGCCTCGACAGCACGCAATGGCGTTACATGTAATCCAAACATACCAACGGAAGAAGTATTCACTACACCGCACTCGCTCAAGGTTAACGGGTATGTAAAATCAACCAAGCCACTGTCTCATCAGGGCACTCTTATAGAAGATATTTCTGTCACATTCAAAGATGGTGTCATCACAGAAGCAAGCGCTTCCAAGGGTGAAGAAGTATTCTTGAAGCTTCTTGATACCGATGAGGGAGCACGCCGCCTTGGTGAGGTCGCTCTTGTTCCTCATGGGTCACCAATATCTCAAAGCAATTTGCTCTTCTACAATACGCTATTTGATGAAAATGCGGCTTGCCACATAGCGCTTGGTCAGTGTTACTCAAAGTGTTTCCGAAACGGAGACAAGTTAACCAGCAAAGAGGTAGAGCAGCATGGTGGTAATAGTAGCATGATCCACGTCGATTGGATGATTGGTTCTGAAACCATGAACATTGATGGATTGGATGTAAAAGGGAATGTAACGCCAGTGTTCAGAAATGGTGAGTGGGCTGAAAAATAAAATATTTATCGCCCATTAGTGTCTGACTTCAAACAGTTTTATTTAATTGATAAATACTGAAAGACCGCTAATTGATGCAAATTATCGCTACTAATGCCAAGCAGGTACACTAAGCTCTACGTTGACTTTCATAAATCAAGAAAACCGCAAGAGCGGGCAACACTATCGCACCGCTGATCAACATCATTATGCTTGGGCTTTCGCCAATTCCCCACCAGACCCAAAGTGGGCCTAAAACCGTTTCTGAAAGCATAATAAGGCTGACCGTTGAGGATGATACATATCGTGCAGCGTAGGAGAGTGTAACAAAAGACAGGGGTAAAATAAACATGCCTGTTAGCGCAATTGCCGCCATATTAGGTAAAGGAGGCCAATAAAGCGTTTCGGCGAACACTATGCCTAACCCAGCGGCGCAAATTGCGCCAATTGCCATAGCCAAAACGAAGGGCGCCTCTTTGTCTTTGCGTATAATAGTGAAATTCACCGCTAGCGCGAAAGCAACACCTAGCCCCAAACATAAGCCCAACAAGGTATTGGCATCCAGTACAACGCCCTCACCATCTTTCCCAAGCACAGACATAAACAGCCCTAAAAATACTATGGTTGCAGTAGTAAGCGTAAGTTTTGAGAGAGGCTCGTTTAAAATAATTTTGGATAAAACAGCAGCAAAAATCGGCACCGTTGCCACGCCAATAAGCACAACCGCCACCGGGGCCAAGGCAATTGCTAGACTGAAAAGTGCAGCATTGAAAATTTGGCAGATGACAAGAATAATAAAGTTGAGCGTAAAGGTTTTTGGCCATCCACGTCGACCGCTAACCATAACCCAAATAAAAAGATAAGCCAGACCGCTTAGGCCACCACGCCAAACAAGCATATTCCATCCATCCAACTGTGAGAGGCGCATAAACAAGGTGTCTGGCGTTAAAAATAACGCACCAAATGTAGCCAGAACCAAACCAATTGTTGTTCGGCTTTGCTTAAACTTCATCCAACAGTCTTCAAAATAAGAGGCATTAATAATAAACCTTGAAGTTAGTATTCAAAGCTAGTTGTGCGCAGGCCATCCCCTCGATTTCAAGCACTCTCATCAAGTTGTACAACCATTTTAATTTTTCTTCCAAGCCCAGCATCCCAATGCCAGTACCTCTGCTTACTTGGGATAACCCCACAAATTCCTACTTAAAGGTCAGCAACATCACCATTATGCTGTAGGATCAGGTCTACATGGCCGCGGAAGACCATCTGACCTGCTGGGACTCTTGCAGTGATGCCTATATTGGAACCCGTGACTGTGTTGTCTTTTTCAAGAATAGACTGGCACTGTAAGTCTCACCCTTTACTTCATTGAGATATCCATAAAATTTAGATTGCAACTGCAACTGTTGGTGCCACAGTCAGAAAATCACGGCAATTGGCCACCAGTTTAACAACCGTATTATTAATTTCATAGATTAATTGCACTACGTTTATCGAGTTATCACTTGTGGAGCGCAGGCCAATAAAAACAATTTCAATCATCAAAAACAGCAGTACCAGCAGTACCAGCAAAAACGTGAAACCTTTTAAAGCAGATTATTCAATAGAGTTTTAAATTTTATGGTCTCCGCTATCGGCAGTTACACTGCTTTCCTACCGATTTATTTATAACGTAAAATCATTATTTTATCAGAATAAATGCTAATGTATAACTCTCGAAAATCGGTAAAGGTAGACGTTGTCTAGGCGGTATGTAACACTCAATTAAAACCATCGTGAGAGCTTATGTCTAAGGGAAAAATTGAACGTAAAATTGCTGTCATTTTTGCGACTGATGTCGTTGGTTACAGCAAGCATATGGAAGCTGAAGAAAGCGAAACCATACACAATTTGCGTGAATGTGAGGCCATTCTTACAGGTCTATTTGAAAAGCATGATGGTCGATTATTCAACACTGGCGGAGATTCTTTCTTAGCGGAATTTCCAAGTGCCGTGTCAGCTGTTGAATGCGCGGTTGAGTTCCAAAACGCTATCAAGAAAAGAAATGCCTCTGACGAGGCGTCTGTAAAATTAGAGTTCCGGATAGGAATTAACTCAGGAGACGTCGTTAAAGAGAAGGACAATCTTTTAGGAGATGGAGTAAATATCGCCGCAAGGTTAGAGGCATTGGCACAAACCAACGGGATCACCATTTCAAAAGTTATTTATGATTACGTAAAAGGAAAAACTAAGTACGACTTCAAAGATATTGGCGTTCAAAAAGTAAAGCTAAACGAGTTTCACGCATTTGATCTTCTTCTCGAACCCTCACAGAAAAGAAAAATCAAACGTGATAGAACTGTTCCAAAGTTCTTGATCGCCTCTGTGTTGGCCGTGCTGCTTGTATTAGGCGTTTACTTTTTTTCAATTTCACAAAATGCAAATGAACAGGCTTCTACCCAAGCTGATTCTCAAGCAGTAATCTCCTCTCTGCCTGTAATTTTAGTATACCCTTTTGAAGACCTTGGCGCTTCTATGACGAAAGGCGATCTCAGCCTAGCATTTACGGAGAGCCTGATTTCAAGTCTTTCCCGATATAGTCGGATTAGTGTTCTCTCAAGTAGCACCAGTATGGACGCCAAAGCGAAGGATGCAAAAGATCCATTCATAAAAAAAATGTACAATGCTGACTACGTCGTAAGGGGATCAATTCAAACATTATCTGATCAATCACGGATACAGATGCAACTTACAGATTTGGAACTGAACAAAGTTGTTTGGACAGACAAAGTTGATTTTTCATCAAACCAAATATTTGAAGTTCAAGATACCATTGGCGATAAAATTCTGACCCATTTGCAGATTAATGCAGTCGACGGTGGGGAAGTTAAAAGTTGGGCAGCCAAATTCGGAACTGCTGAAAGACTTACACTATTTTTAAATTCCAGGAAAGAATGGTTCAAGTTTACTCCGGATGGATATAACAACCATACCGACATTGTTCGGTTATTAGAAGATCAGATGGGTGCGGATAACCCCGCATTATATAACATCAAGGCTTGGAACCTTTTTCTTAAAAGAGCAGTCGGGCTTGCGCCTGACTTGGAGAAAAATGGAGCCGAAATTATCCGAATCTCAAATTTAGATGTTGCCGAAAATCAGGACGTAACAGCATATATACTGAGAGCCCTAGTGGAGTTCAGATTAGGATCAAAAGACTGTGATTTATCAAAAGAATATGCACAAAAGGCATTTGATTTGGGGGCTACGGTAGATACCTTTATTGTAGGCGGTACTATTTGGGTCGAATGCGGGGACTTGAAAGAGGGAACACAATTTTTCGAAAACGCTTTGCGATTACAGCCCAACGATAGTGGCTGGAATATAGCAAAACGACTTATTCCAATGTATTATTTGCAGGGAGAATATGAAAAGATCAGTGCGCTAGTTGAACCGCACGTTAATGCTGTAGATATTGCGCCCGAAATGCTTGCTTTTTACGCATTTAGCACAAACGAGGCGGGAGATAGCAGTAAGGCGAAAGAATTACTTAGCAGAGCCAAAGATATGGGGCTTACAAAGATGTCGCTTGAGAGAGTGATCAGAGATCCTGAAAGTACAAACGAGTTTGTTTCTAGGCTATCAAGTATCGGTGGTATTGAGTGATGTACCATTAATTCAAAATTTACGCAGCAAAATAGTAATTAGCCTACCCCACAAAAAGGCTACCTCATACTACCATTCCAGGGACCACCTTGACTTTTACGACAGTCAGCCCAATCCCCCCTAAATTCATAATCCGTTTTTAAATAGCCACTAATAGACCCATAGCAGCTAGTCGCGTACCCACTTCTTGTTTTTGCAGCTTTAGGGCAATTACAATTGCCAGTTCTAGCCCACCAACCTTCATAATAACTACCGTTAGGCGACATGACTATAATGCCGTCTTCTTTATTATTAAAAAAGCCGATAAACCTATTACTGTTGTCTACCCTTACAGTAACAGGGCCCCAAGTTGTATCCCAAGTTTCTGCAGACACAATTGTCGAATGCACAAACATTAAAGATATAATAGTTAATAAGGCTATTTTTTCATACGCTCCCCTCAATTTTTGACCTATGGTAACACATAAAATAAGTGTCAAAACATGCTGTACAACTTCTAATTACTCATATTTTGAAGCTTTTAAAAACACTCATAAATTAAGATTCACCAAATTTAAAAGAGCAGGTAGCAGACGTTATCGTGTTCGCTGTAAGCGTTATTATAACTAATAATCTGAACATTGTAGCACTTTTCCAGCGGTGTGTTTTACCAAACTGCCTTCAACCGAACACTGGAAAAGGTAAGAGACACCTCACAGCACAAGCCATCCACTGGCCTGCAATGGTATTGGCATATCCGTTGTCAAAGTATTTGGGTCCAATGCCGTCCGGGATGACAAAATGATCGAAAGCGCGATCTTCTTTTTCGATCTTGGCCCCTACACTACAGCACTCTGGGCGTTCTGATGCTTATGATCTTCTTCATGAGATTCTTCCTCGAATGGGTCGGAATAAGTTTCCCGACGCCGCGCTTTGGATAGTCACTGTTATATATCAAGGGCGTGCCCATCCGAGATCACGATCCGTATGATCTATCGCGGCATCGTCCCTTTCGTTGATGCAACTGGCCGGTCTTGCTATCCTGACCATCTGGCCCAATTCGGTACTGTGATTCCCAACAACCGTCTTTGGAAATTAATGGAGACTATAATGAACAATCCTCACTCTGATCCTGGAGTAACTTGCTTACCGGGTCTACGCGGTCGGCGCGTAGTGGTCACCGCGGGAGCCAGCGGGATCGGGTTTGCAATCGCACGGTTCCTGCACACACAAGGCGCGCAACTCGCAATTTGCGACGTTGACACAGCGGCGCTGAAGACCGCCAGTACAAGCCTTGGGAATTGTCTCGCCTTGCCTGCAGATGTGTCCGACGACGCGGCGGTGGATACCTTCTTTGACGCAGTGCAAGACCAAATGGACGGCTTGGACGCACTTGTGAACAATGCTGGCATAGCGGGACCGACAGGCAAGATCGAAGATCTGACGCCGTCAGATTGGCGACGCTGTATCGATATTTGTTTGACAGGGCAATTTTTGTGCGCACGCCGGGCTGTGCCGATGATCAAAGCCGCTGGTGGCGGCGCGCTCATCAATATGGGTTCGGCAGCCTCCAAGCATGGCTACGCCTTCCGCACGCCCTATTCAGCCGCAAAATTTGGCGTGATCGGCTTGACACAAAGCCTCGCCAAGGAACTCGGGCCAGATAATATCCGGGTCAACGCCATCCTGCCAGGCATCGTCGAGGGGCCACGTATGGAAGGTGTTATCCAGGCCCGTGCCAAGGCGACCGGTGTTAACTACGGAGAGATGGAGACAGAATATCTGCGCAACATCTCTTTACGCAGAATGGTGTCGTCCAACGATGTCGCCAGCACTGCCGCAGTCCTGATCTCGGATCTTGGAGCCAATCTGTCAGGTCAGTCACTGGCCGTCGATGGCAATGTTGAAAACCTTTAAAACGCGAGATACACCCATGAGCACCCCAAATCAACACGCAGGAAAAGTCATCATCACCTGCGCCGTAACCGGCGCAATTCACACGCCGTCAATGTCTCCACATCTTCCAGTGACAGCTGAGGAAATCATCGCAGAATCGCTAAACGCCGCAGAAGCCGGTGCTGCGATCCTGCATCTGCACGCACGCCATCCCGACGGCCGGCCGGATCAAAGCCCCGAAGGATTCGCGGCCTTCTTGCCTAGGATCAAGCAAGGCACCAATGCGGTGGTGAATATCACCACGGGAGGCAGCCCCTATATGAGCGTTACCGAACGCGCCGCCCCTGCCGCAATTCACCAGCCAGAACTCGCCTCACTCAATATGGGATCGATGAATTTTGGCCTCTACCCTATGTTGAACCGGTACAAGGAATTCAAGTACGACTGGGAACGCGCGCATCTAGAAGGTTCGCGCGATCTTGTCTTTCGCAACTCGTTTAAGGATATCGAATACGTACTGGAAACTTGCTACGGAAACGGCACACGCTTCGAATTTGAATGCTACGACACATCCCATCTCTATAATTTGGCACATTTTGCGGATCGCGGCCTGATCAAGGCACCTTTCTTTGTTCAATCAGTCTTTGGTCTACTTGGTGGGATTGGCGGCCATCCCGAGGATGTCATGCATATGAAACGCACCGCCGACCGGCTGTTTGGCTCTGATTTCCGCTGGTCAGTGCTCGGCGCAGGTTCCAACCAATTCCGCATCGCCACACAGGCCGCCGCCCTAGGCGGCAATGTGCGCGTTGGGTTGGAAGACAGCCTTTGGGCTGGCCGCGGAGAGCTTGCCACCTCCAACGCCATACAAGTCAGCAAAGTGCGTACGATCCTTGAAGGTCTAGGCCTTCAGATCGCAACACCGGATGAAGCCCGTGAAATCCTCGACCTCAAAGGTGGTGATCAAGTTGCGTTTTGAACCGCGCTCGATCCCAGCCACTACCCGCGAACTCCTCTTTGATGACCGCTGGGGCGCAATTTGATTAAAAAAGTTCCACCACTGGCCACTGCTGCAGATTTTATCCCAGATGGAGCAATAGCTGAGCTGTAAATTAAGCATTTCAAGGAGAGTGAATATGACCAAGATAGCCACCATAGGGTGCGGTCTAATCGGCCAGGGATGGGCCACCGTGTTTGCCCAGGCAGGGTTTGACGTAGTGATGTATGATATTTCGCCCGAGGCAGCAGAGCACGCCCTTAGTGCCATGGAAAAGCGGGTGGCCGATCTGGTTGCCTTCGACCTAATCTCACCCTCTGATGCCCCTGCTATCTTGAACCGGCTCACAGTCGTGACAAGTCTCGAAGAAGCTTTGCAAGGCGTGGTCTATATTCAGGAAAGTGGACCTGAACGCATCGAGATTAAACGCGAGATCACCGAAAGACTGGACGCGCTTGCGGCCCCTGACGTGCCCATCGGAAGCTCAACGTCCGGCATTTCGGCATCGCGTTATTGCGAGGATATCGTCGGACGGCATCGCTGCCTTGTTGTGCACCCGATCAATCCACCGCACCTTATCCCAGCGGTCGAGATCGTGCCGACCCCGTGGACCGACGACAACATCATGTCCACAACGAAAAATCTTATGCAGACCTGCGGGCGCGAAACTATCGTTCTGTCGAAGGAAATCGATGGTTTTGTAGTCAATCGTCTTCAGGGTGCGCTGTTGGAAGAAGCATTCAAGCTGGTGGGCAGCGGCATCGTATCAGGCGCAGATCTCGACAAGGCCATTTGCGATGGACTCGGTCTGCGCTGGTCCTTCATGGGACCGATGCAAACGATCCATCTCAATGCGCCGGAGGGAGTCGAACAATATGTCGAACGTTACGGCACAATGTATCGCGACTTTGGTCTTGGTTCCTACGATGAAGTTGACTGGAAGGAAGTCGTCGAATCGGCCTTAAAGGTTCAATTAGAAACTCTAATCCCCGTTGCAGATATTCCCACAAAGCAAGCGGAACGTGACCGAAAGTTGATGGCTCTGCTGCGCCACAAAGCGCGAGAGCAGTCCGAACACCGATCTGGTCCCAACACACCTCCGGAATAACTAAACATGTTTAACCAACAAATCCTAAAACTTCATGAGAGCGACAATATTGCAGTGGTCCTGCGACAGATCGGCTCCAAAACTTGGTTGCGTTAGTATCTGTTGCAGCCATGAAGACAGATTGGACCTTCGGGTTCGCGATAGCAACTTAGCTTCAGAAGTTTTCTTGAGTGTCTGCAGATATGCCGACTACGACCAACCACACTAACATACCAAACGTTCCCAGTTTTCACAGATAAAAGGGCCCATAAAAGGTCTGTACCCGTTACCGTTGTCAGCTCATCTGTCAAACAACCATCCTCAGAGATAGCGTGTATTGCGGCTTCACATCCGTACCTGACCGCCTGCATGCGGTCATCCCATGTCGCAGCCGCTTCCTTGTCTGTGTCGTACATAGCACGCAGTACAACTGACATGCCGTATATTTGGGGATGTAGCCGCCCCACCCTTCGATGAAGGCGCGCAATCACTCAATCCCTGAAGATGCGGAGCGACTTGGTGCCAGCCGTTCGTCTCCGTTCTTAACTGCATCAATGTGATGGATCGTTGCCACAAGCAGCTCTGCGCGATTCGGGAAATGCAGGCCTCACTCTATCTTGCTCATCGCAGATTTAATTTCATTCACAAACTCTACCGCCAAGCGCGACATGGGCGAGTCTTTGCGGGTCAACAAGCAAGCTGGAATCTCGATAGATTTCTCAAACTCGCGGACTTCCAGATCCATATTTGCAATCAATGCTGGTGTATAATGATCTACAATTGCAACACCGATTCCTGCGTTCGCCAATACAGCTGCGGTATGGCAATATCTAACCGAAACCCGCGGTGTATAAAGAACGCCTTTTTCGTCAAAGACCCGCCTAAGGACCATGCCGAACCGCCCCGCACTATCCAAACCGATATGACCGTGTTCAAAACAATCCATCGCTGAAATGACCGATACTCCGCTTAAGGCGTGACCCTTGGGGATTAGTGCGACCATTTTATCAGTCCGTAATACGGTAACGTCGATCGCTGGATGCGCATCAAGACCTAGACCAAACCCAATATCCACACTTCCCATTTCGACACCAGCAATTACATGTTCCAACCGCCGCACATCATACTGCACTGTGACACCTTCGCGTGTAGCCAAAAAATTCCGCAGCGCAGGCGGTACAACACTATGACCAAGTGGCGGTGTTGCCATTACCCGTAACTTGCCGGCGTGACCAGCACGAAGGTCGCGGACCCGCGTTTCAAGGTTGCGCAGATTGGAAAAGATCGGTTCAATCTCGGCAAAAAGAATACGGGCCTCTTGGGTTGGTTGCAGACGCCGGTTACGCCGATCGAACAGACTAAAACCTAGTTGCTCTTCGAGCTGTTTAATAGCGAGCGAAACAGCCGGCTGCGAAATACCAAGGTCTTCAGCCGCATGCACTGTTGTCTGATGGGTGATAACGGCGCCAAATATTTCAAGAAGCCGGAGAGACAAGTCATTCTTGCGGGCAATTTTCATCCCGTCGCCGTTACGAGCGTCCCGAATGCCATAGCGACAGCAGCCTGTGTCGGGTCAATGACAGGGATACCAATCTCGCTCTCCAGCTTTGTGCGATGACGGGCCATACCTGCACACCCTAGAATAATCGCACCAGCACCGCGCTCAAGTAAGGCATTGCCTGTCTCCACAAGTTTGGAGAAGGTTTCAGGACCACGGGCACTTTCATCAACTGTCATGTTCAGCGCGATTTCGCCCGCCAGACGGTCAAGGACCCCCATGCGTGCCATAGTACGCCGGTGCCGCAGAATCGAAGCCTCAGCGATGGCAATTACGCCGAAACAATCCGCGCGAGCCATCGCCGTAAGAACTCCTGAATCCTGTATACCAAAGACCGGCACCGCGCTGACTGACCGACAAGCATCAAGACCCGGATCAGAATAACAAGCGATAACAAATGCGCCTGCATCCGGACGCTCGTTAACCAGTTCAACCAGAGGCATCACTACACTGTCTGAATCCACCTGACTTTGAACGCCAAATGGCCCCTCTGCAAGCGTCAGACATTCGATTTTTGGACCGCCTGCATGCTCAAATCCATGTAATGCGTCGACCAACCCGTCAGTGACATGGGTGTTCGAATTAGGGTTGATAACGACAATCGGTCCTGTTGCAGTTTTTGTCATGTTGCGGCTCTCCCTTGGCGAAAACAGCAGGCAGAATTTAGTATCCGTATCATTCGCCCGCTAATAGCTTTTGGTCAAGTCTGTTCATAAGACGCGTAAGATCGTCGTGATCACGCGAGGTCAGTGTTGGACCGGGTGCGCGCACTTTGGCTGAACCAATCACGCCGCGCCGGTGCAGGATTTCCTTACGTATAGCCAGCCCCGCGCCAAGTTGTTGCTCGTAGCGAACCATGGGAAGATACGCATCAAACAAATCTTCGGCTCCGTCCACATCCCCCGCTTTATGAAGCGCGACCACCTTTACAAGCATTTCCGGATAGGCAAATCCAGTCATTGCGCCGTCCGCACCGCGCTGAAGTTCAAGTGGCAGAAATAGGGCGGCATTGCCCACAAGGATTGAAATCTGCGGGATCTCGGCGTTTCCGGTTTCGGCACGCATCCGGCTCAACTTGGTCAGACCGGGCCAGTCTTCGTGTTTTAGCATGACAATTTGCGGATGATCCCGAAAGATCGCCAGCAATGTTTCAACACTAAAATTGACCGTCGTTGTCATCGGATAGTCTTGCAGGCAGATTGGCACATCTGGCCCAAGTGCTTTGCAAACCTGCGCAAAGTAACTGCGCTGTTGGGCGTCGGTTTGCAGGCTTGGCATCGGAGCGACCATCACGCCAGCGGCACCATCTTTCATGACCGACCTTGAGAGTTCGGCCATGTTGTCCAAGCCGCCACCCGTAACACCAACAATCACAGGTACACGCCCATTGACGCGTTCCAGTACGCGGCGGGCAAACAGCGCCGACTCTTGACCCGAAAGCTTTGCCGCCTCCCCCATAATACCAAGGATCGTCATGCCCGACACACCGCACTCGATGTAATAGTCAACCAACCGGTCTGTACTTTCGAGGTCAAGCGCACCGGCGTCGTCAAAAGGTGTGGCAGCGATAATATATACGCCACCGGAATTGCGATCAAATGTGTAAGACATGATTTCCTCTTAGGTTGTATTGCGCCGTTTTGGGGCAATGGGGGGTATATTCATTGATTTAGTTTCCACAAGACGGGCATATTTATCGCCAAACAGGCGGGCCGTGGGGTAATGCCCTTCCCAATTTACGTGGTTCCGCTCAACATCGATCAGACCCTCACGCGCAGAAAGAGTAATTGCTTCACCAATCATGATCGAGCGTTCGGGACTAAGAGAAAGCGCCAAGGTCTTGCGACACTCTAAAGCAACGGGCGCACAGGTAAGTCGAGGCGGCGCGATTTTAGCAGATGGGCAAAGGTCCAAATCAAGTACGGCGGCCTCACTTACATTTGCGGGGTACCGCGCCGCCGTTGCGACCATCACATCATTCAGATCAGGAGTGAGAATGTTGATCGTGTATTCGCCGGTTTCGTCGATGTTGCGCGTTGTGTCTTTTGGGGTGCCATCCGCTTGATGTTCCAAACCGAGGATCACCGTCGCAGGGTCTGCACCAAACACATTGAAAAACGAGAATGGCGCGACATTCACCACCCCATCGACGCTGATTGTCGTTACCCAAGCAATCGGGCGCGGGATGACAACGCCACAAAGCAGCTTGTATCTGTCTCGCGCGGTGAGCGCCTCAAGATCGATTTGCATGGTGGTCAATTTCCCGAACTAGACGGACCGGACAACGCCGGTTTGCGAACAGATCAGCCCGTAATGTTCCGTACGCCGATGGCGTTCAAAATCAAATATCGTCGCCTTGCCAAAGTTGCAGGCGTCCATATCGCAGGCGTGAACAATTAGCTCATCCCCTTCCGTTTCAGCACGGGCCATAACAAAACCGTTTGGATCAACGATCACACTGCCCCCCATCAAGGGATGGCCGTCCTCATCACCTGCCTTGGCGATGCCCACAACCCAAGTCGAGTTCTGATAGGCCCCTGCTGTCATGGACAGTTCCGAATGGTACAAACGCTTATCCAGCGCTTCATCGGACATTTGCGAATTCACCGAAGGGGTGTTGTAACCAAGCATGACCAGTTCAACACCCTGAAGCCCCATGACACGGTAGACTTCAGGCCAACGACGGTCATTGCAAATACACATCCCCATAATTGTATCCTGCACACGCCACACAGGAAATCCAGTGTCGCCTTCCAAAAAGTAGCGTTTTTCGAGATGTTGAAACGCGCGCTCGGTGTCATATTCGCGGTGACCGGGCAAATGGGTTTTGCGGTACTTTCCAACGATGTTGCCTGCTTTGTCTGTCAGGATCGACGTGTTGAAATGCTGGCCTTCCGGCGTTAGTTCAGCGTAACCAAATGAAATTGCGATACCCGCTGATTTTGCAGCATCAAACAGCGGCGCTGTCGCCGCATTCGGCATTTCCGTTTCAAACCACTGATCAACCTCGGCTTGATCTTCCATGTACCATCGTGGGAAAAACGTCGTCAGGCAAAGTTCTGGAAAAGCTACAAGGTCGCACCCTTTACCTTTTGCCTGCTCAAGCAAGGCAAGCATACGAGCGACAACTGTCTCACGGCTGTCAAATTTTTGAATTGGACCCATCTGGGCCCCTCCAATAACTATCTCACGCATGCGTAAGTTCCTCTTTTTTCAGTGAGCAATTCGACGTTCAAAATGGCTGACCAGCCGGACAAGGGGCCAAAGCGCGGCCAGATAGATCAAAGCAACCAACACCAACGGTGAGGCATTATAGGTGATGGAGCGCGCCATATCTGCCGCGTAAAGCATCTCACCCAGCGACACAACGGAGGCCAGCGAGGTCAGTTTGACGACCTCAACAGTGTTGGAAATCAGATCAGGCAGCACATTTCGCGTCGCTTGTGGCAGCACAACATAGGTCATAGTCTGACTGGCATTCAGGCCAGTCGAGCGCGCCGCCTCGCTTTGACCAAAGCCGATAGATTGGATGCCCGCGCGAAAAATCTCACCGTAGTAGGCAGAGTTATTAAGCAAAAATGCAAAGGCGACTGCCGTAAACGGAGAGATGCGCAAACCCGCAAAGGGCAGTCCCGCATAGACAAAGATCAGCAGCACTAAAGGCGGAATTGCGCGAAAGAAATCAACAAAGATAATCATCGACCAGCGCAGCCAGCGATGTTTGCTTAGCATACCAAGTGCGGCAAACAATCCACCAAACAACCCCATCGGAATGACTACAGCGCAAATCGCAAGCGTCATCCACATGCCCTGAATAATCGTGGGCAGAACGGCGACCATCACCTCAACATCAAAAAACTGCTCTATCAGTTTGTCCATGGGGTCACGCCTTTCGCCAAAAATAACGGTTTTCCAGCCAGCGCGATAGGATCACAAAAGGAAGAAACAACACGACATAAGCCACCGCAGCCAACATGAGTGGAGAGGCATTGCCAGAAAAGCTTTGGGCAGTGCTTGCCTGATTGAGAATATCAGGCACGCCAATGACAGTGCCAAGCGCAGTCATCTTGGTGATGGCAATTGCGCGGTTTGTAAGCGGAGGAATGGCAAGGCGCATGGCCTGCGGCAGCACAACAAAAATCAGGGTCTGGGTAAAACCCAAGCCAGTCGAACGTCCAGCTTCCCATTGGCCTTTTTCAATAGAGGTGATGCCCGCCCAGAGAATTTCCTCAGCAAAGGCCGAAAGGATCAACGCAAGAACAACAAAAAGAACCATAAAGCTGGACAGAGTGATGCCAACGCTTGGCAACCCAAAGAAGATGAGCAAGATCATGACCAACGGTGGCAAAGCGCGAAAGATGTCCGCGTAGATGACAATAAAAAAAGAGAGTGGCTTGAACCGATAAGCCCTGAGACAAGCAAGCAAAGTTCCAAACGCCATTCCAGCGATAATGATCAATATCGACAACCAGACCGTCACGCCGACGCCTGACAAAATGGCGGGCGCATATTTTTCAAGAACAGTTGCGTTAAAGAACGTGTCCAGAAATCTCTCGAACGATGACACCTCAATCCGCTCCTGTAACGCGTGACAGGAATGTACGGGTCCGTTCATGGGACGGGTTTTCAAAAATCTGCTCGGCAGTGCCCTGTTCAATCAGAGCGCCCTGATCCATAAAGATAACCCGATCTGCCGCCTCGCGTGCGAAATTCATTTCGTGGCTGACAACCAGCATCGTCATACCGCTTGATTTTAAGTCCCGCATCACACTCAGCACATCACCAACCAGTTCGGGATCAAGTGCCGAGGTAGGTTCGTCAAACAGCATGACTTGGGGTTCCAAAGCCAACGCACGGGCAATCGCAACCCGTTGTTGTTGCCCCCCCGACAAAGCAGCCGGGAGGTTATCGGCCTTATCCGCAAGCCCGACATTATCAAGCGCCTGCTCAGCGCGCGCATCCGCCTCGTCGCGCGATAACCTCAGCACTTTGCGCAACGCGAGTGTCACGTTTTTGCGTGCGGACAGATGCGGGTAAAGATTGAAGGATTGAAACACCATGCCGATGCGTTGGCGTATCGCATTGATATCAACCTTCGCACCCGTTACCGGATCACCCTCTAAAAAGATATCACCAGAATCGGGTTCCTCCAACCGGTTGCAGCACCGTAGCATCGTCGATTTTCCAGAACCCGATGGCCCCAGTACAAAAACGAGTTCACTGTGCTCGACCAAAAGATCGACATTCTTGAGAGCGTGAAACGACGCGAAATACTTATTAAGATCCCGCACTTCGAGCGAAGGCGGACGGCTCACATTGGACGCAGTTTTTGGTGGAGCAGAAGTAGACATATCAAGGCAGTTTCCAAAAAGAGTAGGTGTCCCCGCCAGCGCATTGCCAGCGGGGAAATGCGTTAGCAGCTTGGCGTATGGCCATCGTCTGCAAACCCGTTGAAGCCTGGCTGGCCATGTCCCGCAAGCGGCGTCAATGCGACCGACCCCTCTTCTGGCGCAACACCAAACCATTTTTCGTGCATTTCAGCAATTGTGCCGTCAATCTTGAGGCATTCGATCACGTTTTCGACCTTGTCACGCAATGCGACATCGTCGCTGCGGAAGGGCATGCCCCAGACCTTGCCAGTGGAAAACAGGAAGCTCAGCTCGATATTGGGGTTCTTTTGTGCAGCCCACGCAGACACGGTGTTACCTGCAACGTTAGCAAAGGCCCGCCCCGAGACAACCGCCTGAACGGCGTCTGTGTTGCTGCCATAGCTTTCGACTTTCCAACCAATTTCGGATTCAAGCTCGCGCGCCCAGCTATCATAAGCAGACCCACGGTTCACGGCGATTGTTTTACCGGCAAACCCTTTCAGGTCAGTAATTTTTTCTGCACCATTAGCCACTACAAACTGGAAGTCTGTGTTTAGATACCCTTCGGAGAACAGTAGGTTGTTCGCGCGCTCTTCGGTGATGGTAGTTGGAGCGACGACAAAGTCATAAGTGCCCGCCTGAAGACCCGGGAGGATACCTGAAAACTGTGTGGCCACGATATCCATCTCGACCCCAAGGCGCTCACCAATGATGTTTGCCAGATCAACATTGAAACCCTCGATGCCACCACCAAGTTTCGGCATCGCGTGTGGTGCAAAAGTACCGTCCAGTGCGACAGTGTATTTATCCGCGGCGGATAGTGTCGTTGCTGCGAGGCCCGCAAAAACGGCAGCGCTAAGCGCGATAGTTTTGATATGCATGTTTTTCCCCTGTAGTTTGTTAATTACTCATCCAACTATAAGGGAGAGCCTGCCTTTTGATACCTAAATGAGGTCATTATTTATTAAATACTCGATAGAACTATTAGCCTTGGTTATCCATTCTAACCTAGCCTTATATAAATTTTAACCGTAAGTACCCCAGCCTTTGTCTCCAACTTAGGTGCGTTCTCCTCATGGATCATGACGCTGTTAGTCATTGTTTTGTTTGTGAATTAGAAAAATCTACAACATCGCAGCCGCGCATAATTTTCCCTGCCTTTCACGTTTAATCTACGCTAGCCAGTGAGGACTCTCTCTCACTGCAGCGGCACATGATTGGCACATCTGGTAATCACTGTACTTCAATTGGGCTTCAACTTAGCAAAACTTTCAGCCAAAATATTAACAGCAAGTCAATAACGCACATGTACAAACATTGGTATGTTAACGCCAATAGAAGTTGCAGCGTCGAACAACAAATATAGGGGACTGAGATACGATATGGATTTTGGAATTAAGGGTAAGGGCGCGTTAGTAATGTCATCCTCTCGCGGGTTGGGCTTTGCTATTGCTTCGGCACTTGCGGCGGAAGGCGTGAATGTCGTGTTGACAGGCCGTTCAGAAGAAAACCTGAAGATCAATGCCAAAGCGATCAATGCGCGCGGTCAAGGCCAAGCGTTCTACAAATCTGCGGACTTGATGGATAGTGACGCGATGGGACCGCTTGTTGCCTTTGCCAATGAACAACTTGGTCAAGTGGATATTCTGATCAACAACACTGGTGGCCCACCCCCGGGCCGTATGGTTGACGCAGATCAGGCGGCTTTTGCAAAGCACTTCAACGCCATGGTGCTGCGTGTGGCAGAGGTCACGCAACTCGTTCTGCCAGAAATGCGCGCGCAGAAATGGGGACGTGTGATCACGGTGGGATCATCTGGGGTGGTGCAACCCATTCCAAATCTCGGGCTTTCCAATGCGATCCGCTCAGCGCTGGTGGGGTGGTCAAAGTCGCTCAGCAATGATCTTGCTGGCGAAGGCATAACCGTTAATATGCTGGTGCCTGGCCGTATTCATACCGACAGGGTTGATGAGCTGGATGAGGCAGCGTCAAAGCGTACTGGAAAAACGCTGGATGAAACGCGCGCGGCCTCGCGTGCAACGATTCCTGCAGGCCGGTATGGCACAATTGAGGAATTCGGCGCAGTGGCGGCGTTCCTTGCAAGCACACAAGCAAGTTATGTCACTGGTAGCGTCATCCGCTGTGACGGTGGGTCGATCAAATCTGTTTAGGAACCATTCAAATGACATATGACCTCGCAATCAAAAATGGAACGCTTGTCACCGCCTCGGAAACATTTCAGGCCGACATCGGTATTCGCGACGGACGCATTGTTGCGCATGGCGAAAACCTGACTGGCAAGTACGAGATTGACGCAACCGACAAGCTGGTCATGCCCGGCGGGATCGAAGCGCATTGCCATATCGCACAGGAAAGCGCGACAGGCAGCATGACCGCGGACGATTACCGTAGTGGGTCCATCAGTGCAGCGTTTGGTGGTAATAGTTGTTTCGTGCCTTTCGCAGCGCAGCATCGTCACATGGGGGTCAAAGAAACCCTCGATCTGTACGACAGCAGGGCGACAGGTGCGTCGGTCATTGACTACAGTTACCACCTCATTATTGCCAACCCGACCAATGAGGTTCTGACAAAGGAATTACCGGAAGCATTTGCGCGCGGGATCACATCGTTCAAGGTATTCATGACCTATGATCTGATGAAAATCGACGATAGCCAGTTTCTCGATATTCTAAGCGTCGCAAAAACTCACGGCGCGTTGACCATGGTGCATGCGGAAAACAGCGGCATGATCAAATGGGTGTCCGACAGGTTGGTCGCCACCGGGAATACCGCACCGCGCTATCATGCCATCAGCCACCCAGCACTCGCGGAAGAAGAGGCGATCAATCGCGCCATTTCATTAGCTAAACTAGTGGACGCTCCCTTGCTAATTGTCCACGTTTCCACGCAGGAAGGAGCAGATCTTGTTGCCCGAGCGCGCTTTGCTGGCGCAAAGATCTATGGCGAAACCTGCCCTCAATATCTATTCTTGAAAAAGGACGACCTGAATCGGCCTGGTATGGAAGGGGCTAAATTCATATGCTCCCCGCCGCTGCGCGACACGCATACCCAAAATGCGCTGTGGCGACATTTAGAGGCAGGCACGTTTACCGTGTTTTCTTCTGATCATGCACCCTATCGATTTGACCAGACGGGTAAGCTGGCCAACGGGCCGGATGCCACGTTCAAGCAGATTGCGAATGGCATGCCGGGCATTGCCTTGCGCTTACCGTTACTGTTCTCAGAAGGCGTTAACACAGGACGTATTTCAGCAAACCAGTTTGTTGCCCTGTCCAGCACAAACGCTGCGCGACTTTACGGTATGTTACCAACCAAAGGGACCCTTGCTGTTGGTTCAGATGCCGACATCGCAATTTGGGATCCACAGGAAAAGCGCCGTGTAACTGTCGAAGACCAACATGACCAAATGGACTATTCACCCTTTGAAGGGCGCGAATTGACAGGCTGGCCAGTGACGGTTTTATCCCGCGGTACGCGCGTCATAGATGGCGGTAAATTACTCGCTGAACCGGGTCACGGTAATTTCGTTGCGCGGGCACCATCTGACCTTGGTAATCAACCTGGTCACACAGCTATGGAGCTTGATCCAGAGCAAAACTTTAGTGCCAAAATTGCGCCATTACCCAATTAGAGTGGTAGCAAGCCCAGTTCGTTCGTGTCCAGTTTGAAACAGAATTCCTGCCAGCTTAAGCTGGGCTGCGCTCGTGAGAAACAAAGGGTTGCCCCATATCAATGCCTCTGTGATGGGGCCATTGGAATGTCTCGCCCTTTTCTCCAAAAGCCCCGCCTAGCCATTCATACACGAGAGCGTTCTTAGAAGGCAGACTTCAGTTATTCTGTTCTTCGACACTGAGATGTCTTCGGTCAAGTTGTCTGCAGAGCTTTTGAAGCTCGGCACCGTTGTTAAACCCTGGAAGCAAAAAGGCTTCGAGAATTTTATTCGCGTATCTATTGGATCAGTAATCGAAAATGATCAATTCATCAAGCATATCAAAGCACTTACAAAAGCAGATTAGCCTACGCAGCACTATCGCCAAAA